>Ga0207693_10001579_pt1 | contig 20146 bp, 19 predicted proteins | sample LARL81metaG_FD_184347 | JGI IMG/M metagenome (GOLD analysis project Ga0207693, IMG submission 184347) | Corn, switchgrass and miscanthus rhizosphere microbial communities from Kellogg Biological Station, Michigan, USA - LAR L8-1 metaG... | ecosystem: Host-associated > Plants > Roots >...
CTTCGCCAGAAATCGGTTTGCAGGCCATCTCAAAATTGGACATGGCTGGCAAAGGTGTGTCTGGTTGCCGTAACGATCGCATCCGCGATAAAGGAAGCAGCCTCCAGTCACGTGCCACATATCGTGCGCGCTGATGACCACGCCAATGCGCGCTGGCAAGGTCACCAGCCAACTCGGAACGTCGAACCAATCAGCCATTGTGTGGAGGTGGACTACATCGATACCTGCTAGTTCCTCAGGCGCAGGCACAGGAAGCAGACGGTGCGTTCCGTGCCACGGCTCAGTGGAAAAGGAGACATACGCTCGGCGAATAACACGATCTAACAAAACTCCGGCGGGTTGTGCTGACGGCGAATTTTTACAAAGCAAACCACTCTCAATCCCTTGCTCCCCTAATGCGGTGCAAAGAAGTGCCGCATATTCATAGCTGCCGCCCGAAGAATGGGTATTGAGATGTAAGACTCTCATGAAACAAGCGGCGATGCGTGAAGATCAAAGTTCATTCTACTAATTTCCTCGGTTCGCCGGCGATGAAGCTGTCGCCGACTAGGCGCATTGCGTATGCAGTCAAACCAGTAACGCGCCGCCTTGTCATACGCTGCCGCCCGATCTTTCTTTCCCGCAATTCGGTATAGCAATGATGCCACAGGAAAAGCAAGCGCCCGCAATGGGGCGATCGCGTTTCGCCAGAATCTTTGGCGCACTGATCTGCGGAACTGTCGCGATTGGTGGTTGACAGGCAATCCCACTTCGGTTGCAAAGCGTTCGAATAACACCTGGGCGGGGCCTGAAGTTTCGACAAGCCACGGCGCCGAGGTCGTGAAGTGAAGCACGCAGTCCAGAGCATTGTTCTGTTGCGCATCGAAGCGCCAGGACGCTCGGTTCCAACATTCGGGTAACTCGTCGATTTGTCCGTAGAGAAGAAAATTGATAGCGGATTGATCCCAAAATCGGTAAGCGGACTTCCTATTGAGAAATTCAACAGCCCGGTCAAAAAAACGTTGTTTCCTCAGTTGATCCAGATTCATCAACATCACCCCGCAATTAAAGTAAGCGCCTTCGCGAGGAAGATTGATTGCATCGGCTATGGTTGGTGAGTCATCCGCCAGCGATAATGTTTCAGAGTCAGGAACCGCCGCAAGGACTTTGCCGGGAGACAACTCAACATCAAAAAGCCGCGATAGATCGCGGAATACCAACACGTCGCAGTCGAGATAGATTAAACGTGGCACATCCAGTAAATGTGGCAGCAAGATCCGGCAATAAGTCATGTGCGATTCGCCTGGGCCGAGAGTAGCGCCGCGAAACACGGATTCGTCTACGGGCACGAACTTCAGCCGAACCTGATCGCCAAATCTGTCGACGAGCCGCTCTAGCCTATCCTTGGACGCTTGAGAAATACCTCCATCGAGCACGCGTAGATTAACACTTGCTTCCCGGCTCACGTGGTTCAAGGCGCTCGCAACTGCGCAGTACAGTCCGGGGAAGTAGCGTTCGTCACTGGCCAGGGCAAGGACAATGGGTTCCATCGACAACAATGCGGCTTAGGATCACTTGCTCATTTATGCGAAACTCAACAATCTCTGCATCAGCATTCTGTTTCGGTTCGAGACAAAATTTGGCTGAGCTCACGATCGTGTATTTTCATCCAAAGATAGCGGCGGCGCACTGTTAACCAGTGCACTAGTGTCGCGGGATAGGTCTTTATCCACACTCGATCGTCGGAGAAAAACGATGCGCTCAACAGCTTCGTAAGGCTGTGCAGTCTCGCCCAGCGGCCCTTGTGCATCGGAAAAGTCGCCCATTGCATCAAGAGCGAGTTTCGCAATTCGAGCGAATTCAAGCGGCTATTGGAATGATTCGACCAACTGGCCTGGTGTCGATGCCAGACGTGGCTGTCTGGCTCGTAAATACAGCGCCACCCTCGACGCCACGCTCGGAAACAAATATCCAGATCCTCGCAATAGGCGGGATAAAACAGCCGGTTAAACCCGCCCAGTTCAACGAACTTCTTTCGGTCCACAGCCATAGAGCCGCCAGAGGTAAACAGCGTGTGGCTTCTCTTCTGATGTTCAGTATCAAATTTCCAGCTGTAAAAGCCGTTCTTAAATTGCAAACGAGCCGGGCCACTCGTGACCTCGTCTCCGTTCCAATGGTAGCTCCGAGCTGAGACTGAAAAAACATCGGATGATTCGAAGTTCTTTATCAAAGGAGCGATGAAATCGCGATCGACTTTCAGATCGTTGTTCAGGAGAACGAGAATGTCTTCCGTTCTTTTCTGCGCGAGGCAGTTATACGAGAAGAGAAAATTGTTTTTTGGCGCCACGACCGTCTCGACCGAAGGAAATTCACGTTCAATCCAGGCTACATCGTCGTCGGTGCTTTGATTATCGAGTACTACCACAGCGCAGGTTCCGGAGAAGTTCTTGGCGGCCACGCACGCTGTGGGCAACAAATACTTCAGATGCTTTTTGCCGTTGTAATTTAGAATCGCCACGCAAACAGATTTCATTGCCTCGCGCGACCTGTGATGAGTTTTTCAATCTCGTCGACGAAGGTGGCCTGCAATCGATAGGGATTGAACAACGTCTGATGCAGGTGCAACGCTTCTTTCGAGAGCTTCTCATTCAATCCTGTATCTGCGGCGATTTCACGGCAAAGAGAGACCACCGCTCCGGGATCGTCAGTGGTAACAACCGCAGCACCGCCATGTTCGCGAACCACACGCACCGGCGTGCAATACTCTGGTCCCCAAAGAATCACCGGTTTTCCGAATGCAACGTAATCGAGGAACTTCGTCGTAAAACTCGTGCGCATGAAAAGTTCATACTCTTTCTCGAAGCTCATCACTGATAGCAACGTGTTGGCGCTGGCCAGCACCTCAGCGGCTTCTTCCGGTGGTTTGAAGCCCACATAGGTGCCATTCGCTCGCGCGCGCTCAAGGAGTGATTTTGGCCAGTCTGCATTTGGTCCCACCACGATGATTTCCAAATCGCTTGTCGCTTCGATTTTTTCGATCAGGGAGCACAGCATCCGTCCGTAAAAGTTTTCGACAGAGCCGACGTACACCACACGGAATTTTCCGCTGGGCGGCGGCCAGCTCTGTTCCGGCACGCGATGTCTGCCGGGCATGGGGTAAATCACGTGACTGTTGGGATGCGGACCGAGCATCTCCTGCATGCCATCGCTGGTGCAAAAAGCCAGATCGCACGCGGCGTAAAGGTCACGAAAGCGTTGGCTCAAAATGCGCTCCGCCCACTTGTGACCATAATGACCTTTCATGACTGGGAACCAATCAAGAAAGAGTCCTGCCAGCGGCAAGCCGTGTCGTTGCGCCGTTTTTCGAGCGACATGACACAACCCACATTCTGCAAGAGTAAGGACGACGTCGGGTTGAAATCGTTGCACAGACGCCTCCAGCGCGTCATTAGCTGTCAGCGGCCAGATCAAATTCTCGTAGTCGGTGATCCATGGGGCCAGCCGCGGACCGAACCGGCTCTTTCTCAAGCGATACATGAGATACGGCAGTCGCAGCGTTGTATGTACGAGAAGGCCGTTATCAAAGTCGGCGTTGCTGGCAACGTGCAATTCAAATGGATTACGCTCGACCAATTGCCGGTGCATGACGATGCGCACACCGCAATCATTTTTGGGAGGCACAATGCTTACAAGCAGAACGCGACGTGTTGCTGTCATCGAGAACTACCGGAGTTGTCGTGTTTCTGGACCAAGATTACCCTCGTAACGAAGCTGTCCATCCGGCAGTTCATAAGGCAGTCCCCGATTGCGGTCCCTCAAGGCTAACCGGTGTTTGGACGCGTTCCAGGACAGCCCGATCTTTTGTGAATTGTTACTGGGCAACCTGATCATCGTTTATGTCGGGTCTGGTAACAGGATAACGACATGCCATCTTTCCATTTAGCAATTCCGTCGAAACCAAAAGCTGCCAGGCGACACACCAGCTCTGTAGGAAGGAAAGGCCTTCATGAGTAGATCCGGATGGTTGATATGCATCCACTGCCCGGCCCAGAGCACTTCGAACGCCGCATTAAAGCTGAGAAACGTCTGCAAAAGGTATTGCTCATTCCAGAATCGGTGCCAGTCAAGCACCCAATGCTTTGGGTATTCTACAGGTGTAAAGATGTCGTGGACGTGCACGACAACTCCCGGCCGGATGCGCGGTAAGACTTCTAGAAACAGGAATTGCACGTCACTACCGATTTTACAAACATGCGAGGAGTCAATGAACAGAATGTCGTTTTTGCAAAGCGACTGAAACTCATCGAGCGAAACATCCTGAATAGGTAGGCGCCACAGCTCAACGTCGGACGGAAGTCTGGCTTGCAGCTCCCCAGACGGGTACGGGTCGATAGCAATGAAACGGCATGAATATCCATCCGCAAGGTTGCGACGCAACGCATCAGCAGCAAGGAGTGTCGAGAAGCCGGACCCGACTTCGTACATGCGCCGTGGCTTCAAGAAACGGATCAGTCCAAACAGCATTTCCGCGTCCACTGCCTCGAAGGCGGCGTTCTCTAGGTGATAGTGAAACTCCTGTGACGAAGCTCCCGTTGGTATAGCTGTAAACTCACCCTCAAATTTAGCGACAATGTCTGAGAGAAGTTGCTTTTGCTGCTCTTCGCGCATATCAACGCCGGGCAGATCACTAACGCGATTCCAAAGCGAAAGTGGCAAAGCGCCCGTGTTAGGAATTGGCTGGTAGAAGTGGCTGCCGGTAACATGAAAACCATAACTTTCCCACAGTTCAAAGTAGGTTGGATCATGTGCCAATCGGCGAAGCACCGGTGCGATTGCACGCGCTGCAAGATCGCGCGCAAGCTGCTTCGTTCGCCCAACGACAGACATACGATCAGATTCGTTTTTGCAAGCGCAGTTTGAGCGCATCACGATAAAACAAGTGCCGCATCCAGTTCACATAATGCCGAGAATAATATCCCTCCCTTTTCATGTTTCGATGACACAATCTGTGGATATCGTCGAACTCTACCAAATTAATTTTGCTTGGCAGCAGACCGGCTCCCATGTGCACAGCCGAAGCAATAATGGTCTGTTCGAATGCACCATCGTTGGGGTCGGCAAGCGCCTCACGCACCATCGGGTGTAAGATGTCCGCTGGTAGAAACTCTCCGTGCAGCGCTAGTATGCCACCGTTGACAAATGGCCGCTCCAATACCTTGGGACAAAAGCGCAGAGCCATATCGCGGTGCTGATAGCAGTTACTTTCCCGCACACCGCGGGGCTTGGCCCAAGAATCGCTGGCGCCCAACACATTGGTCGGGTCCGCAAACCAAAGGATGTCTGCATCTACAAACAGCACAGGTTCCCGCCGCGCTAAAAGGACAATCGATGCAACCTTCAACCCCCAAGCGCTGGCCTCGGCATACTGCGCGAGCTCGCGCTCTCCGGCAGCGCCCGCTTGAGCAATAATTTGCTCGCGGGAAAGAACGTTGACCTTCACTGGCCACCAGGAAAACACGCGGTAAAAATCTACGGCGGACCAACTCCCGTCAGAAACAACAGTGATCGTGGGCAGCTTTTTCCACGACCGGTAAAGTGAAAACATGCTTTCTCGCAGCACCAACCAATGAGTGCGGCTGCCAATGGTCAAATAACACAAGCCGGATTCGGGTTTTGGCGGTAAAGGCTTGATGGACCAGCGCGAGAGGATATTCAAAGCGAGTTGGCCTAGCCGGACTGACACGTTCATTCCGCTGAAGGGATTCAGAAGACCGGCAGCGAATTTAAGTCTAAAGGCTTCCCTTTGAGACTTCGATGTGCTGTTCAATGCCGTTTCCACAAATGCCTGGTAAACCAGCGGTTTTTGCAGCGCGTAAGCTCGCGTAGACTCTTCGAGTCAGCCTCGGACAAGATGAAATCCAAAGCTTCGATGCTGGCAGCCAGGTGCGCTGGCGTGCCACACCCAATAATGGGGACGACCTTAAACGGTTGTGAGCGCAAAAACGCCAAAACAACAGTACCGACAGGGACGCCATTGCGTCTAGCGATCTCACCCGCAAGCCTTGCTATTTTAAAGTTGGCCTTTGTCGCATATCCGGATCGCTCGGCCTTCAAACGCGCTTCATCATCTCCTTTCAACCAATTACTGAAAAAACCGCCAGCTTGCGAAGAATAAGGCATCGCGACCAAATTGGCTGCTTCGTGGAGTTGCTCTGCAGCATCGTCCATCGACCGAAGAGTCGATTCTAATCCTCGATAGTGACGACTGCCGAGATTCCAGAACAATTGTGTGGCCACAAATCCGGTTTTGCCCGCTCGAGATGCGTAGTCATTCGCTTTGCGAATCCGCCTCGCCGTCCAATTGGCTGCTCCGAGGGCTTTGACCCGCCCGTCACGAACAAATATGTCACAACTGTCTATGATCTCCTCTACAGGAAGTCTCTCGTCATCGCGGTGCAAAAACCACACGTCGATGTAATCTGTTCGAAGCGTCTCCAGGCTGCCTTCCAAATCTTGCCGTAACTCCGAGGGTGAAAGCCTCACTTGCCAGTTACTGTCAAAGGGGGGATGTCCCGCCTTTGTCGCCAATACAATCTGCTCCCGAACGCCCGTAGCTTTGAGCCAATCGCCTACGATCCGTTCGCTCCGGTGCTTCTCTCCAGGAATCCAGTCCGAATACACTCTTGCGGTATCAATGCCATTCCCGCCGCGTTGAACCCACGAGTCCAACAGGCGATGCGCCTCAATCTCCGTCTGGCGGACACCGATTTCAGCCACTCCAAGGCACAGCGCAGAAATCTCAACATCGGTTCCGGGAAGCCTCACGCGGTCCATTATAGTTTTGCTCGGTTACAGATGAAGCGCCTTAGTTCATTGAAGATGCGCTACGTCAAAGGCGACACGGGGAAAGCACCTGCGAAAGAGAGAAAGAACACGCGCGAGGTAATCGTTGCGTGGGGTGTGACAGCCTATTAACACACCTGCATAGGACCGTGCGGGGCGAGTTGCCTTCTCCTAGCTCTGACCACACGCATCGAATTTGGACTTTATCCGACGTTTAAATCGTGACGCAATGATCCGAAACCATAAAACAAAAAACGAGCAAATCTTCCAGATGACGCGTGGGCTACGAGACAAGCGCAGCGCCCTTAGTATCTGCTTCCAGGCAGGCCGAAATCCGCTTTCCACCAGGACCTCGCGGGCGTTGAAAATAGCCTCCTCTGTTTCACGAAGCAGCTTGTAACAAGCCATTTCAGGTTTGCCGAAAATATAGTTTGCGAGTTGAGCGAGCCGCTGACTGGTCCTCATCGCAGCCAAGGAGTCTCCCGGCAGGAGATAGTCAAATCCAATCACCTTCACGATCATCGAGTCGCTCCGCACACGATAATCGAATCCGATCTTAGAAAGATGGACAAAGGTACCGCCATGGGCGGCAACTCGCAGCCAAAAATCCCAATCCTCTACTCCCATCCAGGGCATTTGCTCATCGTACCCGCCAACTTCTTCCCACAAGCTCTTTCGATACAGAGCACACGCGTCAATAAAGTTCATTCGGATCAATGACAACAAATTGAAATCTGGGATATACCACCGACCACTTCTTTCACCAAAGAATTCAGCGTCGGCGTAAACTGTTCCTACACTTGGATTCCGCCTTAGGAGAGATACGCCTTCGTTCAAATAGACGTCTCGAAGACGATTATCGCTGTCCAACGGCAAAATAAATTCACCTTTAGCCAATCGTATGCCCGTGTTCCGAGCAGCCCCCACGCCTCGGTTAGGCTGAGACATAACCCAGTAGCCCGCCTCCGCGATTTCGCTAAGAGTCCGGACGCTGTCGGGTTCGGAGGATCCATCGTCGACGATGATCACCTCGAGCAGGTTTGTGTTGCGCACCTGTTCTATGCTGGCAAGCGCTTCTCGCAGCATCGGCCCATGGTTGTAGCATGGGATAACAATCGACACCTTACCTTCGCCAATCGGAGTCGTTGTCATTTGCTGGCTTTGGTCTGAACGGAGGTATTTAGTTTCGACTTCACCCAACGCTTTAGTCGCGATCCCATGATTCGAAACCACAAAACGAAAAACGAGAAAATCTTCTGGATGACGCGTCGGTTGTGAGACAAGCGCAGAGCTTCGACAATCTGCCGCCAAGCAGCGCTGAATCCAGCTTGGACTAGCAGTTCGCGCGCACGGAAAACAGCCACTTCCGCCCACAATGAGCGCGCCTTCCTGGCGAGGACGCGGCCCCGGGCAGGGCTGTGGTAGGCCGTCGTCAGATCGATCATCTCGCGTACTTCACGGGCATCCGCTGCGTCAGATCCCATGCGCCAAGTGGCAGAGTCCGAGTGTACTCGGTAACAGGCGAGAATTGAAGGCTCAAACCAGAACGAAAATTGAGAGGCAATCCGCTGCCACATCTCCCAATCGGGCACGTAGTGAAGGTGTGGTAAAAAACCACCGAGCTGCTCGTACACGCTTCTTCGAACCGCAATGGCTGCGCATTGAATCAGTTGCTGAACCGTGATCTTCGCGTGCCAGTCATCAAGTAAACCGGGCGATTCGCGGTGTAGTTCGGAGAGCTGGATCCAGTGTCCTTTTGAATTCGTCACCGCATGCCGACAAAAAATCGCGCCAGCATCGCTGGACTCCACCGCTTTACGCAAAAGATCATAGAAGCCCGGCAACACAATGTCATCCTGGTGAAGAATATGAACCCAATGACCTCGGGCGCGCTCAATGCATCGATTCCAAGCATTCGCCAAACCCAAATTTTGAGGTTCAGCGTGGAACGTCACCCGTCCCGCACCAACGCGGGCAGTCATTTCGGAAGCGGTGTCACCCTTCGAACAGTCGTCGACTACCTCAATCTGCATCTGGTCCCGGCCTGGATCCTGTTTGAGTACGCTTAACAGAGTTTCTGCCAAATAGTCTGCCCGCGGATTGTAAGTGGGTATCATTACAGACCAGAACGGCCGGTACTCATTGACAGGTACTGCGCTGATCGCCGGAGGTGTGGCACTACCGACCCCGTGTTGTGATAAAGGCGGCGTCATTTTCGAACCCAATCGCGGAAGAATTCAACGGAACTTAAGAAACAGATCGAAAAGCGCTCCAAAATTTGTGCTAGACCAGAGTATCGCATTGAGACGACTCTAATTTCCAGACTATTCGAGCGGCGGAAATGGCGAGTCGCAGGTTTAATATTCGCTCAGTGAACAACACACCGAAACCCGTGACGGAAAAGCTCAGCTAGTGCAATGAATAAAGTGATTGGAAACATTGCAGCCGCAGACGAAATGTTTACGGGCGATCCCGAAGCGTATTTCAGCGTCGGTCGGTCGGCTTTGAGTTGCATTAATGTCTCGTTAATGGCTGCCGGGATTGAGGCTGCAAGCATCCGGACCATTTTGGATCTCCCTTGCGGTCACGGTCGCGTCCTGCGACATCTGCGCGAGACCTTTCCGAATGCGGACATTACCGCCTGCGATTTGCTACACGACGGGGTCGATTATTGCGCCAAAACGTTCGGTGCACGCCCGCTCTATTCAGATGAAAACCCCGCGAACATCGCCATTGAGGCAAACTCATTTGACCTAATCTGGGTCGGTTCGCTTTTAACTCACCTGCGCGCGGATCGTTGGCGGGATTTCCTAGGGTTGTTTGAACGCTCACTACGTTTGGGCGGATTGCTAATCTTTTCAGCACACGGTAGAGAAGCGTTCAGGCGTACCGCTCAAGAGACATTCGATTACGGGGTTGGTGGACCCGCGAAAGCCGCTGTTCTTTTTGGCTATCAACGGCATGGATTCGGCTACGCGAATCATGTGTTTTCCGAAACGTATGGGCATTCGCTCTCGCGGCCTGATTGGGTATTGCGCGAGATAGCGAAATTTCCGCAGTTGCGAGTTGTTCACTTCGGCGAAACAGCGTGGGACAACCACCATGATATTTACGCCTGTCGCAAGGAGGCTTCAGAGCAGAGCGATACAGCAGTGCCGTTTCCTAAGCTCAAATTGCGGGAATGGTTGAAGCGATCCATTCAGAGCTGGTCAGATTAGCGGCTGATCATTAGAGCTCACGTTCTGCCCTGATCACATATTGACATCCGAAAAGCGTCGGCCACGCCCGTGCAGCGCGATGCAGAACCTTCCTCAGAACACGCCGTGGTATCCATTGCCAAGGGGGCACTTGATACGCTTGCATCCACATCCCAGCGGAAGCTTTAGTCTCTACGATTCTGTAGTCCGCTTGTGTGAATAGACGATGAAGGCTACGAAGCGTGAACCAACGCAAGTGAGTCGCATCCATGATTCCGACTGCCTGGTAATCGAAACGTCCGCGCAACAAATCTAAGCGCACTGTCCAATGGGCAACGTTTGGCAGTGACGCGACTACAGCCCCTCCACCGCGAAGAAACCTTTGCGCCAGACGCAACGTACCAAAAGGATCAACCAAATGCTCCAAGACATCGGCAAACAAAACGACGTCGAAGGAACCCAACTGAGGAATCAGCTCTTCAATCAGCTTCGCTCCAACAACGTCCACGCCGTTAGAGGTAGCGGCTGCAGCCCTATCGGCATCAGGTTCAATCCCCAAAACCGTACAATGGCACGCATCCATGATCAGACGTGAAACCGAGCCGGTACCACAACCCACGTCGAGTACTCGAGCGCCCGACGGAATCATGGTGGAGATGATTCCGGTTGACTCGGTGGGATCAAGATCCTGGCCGCCATATCGAAAAGGCGACGGTAACTCCGTGAGCAACCCTCGCCCGTGTTGGTCGTTTGCCGCCATTTAACAACGGAACATCGTCGCGTTTACTTTGTGGCCTCCGCGACTCGAGCGGGGTTCTTTACGCAGATCGATCAGTTGATCGCATTCGGCCATAGCACTAAGGCGGTGAGCGGCCACAACCATGGTGAGCTTCCCCGCAAGACTTCGCAACGCCTGAAGGAGATTCGGTTCGGTAACCACGTCCAGCCCGCTAGTTGCTTCGTCCAGAATTAACACCAATGGACGGTGATAAGAGCGCGCGAAAGACCAATCCACTGACGTTTCCCGCCCGAGAACCGGATACCGCACGCTCCAGTTATTCGTTGAAACCATCGGCTGGGATTAAAACTTCCTTAGGAGGTAAGTGTCCAATGCTGGTGTCTGGCCCGGCCCCTCACCCGGGGCAAATTCTAGGACCTCAAACCCTTTAACCAGGCTCTGCTGCACGTACGGAGCTGGATGGAAAGCACCGCAGTTGTTCGCGCCGCTTGAGCCCTCATTCAGAACAACCAATCGACCGGACCGAAATTGCTCTCTCTGAGGCGGGGGTAGGAAGGCATCAGCATAATGTGCACCCATTGTAGTCAGCAGAAGGTAGCCACCCGGCTTGAGCACCCTGGAAAGTTCGGCGAGCCACGACACCTGAAGGGCCTCGGATAGGTGCGTGAATACGGAGAAAGTGTAAATGAGACCGAACGAGCCATCGCCGTAGACCAGCGGCGGGCTTAGCGCGTTTACCTCGAACGCGGCAAAAGGAAGGTTCTTCTTGCACCAATCGATCATCTTAGGATTATAATCGGTGCCGTACAACTTGGCTCTCTTTAGGCTGTTGAAGTATCTTATCACGCGCCCGCAGCCGCAGCCGAAGTCCAGGATGGCTCCGAGATCATCAATATCCACACCCCGCTTCTTCAGAAGCCGGACAACAGAGTCGGCGCAGAACCTCCCGACGTCGAAAAACGCTGAGATGTCGAGTTCGTCGTCCCCTGAAACCAGAGCATGGAGTTCCCCTGGGGGGATAGGGAGGCTATCCGGCGCTACTGGCATTTGATACTGAATACGACTACAGATATCGCGCAGTTTCCTCAACTCGGTGACAATTTGATGCTGTGCACTGACGATCTCTTGGAGGCCCATGCTACCACCAACCTTTTGGAGCCCCTTTTTGACGCCTCTCTTGAGAAACCAAACCATAGAAGTTCTTTCGTCTTCGCTTCGTGTGCCGAGAAGATGAAGCTATCGACAATCTTCGGCCCACCTAAGTGTGATTATGCAATATTCGTAATTCAACGCGAGCATTTCTCGTGATCACCATTCTCTAAACTCGCTGGCGTCCTCGTGCGTTTCGTGAACCGCCATGCGGGCATTCAAAATACTCTTCGCGTTTCGAAGGGTGGTCGTGGCCAGACTGTCTTTTGATTCTGATTTCAATTGTTCTGTTGGTCGACGCGGCAGATAAGAATGTTTCTCATAGCATCGAATGGCCGATGAATTCATCCAATCTTCCAGAAAGCAATATCGGTAAGCGGATTCGAATCTTATCTTCAGCCCAATTCCACCAAGCAACCTTGTTGCAGAGCATTTATTTGCTTGCGCGTGAAAGGCTCGGGAATCAAGTCGTGAAAATCTCTGAACGAACAAGAATTTGCCCAAGTTCTGGTATGACTGGCTCGACCATGTTCAGATAATTAGTTTCAGCCACTTCGACAGCGCCAGCCGAATAAAACTGTTCGTCAACTCCAGCTTCTGTGTCACAAAAACCGATGTCTAGAGTATATCGGCTTGGAATGATTGGAGGCATTTGGAATCTAATCGTTATGGTAGTATCCTGCTTTAGCACTGGCATCTGACTGGAGCCGAGCCAGCTTCCTACCGCAAACACTCGCCCTCCCCTCATGTTTGTAAAACCGACTGCAAGTTTGGTCTTGGAAAGCGGCTTGGAGGTTTTTAAACTGAAGACTAAGTCAACCTTGTCATCGGCCTTTAAAATTCCTGAACTGCTTTTTCCGTTCTGAATGATGTTAAGCGATTGGAGATAGGCTCCCGGTCTTTTACTAGCTAGGTCTATGCAGCCGCTGACAGAGCTTGATGCCCCATAATAATTGAGGGACTCTTCCGCCTTCCCATTAAAGATCACACTGCCTTCCTTGAGCACAATCACTTTTGGGCAGAGAGCAGTGATAGCGTTCATGTTGTGACTGACGAATAAGACGGTTCTTCCTTCATGGGCTACATCGCCTATTTTCCCGAGACATTTTTTTTGAAATTGTGCGTCACCAACCGCGAGAACTTCGTCAACTATGAGTATTTCAGATTCCAAGTGCGCAGCGACAGCAAAAGCAAGTCGTACATACATGCCGCTGGAGTAGCGCTTGACTGGTGTATCTAGAAATTTGTCGACTTCTGCAAATGCGGTGATCTCGTTCAGCTTGGTTCTTATCTCGCCCTTCGTCATTCCCAAGATTGCGCCGTTCAGGAAAATATTTTCGCGTCCCGTTAGTTCCGGGTGAAAACCCGTTCCGACCTCCAGCAGGCTTGCAATCCGGCCTTTGATCCGCACCTCCCCTTTGGTCGGCGAGGTTACACGGGAGAGGATCTTCAACAACGTGCTCTTGCCCGCACCGTTCCTGCCAATGATCCCGAGAATTTCCCCCTGCTTCACTTCAAACGACACGCCCCGCAGCGCCCAGACTTCGTCGTCGCCTAGCTCTGCTGAACGGTGCGACCAGTTGGCATCAGCGGTTACCGTTGGCTGCGTCCTCCGATTCGCCGTCTCCCCCACTTTGGCATGCGGATCGGGTTTGCCGCGAACGCGATACCACCACCGTTCGAAATCGTGACGGAGCGTGCCTGCACCAATTATCCCCAAACGGTACTTCTTCCAGACGTCATCAACTTCAATGACAGTGCTCATCCGATCTACACTGTGTCCATGAAGGTACGCTCGACGTGGTTGAAAAGAACAATGCCGATAAACAGAACCGCGAGAGTGAAGCCAGCGCTGTAGCAGAGATAGATCCCGTTGAACGTGCCGCTGCCGAGATAGGCGTAACGGAAGGTCTCGACGATCGGCGTCATTGGGTTTGCGAGTATCAGCCATCGGAAGCTGCCGCCTCCGATCATAGACAGTGGGTAAACAACTGGCGTGGCGAACATCATTAGCTGAACGCCAAACGCAACCAGTTGTTGCAGGTCGCGATAACGTGTGGTCAAGGCCGAAACAACGATGCCTGCGCCAAGGCTGAGACCTGCCATGAGCACGAGTAGCAACGGAGTAAGCGCGCTAGCAGCATTCGGATGAACTCCGGCGCCCTGGATCCAGTAAAAGATGAGGAACGCGAGGAACAGCGCTAACTGGATCGCAAACTTTATCATGCCGGAAATGACAAGCGACAGGGGGACGCTAAGCCTGGGGAAGTACACTTTTCCGAAGATCGCCGCGTTGCTAATAAAGGTGAAGGACGTGCGGTTTACGCAATCCGCAAAGTACGACCAGCAGGTGACACCCGCCAGATAAAAGAGCAGTGGCGGCACACCGTCCGTGGGAAGCTTAGCCATCTTCCCAAAGATGACAGTGAAGATGAGCGTAGTGAAAAGCGGCTGGAGGATGTGCCAGAGCGGGCCCAGAATCGTCTGTTTGTATTGCGCGACGAAATCGCGCCACACGAACATCGCGGTGAGATCGCGATAGCGCCACAAGTCAGCGAGGTGCAGATCGAGCCATCCGGTCTTCGGCCGGATCACCAGGTCCCACTGTTCGGCGGCTGGTGCGGGGGATTTACTCATGGAAATGCTGAGAAGCTGAAATTCTGCTTTTCAAAAATTGGAAAGAGCAACTACGAACGCCTTTCTTGCTTACATTGTAACGAAAACCGCTGATCCAACATACCTGCCGTATGGCGCGCCAGAAAGAGAACGCGCCGAATCAGATCGGAAACGCTATGAATAACCTGGGGCACGTTTCCGAGTTACACGTTCAAGGAGAATGGACTCATCTCGTCCCGCAATCGCCGGACCTTGCCGATTATCTGCGGAAACACTCAGGTGTCAAAGGTTACGGGACGACTGGGGCTGGCTGCCGCGGCGGCCCTCCACACTCAGTGCTTTCGCTCAGGGCGAGTTTCATGCCCACGCAATGACCGCGATATAAAGCTTCATCGGAATTGACATAAGCCCATTCACCAAAGCGTCCAACTGTATAAATGCGGTGTTCGCTGAGCCAATGTTGGGCGAGTGCTACAATGTTGCCGCGCGAATGCGTTTGAACCGGGTATCCAAAAGGAATCCGAAGCACCTTAGTACGGCGAACGTAATCAGGAGAAGAGATCACGCCCATTCGTAGCAAACCAGCAACAACGGCTTTCACCAAGGATCTGAGGTCAGCGCTCCTGCCGGAAAAAGGGTTGAACTCTGATAATTCAACCTGGACACCATGGCGCGGCAGCGTTCGGAGCCAGCGCGACGAGTTGTGATTGAGGACTATCTTATGGCCGATGATGTTTTTGTCGGGACAATAGATTCGCTGGCGAAATGTCTCGTGTCGCCCATCTAAAACCAACATCACAAGAGTGATTGGCACAGCCCTTAGCTCGGACACCGCAGAGCTTATTGCAGTGGGCACGTTTGGGATCAGCCGTAACAACGCGGACAGCGGAAGCGTTGAAACGATGCGGCGCCACGATGCTGTTTCGCCATTCGCTGTTCGCAGTGTTGAGTTTTGTGGGTCGATACTTGTGACGCACTGGCGAAACCGCAGATCGGCAACCCTCCGTGCCAGCGCTTGGAAGATCTCTCCAAATCCGCCTTTAGCTGGGTAAGCGATTACGGCTTCTCTTAGCAACGGTGATCGGCGCCGGCTCTCCGACATATTGCTTTCCGCCGTGCCAACAGGAGCAGCAACCCGTTCGGCGACCCACTCAGTATCAAGACGGGTCAGATCGGCACCCCACAACTTCCTGTTATATGGACGCATGAACAGCTCAGTGATGCCACGTCCGAAACGACGATCGAGGTACTCATCGAAATTTGCCGCATCCTGCCAGCCGCCCGCTGTGTCGAGGCCGATTTGGCATGCATGACGGGAATCAGAATCTGCAAGTTCTGAGAAATGCTGCTGGAACGGATAGCGTACCCATTCCCCATTCAGCCAGCACCACGCGTCGCGGGTCTGCTCCTCCATTTCCAAGGCATCGAATACAAGACGACGGATGACAGGATGCGGTGTGTGAAACGAATGCCCGCCGAGATCGAAGATCGCTCCCTCTAGCGTCAGCGTGCCGCAAAGTCCTCCCACGGTTTGCCCGCTTTCCAGGACAATTGCGGAATCGCCTAGTGCAAGTGCTGCACCCAAACCGGCCGGACCAGCGCCAATCACGATGGTATCGGCTTTTATTCTAGACGCGTTAGGACGGCTACCCATGCTATGCACTCCTTACTCTTGCAATTATCAGAAGTTAGATTGTTTATAGGCGAAACGGGTATGCCACGATTAACATGACCTGACTGAAACTCCAAGCATCGGATAGCCGGCCCCGGTTTCCACACCACAGCTTCGCTAAATATTAATGAAGATAGATCTTTATGCGCGCTGCTGGAACGAGAGGGACTTGCTGCCCTTCTTTTTTTTGCACTATGACAAAATCGTTCAGCGCTACATCATCTACGATGATGCTTCGACCGACGATTCCCAGGAGATTTTGCGTCGCAATCCCAAAGTCGAATTGCGGCCAATGCCCCCATATAGCGACCCAGAGTCGAGAATTAGTTCGGCGCTCGCGCTTCAGGAGACCTGCTGGAAAGAAAGTCGTGGCATTGCCGACTGGGTAATTGTGACAGATATCGATGAGCATCTGTATCATCCGAATATGTATAATTATCTCGCGCGATGTCGTGCGCGAGGCGTAACGATCATTCCTGGTCTTGGGTACCAAATGCTCTCGGAACGATTCCCTGAGCACAAAACTTTGCTTTGTCAGTCGGTCACCAGAGGTGCTTGCTACCCACTTTACAGTAAATTGAACATCTTCTCTCCGAATGACATCGACGCCGTTAATTATACTGCTGGCCGTCACAGTGCCGCGCCAACAGGCCGTGTTGTTGTGCCAGCACGGGACGAATTACTACTGCTTCACTACCATTATTTGGGCTTCGAGCGTGTTAGAAAACGCTATGCTCAATTTCTCACCAGGCAGCGAAAAAACGATATCGCAGTGGGATGGGGATCCCAATATTCATGGTCTTCCGAACAACTTGGCGAAGCTTGGAACCTCGTAGCGAGCCGGCTGGTCGATATTTCGCGGCCGGATCTAAGACCTTGGAAAACCCACGAGGGACCACGCTGGTGGAGGGATCGCCGTCGCGGAGGTCGATCGTCCCAATGGCCGGCTAAGGCGTTGAGAGTTTTCTCCGGGCTTTCCGTTCGCATACGTGGTCGATCCAGACGGCTATGAGATTGAGATTCGGTTTGAGTAGGGTCACCGACAAAACGGGGCCCAATGGGTATCGTCTCTCAGTATTGGTCGATCAGTGGTCCACGCGTCCCAGGACGTAGGCGGTAACAACGAGAGCCTACTTCACGTCGGCCAATTCCGGAACGCTACACAAGAAATGCAGCATCCTGTCTCGGGCCTGCGTGCACGCTGTCGACCACGTTGCTGGTTCCAGGTGCAGGCGACGCACACGTTCATCGTTGTGGCGTTGCAGATAATAAGTCACGTTTTTTGTTAACTCGAACACTGTGCGTTCCACTTGCGCAGTGGCGTTTGGCTCTGGCAGCCAAATTCGATCTTCACTGGTCGGCGAAGGCCAGCCTAGAAGAAGATGGAAATGACCATCTCCGGCACCGAAACAATCGAACCTGAGAATCTGGAACCCAAAAGCATAAAGCGAAACCGCTGGGCCTTTTCCAATCGGCAAAACTTTCCAGTACACCTTCAAATCGACGTCAGGCTGGACACGTATCCACTCCACGTCACTCCGGACTTCTCCCGCTGCCAAGTCCAAGTCCTCCGGATTGAGCCTGACGCTTGCATCGTAACACAGCCGCCGGATCAACCGTCGCTTTATTTGTGCGCGGAGGGCTGAAAGCATCGTTATAAGTTTAAATTACAATTTGTAGTGGCTGCAAGGCACGACTCTACGCGCATACTCTATCTCGCACGAGAGAGTATCAAATCCCACCCTCGTGTTATGCAGTGCAATTCACGGACGAACGGGTTTGCAGTCGTCCGCCACTGCTGTTTCGCTTCATCGCATGATCACCGTGGTGAGAGGCGCTCAAACCTCCGATCTCGGGTTATCGAGCCGCTTCCTCGTACAGTTTTTTGATTTTATCTGCCTCGTTGCCCCTGTACCAGCCGTTAAAAAGCAGGATGTCGCCACGCCGCACGGCCGTTACCAGCGCATCGTGGTCTTCCGGCCGACCGCCTTCAGGCGCCATTAGCACGCTAAACGCGTTTGGGTAAACCAAGCGCGCGCCAACTGGCGTCGAGGTAATCTTGTGATGCACATAGGAATTAAGCGGAGCGGAGTGCGCGAAGTCACGCATTGACTCATTCTCGGGAATCAACAAGACATCGGGATACGCGTCGGCGACCGCTTTAAAAACGTCCGGATTTAGCGCGCCATATGCAGTCGCGGTTGAATCCACATAGAAAAGTGTGCAACCCCATCGCTGCTTCGCGTAGGCAATCCTTTCCCGAAGGATCTGTGCCGCGTGCTCGTCCTCGGCAGCATGGTGCACCGGCTTGCCATCTACTACCTCGATTTGTTGAGGCCGAATGCAGACACCCACTTTTAGTCCGGCTGCGCGGAATTTTTCGAAATATTCGTCAATCACGCTTTTTGCGCCGTCATTTTTAAACTCCATTTCCGGAGCAAGGCTCGGAACAAGAAGCGGATCGCCGTAATAGCAGGCACCGATAAACTCCTCGCCTTCCGGATCCCAGGTGATCATTCCCTGAGCACCAGTGTCTTTCAAAACTTGAACGCTGTTATCGGCTAGCTTAAGAAGCGCGGTTCGAAAAGCCGCTTTGCCTTTGTCATTGGTAATGTCGATCTCGCCGAAGTTCAGCGTCCAGCGGCGCGGGTTGCTCGCCACATTGATTTGCGGCCCCGCAAGAAAGATCGCGCCAATCGGGCGATGATCTTTCCAGGTCACCTGGAACGGATATTTCTTCGCGTACCGTTCCAGAACGTCGCGCGAGAGATCTTGCACCCGTGCACCTGCCGGACCGAAGCGCAATGAAACGTTGAACGCCTTGCTAACGCCCGGCTTTATCCCGCCACACATGATTACCAAAGGATAGCGCGTGCCATCCGGCGGGTTTGTCGTGTGCGGTATGCTGACGGAACATTCAAGGTCGTCGCTGCAAAAATTCAATGAGCCGGCCCCAAAATCCGCGCGAACAATGGGAACGACAAACCGTGGATCGGCAACTGAAGGAATCGAAGGAGGCCAATTATTCAGGGGCCACTCCGGCCCTTTGAAGCCGAACCCGAACATGCCCGCCTCGAGCGTACCGCCATCTGGAACACGCGGAAAGTTCAGTTCCATCAAACGAAGGGAGAATTGGTTGAGCGGTTCTGAGCTGGTATTCGAAACTTCAATTCTCATTGTGAGTGTATCGTGTTGTTTGCTGTACGCGCAGGAGGCGCGTCCCCAGGGGCAACTTAGATCGACTGTGTCGGCCTTCTTTTTCGGCGTCGCGACTTGAGATGCAGAGCGAGGCAGAATTGCATCGAGCGCAGCACGAAAAACAGATTTCTCCGGCCGCAACTCGCCGCTTGCAGGCGAAACGAGAAGCGATTGTCCATTAAACGAGAGTGAAGTGAGTCCGTGTTCTCCGACGGCGAAATTCAAATCTTGTTTTGACGCGGGCGACTGAAGGAGCGCTGGGGTCGTACCCGCGAGAACGCTCCCAGAAAAAAGCGCCAGAAAAAAACCAATGAATGAGCTAGGAGCAATGATGTGCGGCACCTGATAAGGGTTGAGGAGAGGTGAGAAAGTTCAACCGATAACCGATCACTAACTCCAGCCTCGCACCGTCGGCGGCTTCCGCCTCTCCTGAGGTCGGCACTGGGCTGGCGCGCGCGCGAATTCCTTGGACGGCTGGAATTCAGTCTTTTTGAGATTTCACTTCGGCGCTGCAATCCCTCCAGTTCTTTAATGTCGATCAAATCTTTGTCGCGCAACGGAGAAATCGCGGGTTTTCTATTTCAAGAAGCTTGGCTATTCCAATGATTTTAATTTTCCGGTTTTGGTTACTCATTGAATTTGGATTTTTTCGTGCCGATTCCTAAACACGGCCTCGCAACGGCGGCAAATTCTCACCGTATTTCCAAATCAGCCACGGTAGTTCCAAGGCGCGGGACAGTCGGGGGATGAAAG
>Ga0207693_10001580_pt1 | contig 20145 bp, 18 predicted proteins | sample LARL81metaG_FD_184347 | JGI IMG/M metagenome (GOLD analysis project Ga0207693, IMG submission 184347) | Corn, switchgrass and miscanthus rhizosphere microbial communities from Kellogg Biological Station, Michigan, USA - LAR L8-1 metaG... | ecosystem: Host-associated > Plants > Roots >...
GCTGCAGTGGTGCTGGGCCAGCTCGCCGACGAAGTAAGCGCGCGGGGGCAGACACGACGGCAACAGGCTGAGCAGCGGGTTGCCGCCCATCGCGAGCGGCACGGTTATTTCAACGACCGCGCCTATTTCGCCGACGATCAGCCGATCTTGCCGCAGCGCGTGATCGGCGAATTACAGCGTGGCCTCCCCGAGGACGCGATCGTCACCTGCGACGCCGGCGAGAACCGCATCATGATGACGCATTTCTACCAGACCAAGCGGGCCGAGGGCTTTCTGCAGGCGGCGGGCTCGGGGCCAATGGGGTTTGGCATTCCCGCCGCGCTCGGCGCCAAGCTGGTGCATCCCGACCGGCCGGTCGTCGCGGTCGTCGGCGATGGCGGGTTCGCCATGACGATGAACGGGCTGATGACGGCGCTCGAACAGGATATCCCGATCGTCACCGTCGTCTTCAACAACAAGGCGCTCGGCTGGGTGTTGCACGGCTCGGGGCCGTTCGCCGCGGAATTCAAGGACTTCGACCACGCCGCGATCGCCCGGGCCATGGGCTGCCGCGGGGCCAGGGTCACCGACCCGGCGGAGCTGGGGCCGGCCTTGCAGGAAGCGCTCGCCGCCCGGACGCCGACGGTCATCGACGTGATGACCTCGCTCGAGGTCACCTTTGCCGACATCACCTCGCAATTGGCCAAAGACGCCTCACCGCGTCGGCGCTAGGAGAACGCGATGAAACCGATCGCCCGTATCGATGCCGCCCTGAGCCGCGCCACCGAGGCCGAGGAGGTGCCGGGCGTCGTCGCGATCGCGGCGACCGACAGCGGGACGTTGTACGAGAGCGCGTTCGGATTGCGCGATCTGGCAGGCGGTCCGGCGATGACGCTCGACACGGTGTTCCGCATCGCTTCGATGACCAAGGCGGTCACGTCGGTTGCGGCAATGCAGCTTGTCGAGCAAGGCAAGCTGCAGCTCGATCAGCCGATCGGCGATGTGCTTCCTGAATTGGCGGCGCCCCAGGTCTTGGAGGGATTCGACGCCACCGGCGCGCCACAGTTGCGTCCGGCGAGGCGCCCGATCACGCTGCGGCATCTGCTGACGCACACGGCCGGCTTCGGGTACGAGATGCTCAGCCCCGATTTGATTCGCTATGTCAGCTTCACCGCTACGCCTTCGCCGAGTACCGGCAAGCTCGCATCATTGCGGCAGCCCTTGCTCTTCGATCCGGGTGAGCGATGGGAATATGGCATCAATACCGATTGGGTGGGCAGGATCGTCGAAGCGGTCAGCGGACATTACCTCGATGCCTATTGTGGCAAGCACATCTTTGCCCCTCTAGGCATGACGGATACCGGTTTCCTTCCGTCGGCCGAGCAATTGTCTCGCCTTGTGCGCGTACATCAGCGCAGGCCGGACGGAAGCTTGGAACCGATCGCGATGGAGACGCCGGCGCAGCGCGAGTTCCTCAGTGGGGGCGGCGGCTTGCTTTCAACCGGGCGCGACTATCTGAAATTCCTGCAGATGTTGCTGAATGAGGGCCGCTCGAATGGCGCCCAGCTGTTGAGACCCGAGACGGTCGCGCTGATCGCGCAAAATCAGGTCGGCGACCTTGCGGCCGGCGTCTGGCGCACGGCGATGCCCGAGCGGTCGAACGATTTGGATCTCTTTCCCGGTGCTCGCTGCCGATGGGGGCTCGCCTCCATGATCACACTCGATCCCGGGCCCAATGGCCGTAGCGCCGGTAGCCTGACCTGGGCCGGGCTCTTCAACAGCTATTACTGGATCGACCCGCAGAAGCGCGTCATCGGCGTGATCTTGACCCAGATTCTGCCTTTCGCCGATCCCCGCGCCGTAGGGCTCTACGGCGAGTTCGAGCGCGGCGTCTACGACGCTTTGCAAGCTTAGGCGGTGGAAAAGGAAATGACCAAAAGACGACACAGCCGGCGCGAAATTCTCCAGGCCGCAGCAGCTTTCGCCGCTGCGGTCTCCTTGAGTGCGAATTTTACGCGCGCCGCGGCGCCGCAGTCGCACGCGCAAATCGACGCGGTGCTTCGCCGGGCGGCTGAAGCCAAAGAGGTGCCGGGCGTCGTCGGGATGGCGGCGTTCGACAAGGGGATTTTCTATGAAGGCGCCTTCGGGACCCGTGACCTCGCCAAGGGTCCGGCGATGACGCCCGACACGATTTTCCGGTTGGCGTCCATGACCAAGGCAGTGACCTCGGTCGCAGCGATGCAACTCGTCGAGCAGGGCCGACTGCAATTGGATCATCCGATCGGCAACGTCCTGCCTGAGCTGTCGGCGCCGCAGGTATTGGAAGGGTTCGACGATTCCGGCGCGCCGCGCTTACGGCCCGCCAAGCGGCCGATCACGTTGCGGCTTCTGCTGACCCATACTGCCGGGTTTGGCTATGAGTTCTTGAATTCCGACCTGATCCGTTTTGTCAAAGTCAGCGGCACGCCCTCCACCAGCACGGGCAAGCTCGCGTCGTTACGGCAGCCGCTGGTGTTCGACCCGGGCGATCGCTGGGAGTACGGGATCAACCTCGACTGGGTCGGACGAGCGATCGAAGCCGTCAGCGGGGAGCCTCTCGCGGTTTATTTCCGCGATAGGATCTTCGCTCCGCTCGGGATGAGCGACACTGATTACGTCATTTCTACCGCGCAACAGGCCCGACTCGTCGGCGCGCACCAACGCAAGCCCGACGGATCACTGGAACCCATCCCGGTACCCGATCCGCCGTGGCGTGAGTTCTGGAGCGGCGGCGGCGGTCTCTATTCGACCGGGCGCGATTATCTCGTCTTTTTGCAAATGCTGATGCATCAGGGCAGCTTCAATGGCGCCCGGTTATTGCGCCCGGAGACGGTCGCGCTGATGGGTCAGAATCAGATCGGCGACATCAGTGCGGGCGTCGCGAAGACGGCAATGCCGCTTCGTTCGAACGACTTCGATTTTTTCCCGGGCATCCCGTGCAAATGGGGGCTCGGCTACATGATCAACACCCAGCCGGGGCCCAACGGCCGCAGCGCCGGGAGCCTGACCTGGGCGGGTATTTACAACACGTATTACTGGCTCGACCCGCAAAAGCGCGTCGCCGGCATTATCCTGACCCAGCTTCTGCCTTTCGCTGACCACCAAACCCTCAAGCTTTACGGCGAATTCGAGGCTGCCGTCTACGGCGCGTTGAAAGCAGCATAACCGAGCACCTGCTCCGTCCCGGGGCGGTTCGCTTATGCGTCTTGAGGGCGGAGCGGACAATTCAGAGCTGCAGGGCTGAGAGGGTCAACCTGCACAAATCTTGCGCATTCCTGATGCGCACGATGCCCACTTGTTCGCCAGTCTCAGCTCCCGTTACATCTGCGGTTTGGCTTCGGTGCAACGGATACGCTTTTGCTCGATCAACCCACCGCCCAAGAACAGCTCCTGGAAACCCCGTCGGCCGAGGCCAAATCGGCGCGCAGGTTAGTGCTCGCCGCGGTCATGATGGCGACGTTCATGGCGGCGATGGAAAGCTCGATCGTCGCCACTGCGATGCCGACGATCGTGGCCGAACTCGGCGGATTCCATCTGTTCAGCTGGGCTTTTGCCTCCTATTTGCTCACCCAGGCGGTCACCATCCCGATTTATGGGCGCCTCGCCGATCTCTACGGAAGAAAGCGGGTCTTCTACGCGGGGGCGGCGCTGTTCCTGTTTGCCTCGACTTTGTGCGGCTTTGCCTGGGCAATGGTGCCGCTGATCTTGTTCCGGGCATTGCAGGGGGCCGGCGCCGGCGCGATCCAGCCGATTGCGACGACGATCGTTGGCGACATCTATCGGCCGACCGAACGCGCCCGGGTACAGGGTTATATATCCGGCGTTTTCGGCGTGGCCGCGATCATCGGCCCGACGCTCGGCGCCCTCCTCGTCGAGCACGTGACTTGGTCGCTGGTATTCTGGATCAATCTGCCGATCGGCGCCGCGACGTTCGTCATGTTTGGCCTGTTCCTGCACGAGCGGCAGGCGCCGTGCCGCCACCGGATCGACTATCTCGGCTCGGCATTGATGATGCTCGGCGTGGGCGGGTTGATGCTGGCCTTGGTGCAGATGGGTAATTCGGGCGGAATCGCGACGATAGTGGCGTTGGCGACCGGTGGACTGGCGGCTCTCTGGCTCCTGGCGATCCACGAGCGCGGCGCGGCGGAGCCGATCTTGCCGCTGAGGCTGTGGCGCGATCGGGTCATTGCGGTCGGCAGCCTCAGCGGGTTTACCGGCGGCATGGTGATGATGGCGATCAACGCCTTTTTGCCGCTTTACGTGCAGGGGGCGATGGGTCGCAGTCCGGCCGCGGCGGGATTGGCGCTCGGTGCCGCGTCGGTCAGCTGGACGTTTGCCAGCGTCGCCGGCGGCCGGCTGATGATCCGCACGTCTTATCGGCTGGCCGCAACGGTCGGCGGTGTCTCTCTGATTGCCGGCACCTTGGTGCTGGTGAGTCTCGGTCCCGCAAGCAGTCTGCTTTGGGCTGGTCTCGGCTCCCTGCTGATCGGGGTCGGCATGGGCTTTTGCAATACGTCCTTTCTCGTCTCGACCCAGGCGAGAGTGAGCTGGCAGCAGCGCGGCATGGCGACGTCGTCGATCATGTTCATGCGGATCGTCGGCAATTCGGTCGGGGCGGCGGTGTTCGGGGCAATCCTCAATTTCGGGATCAACTACCGCATCCCCAACGCCGGAGACGCAGTCAACCGCCTGCTGGAACCGGCGGCGCGCCAAGGCCTGGGTGCCAGCGAGGTCGCCCGGTTGAGCGAAGCGGTTGCCGGGTCATTGCACGTAGTCTACATCGTCGCCGGCCTCGTCGCGGTCGTTAGCCTTTTCCTGGCGTTGGCGTTGCCGGCACGGCTCAGCCCGACGCGAGCGGCTCGGTTGGCAACGGAACCGCCGCGCGTTGGCTAACCACCGCTGTCAGCCTATGCCGCTACTGGCCGGGCAGCCGTAAGTTACCTTGGGGATCGTATTGACGAATCTGCAGCGAGCCGAGGACATAGGCGACGTCCTCGGCCCGCATTGCGGCCGTGTCGGTCCGGCAGATGCTTGCGTGAAGCATGTAAATGTAGCCGCCTCCCCACGGTGGACCGGCCTTTTGAACGGCAATGCAATTGTGCGCCCCGTCCGAGAACTCGATCGACTTGTCCTCGCCATTGTTTACCAGATTACGCCAATTGATGCCACGCCGCGTCATCTGGTTCATGTCTCGAAAGTCTTCTAGATCATATCCTAAATTACCGTTTACGTAGCAATACTGCGAGGTTTGATGCCCTATCGCCGTGAGCTTATAGGGATCGAATATCAATGTATCTGCTTCGATCGACAAATTGGCGGCATTATACATCACAACGTCGAGCGACAGGTCGCAATTGCTGCCACCCTTCGGGTTGGTGATTTGTTCTGTCGCGCCCGGAATCATCCGGTAGCCCTGCAGGCACTTGCCGCCTGTGGCAGGAGCGATGCGAGTGGCTGTACACGGGACCTCGCGAAATTTGTCCTCCTCCACACGATACCGGCCATTATACGGATTTCGCGCGTAGGCCTTCCCGGGATCACGCAAATATGGCGCTTCGACCGGGGGAGCCGGCGCCGTTACGGTGACGTTGGGAAGCGACAGCTGCTCAGCTTGTTGGGCCCAGGCGCCAGCCGCTGACGTCGCCATCACCAGTCCTGCGATGACACCCGCCAGATCTCGCTGACGATCGCGGTTCAACTTGACGCCGTAGCCGCGCCTCAGGCGGCCCTGGCGTTGACGGCGGCGCTGGTGTCCCTCGCGGCGAGGATCAAGTCCGCGCCCTTCTCGGCAATCATGATCGTCGCGGCATTGGTGTTGCCGGAGACAACCGTCGGCATGATCGAGGCGTCGATCACCCGCAACCCGTCGATGCCGTGGACCCGCAACTCCGTGTCGACGACGGCTCTTTCGTGCGGGCCCATCATGCAGGTGCTGGTTGGGTGATAGGTGGTGCCGGCAGTCTGGCGGATGTGGTCGAGGAATTCTTCATCGCTTTGCGTCAACGAGCCCGGAAGGAATTCCTCGGAGACATATTTTTGCATCGCTGCGGTGTGGAAGATGCCTCGGGCGATCCTGAGGCCCGCGATTAGCGTGTCCTTGTCGGCCTGGGTCGACAAGTAGTTCGGCTGGATCGTCGGCGGTGCTGCGGGATCTGGCGAGCGGATCCTGAGCCAGCCGCGGCTCTCCGGCCGACACGGGATGCAGGTCGCTTGACAGCCCGGGAAATCGTGCATCTCTTCGCCGGGCTTCACAAAGCTGCCGGCGAGGAACTGGTATTGCACATCCGGCGAATCGAGGCCGGGCCGGGTGCGCGCAAAGAGCCCGATCGGCGCCGCGCCCATCATCAAGGCGCCGCGGCGCGCCAGCGCGTAGGAGAGCCCGGCGTGGGTCTGCCGCAGCCAGCTGCGGGAGATCTCATTCAACGTGTTGGCGCGCCGCGCCCGATAGACGACGCGGGAATTGAGATGGTCCTGCAGGTTTTCGCCGACCCCCGGCAGATCGTGCACGACCGCGATGCCGTGCTCCTGCAATAGTTGCCCAGGGCCGATGCCGGAAAGCTGCAATAGCTGAGGTGAATTGATCGAGCCGCCGGCGAGCAGTACCTCGCGCCGCGCCCGCACGCGGTGGACAACCCCACCTTGCGAGTATTCGAGACCGACCGCACGCCTGCCCTCGAACAAAATCCGGTGCGCCAATGCCCGGATCTCGACGCGGAGGTTGGACCGCTTCATGGCCGGCCGCAGATAGGCTACCGCCGCGCTGCAGCGCCGCATATTGCGGATGGTCACTTGCAGGGGGCCGACGCCGTCCTGCTGGGCGCCGTTGAAATCCCCGTTCAGCGGATGACCCGCCTCCTGGGCTCCGGCAATAAAGGCGTCATGCAATTCGTGACGTGCCCGCAGATCGGAGACGCATAGCGGTCCGCCGGTGCCGTGATGCTCGTCGGCGCCGCGCTCCTGGTGCTCGGCACGACGGAAATAGGGCAGCACGTCTTCGTAGGACCAGCCGGTATTGCCCAGCTGGCGCCACAGATCGAAATCCTGCTTCTGGCCGCGTATGTAGATGAGGCCATTGATCGAGCTCGATCCACCGAGCACCCTGCCGCGCGGCCAGGGCAGGCGACGGCCGGCGAGCTCAGACTGCGGCTCGGTCTCGAACTGCCAGGTGATCTTCGGATGGTAAATGTTGCGATAGAACCCGGCAGGGATGTGGATCCACGGGTTGCGGTCCTTGCCGCCCGCCTCGACCAGCAGCACGCGCGTCGCACGGTCGGCGGTCAGGCGGTTCGCCAGCACGCAGCCGGCGGAGCCGGCGCCAACGATGATAAAGTCGAATTCTCTTGTCTCTTCCATACTTAGCCCCGCGAAACTCGACCCACTCCACTCTAGCCCATTGCTGATGCTCGCCGTATGATGTTCTGTAACCTCACGGAGCAGGAAATGCCTGTAGTAGTGTTGGCGTTAGTTGGTCTTATTGGTCTTACGATGATCCCGGCGACGGCGGGGGCCTTCCCGTCCGTATCGAATAAGATGGCAACCGGCTCCAATCTATATTACCGCGAGATTGCTCAGGGATGCGGCCCCGGCTTTCACTGGGTGGGCAAGCATCGCAATCGTTACGGCTCTTGGGTTCCGGGGCATTGCGCAAGGAACTGACCCTAGCCGAGCCTCCGGCTGGCGGTGGGTGACCGCGGCGTCACCCGCCGATCCTCAACTCCGCCTGCAAATCCTTGATGACTTGATCGCGTGTGCGGGTCTGCCAACGGCGGCGCCGGCCGATCGGGGCATTTTCGATTTCCGGAGCGACCTTCAAGGCGACCAGCACCGGGCCCGGCTTGTCCAGGATGCTCGGCAGAGTGGCAGCGAACTCCTCGAGTTCCCGAAAGGCGAAGGCGCGCGGATAGCCGGCGCCGCGGGCAACCACGTCATAGGCGATATTTTCGGCGTTCGGGACGGGCTGACCGCCGGTTGTCGCGTAGCACCCATTGTCGATCAGGAAGTGATAGAAATTGGCCGGCTGCTGCTCGGCAATAGTCACCAGCATGCCGAGGCTCATCAGGAGATCGCCCTCGGAATCGAAGAGGATCACCTTCCTCTCCGGTCGCGCAAGCGCCAAGCCAAGCGCAAAACCGGCGTGACCGCCCATCGCCGGGTCGCCGAGCGGCACGTCGAGGCTCGGCTGGGTGGTAAGATCCGTCCAATAGCGTCCGCCGCGTCCCGGAACGACAATCGCGTTTTCGCGATACTCGGCGAACGCCTTCAGCATTTCGGCTGTGTGCATCATAGCGGGCGTTCCCTCTATCGATTGAAACCGTGATATTCGTCGCCGACGAGCACGACGACTGGCCTCTTCGTGCGTTCCGCCTCCTCGAAAGCGATCGAGATGCGCGGCGCGTCCGCGTCGTTCTCGACGAGGTAGTAGTTGATCCCAAACGCCATCAGGAACCGCTCGGTATAGGTCGCCGCGCTGTCCTGGTTGACGCCGTGACGCGTCCACCCGCGATAGCCGACCATCAGCACTACCGGGATATTGAGGCCCAAGAGCCAGCCGCGCAGCGAATCCCCCGATTCCATCATTCCCGTGTTCTGGATCAGGATGAGCGGCTTGGCCCCGCCGACCGACAGCCCGGCGGCGATCGAGCAGGCATGCCCCTCGCGGCTGACTCCGACGAGCCGCAATGACGGCTCGGCCTTCATCAGAAGGTAGAGCCAGTTGGTCTCGCTGTCGGGCAGCCAGACGACGTGCGTCACGCCATTCTTCTTCATCTCCGCCAGCACCGTTTCCGGGCTCAGCGCGACCGCCGTTGCGTCACTCATCGATCGCCTCCGCTAGGGGACACCCCCCAAGGATAGATCAAAACGGCAGCAGTTACGCAGCACTTCGTCCCGCGGCGTGAACGGTTTTGCGGCGCGTCTGGTCGAGGCTCCACGCGCCACCGCCGGCCACCGCGAAATACAAGAACAGGAAGCAGAAGAGCACGGCCAACACGCCGTCGTTGAGTATCGGAAAGAAGCCGCGCGGTGCGTGGGCCATGAAATAGGCGAAGGCCATCTCGCCCGACATAATGAACGCCACGATACGGGTGAACAGGCCGACCAGCAGCAACGCGCCGCCCACCAGTTCGATCCCTCCCGAGAGCCCGATCAGGGAGATCAGCTGCAGCTTGTCAAACATTGCGACATGCGGAAATCCGAAGAGCTTCGCGAGACCGTACTGCAGTACCATCAGTGACGCGACGACCCGGAGCACGCTGAGCATTCTCTCCGACCACCGCTGATTGAGGATTGCCATTGGCCCCTCTCCTTGGTTCAGTTGAATCGCTGGCCGCCCTAATCAGGAAATCCCGGGGGAGCTCATGGAGCAAGACCACGACGCACGCATTCTATTTCTGTTCCGCCACGGCGAGACGGACTGGAACCGCGAAGGGCGGCTACAGGGACATACCGACACGGCACTCAACGACACGGGTCTCGCTCAAGCGAAGGCGTTGGGCGAGACACTGCGCATCCACCGGCTCGATGCCATCGTGTCGAGCGATCTGTCGCGCGCCCTCACGACTGCCCAAATCGTCGCGGGGGCGTTAAGCATACCTTTGTTCACTGACGCGGGGTTGCGAGAAACGAACGTCGGCGCGGCTGAGGGAATCTTGTGGTCGGACGCCAAGACCCGCTTTAGCGAGGGGCTGACCGAGCGCTGGTATTCGGAGGGCGACGTTGCCTTTCCCGGCGGCGAGACAGGCATCGCGACGCGGACCCGCGGTCTCGCGGCGTTGCGCCGGTTCGCCACCCAGCAGCCTTACCAGCGAATCGGTGTGTCGACACACGGCGCGATGGTGCGCCAGCTGATGAAGCATGCCCTGCCGCCCGGCAGTCCCCCGGCCCCGGTCCGCAATACTACGCTTTACGTTTTGCGGTACGAGCCAACCACCGACCGATTGATGGTCGTCGAGAGGGAAGAACTCGAGCTCGGTTGAACAGCTCGGCTAGCGCATTCCGGTCAAGCGGTCCCATTCGCGGGCAAATTCGGGGCGGCTTGCAAGGAAGGCACGCCAGTCCTCCGGCAGTAGGAGCCGCATTTGGCCGATCGGCAGACCACCCGACGGCGGCGGCGCGTCGTTGCGGATCGCATGCAGATATAGATAGTCGCCAATCGCTTTCTGGCCGATCGGCGACAACAACCAATCGAGAAACAGCCGTCCTGCATTGGGGTGCGGTCCGTTGGTCGGCAAGCCCCATGTCTCGGGTGTCGCGGGCAGCCCTGCCTCGGGAATGACAAAAGCGACCGGAGCTCCCTTTGCCTTCCATTCGAGGTATCCCGCGTATTGGGCGGTATGAATCAATTTATCTTGCTGGTTCACCAGCCGATCGAATTGCTGGACATAGGAATCGAAGGCGCGCGGTTTCAGTGCAGCGAATTTCTTCCAGTAATTTGCCCCGTAGAGCTGGCGCAATTCATACCAGCTGACATGCTGCAGTCCCGAATTGGAGACTTTGACGGTTACGGTTCCGGTCCATTTCGGTTCGAGCATATCTTCCCAGGTTTTCGGCGCTTCATCAGCCGAGACAGTGGTAGGATTATAGGCGATGCCGGCCGGCCCAATCGCGCTCCAGGTCCAATAGCCTTCGGGCTCACTTTTGTACGCCTTGTTGATTGCCGACATCTCGGGCGAGACGTAGCGTGAATACCCGTTCTTTTTCTGGAAATCGAGGATCATCCCCATATCGGAAACTTGCATCGCATCGACCAAATAGGTCTGCGCCTGCCGTTCCGACTGAACCTTCGCCATCAGCGCGCCGGCTTGAAGGCGAAGGTAGGTGGGTTTGATCTTCGGAAACATTTCGCTGAACCTGGCCAATACCTTGAGCTCGGCCTGCTCGGGATTTGTCGCATAGATTACGACCTCGCCCTCTTGCTCAGCCTTGTCGACATCGGCGCAGGTTTTGAAGCCCTGCATCTGCTCGGGGTTTGGACAGACCCCCTCCTCCGCAGCTGAAGCCCCGCCACATATCAACGCCGCACAAAGCAACGCCGCAGGAAACCGCATCGCTTCCTCCCACCTTATGTGTGGCTGTCAATACGGCCGGTCGCCTTTGATCTGCGAGCGATGCATAAGCCGCCGGCTGTTCGGGTCGAACTCGTCGCGGCGATGCATGACACAGCGATTGTCCCACAAGACGAGGTCGCCGACCCGCCATTGCTGGTACCAGGTCAGCTCCGGACGCGTCGCATGCGCCCAGAGCGCATCGAGCAGACGTTCACTGTCCTCGATATCGAGACCTTGGATGTACGCATTTCGCCGACGTCCGAGAAACAGCGCCTTGCGGCCGGTGACCGGGTGGGTACGGATGATCGGGTGGTCGGCGCCGGGCGCTTGCCGCGGGTCGGTGACCTCACTGAACCCGCGCCGCAGCTCGCCGGCGCTGTTGTAGGTCGAGTCGTGCCGGCAGAGCTGGCCTTCGATCCGCTGCCGCAAATCGTCGGGCAGAGTTTCGTGGGCGAGATACATGTTGGCAAACCCGGTGTCGCCACCCGAGGGCGGCACTTCGAGAGCGTAGAGCGCGCTGGCGCAGGGCGGCTCCGGGTTGTACGACATATCGGTGTGCCAGATCGACTCGTAGGCGCCGAGCGCCCCGATCGCTTTGCCGTTCTCGACGATATTGGAAATGACCGAGATGTAGCGGCGGCCCTCTTCGGCCGATTCGACATAACGGTCTTCGCCGGAAACCTTGACGCGCGCAGCGGCAATGATCGGCGCCCAGTCGAGCTCACCGAAATGCGCGCTGAACCCCATCAGCTGGTCGTCGTTGAGCTGCTGTCTGCGAAACCGCAATACCAGGTGATCGGCCCACGCGTTTTTGATTGCCTGGACCACACCGGGTGAAAGCTCCTGCGAAATGTCGACCCCGTCGATGTCGGCACCGAGCGCCGCACCGGTCGGCCTCACATTGAGCTGCTGCCGCTCTAGAACCTCGGCCATGCGTCATTTCTCCGATTTGATTGCCAACAATCTGCAATAGCTCCCCGCTCACACTGGGCAAGGGGCATCCCTTCTCACTCGAACTGCATGCTGATGGTTTCGGCGACGAGGGCGGGGCGCGCGGCGCCCTCGACCTCGACGGTGCTCTCCGAGGTGATGCGCACGCCGCCCCCGTCGACCGGTTCGACCGACTTGATCTTCTGCCGTAGCCGAATGCGCGAACCCGCGGGCACCTGCCCGGTAAAGCGCACCCGGTTGGACCCGTAATTGAGTCCGCGCGAACGGCGCTTCACGCGGTAGAGCGTCTGACCGAGCCGCGGCACCAACGACAATGTCAGATAGCCGTGGGCGATCGTTTTACCGTCTGGCATCTCGCGCTTGGCGCGCTCGACATCGACGTGGATCCATTGATGGTCGCCAGTGGCGTCGGCAAATTTGTCGATCAACGCCTGATCGACAGTGAACCAATCGCTGACGCCGATTTCCTGACCGACATACTTTGCAAGATCCGCCGGCCGCTCGACTTCGATCATTCTCTATACCTTTTTTGTGTTGCCGCCGATCATGTACCCGATTTACGGCCGGGTCGGAAAGCCGCTCGCCGGGATTGGACGGCTTCATCGAGCATCAGGAACCGCAGCTCGCTTCCTGCGGTTTGTCTTGCGATATTAACGCTCAGTGAAGGATTGCGGGATGGCGGCAAAGGCGAAGACCAAGGCAACTCGTATTGCGGAACGCAAATCGAGCCGCTCGCAGGCTGCGAGCCGGAACAAGGAACATCAGCAGGCGGACCGTAACGCGTTCGACGTCTTGGAGGAAGATCATCGGGAAGTCGAAGAATGGTTCGACGAGTATGACGAACTGAAGAAAAGTGACGAAGATCGCAAAGCGGAGCTCGCCGAGAAGATCTGCATCGCCTTGAAGGTGCATGCCCAAATCGAAGAACAGATCTTCTATCCGCAGGCTCGAGAGGCCTCCGGGGACAACGATCTGATCGACGAAGCGGTCGTCGAACATGCGACCGTGAAAAACCTGATCGGCGAAATCGAGGAGATGGAAGTCGGCGACGAACTCTACGACGCGAAGATCCGAGTTCTCGGCGAAATGGTTAAGCAACACATAAAAGAAGAGGAAGAGGAGCTGTTTCCGGAACTCCAATCGACAAAGATAGATCTCGACGCCCTCGGCAGGGAACTCGCCGAGCGCAAACAAGAGTTGATGGCGGGAATGAAAGCGTAACTGCACCAATTGGCAAGCGACGGAGCCCCGCCGAAGGCGGGGCTTTTCGCTGTCCCAAGAGGAACCCAGAACCGCGGTATCTGTTTTGGAGCCAAACTCTCTCGTATCGGGATCATGCGATGACGACAGATCCGAAGACAGCCGGTCCGACCCCGCCGCAACCCCGCCAACAGCAGGACCCGCCCGGCTTTACCGAACAGCTCGACCCCCAGCCAGATCACGGTGAGCATTCGTACCGCGGCTGCGGCAAATTGAAAAAGCGCGTCGCGCTGATTACCGGAGGTGATTCCGGGATCGGGCGAGCAGTCGCTATCGCCTTTGCCCGCGAGGGCGCCGACGTCTTGATTTCGTATCTCTGCGAGCATCAGGATGCGCAGGAGACGGCTCGCTGGGTCGAAGAGGCCGGGCGCCGGGCGGTACTGGTTCCGGGCGACGTCAAGGATCCGGCGCATTGCCGCCAGCTGGTCGATCGTGCCGTCCAGGAATTAGGCAAGCTCGACATCCTGGTCAACAACGCCGCCTATCAGATGACCCACGCGAGCCTCGAAGAGATCAGCGACGAGGAATGGGACCACACCTTCCGGACCAACATCTACAGCATGTTTTATTTGTCGAAGGCGGCGGTCCGGCAGATGAAGCCGGGCAGCGCCATCGTCAACACCGCCTCGATCAACAGCAAATCGCCCTCGCCGCAGCTCTTGGCCTATGCGACGACGAAAGGCGCCATCGCCAATTTCACGGCCGGCCTCGCACAACTGCTTGCCGAGAAAGGGATCCGCGTCAACTGTGTCGCCCCCGGACCGATCTGGACGCCGCTGATCCCATCGACGATGGCACCTGACAAAGTCGAGCACTTCGGGGAAAACACGCCGCTCAAACGCCCGGGCCAGCCGGCCGAGCTGGCGCCAGCCTACGTACTGCTCGCCTCCGACGACGGCAGCTATATGTCTGGCGCGATGATCCCGGTAACCGGCGGCCGCCTGATGCTATAGGGAATCTACAGGAGGTCGCGCAGCATCGCGACGAGCGGCTTGTCGGCCGGCGGCATCGGATAGTCGACGAGCCGCGCGGGACGCACCCAGGTGAGGCGCTGCCCTTCGCGCGCCACCGGGATCCCCGACCATTTACGGCAGATGTAGAGCGGCATCAGCAGATGAAAGTCGGGGTACGAGTGGGAGGCGAAGGTAAATGGCGCGAGGCAGCTCGCGGCAACATCGATGCCGAGTTCCTCGGCGAGTTCGCGTATCAGAGCGTTCTCCGGCGTTTCACCCGGGTCGACCTTGCCGCCTGGAAATTCCCATAGCCCGGCCATTGCTTTGCCCGCCGGTCGCTGCGCCAACAGCACCCGGCCGTCCACATCGACGAGCGCCACCGCAGACACGAGAACGATTCGGGCCTCAGCTGCGGTAGCTGGCATTGATGTCGATATAGCCGTGCGTCAAATCGCAGGTCCACACCGTGGCCTTGCCGCGACCGATGCCGAGATCGACATTAATCGTTATCTCGCGGCCCTTCATGTAGTCGGCGACCGGGGCCTCTTCATAGTCCGGTACAGGACCACCATCTGCGGCAATCCTGATCCCGCCTACCGAGATCGACAGGCGGTCGCGGTCGGCCTTCTCTCCGGCCTTGCCGACCGCCATGACAATGCGACCCCAATTCGGATCACCGGCCGAGAGCGCCGTCTTGACCAGCGGCGAATTGCCGATCGCAAGGCCGATGCGGCGCGCCGCCCGGGCCGTCGTGGCGCCGGTCACCTCGATCGTCACGAATTTCTGAGCGCCCTCGCCGTCGCGCGCGATCTGCTGGGCGAGATCGATCATGACAGCATCGAGCGCCCGGCGAAACTCCCCGAGTCGCCGATCGGCCGGGCTCGCCACGGGGCGGTGCGGCGCTTTCTGCGTCGCGCAAAGCAATACGGTATCGCTGGTCGAGGTATCGCCGTCGACAGTGATGGAATTGAATGACCGGTCCGCCGAAGCAACAAGCAACCGCTGCAGCACCGCGGGAGGCAACGCCGCGTCGGTGAAGACATAGCCGAGCATCGTCGCCATGTCGGGCGCAATCATTCCCGAGCCCTTGGCGAAACCGTTGAGACGAACCTCGACGCCGTCGATCGTAGCGGTCGCGGTGGCTCCTTTCGGAAAGGTGTCGGTCGTCGTGATCGCTCGCGCCGCCTGCTCCCAGGCATCGCCCGAGAGCAGCGGCGCGACCTGCGGCAACGCCGCGATGATTTTTTCCGCCGGCGGCGGCTCGCCGATCACGCCGGTGGAGGAGATGAACACCTCTCTCGGATCGCAGTCCAACAGTCGCGCCGTCGTCGCCGCCGTGGCCTCGACGACCTGCTTGCCGGCACGGCCTGTAAAAGTATTTGAATTACCCGAATTGACGACGATGCCGCGCACCTTGCCGCCCGGCAGGCATTCGCGGCACCACACGACCGGCGCCCCCGCGGTCAGCGAGCGCGTGAAGACGCCGGCGATCGCGCTGTCCGGCGCCAGCTCTGCCAGCATCAGGTCGTCTCGCCCGGCGTAGCGAATACCGCAGGCGAACGTGGCGAGCCGCACGCCGGGGATCGGCCCGAGCTCGGGAAACCGCTCCGGAGCGAGAGGAGAGACAGCACTCATCTTGTTTCCTGCTTGATTAGCCGGGTGGAATCCCCGACCAATCATTCCGGGATGCCCTGCGGGCAGGTCCGGACTCCAGGCACACGGGCGTTCGAGAAGCTGGCACGGCCGGTGTTCATGGCTTCCGGGGTCGCGGGCTGAGCCCGCGACCGCGGAATGACATCCGTCCTGCAATCACTTCGCTGCGGGGAGCGGTTTGCCGTCGAGCCCGTAAGTCTCGACCTTGGCGGCGCCGCGCAATTCTTTCAGCTTCGCGTCGACGGCGTCGCGCGCGACCAGCTGGGTGACCTCCTGACGTGCTTCGTCGAAGCTCGGCGGGGTGCTGACACGATGGTCTTCGACCTTGATGACATGCCAGCCGAATTCGCTCTTGACCGGGGCTTTGCTATATTGGCCCGCGGGCAAAGCAAAGGCGGCATCGGCGAACTCCTTGACCATGTCGTCATGGCCGAAATACCCGAGATCGCCACCCGAGCTGGCGCCCGGATCGGTCGAATGTTTCTTGGCGAGCTCGGCGAAATCGCCTCCCTTGTCGAGCTCGCCGATGAGCGACTTCGCTTCGGCCTCGGTCTTGACCAGGATATGTCGGGCGTGCACCTCTTCGCGTCCCGCCTTCTCCTTGGCGAAAGTCTGGTAGCGCGCTTTGAGCTGGTCCTCGCTCTCGGCCGCCTTGATCGCGCGATTGAGGTAGGCTTCCTGGATCAGACGATCCTCATAGCGTTTCAGCCGCTGCTGCAGCTCGGGGTCCTGGTCGAGGTGAGCCTTGCGACCGGCCTCGGTGATCAGCATGCCGTCGACGAGCCGGTCCAGCAGCATCGGATAGATCTGGGCGAGCGGCAGTTTCTGGACCTGAGGAGGCAGGCTTTGCTGCGCCGCCTCGACATCCGAAAAGCGCAGCTCGGTCCCATCGACACGCGCCACGACCGTGCTGCCCGGAGGCATCGGGGTCGGCGCCGGGGCGCCCGGGTTCGCCTGAGTTGCGGGGCGGTCGGCCGCCAGCAAGACGCCGCCGCCGGCGATCGCGGCGGCGGCGAGCCCGGCGGCGCAGATCAGGCGGAGCGGCGTTATCGAGAGACGAGCATGCATCGCAATACCTATAATGGGAACAGCCGCTGCATTCCGGCGGCCGAGCGGGTGAATCAATGCACATCGGTATCACACAAACAAGGCGCCGAGAGGGCACAGTCGCACATCACTCGTCAGAACGGCTCGAATTGACACGCCATACACTCCCGCCTATCTCTCGAATGGTCGCCGTGCGAATGTATCCGGCCTATTTTTCCCATTTTTCGAGGGTCCCATGCTTGGTGCCTTAGCCCGGCGCCTGTTCGGCTCCGCCAATGACCGCTACGTCAAGAGCCTGGGGCCCATCGTTTCCGCCATAGGCGAATTGGAACCGCAGCTCGAGGCGATGTCCGATGAAGAGCTGCGCGCGCGGACCCAGCAATTCAAACAACAGCTCGCCGACGGAACCGAGCTCGACGACATCCTGATCGATGCTTTCGCCACGGTGCGGGAGGCTGCTAAACGCACTCTCGGCCAGCGCCATTTCGATGTGCAGCTGATGGGCGGGGTCGTCCTGCATCGCGGGATGATCGCCGAAATGAAGACCGGCGAAGGCAAGACCCTGGTGGCGACCCTCCCCGTCTACCTCAATGCGCTGACCGGCAACGGAGTGCACGTCGTCACCGTCAATGACTATCTCGCCCGCCGCGACGCCGAGTGGATGGGCCAGATCTATCGCTTTCTCGGCCTCACGGTCGGCTGCATCGTCCACGAGCTGGACGACATGCAGCGCAAAGAGGCCTACCTCTGCGACGTGACCTACGGCACCAATAACGAGCTCGGCTTCGACTATTTGCGCGACAACATGAAGTTCCGGCTCGAGGACATGGTCCACCGGCCGTTTCAGTATGCGATCGTCGACGAGGTCGATTCGATCCTGATCGACGAGGCGCGCACTCCGCTGATCATCTCCGGCCCGACCGAGGACAATTCCGAGCTGTATATCCGGGTCGATAAGCTCATCCCGGCGCTCGACGGCGGCGATTACGAGAAGGACGAAAAGCAGCGCACCGTCGCCCTCACCGAATCGGGGGTCGAGAAGATCGAGGGGATGCTGCGCCAATATGGCCTGATGGCGACGGGCTCGCTCTACGACATCCAAAATGTCGGGCTCGTCCATCACGTCAACCAGGCATTGCGCGCCCACAAGCTCTTCGCGCGCGACACCGACTACATCAGCAAGGACGACAAGATCATCATCATCGACGAGTTCACCGGCCGCATGATGGAGGGCCGACGCTACTCGGAGGGGCTGCATCAGGCGCTCGAAGCCAAGGAAGGCGTCACCGTCCAGAACGAAAACCAGACGCTGGCCTCGATCACCTTCCAGAACTATTTCCGGCTCTATCCGAAGCTCGCCGGTATGACCGGCACGGCTATGACCGAGTCGCAGGAATTCAGCGACATCTACAGGCTCGAGGTCATCGAGATCCCGACCAACGAGCCCTGTATCCGCGACGACACCGACGACGAGGTCTACCGAACAACGCGCGAGAAATTCGACGCGATCGTACAGCATGTACAGGAGTGCCAGGAGAAGAAGCAGCCGATGCTGATCGGCACCGTCAGCATCGAGAAATCAGAGGCGCTGGCGGCGCTCTTCAAAAAACACAAGATCCCGCACAACGTGCTGAACGCTCGTTATCACGAGCAGGAAGCGCACATCATCGCCCAGGCCGGCCGGCCTGGCACCGTGACGATCGCCACCAACATGGCCGGCCGCGGCACCGACATCCAGCTCGGCGGCAACCTCGAAATGCGGCTCAGGACCGATCTGGCGCTGATCGCCGACACAGCGGAGCACGACTCGCGGGCGGCCGCCATCCGCACCGAGATCCAGACGGCGCACGAGGAAGTGGTCGGGGCCGGCGGGCTCTTTGTCGTCGGCAGCGAGCGGCACGAGAGCCGGCGCATCGACAACCAGCTGCGCGGCCGGTCCGGTCGCCAGGGTGACCCGGGTGCGTCCAAATTCTTCGTCTCGCTCGAAGACGATTTGATGCGGATCTTCGGTTCCGAGCGGATGGATTCGATGCTGCAGCGGCTCGGGCTCAAGGAAGGCGAGGCGATTATCCACCCTTGGGTCAACAAGGCGCTCGCCAAGGCGCAGCAGAAGGTCGAGGCGCGCAACTACGATATCCGAAAGCAGCTCCTCAAATACGACGACGTGATGAACGACCAGCGCAAGGTCGTCTACGAGCAGCGGCGTGAGATCATGAGCGCGCGCGATGTCGCCGCGACCGTCACCGACATGCGCAACGAGACGATCGAGGAAATCGTGGCGCAGGCGATCCCGGAGAATTCGCTGGCCGAGCAGTGGGACACCCCGGCACTGCATGCCGAGTGCTTGAGGCTCCTCGCGCTCGACCTGCCGCTTGCCGAATGGGCCAAGGAGGAGGGCATCGGCGGCGACGAGATCCGCGACCGCATCACCGCCGCGGCCGACCAGAAGATGGCCCAGAAATCGGCCAATTATGGCCCGGACCTGATGCGCATGGCCGAGAAGAGCCTGCTATTGCAGCTGCTCGACCAGACCTGGAAGGATCATCTGCTGTCGCTCGACCATCTGCGGCAAGGGATCAATCTGCGCGCCTATGCGCAGCGCGATCCGTTGAACGAGTACAAGCGCGAGGCCTTCGAACTGTTCGAGGCGATGCTGGCCAATCTGCGCCAGCACGTGACCTCGGTGCTCTCTCATGTCGAATTGCGCGTGCAGCCCGAGCCCGCCTTTGCAATGGCCGGCGCCGAGCCTGAGGACGCAATGGCCGAGGAGCGCGCCACCGGCACGACCGGCCGACCGATCCCGCCGCCCCGCGCGCAACGCCGAGCCGCCTCCGGCAACGGCGCCGACCGCGGCGGCCCCCGCCCGGCCGGCCCCCGCGCCCCCTGGGCCGGCACGCCGCGCAACGCCCCCTGCCCCTGCGGCTCCGGCAAGAAGTTCAAGCACTGCCACGGCCGCGTGTGAGCTGAACGCAGAAACCGGGCGCGCTATCGACAAACCAGGCGCGTCTTGCTATAGAGCGCGCCTCGCGACGGGTGCATAGCTCAGTTGGTAGAGCAGCTGACTCTTAATCAGCGGGTCCAAGGTTCGAGTCCTTGTGCACCCACCAATCATTTCAATTCATTAGAGCGCCGGATAATCGTCTCCAGCCCCGCGCGGGTAACGTAGCGGGTAACATCGCCCTAAGCCAATTGGATCGAAGCGGCTTCCGGTCCCTTCC
>Ga0207693_10001581_pt1 | contig 20145 bp, 17 predicted proteins | sample LARL81metaG_FD_184347 | JGI IMG/M metagenome (GOLD analysis project Ga0207693, IMG submission 184347) | Corn, switchgrass and miscanthus rhizosphere microbial communities from Kellogg Biological Station, Michigan, USA - LAR L8-1 metaG... | ecosystem: Host-associated > Plants > Roots >...
AAACGGCGAGCCGGCGGCGAAGCAGGCCCTCGGGCAGCGCGCGAAATAGGCCTCGCACCGCCCTTTGGGCTAGCGCAGACACTCCTCGCGGGCAACGGATAACCGCTTTCCGCCTGACGTAAAGTTCCGGGCTGGCCGCCTGGCGCCGCGTTACCATCGCGGCTCGGGGGACTAGCTTGGTAACGAAGGCCGTTTTCGTCCGCTCAGTCGTGGTCGTCGCCCTCGCGGCGTTGGCCGTGGTCGCCGGGAGGTCCGGCGCCGCTGCGCCAGCCGCTCCGTGCGTCCAGCCGACTCAGCCCGCATGGATCGATTACGCCGACAAGTGGGTGCCGTTCCGAAGGCTGTTCTTCCGTCCCGGCCTCGCCGTCGCGCTGGCGCACACCGCGCCGGCGGCGGACGCTCGCGGCCGCGGCGCGCAGATCGCCTACTGGGACATGTCGCTCAAGGACGCGGTCGGGACGCCCTCGCACCCAGCCGATCCTGCCGGCATCCAGACGCGCGCCACACGGCTCGCGGATGCGGCCTTGAAGGTGACCGGTTGTGGGACTCCAATCCTCGCTCTCAACGAGCTCTACGGCGCCCGCCTGCGGACGCCCTGGAGCCGCAGCAATTCGCAATACCGGGCGAATGTGCTCGAGCTGGTCCGCGCACTCGCCGCGCGGGGAGCCCAGCCGTACCTGCTGATCTCGGAGGCGGGAGCGACCGGCGCTGCAACGGGAGCCTGGTGGCACTCGGTGGCCGAGGCGGCGGTGATCGTGCGGGAGGTCTACGTTTCGGGTCCCACGCTGCAGGCATTCGGCCCCTCCGGCGCGACGGTCTACCTGCGGTTCCAGCTTCGCCGGGCAGTGCGGAACTTCACGACGATCGGGATCCCGAGCAGCCGAGTCGGGCTCGCGCTCGGCTTCCACTCCGGCCGGGGCGGCCGCGGCGGGCTTTCCAGAGAGCGGTGGTTCGGTGTCGTCAAGCGCGAGGGCCTCGCCGTCCGGCAGGTCGCGAGCGAGCTAGCGCTTGACTCGGTCTGGTCGTGGGGGTGGGCGACGTTCGCCGGTTCTGCCAAGGACCCGACCAAGGCTACCGCCGCCTGTGTCTACCTCTGGGCACGGAGCCCGGGCCTGTGTGACGCGCCTGCGATCGCCGGCCGGGGCTTTGACACTTCGCGGGAACAGCCGGCCGAGAAGACGGCTCGCGCAGGGTTGCGCCTGCTCAGTCCGCGGCATCCGGTCTGGCTCGAGGTCCGTGCCGGAGCCAAGCTTGCAGCCCGGGTCGCGTATGTGCAGCAGCGAACCGCCGGCGGCTGGAGCTCGCTCCAGACGGTGATCCTGGCGCCGTTTCACCCGCAGCGCCTACGTGTTCCGCTGCCGAACGGTACGCACGTCCTCAGGCTCTACGTCGCGGCGGAGAGCGCCCCGCGGGGAGGCTCGTTTGCGACGCCGCCGTTGGCCGTTCGCGTGCATTAGGCCTAGAGTTTCTGCTCGTGCGTAGGTACCACGTCACCACCTTCGGCTGCCAGATGAACGCCCACGATTCGGAGCGGATCAAAGGCATGCTCGAGGACCTGGGCCTGGGGGAAGCCAGGGCGCAATCCGAAGCGGACGTGATCGTCTTCAACACCTGCACGATCAGGGAGAAGCCCGACCAGCGTTTCGCAGCGCACCTCGCACAGGCGAAGGCCCTCAAGGGCCGCGATCCCGAGAAAGTGATCGCCGTCGGCGGCTGCTACGCCGAGGCGCAGCGCGAGCGGCTGTTCGAGCTTTATCCGTACGTCGACGTAGCGTTCGGGCCTGGCTCGATCCCGCACCTCGGGGAGTGGATCGGCGCCGGAGGCCTCGGCATCGAACGCAGCGGCTTCGGTCTCGAGGAACGCAGCTTCGCCGGTGGACTGCCGATGCATCGCGAACGTCGCTTCCAAGCCTGGGTGCAGATCTCGATGGGCTGTAACTCGAAGTGCTCGTACTGCATCGTCCCGTCGGTACGCGGGCGCGAACAGAGCCGGCGGCCGGGCGATGTCCTCGCCGAGGTCGAGCGGCTCGCGCGCGACGGAGTGCGCGAGATCACCCTGCTCGGCCAGAACGTGAACTCGTACGGCCGCGACCTGCTGCCCGAGGTCCGCACCGACTTCGGCGAGCTGCTGCGGGCCTGCGATGCGGTCGAAGGGATCGAGCGGATCCGCTTCACAAGCCCGCACCCGAAGGACTTCCGGCGGCCGGTGATCGAGGCAATGGCCGAGTGCGAAGCCGTCTGCGAGCACGCTCACCTGCCGCTTCAGTCCGGCTCCACGCGGATCCTGAAGGCGATGCGGCGGACGTACAGCCGCGAGCGTTACCTCCGCCTGGCCGAGGAGATGCGGGCCGCAATCGGCGATCTCGCGCTGACGACGGACCTGATCGTCGGCTTCCCGGGCGAGACCGACGAGGACTTCGAGCAAACGTTGACGGCGGTCGAGGAGGTCGGCTACGACTCGGCCTTCACCTTCGTCTTCTCGCCGCGGCGCGGAACCGAGGCCGCGACGATGCCGGCCCAGGTGCCCGACGAGGTGAAGCAGGAGCGGATCGAGCGGTTGATCGAGACCGTTCAGCGCGTCGCGGAGGTGCGGAACCGGGAGCGGATCGGCCGGATCGAGGAGGTGCTCGTCGAAGGCCCGAGCCGCACCGACGACGCCGTCCTGCGCGGCCGAACGCGCCGGAACACGACCGTCAACTTCACCGGCACAGCCGCGGCGGGCGACCTCGTCCCGGTCGCGATCGAGGGCGCAACCTCGACGACCCTGCGCGGCACCGCCGTCGCCGCGGTCGCCGCCTGAATTGGCGCTCCGCTCGCGAGAACTGGCCTGGGAGGGGTGCCTCAACGTTCGCGACCTCGGCGGCCTTCCAACGCAGGACGGAGCCGAGACCCGCTATGGCCGGGTCGTCCGAGCGGACAGCGTTCGCCAGCTCTCGGAAGCCGGCTGGAAGGCAGTCGCGGACTATGGCGTCCGGACCGTGGTCGACCTCCGCGGCGACTACGAGCTGCGAGACGATCCGCCGGGCGAGCTGCCCCTCGACGTCGTCCACGTCCCGTTCATGGAGGCCAACCAAGAGGAGTGGAACGCGATCGTGAACGAGATCGAAGCCGCTGCGACCGCGGCGCCGGACGAGGCTGAGGCCACCCGCGACGTCTACCTGATCTTCCTCGAGCACTTCAGGCACAACGCGGCGGCTGGAATTCGAGCGGTTGCGCGGGCGCCGGAGGGAGGCGTGGTCGTCCACTGCGTCGGCGGCAAGGACCGGACAGGGCTCCTCTGCGCGTTCCTGCTCCATCTGGCAAACGTCGGGATCGAGGAGATCGCCGCGGACTATGCGTTGAGCGAGGAGCGCCTGCAACCGCGGTTCGAGCTCTGGCTCGCCGAGGCAGAGACAGTGGCCGAGCGTGAGCGGCTCCGTCGGATCTCGCGCACGCCGGCGGAGGCGATGGTCGGAGTCTTCGACGAGCTCGACCGCCGCTACGGCGGCGCGACGGAGTTCCTCCGCGATGCGGGTCTCGGCGACAAGGACCTCGAGCTTGCGGCGGCGCGGCTCAGGAACTAGCCGGACTCAGCGGCGCGCAGCGAGCGGAGGCCGAAGACCGCGGGCACGATCGGCAGCCAGAAGTTGACGATCCGGTAGGCGATGACGGCGGTGACCGCAGCCGCCAAGGGTGTCCCGGTCCAGAGGAGGGCGAAGGGCAGCAGCGCCTCGACCGCGCCGGCACCCGCAAGCGGCAGCGTCCGCCGCGTCAGCGCGTACCCGGTCGCATAGCCGATCAACAGCGGCGCCACCGAAGGGAAGTGGCCTTCATAGGCACGCAGGCAGAGCGCGAGACAGGCGATGTCGCCGAACCAGTAGATGCCCGTTCCGATCGGCCCGCCCGCATGCTCGAGCTTGACGAAGAGCTGCCGGATCACATGGATCGAGTCGAGCCACTGCGCGAGGTGGTCGCGCCACCCCCGCTGCCCACGAAGCCGGTCGCGAAGCCTCATTGCGGACAACGCGAGCACGCCGCCGGCCGGGACGGCGATCGCCCAGGGCATTGTCAGGCCGCTGCCCGGCCGGCGGACGTGGTCGAGGAGGAGCAGGATCGCGACGATGCAGGTAGCAGGCGCCAACAGTGCGTACTCGAGCGCGCCGAGGCCGAGCACGCGCACGCGGGCTTCGCGGTCGTCAACGAACTCCTGGCGAAATGCGTGCAGGTCGACGGAGAAGCCGCCGCGCGCGATGAAGACGCCAAAGCCGGTCGCCACCAGCGCCAGCGCGCGGGAGTGGGGGAGCCTTGGCCCGTCCTCGACCCGAGCAACCTCGCGGTACGCGAGCACGTAGCCAACGTAGGCGAGGACCTCGGCGCCGATCGCGAGCGGCAGCCAACGCGCGTCGACGTGGCGGAGGCGGTCGGCGACAGCGCCGAAGCCGGCGGCCCAGGAGACGCCGACGACGGCCGCGGCCGAGAGAGCCGCACCCAGAGCGATGAAGGCGGCCAGTTCGCGCGGGCGCCGGTCGAGATGAGTCCGGCCGGAAAGGGGGCGCGGGAGCTTCACCAGCGTGGTATCGGCACGCCGACGCGACAGCAAACACCACAATCGGGGCATGCAGGAGGATTTGGTGTTGGCACTGTTCGGGCCGACCGGATCGGGCAAGACGGCTGTCGCTGAGGAGTTGGCGTCGCGATTTCCCGCCGAAGTCATCTCAGCGGATTCGATGCAAGGCTACCGGGGCCTGCCGATCCTCACGAACCAACCATCGGCGCCGACTCGCCTCGTGGGCATCTGGGCGCTCGACCACGAAGGCTCAGTCGCGGAGTACCAGCAACTCGCACATCTCGCGATCGACGAGGCTCTCGGCAACGGCAAGACGCCGGTCGTGGTCGGAGGGACCGGGCTCTACCTGCGCGCCGCGGTGTCGACAATGGAGCTTCCGCCGGCGCCTGGCCCGGGGCGGCGAGAGCACTGGCAGCGCCTCTACGACGATGTCGGCGGCGAGCGCGCCCACGAACTGCTGGCCGAGCGCGATCCCGCCTCGGCCGCTTCTGTCCATCCCAACGACCGCCGGCGAGTCGTCCGCGCTCTCGAGCTCACCGACGCCGGGCGCTCGCTGACGGCGCCGGCCGACAGGCTCTGGAGCTCCGACACGCGCCACCCGACTGCCGTCTTCGGCCTCGCCGTCCCGCGGGAGGAGCTGCTGCGGCGCATCGAGGGGCGTACGAAGGCGATGTTCGCCGCCGGGGTGCGAGAAGAGGTGACGAAGGCGCTTACGGGACCGATCTCGGGCACCGCCCGCAAGGCGCTCGGCCTGGAGGAAATCGCGAGCCTCGATGATCGCGAGGCGGCCGCCGCGATCACCCTCCGCACCCGCCGCTATGCGGCATACCAACGCAAGTGGATGCGACGGATTCCGGGCCTTGTTAGCGTCGCGGCCGACCGCCCGCCCGGTGAGGTCGCCGATGAGATCCTCGAACTGGTCCGCGCACGGGAACACCTACCTGCTCGTCGAGGACGAACGGCTGACGGCTGAACGTGCGCGCGAGCTCTCTGCGCAGCACGAGACCGACGGCGTGCTCGAGGTTGTGAGCTTCCAGGGTCCCGAGGCCGAGATCGCGATCTGGAATCCGGACGGCTCGCGGGCCGAGCTGTCCGGAAACGGAACGCGGATCGCCGCCCGCTGGCTCTTAGACCGGAGCGGCGCAAAGGAGGTGCGAATCCGAGTCGGCGAGCGGGTGACCCGCGCTCGGACGAGCGGCGAGCTGGTCGAGCAGGAACTGGGGAGGGTCGAAGTCGGTCCGCCCGAGCAACTCGAAGGGATCGAGTTCGTGCCTGTCTCCGTCGGGAACCCCCACGCGGTCGTCGAAGGCGATCCGTCCGAAATCGAGCGGATCGGGCCGCTGCTCGAACGCCACCCGCACTTCCCTGCCGGAACGAATGTCCAGATCGCCCGCGTAGAAGGCCCCGGTCACGTGACGGCACGTGTCTGGGAGCGAGGCGTGGGGGAGACGAGCTCGTCCGGCACGAGCGCGGTTGCAGTAGCCGCCGCGACGCAGGGCGAGGGCGAGACCCGCGTCACCTTTCCGGGCGGCACGCTCCGGGTGGTGATCTCGGGCGGCAAGGCCTCTCTTGCCGGCCCCGCGGAGCGGTTGTAGGGACATGCACGGAAGGTGCCTGTCCCTATAGCGGTTACGCCCCTAAGCCATGGTCTCGCAATGCAGCGTTCAGGCTGACCCGCAGATCCGTGGACGCGTCGCGCCAGCCGATGATCAGCGCGCAGGCCAGGTTATACGTCCCGGCCGGGAACTCCTTTGGCCGCGTGCCCGGGACGACGATCGCGCGCGGCGGAACATAACCCCGGTGCTCGACCGGCTCGTCTCCGGTGACGTCGATCACGGGAATCGAGGCGCCGAGCGTGACGTGCGGGCCGATCACCGCCTGCTCGCCGACGACCACGCCCTCGACGATCGCCGCCCGCGAGCCGATGAATGCTCCGTCCTCGACGATCACGGGCCTCGCGCCCGGAGGCTCCAACACGCCGCCGATCCCTACACCACCCGAGAGGTGGACGCCGGCGCCGATCTGAGCCCCTGAGCCGACCGTCGCCCAGGTGTCGACCATCGTGTTGGGCCCGACCCACGCGCCGATGTTGACGTAACTCGGCATCAGCACGACGCCCGGCGAAAGGAAGGCCCCGTAGCGTGCGGTCGCGGGCGGGACGACGCGCACGCCGAGCTGCTCGTACCCGTGCTTGAGCGGAATCTTGTCGAGGTACTCGAACGGGCCGACCTCGCGCGGCTCCAGCTCGCGCAACCGGAAATACTCGAGGATCGCCCGCTGGGCTTCTTCGTTGACGAGCCACTCGCCGTCGACTGGCTCTGCAACCCGTGTCTCGCCACGATCGAGGGCGGCGATGAGCTCCTCGACGCGCTCGGGTGCGAGCTCGCTCACAAGACCCGCTCCAGGATTTCGGCGGCTCGCTCGCACTCGGCCTCGGTCGGTACCAAGGCCAGCCGCCAGTAGCCCTCGCCGGACGAGCCGAAGAACGTCCCCGGCGAGACGATCAGCCCGTGCTCGAGGAGGCGCTCTGCCAGCTCCTCTGAGCCTTCCCCGTCGGGAACCTCGAGCCAGAGGTACATCGTCGCCGCGCTGCCGGCAACCCGGATCCCTCTGCCCCTCAGCGCAGGCAGCAACACGTCACGCTTGCGACGGTAGATCTCACGTGTCCGCTCGACGTGTTCCTCGTCGTTCCAGGCGACGACCGAGGCGCGCTGCACGAACTCCTGCGGCGCCGTTCCCACCGTCGGCCGGTACTGCCGAAGCGCTGAGATCAGCTCGGTGGAGCCGGCGACGAAGCCCGATCTGTACCCGGTCATCGAGGAGCGCTTGCTCAGCGTCTGGAAGACGGCGACGCGCGAGCGGTCGCTCGCCTCGAGGGCCGAGTGCGGCGGCTCGTCGAACCAGAGCTCCGTGTAAGCCTCGTCCGCCGCCAGCAGGAAATCATGCTCGGCGGCGAGCGACCCCAGGCCCTCGAGGAAGGCGAGCGGTGCGACCGCTCCGGTCGGATTGTTCGGGTAGTTGATCCAGAAGATCGCCGTCCGCGACCAGGTGCCCTCGTCGATGGCGTCGAGATCCGGAAGGAACTCGTTTGCCTCCAGCAGCGGCAACTGCTCGACTTCCGCACCGGCGAAGAGCGCGCCGCGGTCATAAACCGGATAGCCGGGCTCCGTCGAGAGCACAAGGTTCTTCTCGCTCGCCCGGTCGATGACCACCTGGGCGAGGTGGAAAATCGCCTCCTTGCTGCCGTAGGTCGGGATGACCTCGCTTTCGGGATCGAGCTCGACGCCGAAGCGCCGCTCGCACCAGGCCGCGGCTGCCTCCCGCAGCTCCGGCAGGCCTTCCGCCAGCGGATAGCTGGAAAGCGGCTCGACGCTCTCGACGAGCGCGCGGCGGATCAGCGGATCCGTCTCCTCGCGCGGGTCGCCCTTGCCGAAGTCGATCAGCTCGACGCCTTCCGCGGCCAGCCGCCGCTTCGCCTGCTCGAGGCGGACGAACGGGTACGTGCCCGTTGCGGTGAGAACGGGGGAGAGCTGCACGGCTAGACGCTACCCCCGCGGCGTCGCTTGCGATGCCGCATTAGAGGCGGGCGCGGCTTTGCCGCGACCGCCGTTCGAAGCCCGCATGCGACACCGATCCCCTTCAAGTTACGTTCACGGTTCGCAGAACCTACGGAGGGCGTCATACGTCCGCACGAGCTCAGCCGTCTCGACCTGCTCGTCGACGCGGTGGGCGTAACGCGTCGCGCCGGGCCCGAGGTTGACGGCGTCCAGTCCAGCCTCGGCGAACTGCGCCACCGGCGTCCAGGCCTGCTTCGGACGCACGGCGAGTCCGCCGGCCTCGCGCAGCCGCGTCACGAGCGGCCGGTCGAGAACGACATGCGCGGGTGGCGAATTGCCGAGGATCTCGACGTTCGCGTCGCCCGCCAGCTCACGCACCCGCGCTTCGGCCTGCTCGCGTGTACGGCCCGGCGCGTAGCGGTAGTTCAGCCCAGCGAGGCAGCGGTCGGGGACGACGTTGTCGGCGATCCCGCCTTCGATCGCGACCACGCTGACGACCTCGCGGAACACGAGCCCGTCGACCTCGACGTCGAGCGGTTCGAGCTCCGCCAGCGGCGCCAACGTTGCCGCGGCCTTGTGGATCGCGTTCTCGCCGGTCCAGGGCCGTGCGGAGTGCGCGCTCGTTCCCCGGAACGTGAGCCCCGCGCTCAGATTGCCAACGCAACCGAGGTGGAGCTCGTTGTCCGTTGGCTCGAGCACGATCACGAGCGCGGCCTCCCTCGCCTCGGGGCAGGCCTCGAGGAACTCCGGCACCGGGCTCTCCTCCGCCGGCAGCTCCTCGCGCGTGAAGAAGAGGAACCCGAGGTCGAGCTCGGGCTCGCTTGCGACCGCCCAGTCCGCGAGCTCGAGCATCACGGCCACGCCGCCCTTCATGTCGCTCGCGCCGAGGCCGACCACTGCGCCGTCCTCGATCCGTCCCGGGAGGTTGCCTTGCGCCGGCACGGTGTCGACGTGGCCGGCGAGCAAGACAAGGGGCCGGCCCGCAGTCCGCCTCGACGTCGCGAAGAGCACGTCTTCGCTCGACCAAGCCGGTTCCAGAGGCAGCTCCGAGCGCACGTAGGCCATCGCCTGGGCCTCGTCGCGGCTGACCGACGGGATGTTGACGAGCGCCAGGGTCCGCTCCGCCAAGCGCTCGTCGGGCTTCCTGTTGCGCACATGCGGATTCTGCCGTTTGAAGGTCATAATCTCTGCGTGACGCTACGCCAGCCGGATCCTGCGCCGGGTGCCGAGCCCGAGCGCGGGTTCGTCGTCGCCGTGCTGGCACAGGGGGTCGACGCCGAGCGCGAGCTCGGTGAGCTGCAGGAGCTTGCGCGCACCGCCGGCGTCGAGCCCGTCGGAGAGCTCGTCCAGCGGGCCGCCAGGCCCCAGCCCCGTACCTATGTCGGCAAGGGGAAGCTGCTCGAGCTCAAGGAGGCGTTCGCGCGCTCCGGCGCGGAATCGCTACTCGTCGACGACGAGCTCTCGCCGGTGCAGCAGCGGGAGCTCGAGAACGCGCTGCAGGCGCGTGTGGTCGACCGCACCCAGCTGATCCTCGACATCTTCGCCCAGCACGCAGTCACCGCCGAGGGGAAGCTCCAGGTCGAGCTCGCGCAGCTCGAGTACAACCTGCCGCGGATGCGGGGGCTCTGGCAGCACCTCGAGCGGCTCGGCGGCGGTCTCGGCACCCGCGGCCCGGGCGAGTCCCAGCTGGAAACAGACCGCCGCCTGGCGCGCCGTCGGATCTCCGTCCTGCGCGGCCGGCTGCGGGGGCTCGAGCGCCAGCGTGCCACGCGCAGGAAGTCGCGACGCCGCTCGGAGACGCCGGTGATTGCGCTCGCGGGATATACGAACGCAGGCAAGTCGACGCTCCTGAACGCCCTCACCGGCGCAGACGTCTCGGTCCGTGACCGGCTCTTCGAAACGCTCGACCCGACGACGCGTAGCTTCGAGGTCGACGGACGGAAGTACTTGCTCACCGACACGGTCGGCTTCATCCGCCGCCTACCGCACCAGCTCGTCGAAGGCTTTGCCGCGACGCTCGAAGAGACCCTTGTCGCAGACCTCGTCGTCCACGTCGTCGACGGCTCCGCCTACGACGTCGAGCTCGACGAGATGCGCGCGGCGGTCGACGACGTCCTGGCAGAGATCGGCGCCACCGACGTTCCCGTCGAGCTCGTGCTGAACAAGATCGACCTCGTCGACCCGCTGCGGCGACGGCGCCTGGCCAACCGTTATCCGGATGCCCTGCAGGTCTCGGCAGCGACCGGAGAGGGGTTGGACGGGTTGCGCGAGCGAGTCGCCGCCGAGTTTGGGGATCGTTTCGAGAGCGTCCGGATGCTGCTCCCCTACAACGAGGGCGCGCGGCTGGCTGAGCTCTACGCGCTTGGAGCCCCGATCCAGGAGCGGGTCGATCAGCCGGAAGGCGTCTTCATCCGCGCCCACCTGCCCCGTCGCGAGCTGCCCCGGTTCGCGCCCTACCTGCTGGCGGAGGCGCGCGATGAGCCGGCGCGCTCGGCCAAGTGATCGAGCTGGCATTCCACCGTCTCCGCGACGACGCGATCGTCCCCGTTCGGGCGTATCCCGGCGACGCCGGCCTCGACCTGGCCGCCTGCGATCGTGTCGAGCTCGGACCGGGGGAGCGGGCAGTCGTGGCCACCGGCCTCGCCGTCGCGATCCCGGACGGGTATGCAGGCTTTGTCCAACCTCGCTCGGGGCTTGCCTCCCGGCACGGCATCTCGGTGGTCAACGCGCCGGGTCTGATCGACTCGGGCTACCGGGGCGAGGTCCGTGTCGTGCTGCTGAACACCGACCGGACGGAGACCTTCGTGGTCGAACCGGCAATGAGGATCGCCCAGCTTGTCGTCCTCGAGGTCCCGCAGCTCGAGCTCGTCGAGACCGAGGAGCTGCCGGGGAGCGAGCGTGGCCTTCGCGGCTTCGGTTCCTCTCGCGCGGGGTAAGCATGGGAACGCTACGCGTCCAGTTTGGATGGAGGCACGCTTCCCAGGAACGCGGCGCCGGCGCCCTGCAGCTACCTCGACGAGACTTGTGACCGTGGTGGAGCCTAGGATCCGCGTCTCGGCGCTGCTGCGCTGGAACGACCGAGTGCTGCTCTGCCGTCACGAGAAGCCCGGCAAGGAGTACTGGCTCCTGCCCGGCGGGGGCGTGAACACGGGGGAGAGCCTCGTCGACGCCCTTCACCGCGAGCTCTGGGAGGAGCTTGGGATCGGCGAGGAGGTGGCGGTCGAGGGCCCGGTCGCGATCGTCGACTCGATCTCGCCCGTGCAGAGCTTCGCGGCGAAGCACGTCGTCCACATCATCTTCGCGGGCGACCTCGGCGGACGCTCGCTCGAGGCGGTCAACTCCCAGGACGCGGCCGTCCGCGGACACAGCCTGTTCGGCCTCGACGACCTGGACGACGTCGTCCTGCATCCGCCGATCCAGCGTTTCGTCCAGCGCTGGCGGCCGGGCGACCCCGCTGTTTACCTGGGAGCCCTCTGGGCCCGATAGCCCTCGAAAGTCCGTCGGCGGCTTCGCCGCCGACATGACGACTTTCGAGGGAGTGCGCTAAAGATAAGCGCTGGTGCGCCGCAGCCGCGCATGTCGGCTGCGGCGGCGAAGGCCGGCTAGTGTCGGCCGCCTCTGGCTTCGGCCCGCTGGGCCGAGATCTCGTGTGCTTGAGCCTCGAGCTGGTCTTCCAGCGGTTCGAAGATGGGTAGCTCGCCCGTTCGGTGCGCGATCGCCTGCGCCAGCAGCCAGTCTGCTAGCCACGGATTGCGCGGCAGCAATGGCCCGTGGAGGTAGGTGCCGATCGCACGGCCGACCCGGCAACCCTCGTAGCCGCTTTCGCCGTCGTTGCCAAAGCCGGCCACCACCCGGCCAAGTGGTTTGGCGCCGGCGTCAAGGATCGTCCGGCCCGCGTGGTTCTCGAACCCCGCGAGCGTCTGCGTCCGGCCCGGCTCCAGCTCGCACTCCAGCAGAACGTCGCCGATCATCCGATGGGTGCCCGCGACGGTGTAGAGGGGTAGGAGGCCGACACCCGGTAGTTCCTCGCCGCTCTGGTCGCGGTAGTAGCGGCCCAGCAGCTGGTAACCGCCGCAGACGGCGAGGAAGGCCGCGCCGGCCTCGAACGCGTCGTGCAGGGCCGGCCCGAGCCTCGCGAGCTCCGGCGCGATCAGGGCCTGTTCACGGTCCTGACCGCCGCCGACGTAGTAGAGGTCATGCGCGCCCGGCCGAATCTCGACGCCCGTGCCCAACGCTTGCACCTCCAGCTCGTACCCGCGCCAAGCGGCCCGGGCAGCCAGGACGGCGATGTTCCCGCGATCGGCGTAGATGTTGAGGTAATCCGGAAACAGGTGGCCGACGACGAGCGATTTCACGGCTCGAACGCTACCGACTCACCCTTTATCACCCGGACGGGGGAATCGGCCTTGCCCTCACCCAGGAGGGGGATGTCCCTCCCCGAGCAGCCACATACCTTCCGCGAGTTCGATTCATGCGGCGCGAGAGGCGTCGCCCACTGCGGTCAATGCGGACCCGCTGGCGGCGGGTGAGAGGAAGGATGGCAATGCTGAGGAACGGAGGAACTCGTGGTCAGAGCCGCTCGAGTGCGCTCTGGGGCACGGGTAACAACGACGACTCGCGCTCGAATGCGCTGTGGGGGAAAGGCGGACGCGGCCTCGTGACGATGATGGCGGCCGTGCTCGTGCTTGGGATCCCCCTTGCTGCGAGCGCGGGCGGCAACGGAAGCACCCCCGATTCGAGCCAGCAGACGTACATGTCGCCGGGGATGCTCCAGCAGGCCAACAAGCACCCCGACAAGTTCGTCCACGTGATCGTGACGGCGAATGGCAACCTGCCGAAGAGTCAGATCCTCGCCAACACGCTCGGGACGGTGGATCGAAAGCTGGGTCTGATCGACGGCATCTCGCTCGTCCTCAAGGCGAACCGGCTCGCTCAGCTTGCGAAGATCCCGGGCCTGACGATTACGCCGGACGCGCCGGCGCATCCAACCGGCTCCGTGTACACGTCGAACCAGCTCTGGGTGCCGAACACGGGCGTTGACAAGCTCTGGAATGCTCCGGTGTCGCCCAACTCGGCGAAGACGCAGTCCGACCTGGTCGCGCCGACCATCGCCGTGGTCGATTCCGGCGTCGATACGTCCAAGGTGGGCGATTTCGGCGGCCGCGTGATCCAGCAGGTGAACCTGACGACGCTGCCGAACAACTCGCCCGGCGACGGTCGCGGGCACGGCACGTTCGTCGCGGGAATCGCGGCCGGCCAGGCTCCGGGCTATGCCGGGGCGTCCCCGAAGTCGAACATCGTCTCGCTCGACGTCATGGACGACACGGGCACGGCACGGACAAGCGACGTGATCGCGGCGGCGCAGTGGATCCTCGCGAACAAGGACAAGTACAACATCAAGGTCGCGAACTTCTCGCTGCACGCGTCGAACTCGAGCAGCTTCACGCACGACCCGCTCGACAAGGCGGTCGAGAAGCTCTGGTTCGGCGGCGTCACGGTCGTCGCGGCGGCCGGGAACTACGGGCTACCGAACGGCCCGAGCGGTGTCCTGTACGCACCGGGGAACGACCCCTTCGTGATCACCGTCGGCGCGGCTGACATGGACGGCAATCCGAACCCGAAGAACGACACGGCACCGTCCTGGTCGGCGTACGGCGACACGAACGACGGCTTCCAGAAGCCTGAGGTCTCCGCCGACGGACGCTACATGGTCGGGCCGATCCCGATGACCTCGACGCTCGCCTCGCAGAAGGCAAGCAACCTCGTTTCGCCGGGGTACATTCAGCTCTCCGGCACGTCGTTCGCGGCGCCGATCGTGTCGGGGATTGCAGCGCAGATCCTCGCCCGCAATCCGAGCTGGGGCCCGGACCAGGTCAAGGGCGCGCTGATGGCGACGGCCAGGCCGACCCCCTCGGCGGTTCCTGGCTCGCTTGGGCTCGGCGAAGTCAACGCCGTCAGGTCGGTGACCGCCACCAGCGTCCCGAATCCGAATAGGGCGCTGGAGCAGTTCCTGGCGCCGGATCCTGCGGGCGGCGGCCTCCCGATCTTCGACGCGGTCAGCTGGTCTGACACGGCGAAGGCGAACGTCTCCTGGGACGCTGTTTCGTGGGGCGACGTCTCCTGGGGCGACACGCTCGCCGCGGTTTCGTGGGCCGACATCTCCTGGAGCGATGTCAGCTGGGGCGATAGCCTGAGCTCGGCCGATGTCTCTTGGGCCGACATTTCGTGGAGCGACTCGTCCTACGAAGATGCTGCCGAAGGGGATGGTGCGGGCGACCTGACGGATTCCATCGCCGATCCCGCCGATCTGGCGGCAGCGGCGACCGATCCGGACCTGCAGCTGCCCTCCGATCTCGTCGCCCCGGATCCAACGGCGACGGCAGCGACCACGTCGCTTCCCTAGCAGAGCATTCCTCGCTTGCCATCAAGAGCCCGGGGCGTCACCGCCCCGGGCTCTCCTCTTTTGCGCTTACGCCGCTTCCCAGTACTGGCGGACAAAGCCACGCCGGGCGACGATGTCGCGCAGGGCGAGCATCGCCGTGTACGTGGGGAGCGCCACCAGCTCGCCGCCCGGAGGGGTCAGCTCGAGCGCATGGTCGAGTGCGGACTCGAGCTGCGGCAGCACCTCGATCGCCCCTTCGTCGAAGCCGCCGTACTTGAAGCGAAGTGCGAGCTCGGCTGCGCGGTCGCCGGTGGCCACGAGCCGCTCTAGCGCGGGCAGGAGAGGTTCGAAGTCGACGTCCCAGATCCACGACACGTCCTTACCATCGGCGGTCGCGTCGTTGAGCGCCACGAGAAGGAGTCTCGGCGGTTCGCCGGCAAGGAGTGTTCGGATCGCCTCGTTCGCGCCGGCCGGGTTCTTGATCAGGAGCACCAGGAGCGACTTGCCGTCGAGCTCGATCCGCTCGAAACGGCCGAAAGCTCCGCGAAACGCTTCCAATCCGTTGTGGATCTCGTCGAGCGATGCTCCGAGCGTCCGGGCGAGAGAGGCCGCGCCGAGGGCGTTGTAGACGTTGTACAGGCCCGGCACCCCGAGCTGAACGCGGCGCGATCCCTCCGGGGTGATCAGGTCGAACGAAACCCGATCGATGCCTCCGAGCTCGATTCCGCGGGCGACGACGTCCAGGGGCGGCCGCGCGTGCCCGCAGGCAGGGCAGCGGTAGTCCCCGAGATGGCCGATGTAGGCGGCTGCGTATTCGTAGGGCGTTCCGCAGCGGATGCACCACTTCGAATCGGCGGCATGCTGCAGAGCGGGGTGGGCCTGCCTCGGATCGTCCACCCCGAAGACAGTCCTCTTCGCCGGATCGCGCTCCCTGCCGAGGTCCCCGACCTGGGGATCGTCCCCGTTGACGACAATTGAGGACTCGACCGGTAACTCGTGCACCGCTGCCCGCCAGCGCTCGGCGACGAGCTCGAGCTCCCCGTAGCGGTCGAGCTGGTCGCGGAAGAGGTTGCCGAGGCAGAGAGCTCGCGGCCGCAGCCGCCGGGCCACCTCGGGCAATGCCGCCTCGTCGACCTCGAAGAGGCCGAGCTCGGCGTCGCGGGACGCGAGCAGTGTCGACGCGACGCCGGAGACGAGGTTTGCCCCGGAGCCGTTGTGCGCGAGCCTGAACTTCGGTTTGAGAATCCCCGCGGCCATGGCGGCCGTCGTCGTCTTGCCGTTCGTCGCCGAAACGAGTGCGGAGCCCTGGGGAAGCCGGCGGGCCAACGCGTCAACCGCCGCTGGATCGAGCTTCCAGAGGAGCTTGCCTGGAACCGTGGTGCCACCTCCGGTGCGTGCAAGGCGGGAGAGCTCGCCGGTGGCGCGCGCCAAAAGGATCTCCAACCGCAACGGAAAGCGGGTTCGCAAGGCCCGCAGACGCTATCTGAGCGCGCTAGACGTGCCGAGCAAGGCCGTTAAACCCCGTTCGGAGGCCGCAACCGGTGACTCCCTCGAACGGGTGATCCAAGGCGTCGCTTGCGATGCCGCCCGGAGAGGCCGCGCGATTCACTCGCGCGGCCGTTAAACCCCGTTCGGAGGCCGCAACCGGTGACTCCCTCGAACGGGTGATCTTCGCGTTGTCCCGAAAAAGGGGGATGTCCCTCAGTCGAGTGGCCCGTAGCTTGCCGTGTAGTGAACGATTTGCGGCGTAGTCGCGGGAGGCGCGCCGGCCCCTGGAACTGCGGCGCCGCTTGAGGGCGGAAAGGAGACGGCAAGGCATGTGCGGTGAGCGGCACTCGCTTGGTGGGTCTTTGCACGACGACCCGCGCAGCTTGCAGTCGAGCGACTCGACGGACGACGCATCCCAGCCCGCCGAGGGCTCATGCGTTTCGGCGGCGCGAGCGTTCGTGTTGGCGTGCCTGATCCCGTCAGGTCCCGCGACCGGTTTGGCCATCTCGCCCCCGATGCAGCGGAGAGCCGTGTCGTGAGTGCCGTCCCGGGCAGCGTCGTCCTCCCGGAGGTACCCGGCCCGATCGACGACCGCGGGCGTGACCAGAAACCGCCGCTTCCGGCGACGATCTACTTCTTCATCATCGGCGTGGCTGCCGCGGCGGCCTCGATACCGCTCCTGACCCACCTGCAAGCCGGCACGCACAGCTGGGCGACCTTCATCGTCCTCGGCTCGGCCGCCGCGCTCGCGCAACTCTTCGTCGTGCGAACGCCGCGCAACCAGTCCTACCACACGACGATCGTGTTCTTGATTCCGGCAGTGATGCTGCTGCCGCCGGAGCTGGTTGTCCTCATCGGCGTGATCCAGCACGTCCCGGAGTGGCTGAAGAACCGAAACGCCTGGTACAGCCAGACCTTCAACATCTGCAACTACACGATCTCGTTGCTCGCAGCCTGGGCAAGCTTCCACGCGACCCTTGGCGCCGCGCACCTGATCCCGAACGCCGATCTACGCCTTGCGCTGGCGGGGCTGGCGGCCGCGGCCGTCCTGGTGGGCGTCAACCACATCCTGCTTGCCCCGATGCTCCACTTCTACTACAGCCACTCGATCAAGGAGCTCGGCATCTTCTCGTTCGAGAGCCTCTCGACCGACCTCGTGCTCGCGGCGCTGGGTGTCGGAATCGGGACCTTCTGGGATCTCAATCCCTGGCTCCTGCCCTTCGCCGTGGCCCCACTGCTGCTCATCCACCGCTCGCTGAGCGTCCCGCAGCTCCAGGAGGAGGCGCGGGTGGATCCGAAGACCGGGCTGTTCAACGCCCGCTACTTCGCCGCGGCGCTGGCGGAAGAGCTTGCCCGTTCGCAGCGATTCGAGCGGCCGATGACCCTGATCATGGCCGACCTCGACCTTCTCCGCGACATCAACAACACCTATGGCCACCTCGCCGGCGATGCCGTCCTCAAAGGAATCGCGGAGACCTTCCGGACGCAGCTTCGCCACTATGACGTGCCAGCCCGGTTCGGCGGCGAGGAGTTCGCGATCCTGCTGCCTGAGACCCCGCCCGAACAGGCGTCCGAGATCGCCGAGCGGATCCGACGTGCGGTCGCAGCCTCGGCCACCGACGTCGAGACCTCGAGCGAGCCGATTCGCGCCACCGTCTCGATCGGGGTTGCCGCGTACCCGCGTGACGGCGTCGACGCAAACGAGCTGATCCATCAGGCCGACCTCGCCGTCTACAGGGCGAAACTGCAGGGGCGCAACCGCGTCCTCGACGCGAGCTCGGAGCCGCTCGTGGTTCCGGAGACGCGCTCAGCACCGCTGGTCGCCGTTCCGGACGACGGCGAGCACCGTGTGACGCTGCCTGGGTCTGTCGACACCTACCAGGCGGACGAGCGCCGCCAGCCGCGGCCACATGCGGTCCACGGCCCGACGTTCTTCTCGCTTTCGAAGCGCCTCGCAGCAGTTGTCGGTTCCGTCGGCCTCGTCGGGATCGCGGCCGGCGTCGCCGGTCTCGTCTTCGGCACGAGCCACGACGTCGGCGGGCTGGTGGCGATCATCGCCCTCGTCGGAGCCGGTCAGGCCCTCGCGCTCGAGCTCGACCTGGGCTCGATCTCCGTCAGCGCGGTGGGAGCGATCGCCGGCGCTGCCCTCTTCGGGCCGCGAGCGGCGCTCGCGCTCGCGCTCACGACCGCAGCGGTGGAATGGAGTGCCCGCCGGCAGTCGCTGCACCACGTCCTCTTCAACATCGGCGCGCTCTCGCTCGCTTCGCTGGCGGCTGTCGCGGCCTTCTCGATCCATAGCTTCGATATCCAGGGCGACCCGGGCCGTATCCTGACGATCGTCGCCGGCGTCGCCGCGGGTCTCGCCTACTTCGCGGTCAACATGGGCCTGGTCAGCCTTGCAACGGCGGTCGAGGGCCACGAACGTTGGCTCCGCGCCTTCCAGGAACGCTTTGCCTGGCTCGTGCCGCACTACCTCGTCTACGGCTTCATCGCCGGAGTCATCTTCCTCGGCTACGAGTCGGCGCACCTCTGGGCATTCGCTGTCTTCGCGGTGCCGCTGTTCCTGATGCGCAAGACGCAGGAGGCATACCTCCGGCACACCCAGAAGAGCGCCCAGAAGCTGCGTGAGGCGGCCGAGACGATTCAGACGCAGAATGTCTCGCTGGAGCAGGCAAACCGCCTGCTCAAGGAGCGTTCGACCGCGGCGATGGAGTCGCTGTCGGCGACGGTCGATGCGCGCGACGCCTACACCGCCGGTCACTCGCGCCGGGTCCAGCAGCTCGCGCTTGCGATCGGCCGCGAGCTCGGCCTGTCCCAGGCGGAGCTCGACCTACTCGGCCACGCGGCCCTGTTCCACGACATCGGCAAGCTCGCGGTTCCAGACGCGATCCTGCTCAAACCGGCGAGCCTGACCAACGCAGAGTGGTCGCTGATGCAGAAGCACGCCGACGAGGGCGCGCGCATCATCGACCGGCTGGGCTTCCTCAACGACGCCGTGCCGGCGATCCGCCACCACCACGAGCGTTTCGACGGCGCTGGATACCCCGATCGGCTCAAGGGCGAGGAGATCCCCCTCGGCGCCCGGATCATTCACGTAGCGGACGCGCTCGACTCGATGTTGACGACCCGCAACTACAGGGCGGCCAGACCGGTGAGAGACGCCCTGCAGGAGCTTCGGGAGGCCGCGGGTAGTCAGTTCTGCCCGCGGTGTGTCGCTGCGCTCGAGCGGATCCTCCCCGTCGAGGAGCGGGAGCCCGCGCCGGAACGCGAAGCGGAAGCTGTCGCCCTCTAACCGCCTCTCGCTGGCAAAGTTCAGCGAAAGAGGCGCGAACTTGCAGATTCGCGCAAATGCTCTATTCTGACTTGCAGCAATGCCCCGCAAGTCCGTCTACCGGGCGGTCGCCGACATCGACCGCGAGGCGCTTGCCGAGTTCCAGGCCGGGATCCGCAAGCGGTACACGGACGAGCAGATCCTCGCCGAGCTGAAGCAGTCCGCAGAGCGCCTGGGACGCTCACCGACGATGCGCGAGTTTGCGGCCGACTCGAAGACGACCGTGCATCCGCAGACCGTGATCGAGCATTTCGGCAGCTGGAATCGCGCCAAGCGTAAGGCCGGGCTCGTGCCGCGCCGCTTTGCGACCCGCGAGGAGCTGCTCGCCCTGCTCCAGGAGCTGGGCAAGGAGCTCGGCCGCGTGCCAACTGCGCGGGATATCGACGAGCACCGGGGCAAGATGCCGTCCAAGTCGCTCTACTGGCACACGTTCGGCTCGCTGACGAACGCGCTGCGGGAGGCCGGCTTCGACGTGCCGGTGGGGGAGGAGCGGCTCGAGCGGGCGCTCGAGCAAGCGATCCGCCTGTCGAAACAGCTTGGCCGACTGCCCAAGTTCGCCGACTGGACGGCGGCCCGAAAGGCCGACGACGCCCTGCTCACCGAGTGGCAGATCTACCGGATGTTCGACGCCAGGCGGGGAGCCTGGTCGACGTTCCAGTTCCTCGTCCGCGAGCGCCTCCGCGAGGCCGGCGTCGAGGTCGCTGCTGACGGGACGATCAGCCGCCGGACGTCTTCGGCGTCCGGCTAGTGGGCAGCGGCGGCGAGAACCGCCAGGCGCTTGAGGCACGCGGTGTCGCTTGCGATGCCGCCTAAGAGGTCGCGCGATTTACTCGCGCGACCG
>Ga0207693_10001583_pt1 | contig 20132 bp, 20 predicted proteins | sample LARL81metaG_FD_184347 | JGI IMG/M metagenome (GOLD analysis project Ga0207693, IMG submission 184347) | Corn, switchgrass and miscanthus rhizosphere microbial communities from Kellogg Biological Station, Michigan, USA - LAR L8-1 metaG... | ecosystem: Host-associated > Plants > Roots >...
GGCGGCCTCGCGGCCGCGGACGCCGTGAACGCGGCCGCGGCGCTCGGCGGCGCCCCGGTGCTCGCAGTCCGCGTCTCGAGCGGAGACGAGCGGCAACGCCACCGGGGCGTTTCACACCACACACGCGCGGTCGCCGAGCTCTGTCTCGGCGAGGTCGCAATGGCCTGGCCTGCGGGTCTCGACGCTCCCGATTGGCTCGTTGGCCGGCACGAGGTCGATGTGGCGGAATGGCGCAAGGCATGCGAAGGCCTCCCGCTCGAGCACATGGGCCGCGGCCCGGATGACGATCCGTGGTTCTTCGCCTCGGCGTTCGCTGCCGGCAAGGTCGCCCGGACCATGGTGGGCTAGTGAAGCCGGACGAGTCCCGGCGGGTCTTCGAAGGGAGGCGAATCAGCGTCGACGTCGAGCGCTGGGGCGACCACGAGCGCGAGATCGTCCGCCATCCCGGCGCGGTCGCGATACTCGCCGTCGACCGGAAGCGGCAAGTAACGCTCGTCCGCCAACTCCGCGAGCCGGCGCGCAAGCACCTGCTGGAGCTCCCGGCCGGAACGCGCGAGCCGGACGAGGAACCGCTCGCGACAGCGAAGCGAGAGCTCGTCGAGGAGGCGGGGCTAAGCGGCGGCGAGTGGCGGCTGGCGGCGACGTTCTTCTCGACCCCGGGGTTCTGCGACGAGCTGGTCCGCGTCTACATCGCCGAGGGAGTCGAGGAGACGCAGCGCGCGCCGCAGGAGGACGAAGAGATCGAGCTCGTTCGCGTGCCCGTTGCGAAGCTCGCGTCCCTGGTCCCTCAGATCGAAGACGCCAAGACGCTTGCGGGGCTGCTTCTCTACCTGCGCGAGAGGTAGGGTTGGCCGGCATGAAAATCGGCGTGGCCAGGGAAATCAAGTCGGACGAGTACCGCGTCGCGCTGACGCCTGCCGGGGCTCGCGAGCTCGGCCAGCGCGGCCACGAGGTGCTCGTCGAGAGCAGGGCGGGGGAGGGGAGCTCCTTCTCCGACGACGCCTACGAAGCAGTCGGCGCCCGGGTCGTGACGGTGGATGAGGTCTGGGAGGCGAGCGAGCTGCTGCTCAAGGTGAAGGAGCCGGTCGAGCAGGAGTACCGCCGCCTGCGAGAGGGCCTCGTGCTCTTCACCTACCTCCACATCGCTGCGGACGAGCCACTAACGCGGGCACTCGTCGAAAGCGGGATCACGGCCGTCGCGTACGAAACGGTCGAGACCGACGACAGGGCGTTGCCGCTGCTCGCCCCGATGAGTGAGATCGCCGGCCGCCTCGCGGCTCAGGCAGGCGCGTACTTCCTCGAGAAGCCGCTCGGCGGGCGCGGACTCTTGCTGGGCGGCGTGGCCGGAGTCGCGCCGGGCAAGGTCGTCGTCATCGGCGGAGGCATAGTCGGCTACAACGCCGCCGTGATCGCCCTTGGCCTCGGCGCCAGCGTGACCATCCTCGAGCGCTCGGTCGATCGGATGCGGCACCTCGAGGAAATCCTCTCCGGGCGCGTCAGCCTGCTGATGTCGTCGAGCCTGCAGATCGAGGAGTCGGTCGCGGAAGCCGACGTCGTCATCGGCGCCGTGCTGATCCCCGGCGCGGTCGCGCCGAAGCTGATCACCCGCGCGATGGTCGCCGAGATGAAGGACGGCAGCGTGCTCTGCGACGTCGCAATCGACCAGGGCGGCTGCGCGGAGACGTCGCGGCCGACGACCCACAGCGATCCGGTGTACGTCGTCGAAGGCGTTACGCACTACTGCGTCGCGAACATGCCGGGCGCCGTGCCGATCACCTCGACCAAGGCGCTGACGAACGTGACCCTGCCCTACGCCGAGGCGATCGCCGAGCACGGCCTCCGCGAAGCCGTCGCCCGCGACCGAGCGCTTGCCCGCGGCGTCAACGTCCTCGAGGGAAAGATCACCTACGAGGCGGTCGCCGAAGCCCACGGTCTCGACTACTCGCCGCTCGACGACGTCCTGCCACTGGCTCCCGTTTGACCAGAACCCGCACCCCCGCCCTTAATTGGGTGGGGCGCTGCCCTCCACCCACGAAAACGACGATATCGCCGAAAAGCGCACCCGTGGGTGCCTCAGTTGTGCCGATTTCGTGAGGTTTCCTGGGAGGCAGGGAACGGGGCGGCGCTACGAGCTGCTCGGCTCGGCTTTCTCTTTCTTCGGGCTGATCTTGACGACCAGCCACGTGATCCCGGCCGCGAGTGCGATCACGCAGACGATGAACACAACCAGGCCGATAAGTCCCAAGACAGTTGCCATGACCGACCTAGAATAGCCGCGTGTCGCGCGCCTGCGTGATCGTCCTCGACGCCGTCGGCGCAGGAGCCCTGCCCGACGCGAGCGACTATGGGGATGAAGGCTCGGACACGCTCGGAAACGTGGCCAAGGCCGTGGGCGGTTTGGACTTGCCCAATCTCGAGGCCCTGGGTCTCGGCAACGTCGAGCCTCTAGAGGGTTGTCCGCCGCAGCCGGGTGCTCCGGCGGTTGCCGGCCGGCTCATCGAGCGCTCGAAGGGCAAGGACACCACCACCGGCCACTGGGAGATGATGGGCGTCGTCACGCCTCAGGCCATGCCGACCTACCCGCATGGGTTCCCCCACGACGTCATCGATCCGTTCATGCACCGGACTGGGCGCGGGGTGCTGGGGAACAAGCCGGCGTCCGGAACGGAGATCATCCAGGAGCTGGGCGAGGAGCATCAGCGCACCGGCAAGTGGATCGTCTACACGTCGGCGGATTCGGTCTTTCAGATCGCCGCGCATGAGGACACGATCCCGCTCGAGGAACTGTACGAGGGAAGCCGCGCGGCGCGTGAGATCCTCACCGGCAAGGACGCGGTCGGACGCGTGATCGCGAGGCCGTTCACCGGCGAGCCGGGCAACTACGAGCGAACTGCGAACCGGCACGATTTCTCGCTCGAGCCGAAGCGTCCCAACTACCTGACCCTCGTCCGCGAAGCCGGTAACGAGGTGCACGGGGTCGGAAAGATCTCGGACATCTTCGCGGGCCAGGACATCGACGAGTCTCGTCCCACGAAGTCGAACGTCGAAGGAATCCAGCAGACCGAGGCGCTGCTCCAAGAGTTGGACGCCGGCTTGATCTTCGTCAATCTCGTCGAGACCGACATGCTCTGGGGGCACCGCAACGATCCGGTCAACTTCCACCGCTGCCTGCAGGACTTCGACCGGCGGCTGCCCGACCTGCTCGAGGCGATGCGGCCCGGCGATCTCCTGATCCTCACGTCCGACCACGGTTGCGATCCGACGACCCCTTCGACCGACCACTCTCGTGAATACGCGCTGCTGCTCGCCTACGTGGCAGGCAAGAACGCGGCCGGACGCATCCATGAGGGGGAGTTCGCCGACGTTGGGGCGACGGTCAACAAATGGCTCGGCGGAAAAGCGCCTGGTCGAGGAATCCCCGGCGAGCCGATCCTCGAACGTTGACTCTGAGCGACCCACAGCTCGTCGCATGCGAGTATGCGAGCGAGCAGTGCCTGCTTGCTCGGCGGTCGCTGTGGGCGTCTGACCCTGGCGCACGCGAGCCATGGGACGTCGCCCTCGAGGCGGTCGTGGAGGCCGGGCCGCAGCGGATTCTCGAGGTCGGGCCTGGCCCCGGCGAGTTCGCCGAACGGCTGGCAAAGGTCGGCGACCATGAAGTGGTCGCGGTCGACAGCTCGCCCCGCATGGTCGAGCTCGCGCGGGCGCGGGGCGTCGATGCCCGGCTCGGCGACGTCCAGTCGCTCGACCTTCCGACGGGGTCCTTCGACCGCGCAGTCGCCGCTTGGATGCTCTACCACGTCCCGGATCTCGACCGCGCGGTCGCCGAGCTCGCCCGTGTCCTGACAGACGAGGGGCGGCTCGTCGCGACAACGAACGGCCGGCGCAACCTCGCCGAGCTGTGGTCGCTCCTCGGCTGCGACGGCGCGATCGAGCTCGGCTTCGACTGCGAGAACGGCGCCGAGATTCTCGGCCGGCAGTTCACATGCGTCCGGACGCTCGAGCTCACCGGCACGATCATCATCCCGACACGTGCGGCGGCTCACGAGTATGTCTCCGCGACTCTGTCGCGAGCGCACCTGGCCGACAGCCTTCCCGATCACGGCTGGCCCCTCCGGGCGACCCGCGTGAACTGTGTCTTCGTGGCCGATAAGGCGGACCGATGATCCGTGTTCCCGAGCTGATCGAGCGCAAGCGCGACGGCGGGGAGCTCTCCGCCGAAGAGCTCGCCGAGCTCATGCTCGGCTACGCCGAAGGGGAGATCCCCGACTACCAGCTGGCGGCGTTCTGCATGGCGGTTTTCTTCCGCGGCCTGACCAGCGCCGAGACCTACGCGATGACCGACGCGCTCATTCGCACAGGCGAGACCGTCGATCTGCACGGCGCCCTCGGCCGCAAGGTCGTCGACAAGCACTCGACCGGGGGCGTCGGAGACAAAACCTCGATCGCCGTCGGCCCGATTGTGGCCGCCTGCGGGGTGCCCTTCGGGAAGATGAGCGGCCGCGGGCTAGGGCATACGGGCGGGACGCTCGACAAGCTCGAGTCGATCCCCGGTTTCCGGGTCGAGCTGACCACCCAGGAGTTCATCGACCAGGTGCGCTCGGTTGGGCTCGCGATCGTCGGGGCGACCGCCAACCTCGTCCCGGCCGACAAGAAGCTCTACGCGCTTCGGGACGTGACTGCCACCGTCGACAACTACTCCCTGATCGCGGCGAGCATCATGTCCAAGAAGATCGCCGGGGGCGCCGACGCTATCGTTCTCGACGTCAAAGTCGGAGACGGCGCCTTTATGAAGGCACGCGCCGATGCGGAACGCCTTGCGGACGTCATGATCGATCTCGGGCGGCGCGCCGGCCGCGAGGTGGTCGCCGTGATCAGCGACATGGACGAGCCACTTGGACACGCCGTCGGAAACGCGATCGAGATCCGCGAGGCGATGGCGACGTTGCGCGGCGATGGCCCGCCGGACTTCGTGCAGCTCGTCGTCGAGGCTTCCACGCAGCTGCTGGCGCTCTCGGACCTCGGAGTGTCTCGGGAGGAGGCACGGGGCCGGGTCGATCAGGCGATCGCCGACGGGTCGGCGCTGGCGGCCTACGAGCGCTGGATCACGGCCCAAGGGGGCAACCCGGACGAGGCAGCGCTGCCGAGCGCGCCGGTCGTTCGGGAGGTGCTCGCTCCGCGGGCGGGCTACGTCCGGTCACTCGGGGCCGTGCAGGTCGGCAATGCCGCATTGCACCTCGGTGCGGGGCGCCGCGACAAGGACGACGAGATCGATCACGCCGTCGGCGTCCTCTGTCTCAAGAAGCACGGCGACACGGTCGCGTCCGGAGACACGCTTGCCAAGATCCATGCTCGCGACGAGTCGAGCGCCGCGGCCGCGGCCGACGAGGTCCTCGCAGCCTACGAGCTCGCAGACGAGGCTCCGCGGGAGCGCAACGTGATCCTCGAAGTGATCACGGCCTAAGCCGCCGGGCCTGGACCCAGCCGGCGCTCAGGCAGCGCGATGTCCCGGCGCTACGCTGCCGACGCGATGCCCGAGCTGCCCGAAGTCGAGACGGTACGGACCAGCCTCGAACCGAGGCTGGTCGGTAGGAGGTTCGACGATGTCGAGATCCTCGACTCCCGGCTGACGCGCCCGATCGATCCTGCAGAGGTGGCTGCGGAGCTCACGGGCGAGCGCGTCGAGGCGGTCGACCGGCGCGGCAAGTATTTGATTGTTCGGTTCGAGAGCGGTCTGGTTCTCCTGATTCACCTCCGGATGACTGGATCTCTTGCGCACTCGCGAAATGGGCTTTCGGCGAATTCCCATGTACGAGCCGTTGTCAGACTAGACGACGGATCGGATGTTGCATACCGGGATGTTCGCCGGTTCGGAACGTGGCTTGTCCTCCGCGCGGACGAGGTCGACTCGTACCTGGCGGCGCGCCTCGGCCTCGAGCCGCTCGAGCGCGGATTTTCCGCGTCCAAGCTGGCGGAGCGGCTCGAGGGGCGGCGGACCCCGATCAAGGCCGCTCTCCTCGATCAGCGAAACCTCGCGGGCGTCGGGAACATCTACGCCGATGAGGCGCTTTGGCGGGCGCGAATCGATCCGAGGCGGAGCGCCGGCGAGCTCGATGTGTCCGAGATCCGCGCGCTCCACCGCGGCATCCGTCGCTCGCTCGAGGCCGGGATCGCGCGCCAGGGAGCGACCCTCCGCGACTATCGGACGCCCGACGGGTCGGCGGGGGGAATGCAGCACGAGTTCAAGGTGTACGGACGCGGCGGCGAGCCGTGCCCGCGCTGCGGGGCACCGATCGAGAAGACGAGAGTCGGCGGGCGCGGGACCTGGTTCTGCCCGGGCTGCCAGCGTTGAACGACTACGAGCTCTACGCGGCCAGCTGCTCGTCGAGCCAGCCGCTCTTGTCCAGCCGCCAGAGCTCGGTATAGCCGCCGATCGGCTTGCCGTCGATGAGGATCTGAGGCACCGTCCAACCGCCGGTCAGCTCGAGGAGCTTCTGCCGGAAATGTGGGTCGTCGTCGAGGTTGATCTCCTCGAATTCGATTCCCTTGCCATCGAGCAGCGCTTTTGCGCGGACGCAATAGCCGCACCAGGCTGTCGTATACATCTGAACGCGTGCCATCCCGCTGCCAAAACGGTGAAAACCGGCTGGGGATTCCCGACCCGTCCTGTCCCTACACTTGACTGCACGGTGGCCGGGCGGACCTACAAGACGGAGGCTGTCGTTCTGCGCTCCTTCCGACTCGGCGAAGCGGACCGCGTGCTCCATCTCTACACACTCGACCGAGGTCGCGTCGGGGCGGTCGCGAAGGGCATCCGTCGGACGAAGTCCCGCTTCGGCGCGAGGCTGGAACCGTTGAGCCACGTCGAGTTGCTCCTGCATCAAGGCTCCGGCGAGCTGCAGACGGTCACGGGCGTCGATCTGATCGAGTCACACCACGCGGCACGCGAGAATCCGTATCTGCTGAACGTCGGGCTCGTCGGGCTCGAAGCGATGCTCCGCCTCTTCACCGAGCAAGAGGCGAATGCGCGCGCCTTCCGCGCTCTGACGCGATTCCTCGAGCTTCTCGACGAGTGGGCACCGGCAACGGAGAGGTCCGCTCGGGCCGCGCTCGACCCGCTCGCGCTCTCGTTCCAGCTGAAGCTCCTGTGGCTCTCTGGCTATTTGCCGCACGTGACGAGCTGCGCTGAGTGTGGGGCGGAGCAGGGCCTGGTCGGCTACTCGCCGCGAGCCGGCGGCGCGGTCTGTGCGACCTGCCGCGACGAGACGACGCTCACGCTCGCGCCCGAAGGCCTGACCGGGATCGAGGCGCTGCTGCGCCGGCCGCTCGCCGAGGCGGGAGACGCGGGTCTCAGCGCGCGGGCAACGCGGGACGCGCTGGCGGTTGTCAACTCGTCGCACGAGTTTCACGGCGGCTTCCGGCTGCGGACGCTCGCGGGCTGACGGACAGCGTTCCGCGCTTTTTCGCGGCTCTGATAACGGCACAGCCGACCTCCTCCCCGCGTCGAGCCTACGGAGAAAAGGTGCGCGGATGGGAAACGCGTATGTGCCGGAACCGGGACGTTTTGCGGGCGCCAAACCCGTCGCGGCAAATGCGACACTCCGGAGACCGTGAACTACCAGGAGATGATCATCGCGCTCGAGCGCTACTGGGCCGATTACGGGTGCGTGCTGATGCAGCCGTACCACACGGAGCTCGCCGCCGGCACGATGAATCCGAACACGTTTCTCCGCTGCCTCGGACCGAAGCCGTGGAACGTCGCCTATGTCGAGCCCGTGATCCGACCGCTGGACGGCCGTTACGGCGAGAACCCCTTCCGGTTCCAGCACTACTTCCAGTACCAGGTCGTGCTCAAGCCGGCTCCGGAGAACGTCCTCGACCTCTACTGGTCCTCGCTGGAGGCGCTCGGCATCGACCTCCGCCGGCACGACATGCGCCTGGTCGAGGACGACTGGGAGCAGCCGACGCTCGGCGCGTGGGGCCTCGGCTGGGAAGTTTGGTGCGATGGGATGGAGATCACGCAGTGGACCTACTTCCAGCAGCTCGGAGGCTTCGACGTCGAGCTCGTTCCCGCCGAGATGACTTACGGGCTCGAGCGGCTGGCGATGTTCCTCCAGGGCAAGCGGACTGCGTTCGAGCTCGAATGGGCTCCAGGGGTTACCTGGGGCGACGTCTACCTCGAAGCCGAGCGCGAGTGGTCGCGGTACAACTTCGAGGAGGCTCCGGTCGACGTGCTCACGCGTCGCTTCGGCGAGTACGAGGCGGAGTGCCGGCACCTGCTGGAGAGTGGGCTGCCGATTCCCGCCTACGACCAGGTGCTCAAGTGCTCGCACACGTTCAACCTGCTCGACGCGCGCGGCGCGCTCTCGGTCACGGAGCGGGCGGCCTACATCGGCCGCGTTCGTAAGCTCGCGCGCGGCGTTGCCGGGGCCTATCTCGGAACGCAAGAGGAAGATGCCGTCGCTGCTGCTTGAAATCGGCTGCGAGGAGCTCCCGGGCGGCGCTTGCCGCGAGGCTGAGGCGCAGCTGCCCGAGCTCGCGCGTGCGCACATCGGGACGGCGCCGTCCCAGCTGTTCGTCGGGCCGCGGCGGCTTGCGTTCCTGATCGACGACCTGACGGAGCGGACTGCCGACGCGTGGGTCAAGGGCCCACCGGAGAACCTGCGCGATCGTGCCGCGGCCGGCTTCGCGAAGAAACACGGGGTCGCGGTCGATGAGCTCGAGTTGCGCGACGGTTTCCTCGGCGTCACCGTTCCGGGCCGCGAGCTCCGCGAGGTCCTGCCCGAGCAGATCGACCGGATCGTTCGCGGCTTCTCGTTCACGAAGTCGATGCGCTGGGACGAGAGCGGGATCCGCTTCGCGCGCCCGGTGCGCTGGGTGCTGGCAAAGCTCGACGCGCAGACGATCTTGGGGGAGACGTCGTACGGCCACCGCTTCACTCACGGCGCGGTCGAGATTCCTACCGCGGCGGCGTACGCCGATGCGCTGCGCGCCGCCGACGTCGAGCCGGTCGCCGACGAGCGCCGGCGCCTGATCGTCGAAGGGCTGGACGCAATCGGCGGCTGGAGCGACCCCGGCGGCAAGCTCGCAGAGGTCGTCCACCTGGTGGAGAAGCCGATGGTGCTCGAGGGCCGCTTCGACGAGCGCTTTCTCCAGCTGCCGGAGCGCGTGATCGTGACGACGATGCAGTCGCACCAGCGCTACTTCCCGATCGAAGGCAACCGCTTTGCGCTCGTGGCGAACGGGGGCGACCCCGACGTCGTCGCACCTGGGCACACGCAGGTGCTCGAGGCCCGGCTCGAAGATGCGTCATTCACGTTCGAGCGCGACGTTGCGGCGGGGATCGACGCGCTGGCGGACCGGCTCGCCGCGATCACCTTCTTCGCCGGCGCGGGTTCGTTCGCCGAGAAGGCGGAGCGGGTCGGGAAGCTGGTTGAGCGCCTCGGCGGCGGCGACGCCTCGTTCGAAGCGGCGAGGCTAGCCAAGGCCGATCAGGCCTCCGAGCTCGTGCGGGAATTCCCCGAGCTCGAGGGTTACATCGGCGCCGAGTACGCCCGACTCGCGGGCTATCCCGACGCCGTCACAAAGGCGATCGAGGAGCAGTACCTCCCCGACGCTTCCGGGGGGCCGCTCCCTCAGACCGAGCCCGGCAAAGTGCTCGCTGCCGCGGACAAGCTGGACACCCTGCGCATCGCCTTCGAGCTCGGCCACAAGCCGTCGGGCTCGCGCGACCCGTACGGGCTGCGGCGCGCGGCAATCGGGCTCGTCCGGCTCGCCCTCGAGGGCGGGCTGACGATCGACCGCGAGCTCCTGCCCGAAGAGCTGCTGGAGTTCGTGGAGGAGCGCCTGGAGTCGCTGCTCGACGTCCCGGTCGAGTACGTGCGCGCGGCACGCGCGTCGAATGTCCCCGATCTGGGCGGGGTTGCCCGGCGGGCGGAAGAGCTCTATCGCGAGCGCGAGTCGCCTGAGTTCGAAGGGGTCTACACCGCCTACGACCGCGCTCACAGCCTGGCTGGAAAGGCGCAGGCGGAGGCCGCCGGGCAGCTCGACCGCGGTCTGCTCGTCGAGGACGCCGAGAAAGAGCTCGCGGAAGCGCTCGCGAAGGTCGCGATCGACGGCAACGGCGACCTCAAGGCAGCGCTCGAGTCCGGCGCGGAGTTGGCGCCGGTGATGGAACGCTTCTTCGACGAGGTGCTCGTGATGGCCGAGGACGAGGCCGTCAGGGCGAACCGGCTTCGTCTCCTGCTCGACGTGCGCGACACGCTCGGCGCGCTCGGCGACTTTTCGCAGATACCCCGCTAGCTTAGGCTCCTCCCGACCGAGTCATGCAGTTCGAGCTTCGGCACCTGCGCTACTTCCTCGCCGTCGCCGACGAGTTGAGCTTTACCCGGGCCGCAGAGCGCCTGCACGTGGCGCAACCGGCGCTCTCCGCGCAGATTCGGCAGCTCGAGAGGCAGCTGGGGTGCGAACTGTTCGTCCGCACGACGCGAAAGGTGGAGCTGAGCAGCCACGGCGAACTCTTGCTCGGCGACGCACGGGAGATCGTCCGGCTAGCGGACGAGGCGGCTGCAAAGCTCGCTGCGGCGGCCCGTGGAGAACGCGGGGTGCTCCGGATCGGCTTTGTCGGACACGGCGGAGGGGAAACCGGCACCGAGATTCTCCGGAAGTTCGCGGCCGAGTTTCCGAGCATCGAGCCCGACCTGATCGAGGCTCCGACCCTCGAAGAAACACAGCGGCAGGTGCGCGACGACGAGACTGACGTCGCCTTCGTCTGGCTGCCGCTGCTCTACCCGGAGCTTTCGTCAACGCTGATTCAGTCGGAGCAAAAGCTGCTCGCGATTCACGAAGAAAACGTGCTTGCAAAGAAGGCGGAGCTCTCGGCGGTCGACCTCTACGAGCAGCCGATCGTTGCGCCGTGGGAGCACATGCCGCCCGCGATGCTCGAGCTCTGGCTCGGGGCGTTCCGTCCGAATGGGCGGCTGCGCGACGATCCGAACGCCAAGGGGATCGACGAGTGCTTCGCGTTTGTCACCCGCGGCGTCGCCGGCTACTGCGTCCCCGAGTCGGTCGAGCGCTTCTACGTGCGCCCCGGCGTCGTCTTTCGTCCGATCGCCGGCGTCCCCGCGGCGGAGATTCATCTCGCCTGGCGCCGGGAGAGCAGGAATCGCTCGGTGCCCCGGTTCGTCGACCTCGCCCGCGCGGTGATCGCCGCGAAGACCGGCGACGCCGCGGTGACTTAGAGCACAAGCCAATAAATCACCCGCGAACGGGTATTTCACTTACCGAAGCGGCCGCGCTAGCGTGAGCGTCTAGATCGCGCGACGCCTCCGGGGCTCGTCCGGGCGGCCGGCGCGGAACCGTCACGAAGGAGAGATCATGGCCGAACAACCCGGCGCGTCCGCGCCTGCTTCGACGAATCTGGCGGCCCGAATGGGCCTCTGGAGCGCTCGCCACCGCAAGTTCGCGATCTTCGGTTGGTTCGGTGCCCTCGTACTCGTCTTCGTCCTCGGCGGGATCGTCGGCACGAAGACGCTGAGCGACGCGGACGCCGGGGTCGGCGAGTCGGGACTGGCGACCCAGATTTACGCGAGCGGCGGTTTCGACAGCGGCGACCCAGAGAGCGTTCTCATTCAGAGCTCGCGGCTCACGGCCCGCGAACCCGCGTTCCTGGCGGCGGTGAAGGACGTCGCCGGCGCGCTTGCGCGCCAGCCCGGCGTCAGCGAGCTCGACTCCCCATACGCTCGCGGTAACGAAGGGCAGATCTCGAACGACGGCCATTCGGCTCTGATTCAGTTCCGCTTCGGGGCTGAGGCCGATCTCCGCGACCGTCCGATCGACATCCAGTCGGTCGAGGCCGCCGTCGAGCGTGCCGCGGTCGGCCATCCGGGCGTCTACGTCGGTGAGTACGGCGACGCGAGCGCGACGAAGGCCATCGACGACACCACTGGGAAGGACTTTCACCGGGCCGAGATGCTCTCGATCCCGCTGACGCTCGCGATCCTGCTCGTGGCGTTCGGCGCCCTGGTCGCAACGGGAATCCCGGTCCTGCTGGCGCTGACCGCCGTCATCGCGGCGCTCGGCCTGCTCGCATTTCCCAGCCACATCTGGCCCGCCGACGACGCGGCGAACTCGGTCATCCTGCTGATCGGCCTCGCGGTCGGTGTCGACTACTCGCTCTTCTACATCCGGCGTGAGCGGGAGGAGCGGGCGCGAGGCAGGACGGCTAACGCCGCGCTCGCCGCGGCCGCGGCGACCTCGGGCCGGGCGGTCCTGCTGTCGGGAATCACGGTGCTGATCGCGATGGCAGGCATGTTTCTGACCGGCAGCAAGGAGTTCACCTCGGTCGCAGTCGGGACGATCCTCGTCGTCGCGATCGCGATGATGGGATCGCTGACGGTGTTGCCGGCGCTGCTTTCGAAGCTCGGCGACCGGGTCGAAAAGGGCCAGCTGCCGCTTCTCGCTCGCAGCCGGCGCGCCGCTGAGCCGCGGCTGATCGCGTCGGTCGTCGACCAGACCTTGCGGAGGCCGCTCGTCTCGATCTTCATAACGACGACGATGCTGGTCACGCTTGCTATCCCCGCGTTTTTCCTGCAGACAAACAGCGCCGAGGAGACGGCGCTGCCGCAAGGGCTTCCAATCGCGGAGACGTACGAACGGATTCAGGATGCGTTCCCGGGCGGGCCGCAGCCGGCCTACATCGTTGCCAGGGCCGCGAACATTCGCGCGGCCGACGTGCGGGCGGGATTCGCCGAACTCCGCCGACGTGCGCTCGCGACGGGCGTCATGAAGGAACCGATCGAGACGCGCGCGAGCGACGACGGCCGAGTCGCCGTGATGAGCATTCCGCTTGCGGGCTCGGGAACCGATGCGAAGTCGGAGCGGGCACTCGAAATCCTGCGGAAGCGGCTCGTCCCGGAGACGCTGGGTCGCGTGCAGGGCGTCGAGGCGGGGGTCGCCGGTCTAACCGCGTCGTCGAAGGACTTCAACGATCTCCTGAAGAAGCGCGGGCCGATTGTCTTCGCATTCGTGCTCGGGCTCGCTTTCTTGCTCCTGCTCGCCGCATTCCGGTCGATCGTCGTCGCGCTGAAAGCGATCGTCCTCAACCTGCTCTCCGTCGCGGCCGCTTACGGCCTGCTCGTGGCGACCTTCCAGTGGGGCTGGGGCGAGTCGCTGCTGGGCTTCAAGTCGACGGGCGGAATCACCTCGTGGGTGCCGCTCTTCCTGTTCGTCGTCCTGTTCGGACTCTCGATGGACTACCACGTGTTCATCCTCTCGAGGGTTCGTGAGGCCTTCGATCGCGGACATGACACTCAGTCCGCGGTTGCCCACGGGATCAAGACGACGGCCGGAGTCGTCACCAGCGCGGCGTTCGTGATGGTCGGCGTCTTCTCGATCTTCGCGACGCTCACGCAGATCGAGCTGAAGCAGCTCGGAGTGGGCCTCGGCGCCGCGATCCTGATCGACGCCACGCTCGTCCGCGCGATCCTGTTGCCGGCGACGATGAAAGCGCTCGGCGACTGGAACTGGTATCTGCCGAGGTGGCTGGAGTGGTTGCCACGGATCTCTCACGCAGAAACCGAGCCGCACGGCGAGTCGCTTCGTGCGGGAGCACGATCGTGAGCCGGCGGAGCTGGATCGTCCCGCTTGCCATCACCGCCGCCGGCTCCGCGATCTTCGGCTTGTCTGTAGCGCACGGGGACGGTCTTGCGCTCGTGTGGCTCCCAGCCGTCCTCCTAGCGGCCGCCTGGCCGCGCCCGACGAGTCAGACCGCACGAAACTGTTTGCATCGTCTCGGTGCAAAGGGACGAGCGGTGATCCGACGCGTGACCTGACGCGGCATCGTGTTACGGAAACTCAAGAGAGCAGGGGGTTCGCGATACCCTCATCGCCCATGGCGAAGACCCCCGTCGAGCTGCACGTCGTCTCCGACTCCACCGGCGAGACGGCGACGCGGCTGGTGCACGCGCTCGAGGCTCAGTTCCCCGACCAGGAGTTCGAGGAGATCCGCCATCCGCGGGTCGAGACGGTCGACCACCTGAGGCTCGCCGTCGAGAGAGCGAAGGGGCGGCCCGCGGTCGTCGTCTACACGCTCGTCGAGCCGGAGCTCCGCGAGCAGATGCGAGTCCTCTGCCGCCGCGCGCGGCTCCATTACTGCGACCTGCTCGGGCATCCGATCGACGCGGTCGCCCGGGTCTCCGGCCAGGCCGCTCAGATGACGCCCGGCGCGCGGCCGCCGCTCGACTCCGGCTACTTCAAGCGGATGGCCGCGATCGAGTTCGCGGTCAAGTACGACGACGGCATGGGGAGTGGGCTCCACGAGGCGGACATCGTCCTGGTCGGCGTCTCGCGAACCTCGAAGACGCCGCTCTCGATGTACCTCGGCTACCTCGGCTATAAGACCGCGAACGTCCCGATCGTGAAAGGGATCGAGCCGCCGCCCGCCCTCTACGAGATCGACCCCCTCAAGATCGTCGGCCTCACGATCGAGGCCGGCCGGCTCGCCGAGATCCGGCAGCAGCGGGTGCGGCGCCTAGGCGGGAACAACCGCCAGTACGCGAAGTTGGTCGAGATCTACGACGAACTCGAGGCCGCCGAGGCCATCCACCGGCGGCTCGGCTGCCCGGTGATCGAGATCTCGGACCTCTCGATCGAAGAGACAGCCGCCCGTGTGATCCGGCTGATCGAGCAGCGGCGCGCGGAGGCCGGCGCCACGCTCACGACCGCATGACGCCGAAGCCCCCCGTGCCGCTGTGGCGCTGGCTCACCTGGTGCGGGATCCTCGCCGCGGCCCTGTTCGTCTTCTACGTGATCTTCACGCCGTTCTGGATGGCGACAAGAGCGCTCGCCTGGCTTGCCGACTTCCGCGCCCGCCGACGGCCGGGCTACCGGCCGCCGGTCAGAGGGTCCGAGAGCTTGTGATTTTGATCACGAGACGGGCGGGCACAGCGTAATCCCGCTGCTCATGGGAAGATCTATCGCATGGTGAGCGGACGCTACGTCTTCGACTTCGGCGAATCGGCCGAAGGGGGCAAGGAGCTCTTGGGTGGAAAAGGCGTCGGCCTTGCCGAGATGACCGCGCTTGGGACCCCGGTTCCGGCGGGCTTCACGATCACGACCGACGCGTGCCGGGACTACCTGCGGACGAAGGAACTGCCGGAGGGACTCGAGGCGGAGATCGACGAGCACCTCGTCTCGCTCGAGGAGACGACGGGCAAGCGCTTCGGCGAAGTTGGGGATCCCCTGCTCGTCTCGGTCCGGTCGGGAGCGGCGGTCTCGATGCCGGGGATGATGGACACGATCCTCAACCTCGGTCTCAACGACGATGCGGTCGAAGGCCTCGGCGCGAAAACCGGCAACGAGCGGTTCGCTCAAGACTCCTACCGGCGGCTGATCCAGATGTACGGGGAGGTCGTCGACGGCATCGACGCGGACCGTTTCGAGAAGGCGCTTGCCGATCTCAAGCAGAGGCGCGGGGCGAAGCAGGATGTCGATCTCTCACCGGATGACCTGAAACAGCTGGTCGCGACCTTCAAGGAGCTCTACGAGCAGGAGACCGGTAGCTCATTCCCGCAGGACGCCCGAGAGCAGCTAGGCCGGGCCGTGCGCGCCGTCTTCGACTCGTGGGACACCCCACGCGCGCAGGTCTACCGGCGTGCACATCGCATCCCCGACGACCTCGGCACGGCCGTGAACGTCGTCCAGATGGTCTTCGGCAACAAGGGCGCCCGGTCGGGCACCGGTGTCGCCTTCACGCGCGATCCGTCCACGGGCGAGGCGGGTCTCTACGGCGAGTTCCTCGCGAACGCGCAGGGGGAGGACGTCGTCGCCGGGATCAGGACGCCTCAGCCGCTCCAGGAGATGAAGGAACAGCTCCCGGAGGCGTTCGAGCAGCTGCTCGAGACCATGCGCCGGCTCGAGGAGCACTACCGGGACATGCAGGACATCGAGTTCACGGTCGAGGACGACCGCCTCTACCTGCTGCAGACCCGCGCCGCGAAGCGCACCGCCGCCGCGGCGTTGAAAGCCGCCGTCGAGATGGTCGACGAAGGCCTGATCTCGAAGGAAGACGCGGTCGCCCGGATCGACCCAGCGCAGCTCGACCAGCTCCTGCACCCGATGCTGGATCCGAACGCCGACTACGAAGTCGCCGCCAAGGGACTGAACGCGTCACCGGGCGCGGCGTCCGGCAAGATCGTGCTCGACGCCGACACCGCCGCGCAGCGCGGCGAGACCGAGCCCCTGATCCTCGTCGGCTGGGAGACCTCGCCCGACGACATCCACGGGATGATCGCCGCGCAGGGAATCCTCACCGCGCACGGCGGCATGACCTCGCACGCGGCGGTGGTGGCCCGCGGCATGGGCAAGCCGTGCGTCGCCGGCTGTGAGGAGTTGAGCATCGACGCCGAGAATCATCGTGTCCGGATCGGCAAGCACGACCTGGCCGAGGGAGACGTGATCACGATCGACGGCGGGAGCGGGGTCGTCATCGTCGGCTCGGTCGAGCTCGTAGCGCCCCAGATCAACGAGGACTTCGAGACCATTCTCGGCTGGGCGGACGAGCATCGTCGTCTACAGGTACGCGCGAATGCGGACACCCCCGACGATGCCGCGAAGGCGCGCGAGTTCGGTGCACAAGGGATCGGCTTGTGTAGGACCGAGCACATGTTCATGGCGGAGGAACGGCTGCCGATCGTCCGCGAGATGATCATGGCCTCCGGCGAGGACGAGCGGCGGGACGCTCTCGACAAGCTGCTGCCGATGCAGCAGTCGGACTTCGAGGGGATCTTCGAGGCGATGGCCGGTCTCCCGGTGACGATCCGCCTCCTCGACCCGCCCCTGCACGAGTTCCTGCCTCCCCTCGAGGAGGCGACGGACGAACGTATGCGCGAGCGGATCAAGTCGCTCCAGGAGTCGAACCCGATGCTCGGCACGCGCGGGTGCCGGCTCGGCCTGCTCTGGCCCGAGATCTACGAGATGCAGGTGCGGGCGATCATTCGCGCCGCCGTCGCGGTCGAGGAACGGACCGGCGAGGCGCCCCTCGTCGAGATCATGCATCCACTCGTCGGTTTCGCCGAGGAGCTCCACCGGCTTCGCGCGATCACGATCTCGACGGCCAACGAGGAGAGCGAGGAGGTCGAATATCTCGTCGGGACGATGATCGAGCTTCCGCGCGCGTGCATCCGCGCGGACGAGATCGCCGAGCACGCCGACTTCTTCTCCTTCGGCACGAACGATCTCACCCAGACAACCCTCGGATTCTCGCGCGACGATGCAGAGGGCAAGTTCCTGTCCCGCTACCTCGAGGACGGCGTGCTCGAGCGGAACCCGTTCGAGACCCTCGACCAGAGCGGGGTGGGTGACCTGATGCGGATCGCGGTCAAGCGCGGCCGCTCGACGAAGGACGACATCAAGATGGGCATCTGCGGTGAGCACGGAGGCGAGCCGGCCAGCGTCGCCTTCTGCCACGGCCTCGGCCTCGACTACGTCAGCTGCTCGCCTTATCGCGTCCCGCTGGCGCGACTCGCGGCGGCGCAGGCCGCGCTCGCGGACCAGGGCGCGGCGTACGTCGCCGCCGGCGGCTAATCAGTCCGTCTGACCCTGCGCGTACCTTGGCCTCATGTGTGACGGAGATCGCTACGACGACCGGGTGACGGAGATCGTCGACGCGGCGCTCGAGCGCGGCTACCTGCTCGCGTTCAGGGAGCGGGCAGGTGGCTGGGAGGCGGCCTGGCGGCCGACGGCGGCTGAGGCGGCGCCCCCGGTGCCTCCGGCGTTCGCATCGACGCGCACCGCCGCGGCCGAGCAGGCGCTGGCGGCGATTCGCGCCGCTTAGAGATTTCACTACGCCGAGGGATCGCGCAAAAGCTGTGAATGCCGATCACAGCCCCGAAAGAAGAGCTCGGCGGCGCGGCCACGCCGGAAGTCTCAGGAGGTCTCGAACGTGGCCCCGCGCGACGCGAATCGAATCAGGACACTCGCCGCATTGTTCGCCTCGCTTGCTCTGTTTGGCGCCACGAAGGTGCACGCTGCAACCCACCAAGCGCAGGCCTGCACGATCACGGGCACGAGCGGGCCGGATGTCCTGATCGGCACATCCGGACGAGACGTGATCTGTGGACTCGGCGGCAACGACAGGTTGAGCGGCAGCGGCGGTAACGATGTCGTGATCGGCGGGCCTGGGGCCGACGTTCTGGGCGGAGGCGACGGCAACGACGTCGTCTTTGGCGGGCCCGGGAACGACAGGCTCCAGGGCGACGCAGGCAGAGACACCGTCTACGGCGGCCCGGGGCGGGACACGATCTGGGCCTGGGACGGCTTCGCCGACCGCCTCAACGGCGGGCTGGGGATAGACCACGCCTGGAAGGACAAGCTCGACCAAGTGAAGGATGTTGAGCGGTTCGGGTAGTCGTCGACTGAAGCCGGGTCGAGCGCTCGGCTAGCTCGCGTAGCCGCGAACTTTCCAGTACGCGACCACGACACTGAGCGCCGCAACTGCGACCAGACCCGCGATCCCACTTGCGCCAACCCGCCCGTAGGCACCATGGCCGCGGCCGAAGCGCGAGAGCACGAGCATGCACGCTGCGCCACCGATCAGGCCGCCGATGTGGCCCCCGATCGAGATACCCGCGAGCACGAAGCTCAGGGCGAGGTTGATCACTATCAGCCCCATCGCACTGCCGCCGAGCACGTACGAGCCTTGGCGCTCGAGAACCAGCGCGGCGCCGAGAATTCCGAAGATCGCGCCCGAGGCGCCGACGGTGACCGACGTGGGGGAAAGGACGAGCGCACCGGCCGAGCCAGCGAGGCCCGAGACCAGATAGACGGCGAGGAACCGGCCGCGGCCCAGGTACTGCTCCACCGGTGTGCCGATCCAGTAGAGGAAGAACATGTTGAAACCGAGGTGAATCGGCCCGTAGTGCAGGAACGCGGCCGTGATCAGGCGCCACCAGTCACCGTTTGCGACCAGCGGTCCGAACAGGGCTCCCTTCTCGAAGATCTGGCTGCCAACACCGTCGATGTTTCCTCCCGTGGCGAGCTCGAGCAGGTAGACGGCGACGTTGATTCCGATCAGCGTTCGCGTCACGAGCCCGACACCGCCAACGGTGGAAAGCCCGCCAATCCCGAGTGACATTCGCGCGGCCCCCCGGGGCTTGCCCGAATGCTCGGGGCAACGCTGCCCGACAGGCGCCGCCGTCATGCATTCAGTGCAGATCGGTCGGCCACATTCGGAGCAGGAGATGTACGTCTCTCGGTCGGGGTGCCGGTAGCACCTCATTGCAGAAGCCATGTCTCGTTAGCGTAGTCGCGCGATGCGGATAGACGTCGCCTTTACTCCGGCCGAGGCCGGCCCTGCCCATGTGGCCGTCGTCGTCGACGTGATGCGCGCCACTTCGACGATCGCGCAGGCGCTTGCGTCCGGCTATCGGCGGGTGCTCTGCTGTCGCGAGATCGCCGATGCCAGAGCGCTGCGCCGGCAGTTGGGCAACGACGCCGTTGTCGGGGGCGAACGCGATGCGGTCCAGATCGAAGGCTTCGATCTTGGCGCCTCGCCGCGGGAATACCTAGAGCCGCGTGCAGAGACCGCGATCCTGACGACGACGAATGGAACGCGGTCGACTCTCGCCGCGGCGGCAAACGCGGAGCACGTCCTGCTCGGCAGCCTGCTCAACCTGGACGCTGTTGCGGCTGCGGCGCGTGAGCCAGGCGAGGACATCACGGTCGTCTGCGCCGGCTATCAGGGGGCGTTCGCGATCGACGACGCCTATTGCGCGGGCCGAATCGTCGCCCTGCTGGAAGGCGAGCCGACCGACGCAGCGGTGGCCTCCGCCGCGATCGCACGGGCGTACCCGACCGCTTGGGATGGTGTGAACGCGCGTACGTACGGCCCGCCAGGGCTCGAGGACGACCTGCGCTGGTGCACGCAGGAAAACACGCTTTCCGTTGTCCCGCGCTTCACGCGAATGGTGGGGACCGCGGCGGAGATCACGGGCGCTAAAGGTTTCTGATCCTCAACCGATATTTACTTCAGTCAGCGAAGGAAGGGGATCCTTTCCGCATGGGGGCTCGCCAAGCTATCCCGGCTGACGACGCAAGGCGGTCTCGCCGCAGGGGCCGCCTTCGTGTTTTCTGGATTC
>Ga0207693_10001584_pt1 | contig 20129 bp, 20 predicted proteins | sample LARL81metaG_FD_184347 | JGI IMG/M metagenome (GOLD analysis project Ga0207693, IMG submission 184347) | Corn, switchgrass and miscanthus rhizosphere microbial communities from Kellogg Biological Station, Michigan, USA - LAR L8-1 metaG... | ecosystem: Host-associated > Plants > Roots >...
AAAATCCGCCCTACGGAATTTTAGGGGGAGCGGTGGAGACGCCGGCATCATACGAAGCCCGGGCCGCGCCACCGCCCTACCCGGCGAACAGGAACCAGAACTATGTCAAACCGGACTGAGGCGGCGTGGCGAAAGCTCCGCCATTGCCACCGGGAGGCTACCGTCACTGCGCCTCTTCTCGACTCCACTCCCGCTTTCACCCACAAAGGCCAGGAAGGCAAACGACTGGAGATGCATCATTAGGGGTTTCCTTCGCCGTTCAAGATTTTGAACACGAAGAAATTACAACCGCAGAGTGGGATGGAGCTATAATAGCGGCGTATGCGGCGCCTGGCCTACATCGCGGCGTTTGCTCTGGTGCTTGCAGTACCCGTGTGGGCGCAGCGCGGAGGACACGCTGGCGGTGGTGGTCACTCCGGATTCAGTGGTGGAATGCACGGCGGCGGATTCGCCGGCCACGGCGGCGGACACATTGCTGGAGGACGTTCGTTCTCTGGTGTTCGTTCTGGCGGCATGCGGTCTGCTCCTGTAAGTTCTCGCGGGTTCCATCATCCATCGGGTTCGACATTCAATCATGGTTCCACCTGGAACCATGGATCCCATGGGCATCATCACCACAACTTCAACCACTTTGCTCACAACACCTGTAACGGCTTCGGTTGCAGCAACTGGGGTTGGGGCTGGAGTTCTCCGTGGTGGGGTTGGGGCTACTCTGACCCGTGGCTCTGGAGTTCGTGGGACGAACAGGATCGCCGCTTCAATGAAGAGTACGATCGCCAGTACGAAATGGCCGCCGAGTGGAATCGGCAGAACCTGGAAGAAATTCGCATGAGGCGCCAGGAAGATGAAGACGGCGATCAGGACGCATATGCTCCGCGATCTTCCGAACGGCGTGCGTCTTCTGCGAGCGAAGCGCAACCCCAGCCTGCACTGCCAGCGACTGTGCTCGTCTATCGCGATCAGCACAAGGAAGAGGTCAGCAATTACGCCATCGTCGGGCAGACGCTGTGGAACTTCTCCTCGCAGCGCACGAAGAAAATTCCTCTTGCCGATCTGGACATGGCCGCAACTGAAAAGGCCAATGACGACCGCGGCGTAGCCTTCAACGTTCCTGCCACCCACAGCGGCCAATAAGCGAGATCCGTATTCAAACCGGTGCTTCCACTCAGAGCACCGTACGCCCGTTTACTGCATCCAATCGCGGTTCGATCCTTGGCAGTTTATGGGGCGAATCGGTCCTAGTAGATTGAAATCAAAGACTTAGGCTAAATTTCCAAGGGGAGTGGGGAACCTGCCGGAGTACGGGGTGGTAGCCTGCGTGCGTCGTTGCAGATGTTAAAATAAAGCACACTTAAATATGCCTTTAAAAACACTGTTTCTGAATCCTCCATCGTTTGAGAATTTCGACGGGGGCGCAGGCTCTCGTTGGCCTGCAACCCGCGAAATTGAGAGCTACTGGTATCCGGTATGGCTGGCATATCCGGCCGGGATGCTGGAAGGGGCGCGGTTGCTGGATGCGCCGCCGCACCATGTATCGGGCGAAGAGACGATTCAGATCGCCAAGGATTACGAGTTCCTGGTGCTGTTCACCTCCACACCGGGATTCCCCGGAGACATTCGACTGGCAAAGGCCATCAAGGCAGCGAACCCAAACATAAAGATAGCTTTTGTGGGACCGCATGTGACTGTGCTGCCCGAGAAGTCATTACGGGAGTGTCCCGAAATCGATTTCGTATGCCGCAAGGAGTTTGACTACGCGGTGACCGATTATGCCAAGGGCAAGCCGCTTGCGGACATTCCGGGCATCTCGTTCCTGAAAGATGGCAAAGTTGTTCACACTCCGGATCAGCCGCAGCTTCAGGATCTGGATTCGTTGCCGCACGTCACCGAGGTCTACAAGCGCGACCTCGATGTAAAGAGATACAACGTTCCGTTCCTGCTGTATCCGTTTGTCTCGCTCTACACCACGCGTGGATGCCCGGCGCAGTGCACGTTCTGCCTGTGGCCGCAGACTCTTAGTGGGCATCCTTGGCGAAAGCGTTCTACGGACGACGTAGCAGGCGAGATGGCCAAGGCGAAGGAACTCTGGCCAGACGTAAAGGAATTCTTCTTCGACGACGATACGTTCAATATTCAAAAGGCTCGGACGATTGAACTTTGCGCGAAGTTGAAACCTCTCGGCCTGACTTGGTCCTGTACTTCACGCGTAACGACCGATTACGAAACGCTGAAAGCGATGAAGGAAGCCGGATGCCGGCTTTTGATTGTGGGCTACGAGTCCGGTGATGCGCAGATTCTGAAGAACATCAAGAAAGGCGCCACTGTGGAGCGTGCGCGGCAATTTACGAAGGATTGCCACAAGCTGGGATTGGTAATTCACGGCGATTTCATTCTGGGCTTGCCGGGTGAGACTCACGAGACCATCAACAACACGATCGCGTTTGCCAAAGAACTTGATGTCGAGACGATTCAAGTTTCGGTCGCGCACGCCTATCCGGGCACCGAACTGTATGACTACATGATGAAGAACGGGTTCATGGTGGCGGGGTCGAAGATGGTGGACGAGGGCGGGCACCAGTTGGTGCAGATGCAATATCCGGATTTGCCGGCCGACGACATCATGGCAGCCGTGCACCGTTTTTACGATGAATATTATTTCCGTCCGAAAGCGGTTTATCGCATCTTGAGGAAAGCGGTGTTTGACAGCGGGGAGCGCAAGCGGCTGTACAAAGAAGCCAAGACGTTTCTGAAACTGCGCGCTGCGCGCAACAAAATGGTGAAACAGCACGCGGCAGCAGCGACGCCGGCAAGTGCCGTTGGAATGACGGATTAACTTCCAGTACCCAGTACCTAGCCAGTACCCAGTGATTCGATAAAGCACGTGTACTGAGATTTTGCTTCGTACGTCGTCCCGAAAGAGCGCGGTTGGCGTTCCGATCGTTTCCGACAACTGGGTACTAGACACTGGGAACTTTCTACGTGACGTTCCGCAAGTATCTTGTTCTGGCTGGAGTCACCGTCTTTGCGGCGGCGGGCGACTCGATGCTCTCGCACGGCATGAAACAGACGGGAGCTATTTCCATCCATCATCTGCAGGGCATCATCCTGGCGTTGCGGAATCCGTTTGTGGCGCTGGGGATTCTGCTGCTGCTGGCCTTTTTTGCTTCTTACATGAATGCATTGTCGTGGGCGGATCTGACTTACGTGTTGCCTGCGACGTCGTTGGGATATGTGTTGCTTGCGCTGGTGGCAAAGTTCGCGCTGCATGAGCAGGTCAGTCTTGTGCGCTGGCTGGGAATTGTGCTGATCTCCGGTGGTGTGGGATTTGTGGCCGGCGGTCCAGCGTTGACGTCGCATGGGCACGAGCAGTCGTCCACAGGGGCTGAAGCCCTGGAGACGGTGGGCGCTTCACGCGGCCCTGAAGGGCCACTCTTTCACGAACGGGCTGGCTCATGACGCGTGGACTATTACCGGGTGATTTATGACGCACGTTTACACGTGGAGCGGGATTTTGGTGGTTGTGTTCTTCTCCGTTGTGGGAGATATCCTGATCGCGCGTGCGATGAAGCAAGTGGGCGACGTGCATGCGTTGTGGGAGCGCTCTGGATTGTGGACGGTCGTAGGCAGAGTGCTTTCCAATTCGAATTTCTTTTTCGGCCTCACAGCGATGGCGGTAGGGTTTTTCAGCCTGCTGTTTTCGTTGTCTTGGGGCGATGTGAGCCTCGTAGCGCCCGCTGCGGCATCTCTGACTTTTATCGGGAATGCGTTCGCGGCAAAGATTTTTCTGCATGAAAAGGTGGACCGGCGGCGATGGATTGCCGCAGCGTTGGTCGCCGGAGGGGTGGCTTTGCTGGCGGGTTAAGCGACCGTCTGTGGAAACAATTGTCAAGACCCTTCGGTTGAGGTTTTTAAGGTAAGTTACTGAAATCAGGCTTGAAATATTTCTGAAAAGCTTGCCGGTTTACCCTGCTCGATTTGCTATTCTGGAAGTAGAGATAGAGAAATGGCGCTGGCCTTCGGGTCTGGCGCCATTTTTGTTTTCGGCCAAGTGGATAACCACGAATAGCCACTTGGGTTCAGTAAGAACAATCTGTCGGCGGCGGTGGGGCTTTACAGCCTGGTGTCGTATAGAGTAGCGCAACGGACGAATGAATTCGGGATCCGGATTGCGCTGGGGGCGATGCGGGGACACGTGTTGAGGACTGTGTTTGCGTCGATTGTTGTGAGTGTGGCAAGCGGGATTGCGGCAGGACTGGTGTTGACGGTGGCGCTGAATAGCATGGTAGGGAAGTGGGCGCAGGGAAATGCGCGGGATCCGTTGGTCCTTGTGGGCGGGACGTTGTTACTGATTGTGGTCTCGGGGATTGCTTGTATGCTGCCAGCGCGGTATGCATCGAGTGTGGATCCGATGACGGCGCTGAGGTATGAGTGAGCAGCTTGGTGGTCCGAGAGAAAAAGTCAAAATCCCCACATCTGGCAACATCGGCCAGAAGTGGGGCACCCTCTGATATTTCCTTAATTTCGATCTATAAGGGATGGGTTGGATCAGCGGAGGAGTTCGAAGACTTTGCAGGTGCGTTCGATCATCTCTTCCTGATGGGGAGTGGCGTTGATGAATTCGATGCCGTGATTGAATCCCGCGCGGTTGCGGACTATGCCGTAGAGATTAAATTTGACGGCCTGGTAGGGAATCGAGAATTCGAGCGACAGGCTGGTGCCGGGTTCGAGTTCGCGGGGCAGGAACAGGCGCATGCCGCCGCGGCTGATATCGGAGGCTTGTCCGTGGTGGTTGAAGCGGTCTCCGTTCAGAAGTACGGTGACCTCAACAGGAATCGAGGTGTCGTGGCGCTCCCAGCGGCGCGCGTCCTCCCGTGTGCGACGATCCAAGTGGGCAGATGGTTTCGTTGCTGACATCTCCTCTTGCAGTGTCTCGCGGAGGCAGGGCGGCGGACAATCTGGCGAAGGTAACTGAGACACACGGAAGTGTGGTGACTATCGGGCCACGAGCGACCAGTGGAATGAGCGAGAGTTCTTTTGCAAATCAACCGCTTAATCTGCGTGGAAACGGTATCGAAAATCGGGCTGATATTGCAATAGAAGTACGTGTCATTTATGTGTACGAACGAGGCCCTGTCGGTGAGAGCGGAAAGACATCCGGTGCTGCTGTATGACGGAGTCTGCGGGCTTTGTAACCGCACCGTGCAGTTCGTGCTGAAGCGCGACCGGAGTGATGTGTTTCGGTTCGCCGCGCTACAGAGTGCGCTGGGGCGTCGACTTCTAGAGAAGCAGGGCATTAATCCGGCGGATCTGGATACGTTTTATGTAGTGGTTGGGTTTGATGCGTCGCTGCCAGCAGGGCCCGATCAGAATGCAAGTCTGCTGGCACGATCGGATGCGGTGAGCTTTGTCTTGCGGGAACTGGGTGGGGTGTGGGGCTTCTTCGGAGGTTTGTTGATGATGATGCCTCGCTTTGTGCGAGATGGGATGTATAACCTCGTGGCACGCTCGCGGTATCGGGTGTTCGGACGGTATGAGCAGTGCCCAGTGCCGAGCGAGGCGGACCGGAAACGGTTTCTGGATCTGTGATGGGAACTGGCTAACCGATCAATCGCGCGCTCGAAGCAGGATAGATTCTCACACGGCTTGCGCTCTGGGCTGTATTTTTCGCCGCTTCGCGGCTGGCATTGGGGTGCAGGATTTCTCGCCGGGGTGTTGTGAACCTCTGATTGACAGGAACCGATGGGGCTTTAGCTTCGTAACAAACTTTGACTATGTGGCGTAATCGACGCGTTCGTTGGCTGACATTTTTGCTTGCCTTGTATCTGACGATCTGTGTAGTCGGCGGGATTTATCTGGCGGATGGCACGTTGCATCCCGGGCGACGTGCTTTGGATCAGGGAGAGGCCGCCAACTTCAGGTCCGTCGTAAATCGCGAAGGTGCAACGGTGACAGATGCGGCCGTCACGACGCGGGATGGCGTGATCCTGAAGGGGTGGGTGCTGCGTCCGGCGCATGAGAACGGAGATGCGGCGGTGCTTCTGCATGGGCTTGGGGACAATCGTCTGGGGATGGAGGGATACGCGCGGTTCTTACTCGCGCATGGCTATGTCGTGTTGCTCCCGGACGCGCGGGAACATGGCGAAAGCGGCGGAACGCTGGCAACCTACGGGATGCTGGAACGGAAAGATGTGCACCAGTGGGTCGATTACATCGAAGCGACGAGTCATCCCGGTTGCGTTTACGGACTCGGCGAATCGATGGGAGCGGCGCAGTTGCTGCAATCGCTGGATGTGGAGAAGCGATTTTGCGGGGTGGTGGCGGAGTCTTCGTTTTCTACATTTCGGGAGATCGCGTACGACCGAATGGGCCAGCCATTTGGGTTAGGACCTTGGGTGGGACGGATCGTATTGAGACCAATGATTGAGATCGCTTTCTGGCGGGTGCGGCGGAAGTACGGGCTGGATATGCGGGAGATTTCGCCTGAAGAGGCGGTGGAGCATTCGAATACACCTGTGCTCCTGATTCACGGACAGATCGATGGGAATATTCCGGTGCGGCATGGACAGGCGATGCATGAGGAGTGTCCAAGGACGGTGCTGTGGGAAGTTCCTGGGGCTGATCACTGTGGTGCTCTCAGTGTTGCTCCCGCGGAGTTTGAGAGGCGGGTTCTCGAGTGGTTCACCGCACCCGGAAAGTCTTTAACCACTCAGGGCACTCAGGTTCACTGAGCAAAAGGAAAAGCAGAAGCCTGCACCACAGAGGGCACAGGGTTTCACAGGGGAACCCTCTCAATCCTCTGCTGCCCCTTGTGATTCAATCACGTCGTGGTTTCCCTGTGTAAAATGAACTCCTGCGAATTCGGGCCCGCTTTTCTGGCACGAACAAATCCTCCGCGTTGAGGTTCTTCATCATGGCCGATAAGGCAGTCATCAATCCCCAGTCCACGAGCATCGATTCCATTCTGCAGGAGCAGCGGAAGTTCGAGTGTCCGCCGGAATTCAGCCGACAGGCGCACGTCAAAAGTCTGGAAGAGTACGAGCGGATGTACAAGGAGTCGGTGGAGAATCCGGATGCATTCTGGTCGCGGGTAGCGAATGAACTGCACTGGTTCAAGAAATGGGACAAGGTGTTGGAGTGGAATTGTCCGTGGGCGAAGTGGTTTGTGGGCGGCGAGATCAACCTTTCGTATAACTGCCTCGACCGGCATGTGACAACCTGGAGGAAGAACAAAGCAGCGATCATTTGGGAGAGCGAGCCGGGCGAGATTCGTGTGTTGACGTACCAGCAACTGCATCGGGAGGTGCAGAAGTTCGCGAATGTATTGAAGGGCCTTGGGGTCAAGAAGGGCGACCGTGTCGCCATTTATATGGGGATGACGCCCGAGTTGCCGATCGCGATGCTGGCGTGTGCGCGGATCGGCGCGCCGCACACGGTGGTGTTTGGAGGATTTTCGTCGAATGCGCTGATCGATCGCATTCATGATTCGCAGGCTTCAGCGGTGATCACGCAGGATGGGTCGTATCGGCGTGGTGCCGAGGTGAAGCTGTTTCCTGCGGTGGAGGAAGCGTTGAAATCGTGTCCGTCGGTAAAGCATGTGGTCGTTTATAAGCGGACAGGTACGCCGATCAACATGCAGGCGGGGCGCGATCACTGGTGGCATGACTTGATGGGGAAGGCCTCGGATGTGTGTCCGGCGGAACCGTTGGATGCGGAACATCCGCTCTACATTCTGTATACATCTGGAACTACCGGGAAACCGAAAGGCGTGGTGCATACGACGGGCGGATATTCAGTGGGAACGTATCTCACTACGAAATTGGTTTTCGATCTGAAAGATGAAGATACGTACTGGTGCACAGCCGACATCGGGTGGGTGACCGGGCACAGTTACATCGTGTATGGGCCGCTGCAGGCTGGTGCAACGAGCCTGATGTATGAAGGCGCGCCGAATACTCCGGAGCCGGACCGGTTCTGGTCGATCATTGCGCGGCATAAGGTCAATATTTTTTATACGGCGCCGACGGCGATCCGGACATTCATCAAGTGGGGCGAGGAGTGGCCGAAAAAGCATGACATGTCGAGCTTGCGGCTGCTGGGGACGGTGGGCGAGCCGATCAATCCTGAGGCATGGATGTGGTATCGGGAGACGATTGGTGGGAACCGGTGTCCGATTGTCGATACGTGGTGGCAGACGGAAACTGGGCACATCATGCTGACTCCGATTCCTGGAGCGATCGCGACGAAGCCGGGATCGGCGACCCGGCCGTTCCCGGGCGTGGTGCCGGAAATTGTGACGATGGATGGGAAGCCGGTGCCGGATGGATCTGGAGGTTTCTTGGTTTTGAAGAGGCCGTGGCCCGGGATGCTGCGGACGGTATATGGAGATCCGGATCGTTATGTGAAGAATTACTGGTCGCAGATTCCGGGCGTGTACTTTACAGGCGATGGCGCGCGTAAGGATAAGGACGGCTATTTCTGGATCATGGGACGCGTGGATGACGTGTTGAATGTGAGCGGACACCGGTTGAGCACGATGGAAGTGGAGTCGGCGCTGGTTGCGCATGATGCGGTTGCGGAGGCTGCAGTGGTGGGTCGTCCGGATGATTTGAAGGGGCAGGCGATTTCGGCCTTCGTGACACTGGAGCAGGGAAGGCAACCGTCTAACGAACTGAAAGAAGAATTGCGCAAGTGGGTAGCCAAGGAGATTGGGGCACTGGCGAAGCCGGATGATATCCGGTTCACGGATACGCTGCCGAAGACGCGGAGCGGAAAGATTATGCGGCGGTTGCTGCGGGAACTGGCTACCAACGGCGAGGTCAAAGGGGATACGACTACGCTGGAGGATTTCACGGTGATTGCGCGGCTGAAGGAGCAGGAGGAGGCTTAGAACCGCGAACTTCCTGGCCACGGATTAACGCGGATTTCACGGATCAAGAGCAAGGTCTGCAAAGCGCTGCGCCACCCTTATGAGACTAGTCGCACGAAATCGTCATAAGGGAACGTCAAAATTCCCACTTCTGGCAACATCGGCCAGAAGTGGGCACCCCTCTTTGATGTTTTTCCTTGCACCCCTCTTTGGTGTTTTTCCTTTTACCCCTCATTGATTTCTTTCTTTTGCCGATTTCTTCTTCTGTGCCTGGAGTTCTTGGAATGCCGGATTTGTTTTCAGGTGTCTCGGAAAGCTCTTCTCGTAGTGGCTCAGGCTGGGGCAGATTAGTTTGTGGACTCCGGTGAAACCGAAGAGTTCCATTTCTTTTAAGGCTTCGTCGGCAGACCAGCCCTCTTCGGCCATGCGGTAGGAGGCGATGGCCATTCCGGTTCGGTCGTCCCCCAGTCGGCAGTGGATGAAGACTTTCTTGCCAGGATTCTTTTCGATCACCTTCAAGAACTTGATGAAAGGCTCGTCCGTAGGAAGAGGGCAGTGCCATGGGATTGAGACGTATTCCATGCCGAGTTCTTCGACTGCACGCCTCTCGTGTTCGCTGTGGCCGCCGCGCATATCGACCACGATCAATACTCCCATTTTCTTCAAGACTTTCAGGCCGTCGGCTCCGGGCTGGCCTCCGCGAAAGAGACTGGGTGTGACTTCTCCGAAATTCGGCAGGCCGGTATAGTGCTTGCGGCTTCCCATCGAGCGCTGGGTCGGGGGAGTGTTGTCTTGCGGCGCCTGGGCGGCGGCGACGGCAAGCAAGAGGAGGAAACTCGAAGCTAGCCTGCTAACAGTGAAATTGCGGGTCACTCTCGGTTGGATGCACCGCAGATTTCTGCTGATGTCATTCACCTGCACCCATCATAACGATTGGCATGGTGGGTGTTGAGGCGCCGGCTTCGTTTTCGATGGTAATCGCGAAAGCTTTCGCTTCCATGTTGGGAGGCATGGGAGGATTTACGACGGTAGCGCTACCGTGGGCATCGGGCTTAAAGACACCGGCAGGGATGGGATTTCCGCTCATCGGGATCAGCCACAATTCGTATGCCTTCTGTGGAGGCAGAGCCGAAAGATTGTTCGCGATAAACACCAACTGGCTGGCATTGCGAAGGTAGAAGACTCGGCCTTGTGGCTGCGCGGGTGTCTTCATGGGAGAGAGCGTGATCCGTTGTGCGCGTGGCGAACGGATGGGCGCGAGCATCCGCATGAGTTCTTTTTTTTCGCGGGCTTCGGATAAATAGGTTGCGACGGTAGTATCGAGGCTTTGACGGAGAACATTGTTGGCTTGCCACAGGACCCCGGCCAGGATCATGGCGGCTGCGGCTACGGCCCAACCGAGCCATCCCCAAGAACGGGCGGCCGCAGTCTTGGCTGCTCTTTGAAAGTTCGGCGCTTGAGCGGCGTCGTGAGCGATGGCATCGAGGAGGCGCTGGCGGGAGCGGGCGGGAGGACGCGGTCCGGTCGTAGAAACGGCTAGCAGGGCACCATCTCCGCGGAGCTGTTCAAGTTCGCGGCGGCAGTCGGGGCAAGACTCCAGGTGCGCCTCGAGTTTCGCACGGTCGTCTCCCGCGAGCGCGCTGAGCGCGTACAGGGCGAGATCGTCGGCGAATTGGTCGTGTTGGGTCATTGAGATTCGGGCTTCGGGCTTCCGGCTTCCGGCTTCGGCACACTCAATTCAAGTACTTTCATGATTGGAATGCCTTTCTTATGGCGATCAGGCCGGCGCGAATTCTGGTTTTGATGGTACCTAAAGGCTCGCCTGTTTTGTCGGCAATCTCGGAGTGGCTCAGGCCTTCGAAGTAGGCCATCTCGAGAGCGCTTCGTTGCGGGGGCGACATGGAACTGAGTACACCGCGGATTTTGGCGGCTACGCGCGTACGGTCGGCATCGCTGGCCAAGTCCGGCGCCACGGAGATGATGACGTCTTCGATATCGGTTTCGGGCTTTCGCTTGCGCAACGCGTCAATTGCGCGATTGCGCGTGATGACTGCGAGCCAGGCAGCGAGGGTTCCCCGGGCTGAGTCAAATGCGCTGGGATTGCGCCACAATTGCAGAAACACCTCCTGCAGAATGTCTTCGGCGGCGCCGGTATCACCCAGAACGCGAAGAGCGACAGCGTAGACGATCGAAGAGTAGCGATCGTAGAGCTGTGCCATAGCGCTCTGGTCACCGGCCTTGACGGCTGTGACCGCGGCCAGGTCAGAGGACATCGCTTGTCTGTCAGGACTCGACAAACGCTGAGTTTCTTCCTTCTTTGAAGTACGTGATGAGACGTCCCGGTGGATTGCGGGGCGATGCCGATCCACCTTGCTCCAGTAAGTTAATGCGAGAGCGGAGGATGTGGCAAGCGGCAGGGGCCGTTACTGGGTGAGCTTGATCGCCAATTGTTGCTCGGCCGGGGTCATTTCTTTCCATAGTTTGGACAGGTCTGCGTGGATAGAGGTATTTTCCGGGTCCTTGCGGAGGGCGAGGGCGAACCAACGATACGCCGTGGGGAGATCGCGTGGGGTGCACAGCCCGGCGGAGTAGAGCGCACCCATCTCAATCATCGCTTTCGGATTCGCATGGTTCGCGGCGGGCTTGAGAAGGCGCATGCCGCGCTCGCAATCCTGCGCGGCGCCTTTGCCGTAGATGTATTTCCGGGCTTCAGCGATGGAATCTGCCGGGACTACAGGCCTGGTCGCCGGACTGGGCTTCGGAAGCGACGGCTTGGGAGCAGCCTTCGGCTTCTCGGTGGGCTTCGGAGTTGGCAGCTTTGCTGCCGGCTGTGCCGTCGTAGAGGAAGAGTCCTTGTCTGCCGGGGAGGTGGCATCAGAATTTTCAGGAGCGGAACTATCGTTCGGTTTCGAAGAAGCGGCGCCCGGTTCGGTTGACGTGGCTGAAGCGGAATCCGTTGAGACTGGCGGAGTCGTGGCGGCCGGATTCGAGTTTGAAGGTGTGGTGTCGGGCGCTGGCGAACTCGCAACCGGGGCAGGTTGGATGGAGGGCGGCTGCGGTTCCAGAGTGGACGCCGGTGGGTTTGTTTGCGCGGAAGTATCCGGAGTCGGAGTGTTTTGTGCCACCGCTGCATCGGGCTTCTTTGCGGTCGGATTCAGAAACGTAAAGCCATGGGTTCGAAAGCGAAGATACCCGAATCCTACGGCCAGGGCGAGGGCGATCAGGAGGAGGAGGATCTTTCCGGGGCCCCAGTGTCGGGGCGGCTCTTCTTCGGAAAGAAGGTAATCGAGATTCCCGCCGGGAGCTGAATGAGGATCGATGCTAAGCCGGGCGCGTTTGCGGGAAGAGACGCGCGTGCTGGGTGGATCGTTTAGCCCGAGAAATGATGGACCACTGATGGAGGGCGAATTGGCAGAGGTTGCGTGCGGCGGGGGAGAGGGTTCGGCGCGGGCGACTGGTTCGTGCGCCGCAGCGGGCGTTGCAACCGGGACCGGCTGAGGCTGGGCAGGAGCAGGCACCGGAGCGGCGAGCAGAGAAGCTCCACACATGCCGCAAAATCGGTTCTGCTCCGAATTTTCGTTGCCGCAGCGACTGCAGCGCACGCAAAGTCTCCTTGCCTATAGCTTACGATATCTTACAGGTTCGATGCAGAGGTGGAGTGGATCAGTTTGGTGACATTCCTGGCGTCGAGTCGGAGTTTGCGATTTTTGCAATAGACCTTTTTACCGCTTTGCAATAAACCTTTTTACCGCAGAGATCGCATGAGGAGAGCCGCAGAGGACGCTGAGAGAACCTAATCCTCAGCTTACGAGAAAACGTTGCAGACAGATACTTTTCGGCTTCGGGTGAACGGACGCAATCTGGAGATATTGCGAATTGCGGCGCGTGAAGGAAACGCGCCGGAGTTGGTGTTTCTGCATGAAGGCTTAGGATCGGTTTCGCACTGGAGGGATTTCCCGGCGCGCGTGGCTCTGGCGACAGGTTGCGGAGTGACCGTGTATTCGCGGTATGGATCGGGAAACTCGGATGTGCTCGACGGCTCCCGTGACGTGCGCTTCATGCATGACGAGGCTTTGCTGGCGCTGCCGGAGTTGTTGTCTCAGCTAGGAATCGAGAGTCCGATTCTGGTTGGGCATAGCGATGGAGGATCGATCGCAATTATCTATGCAGGAGTCCACGATCAGGCGCAGGGGCTGGTGCTGATGGCACCGCACGTGTTCGTGGAAGATTTGAGCGTGGCCAGTATTGCGGAGGCCAAGGTTGCGTTCGAGACCACAAATTTGGGGAAGAAGCTGGGGCTACATCATCGAGATGCGGCGCGGACATTTTGGGGATGGAATGATATCTGGTTGGATCCGGAGTTTCGGAAGTGGAATATCGAGGAGTATCTGCCGCGGATTAAGTGTCCGGCTCTTGTGATTCAGGGGCTTCAGGATCAGTACGGGACGATGGCTCAGGTGGAGGCGATCCGGCGACAGAGTGGCGGACCTGTGGAGGTGCTGGCACTGGAGGACTGCATGCATTCGCCGCAAAGGGATCAGCCGGAGAAGGTGCTGGAGGCGATCAGCGCGTTCGTTCACCGCCTCCGGAGAGCCTAAAGCAATTTCCCATTCATCAATCCGACACCGAGGATGCCCACCTCGGGGGCTAGAGCCCGGCTTTCCTTTTCCTTGGTTGCGGCTTGGCTTAAGCCGTGCCCTTTCAAAGCGTTCCATACAATTTTCCTTTGTCCGGCCGTGGTGTCCAAAACCTTGCAGGATTTCCCATTTCCAACGTTCTAAAGGAGACGGCCTTTCTCTGCTTGGACGATGGAGGTCCTCATGACGCGCGCTTTCGCCCTGTTGTGGCTGAGTTGTGGCCTGATGCCGGCTGTTGCCCAAGACTTACCGGACGCAATAACCGTTCCCGAGGAAACGATGCAGAAGCTGGTGATCCACAAGGTGAAGCCCCTTGTGCAGGCGGAAGGCGAAATGCGTATACAGGGGACGGTCGTACTGGATGCGATCATCAGCAAAGGAGGAAGCATTGAAAGCCTGCAAATGGTGAGCGGGCATCCGATGCTGGTTCCGGCTGCTCTGGGAGCTGTGAAGCAGTGGAGGTATAGGCCCTACGAAGTGAATGGGATTCCGAGAGCCGTTGAAACTACGATTCGTGTGGAGTTCTTGAATGAAGAAGCAGAAAGAGCCGCGCCAGAGAAGGAATCGCCGATTCTCGCGAATGCGGATGACATGCGGGGGCGGCTGATATATAGAGTCGCTCCGATCTATCCGCCGCTCGCGCGACAAGCGAGGATTCTGGGCGTGGTGCTTCTCAGGATCATCATCAACAAACTGGGAGAGGTTCGGGATACGCAAGTGGTTCGCGGACATCCGATGCTCTCTCCCGCGGCGGTGGATGCGGTTAAGAAGTGGAGGTATATGCCATATGAGTCCGAGGGAGAAACATCCGAGATTGAGACTGAGGTGCAGGTGATTTTCACGCTGGCAGGATCATGATTCGTGTGCGTGCGAGAAGTGGCGTCCGCAAAAGCGGGCTCGAATTTGTTTCCATATTCCAGGCCGTCGCGCCTCGAATTGGAAGCGGGTGGTTGCGACGTTGGCGATTTTTCTTTCGCCCCTCTGGGCTTGACAATGTGTTTTACCTGACCCACAGCTTGCGCTGTGGGATGTATTCTTTCGCCGCTTCGCGGCTGGGGTTTGGTTGTCCTTAGCAAATCCCCACTTCTTTCAACATCGGCCAGAAGTGGGGCACCCAAGGCCGATTGCGATAGGGCGAATTCCTCAAGAATGCGATCTGACGCAGCACGATCTGGATGTGCTAGTCGGCGGCGCGGCCCGTGCCCTTAAATGCCTTTTGCACCAGTGTGTAGCGGGCGGCGCCGATCAGGCCGGAGTCATCGTTGGCGATGATCTGCACGGGCATGTCTTTCAGAATTGTCTCCATGCGGCCTTTGTCGAGGAAGGCTTGCATGAAGGTGCCGTCCTTCATCTTGGGGGCGATCTTGGCCGCGATGACTCCGCCAATGTAGATGCCCCCGGTGGACATGTAGCGGAGGGCGCAGTTTCCGGCTTCGGCACCGAACACACTGACGAAAATCGAGAGGGCCTGCTCGCAAATGGTTGATTTGCCCTCAAGGGCGAGTCGCGAGATGAGGGGCGAGGGATCCTCGGCGCCGTCGATCTGCTGGCGCAATTCCGGCGGTTCTTCGGCTTTCTTCGTGTCGCGCAGGAAGTTGTAGATCTCGTGGATGCCGGGGCCGGAGAGAACTCGCTCGTTGCTAACGCGTCCGTATTTGTTCTGGAGATACGACAGCAGCTCGATCTGGATCGCATCTCGCGGGGCGAAATCGGCGTGGCCGCCTTCGCAGGCGAAGGGATGGTGGCGGAATCCGTCCCAGTAGAGGCCGGCCATGCCGAGGCCGGTCTTGGCAGAGATCACGGCACGGTTTCCTTCAGCATCTTCGGATCCTGGGCTAATGGTGATGAAGTCTTTGGATTCGAGTGCGTCGACGCCGTAGGCGTAGGCTTCGAGATCGTTCAGGAGGCCGACTGTGGGAAGTTTAAGTTGAGTAGCCAGTTCCTTGGCATCGATAGTCCAGGGAAGGTTGGAAATCTTGCTTCGTCCGGCGCGCACTGGGCCGGCAACGCCGAAGCATGCACTGTGCACTCCGATGCCTTCGGTGCGAGTGAATTGCGGCAGGATTTCGGCGAGGCTCGCATAATCGTGGCTGGGATAGTTCTTTTGCACAACACAGTTCAGACGACTGCCTTCAGTTTCGTAGGCTGCGAGGCGGGTGCGAGTGGCGCCGATTTCTCCGGCGAGGATCATGGCTCAATTTTTCTCCATTGACGGTTGTCGGCTTCAAGCAAATGGTCGGACTCGGCTGGGCCCCAGGTGCCAGAAGCGTAGTTCGGAAACTTGCGCGGAGGGAGAGCTCTCCAGACGTCGAGGACGGGATCGATGACGGTCCATCCGGCTTCGACCATGTCGGCGCGCTGGAAGAGCGTGGCGTCGCCAATCATGCAGTCGTAGAGCAGGACTTCGTAGCCGGTGTAGGCGTCGGCGCCGAAGTATTTTGAATATTCGAAACTCATGTCGACCGAGCCTACGCGCAGGACTGGCCCAGGAATCTTTGCACCGAAACTCAGTGAGATTCCTTCTGTTGGCTGGATTTGAATCACTAATGTGTTGGTGTGGCCCTTGTGGTTCGGAGCGTTGCGAAATAGCTCGAAGGGCATGCGCTTGAACTGGATCGCGATTTCGGTGTGACGCTTGGCGAGACGCTTGCCAGTCCGGAAGTAGAAGGGAACACCAGCCCATCGCCAGTTGTCGATGTTGAGTTTGAGGGCGACGAAGGTTTCAGTGCGAGACTCCGGATTGACACCGGGTTCGGAGCGGTAGCGCGGGACCCGCTCCTCGGAAACGATGCCGTCGCCGTATTGGCCGCGGACGCTGTATTGCAGGACATCTTCGGAGTTGAGCGGTTGCAGTGAGTGCAGAACCTTCGCCTGCTCGTTGCGGACAGCGTCGGGCGAGAACGAGACCGGAGACTCCATTGCGGTGAGGCTGAGGAGTTGCATGACGTGGTTCGGCACCATGTCGCGCAGGGTGCCAGCGTTGTCGAAATAGGCGCCGCGGCGCTCGACACCGACCGTTTCCGCATTCGTGATCTGGACGTGATCGATGTAGCGGCGATTCCAGATGGGTTCAAAGATCGCGTTGTCGAAACGGAAGACCATGATGTTCTGCACGGTCTCTTTGCCGAGGTAGTGATCGATGCGGTAGATCTGGTTTTCATGCAGGACGGACTTGATGTCGCGATTCAGAGCTTTTGCGGATTCGAGATCGGTGCCGAACGGTTTTTCAATCACCACGCGGCGCCAGCGGCCGTCTTCCTGGGCGGAGAGTCCGGCCTGCCCGAGTTGCTGAACGATCGGCGCAAAGAACTTGGGCGCCGTCGCCATGTAGAAGAGGTAGTTGCCTTCGGTGTGATATGAGGCGTCGATAGCGGCGAGGCGGTCGCGTAGGCGCGCGAACAGGTTCGGGTCCGCAAAATCTCCGCGCTCGTAGTTCAGGCGGGTATGCAGCCACTCAACGGCGGCGGGATCGTTCGTCGGGAGGAATTCGCTGACTTGTTTGCGGAATGTGTCGGGGTCGAGATCGTCAACGGAGACTCCCATGACGGCGAAGGTGTCGGGGAGCAGCTTGGCCTTCACCAAATTGAAGAGGGCGGGGATCAGCTTGCGTTTTGTGAGGTCTCCGGCAGCGCCGAACAGGACGAACACGCAGGGTCCGGCAACTTTACCGGCAAATTCTGGGGAGGTGACGTCGGAAGTGGCCGGGAGTGTGGCGGACATGCTGGATGCTCAATGATCCCCAGAGGAGTGGAGAGCATTTTAGGCGAAAGCGATGAGAATTCCCAGAGTTCGCGGCGAAAAATCGCGCTAGAACAGTTTGGCAGCGCTGGGCCACCGGCCAGAGCGTTTTAAGGTTCTTGTGTACTCGAGGCTTGTCATCCTGAGGTCCGCGCTTTTTGCGGACCGAAGGAACTATGCAAATTGTCGACAGCGTAGATAGTTCCGGCAATTTGCTTAGTCCTTTGTCTCGAAGAACGCTCCTCAGCATGACAATTCAAAAACGGCACACACGGCTGCTTTAGAAGTTCGAACAATCAACGGCATCTTACGCAGCTGTGATGGCTGCAACTTCGTAGTCGTCGACCTGAGGAATTGTGAAGCGCAATACCTGCGAATCAAGGCGGAAGGAAATACTGGTCTCAGCGCGCAGCAGGTCAATGCTTTTTACTTTCACTCCATTGGGCAATGTCAGGCTGACTGTCTGTGATCCCAGAGGGTACGTCGAATCCAGCCAGCCATGGTGGGCGTTGGGATTCGTGTAGTTGAGCAAGTGGATGGCGTAACCAGGTGATGTCTCCCACGCGAATAGCTCGACGAATCCGTCACCTTCGACGTGCACAAGTTGCTCGTCGCGGGTGATCCAGCGAATTGTGTTGTGCAGCAGGCGCAGCAAATCGCCGTGGCCCGTGAGCCAGTAGGTGCGCTCGATGTCTCCGGGAAAGTACGCGAGACGACTTGGGCCGATTTCGCGCAAGACGACTCCCGGTTCGTCGGTATGCGAGATGGGCGGGTACGCCAATTCGGGCGGATACTGAACGAAGCCGGGGACTACGGTAAGGACGGGATTGGAAACAGGCTTGAGGGGAATCCGGTTCTGCGCACCGGGCAGCCAGTTGGTATTGGCAAAGCCATCCAGGATCGGGTGCTTACCGGCGATCCGGCCGTAGTAGGCGTTGCCATTGGTTCCGATTACGTCTCCAGCTTTGCTGATGCCCAGCAGTTCCGCCAGGCCGAACTCCGCGCGGGGCTGCAGATTGTCATCGTAGAGGCTAGTTTGGAAGCTGGCCATTAGGGATCCTCCAGCGCTAACGTAAGCGCGGAGTTGATCACACTGCCGCTCGCTCAGCATCGCAATGTTGGGCAGGAGCAGTGCTCTGTATTTGGCAATTCGTTCCATGTCGATACGGTCTTCATGGACAAAGTCGAAGGCGAAGCGCCCGCGTAGGAGCGCTTCATAGATGCCGTGCGTCGTCTCACGCATGTATGCATGGGCATGGGCTGCGGTGGGTCCGGGGTAGAGAAGTTGCGTGCTTTGTCCGATCAAGACGCCGATGTTGGCGAGTGAGCGGCGAGGTTTGAGATGAGCGTCGTGTTTCTTCGTCCACTGAAAATAGTCGGAACCGACTTTTTGCCAGCGTCGATCCTCTCCGAAGCCGGCCTCTGAACCGATGAAATGGAAATACGGCGCCATGCCACTTGCCACGGTTTCATTCAGCCACATGTTTGCCTCGGCGGGATTTTTCGAGGCATTCCGCCAGCGTACGGTTCCCGTCGAGTAGGCGGCAGTTACATTGCCTGCGAAGTTTCCATCCATCATGGCGCTGCAGACACGGCCTTGCAGGCTACATCCCCAGATTGTGGGATCGTCGTAGGTACGTCCCTGATTATCGGCCTGAAACCAAACTGCGGTCTTGCCCAGTCGATCGAGATTGGGGCCGCAGCGGACGTTGCCGCCGAGGTTGGCGAAGAAGAAGCTGTCGGGCTTCTTCTCTTTGGCAATGCCATCGTACTTGTGCCACAACTCAAGTACGCGGTCATTGAAGATTCGCCAGTAAGCGGTTGTATTCGATGGCGTGAGCTTTCTGCAGATGGCGCAATGGCAGTCGGGCAGGCTTCCGATAGGTGGCCATCCGTTGGTGTAGAAGCAGTCCACTTCGTAAAGGGAATTGATTTCGCGCATGATCGCCGGAACGTAGTCGTCCATGTAGCTAGTGAACATGCACGTGTGGAACAGGCGTGGATCTTCATCGCGGAGAAGCGGAGAGCCATCGGCGGCACGCATGGCCCACTCCGGATGGGCTTCGAGGGCATCGCCCCAATTCAGGTCGGGGCTCATGCGCGCGACGACTCGCATGCCGCGCTTACGGGCGGCGGCGACACATTCGCCAAAGAAATCGCGTCCGTTTAGAAATTTTCCGTGACGGTGGAACTTCACCTTTGACGGATAAAAGGCGAGGATGCCGGTGACGCTGATGAAGACGATGTCGGCGCCGGCGTTGTGCCAGTAGTCGGCCCATTCCTCAATGTTCATGACGGCGGGATCGTGTTCCGTCATGTTGCTCTGGCCGACACGTCGAATCTTTTGCTGCCAAGGCAAAGTAGCAGAATCGATCGGAGCGAGTCGAGGCGGCAGGGGAATGAGTCTTGGGGCGGGGCAGGTTGTCGCGATGTCAATGATTGTTTCCGCGGAAGTCAACTGTGGATCAAGTGCCTGGATAGCCGCGGCCAAGGGAAGCGAGGCTGCGCTGGTTTTGAGAAAGGTCCGGCGGTTGAGCATGGCGCCATTATTGCCGATGCTGCTCGCGAAGTGGAGAAAGACCTAACAGGACAGCCGATGGCGGCCGTCCCCAGATCGATCATCGTCAAGCAAGAGTTCGCTTATGTGGCCTGGGCAACTTCGTACAGATACTCAACGAAAGATCGCACGGCGCCGTCCATGCCTTGAACTTTTTCGTTCTTGGATTCGACTACATAATATTCGTCGGGAGCATGGGCTCCGCTGCCGTGGCCGAAGCCGAAGTGGCCGGCGGCGAGGTGGAGCGGTTCGTTGGTGAAGACATATCCGGGCCAAGAGCCTGCGCTACGCGGCAGGATGATCGGGTCGATGTTGTGATGCTTGTAAACGG
>Ga0207693_10001585_pt1 | contig 20128 bp, 12 predicted proteins | sample LARL81metaG_FD_184347 | JGI IMG/M metagenome (GOLD analysis project Ga0207693, IMG submission 184347) | Corn, switchgrass and miscanthus rhizosphere microbial communities from Kellogg Biological Station, Michigan, USA - LAR L8-1 metaG... | ecosystem: Host-associated > Plants > Roots >...
TTCTGCGCCGTGTAGTCGACCAGATCCTGCTTCGGAAACGATAGCAGTTGCGCTTGCATCAGCGATGGCAGCACCAGACCAACGACGAGCGCGAGCGCAACAACCATGCCGGTTTTGCGGCCCACTACCATTCGGATCATCCGGTTACCTCCGATCGGGAAGAATAAAGCAGCTGAAGAGCCCATGTGGCGTGAGTTGCAGAATGCTGGGCAAAGATGCCCCTGAAACTCTCAGATCGACGAAGATTTGTCAAACCGGAATCTTGATGTTAAAAGCTTACAATTCCGCGTTCATCTTGAAAGTATGCCGATGTCGATCACACGCCCGCGAACCGGCAGAGTCGATGGCGCAGCGCATTGCGGTGGAAATGGATGTTGGATGTGCCTCGTCCCGCAGAACACATGGAAAGGGAGGAATGAGTATTTATGGATGGAACGAAAAGACCCTTCGACCGACGCGAGATCCTGAAAACCTCTGCCATGGTGCTTGGAAGCTCGCTTTTCGCTGCTGAATCAATGGAGGCTTATCCAAAGGGCGTCAACCCGAATTCCAGCCCTTCCACCCTGAAGATCACCGATATGCGCGTGGCGACCATCGTGAAGCCTGGACCGAGTCCCTGCTCGATCATCCGCCTTGACACAAACCAGGGCGTGTACGGGCTCGGTGAAGTGCGGGACGGCGCCAGCGCAACTTACGCACTCTTCCTCAAGAGTCGGGTTGTTGGTGAGAACCCACTGCAACTCGACCAGGTTTTCCGTAAGATCAAACAATTCGGCGGACACGCGCGCCAGGGAGGTGGAGTGAGCGCGATAGAAATGGCGCTCTGGGATATAACGGGCAAGGTGTATAGCGTCCCGGTCTATGCGATGCTGGGTGGTGGCAAGTTTCGCGACAAGATCCGCATCTATGCAGACACCATCGAATCGAAAGATCCCAAGATCTATGCCCAGCGCATGAAAGAGCGGAAAGAGTCGATGGGAATGACCTGGCTCAAGATGGATTTGGGAGTCGAAATGGTCGCGGACACACCCGGCACCGTCACTGCGCCGTCGGGCCTCACGAACTGGGAAGAAAACCAACTCCCGCATCCCCTGGTGGGGATGGAAGTCACCGAAAAAGGCATCGCGATGCTCGAGCAGTACGTCGCGGCAGTGCGCGACGCGGTGGGTATGGAGATCCCGCTTTCCATGGATCATCTTGGTCACCTCGGCGTGAAATCCATTATTCGGCTCGGGAAGGCCTATGAAAAATACAACCTGTCGTGGTTGGAGGACGTAATTCCGTGGACCTACACGGATCTGTTGAAGCAAATCTCGGACGAAAGCCCCACGCCCATCCTCACCGGGGAGGATATCTACCTGAAAGAGCCGTTCGAGGTGCTTTGTAAGAAACAAGCAGTGAGCAAGATTCATCCAGACCTGGCCACTTCCGGGGGAATTCTGGAAACGCACAAGATCGGGGATATGGCAGAGGCCTACGGCGTGCCCATGGCAATGCACTTCGCAGGAACGCCCGTCAGTTGCATGGCCAACGTTCATTGCGCTGCGGCCACGTTGAACTTCCTGGCGCTGGAGAATCACTCTCTCGATGTGCCGTGGTGGTCTTCTCTGGTGACAGAGGGAGTCAAAATTCCTATCGTAAATCGTGGCTTCATCGACGTTCCGGACCGACCCGGCCTGGGTGTAACACTGAATGAAGACGTCGTGCGTCAGCATCTGGCGCCGAAGACTGGCTATTTTGATCCCACGCCGGAATGGGATCAGGAGCGTTCGTGGGATCGCCTTTGGAGCTAGTTCGTTGGCGAAAGAATGTTGCCGCCGCCTTTGGAAGACTGCTGCAAGAGTCTAAACGCCTTGGTGATACCGTGAGGGGTCTGGGGCCGACGAAAATCTGTTATTTTGCGCCGCTGGAGACTGCAGATGGCTTCCCTGGCTGTTCCGCGAGAAGCGCGTCAGTTCTCCCCCACACTCGGCTTGTTCACGAAAGAGCCCAGGGCAAACTGCCGCTTCCGCGTTTACCTCTCCTACATTCTGTTGCGAAATTGAACACCTTATAGAGCGGACTTTGTGCCTGAAATGGAAAAACCCTAAAAGAATAACGATTTTGTGCTTGACAATGCATGTCAGTTGAGGCCTAATCGCGTCGGTTCACGCTAATACAAAAGCATTACCGGCCGAATCTGGTCAGGCTGTCTTGTGGGAGACAGTACAGCGTGCAACCGCAGGGTCTCACCGTTGGGGCATTCACCGAACGAATTGATGGCGATTCGAAGGGAGCATTTCTCCATGTCGCACACAGCGAAGTTTGCCGTGGTGGTGTGTCTACTCGCGCTGCTCGGCGCGAATGCTTGGGGGCAAGGAATTTTTGCGACTTTGACAGGCGTGGTTTCCGACCCGTCAGGATCTGTCATTAATGGTGCGAAGGTGACATTGACAGACGCTCTCTCTGGTTCCGCGCGCGACACGGTGACCAACAGCGAAGGCTACTTCACCTTTGCGTCCGTGCCGGTCGGAACATACTCCCTCGCGGTGGAATCTCCTGGCTTTCAAAATTACAGAGCCAGCGAAATTCGCCTTGGCGGCGGCGAACGCCGCAACAACAACGTGACGATGACCGTTGGCAGTCAAACGCAGACGGTGGAGGTCAATGCGACCTCTGATTTTGCGGTTGCTACCGTCGACTCCGGTGAAAAATCTTTCGCGCTGACAACGAAAGAATTGCAGAACTTCACACAGGTCAGCAGCAATGCGGCCGAGTACATCAAGATTGTGCCAGGGTTTGGCATCAATAACGGGACGCAAAATAAATCCAGCTACCGAGGAACAGTCATCGGTATCAACGCGAACGGCGACGGCGGTGATAGTCAAAGTCCGCTGAACAACAACTTCTCGTACAACGGGCTGCCGACGAACACGCTTGACATCACGGCGGACGGCGCACACGTCTCTGATCCGGGATGTAACTGCGACACTCCAGTCAATCCCAATTCCGACTTCTTGCAGGAATTCAAAGTTCTCACTTCGAACTTCAGCGCAGAAAACCAGAAAGGTCCCGTCCTCATCACCTCAGTGACGAAAGCCGGCGGCCAGAGCTTTCACGGAAACGCTTTCTTCTCCGCAAGAAATCACGCTCTGAACGCGAACGATTGGTTGAACAATTTCAGCGGGGTCAAGCAGCCTGGCAACTCTTTCTACTATCCAGGTGGTTCGATCGGCGGTCCGGTGATCATTCCAGGGACAAGTTTCAATAAGAACCGTGACAAACTCTTCTTCTTTACCGGTTTCGAATACTTCAGGCAGACGCTGGATACTGGGTTGCTCCGGGCGACGGTGCCCACCGACGGCATGATCAATGGCGACTTCTCGCCGACGGAAATGGCGAAACTGGGGACCAAGACCGCCTCCGGTAATGCCCCCGGACAAGTGGATCCAACCGTTTTTCCTGGGTCTCAGATCCCAGCCTGCACATCTCCGGGGCAGACTGGTTGCATTGACCCGAACATGCAAGCCTTGATGAAATTGCTTCCCCGTCCCAACGCCGATTCGAACGCAACGGGTGGATACAACTACGTTCAATCTCAAATCTTCAGTCAAAACAACCGGCAGTGGGTGGCCCGGGGAGACTGGAACGTCAGCGACAATACGAAAGTATTCATTCGTTACAACTACCAGCGTGAAGTCCAGCAGTTTCCTGTGGGCCTGTGGTGGCGCAACGGGGACCAGGTTCCCTATCCAACGCCCATTCTGGGGAAGAACAAGTCAAACTCATGGACCGGTACAGTTACTCACGTTTTTAGTCCTACGATGACCAATGAAACCATCGTTTCGTATTCGTTCATTGGATTTCCGAACGTGTTCTCGGATCCGAAGAAGGTTGATCGCGCGACTGTCGGTTACGGCTATGCCGGCCTAAACCTCACGGGCAAGAAACCAATTTCTCAAATTCCGTCATTCGGTGCGTTTGGACCCAGTGAGGCGGCGCTGATGTTCAATCCCGGTGGATTTGAGGCGGGAGGTGCGGGACAGGGTCTCTACGCCAATAAGTACATGCCGAACATCAGCAACATCCTCACCAAGGTTGTGAAGAATCACACGCTGAAAGGCGGTTTCTTCTGGGAGTGGATTCGCAACGCCCAACCCGCGAACAACAATACCAACGGGTTCCTGCAATTCCATACACCCGGCAACGAGCGGTTCAGTTATGGAAATGAATATGCTGACATGCTGACCGGCAACATCACCAACGGGTATGGCGAAACCAATTTCAACCGTATCAACAACATCTCCTATAACCAATACGAGTTCTTCGGACAGGATTCGTGGAAAGCCACAAAACGGCTCACGCTGGAGTTCGGGTTGCGGGCAAGCCACCTCTCCCCCTGGATTGACCGCGAGGGCTTCGGCTATTCGATCTTTAATCCGGCTCTGTACTCTCCAGATTGCGCGAATGCTGATGATGGATTCTGTGGGTTCGTGGCGCACGTCAAGGACAAGGCGGTCCCAGTTGGCGGATTCCCAACGCGGGCGTTGTTCTATCAACCTCGTTTGGGCGCGTCTTATGATCTCTTCGGAACAGGCAACACTGTGTTGCGTGGCGGGTGGGGACGGTTCTACTTCCACTCCGGCCAATTCACGAGCGGTTTGGACGCTTCTGCGGGTGTCGCGACAGCGAATATCGGGTCGACAACTTGGGTTGGAGGCGCTGGTTGCCCGGTGAATAATCACACGGTAGCGGACAAGCTTTTCGCCTCATACCTGTCCTGTCTCGACGTTGCCGCGACGCCTGCTTCACCGGCAGCGGTCGATTCCAAGGATGACAAGCAACCGTACACCGACAGCTGGAGCTTCACGATCTCTCAAAAAGCTCCCTGGAAGAGCTTCGTGGAGGTTGCATACGTAGGAAATCGCAGCCGGGACCTGGCCAACAGCGGCGGGGCTGGCAGCAATATTAACCTGGTGCCAGTAGGAGCCATGTTGACTGCTGCCAATCCAGCGAACGCAGACCCGAAGTTCTACCGTCCTTTGAACGATCCAGTCACCGGGAACGGCTACGGCGACGTAAACCAAGCGACGAACAATGCGTACGCCAACTACAATGCCATGCAATTGACTTGGGCGCGCCGCGAGGGGCGCTACACCATTCAAGCCAATTACACCCTTCAGAAGGCTTTGGGAATCATTCTCTCAAACGCCAACACTCAAAATAACGGTTCCATCGCCATTAACCCGTTTAATCTCCGTAGCAATTACGGTATCCAGCCGACAGACCGCCGGCACCTGTTCAACGTCGTTTATTCGATCGACATTGGGAACCCGTTGCACGCGCATGGCTTCCTTGGCGGTGTCACTGCAGGCTGGCAAATCTCCGGCGTCACGCAACTGCAGAGCGGAGCGAACCTCACCTTCGCGGGCGGCTACAATTCCAGCACCAACTTCAACATGCAAATTTCCTGCGCGAATCCGGCCGGTGTAGATCCGGGCGACCCGAATTCGTGCGAAACTCTTCAAAAGGGTAGTGCCATTATTCCGGGTTCCGCTAATGGCATTCCGGGTGATCCCAAACAATTTGGCGTTGCGATAAACAATCAGTCGATACTCGGGACCAATGCCGTACAGCTAAACCCCTTCGTGACGTGCGACCCGAAATCTGGTCTGACCTCGCATCAGTTCGTTAACCCAAACTGTTTTGCCGCGCCGACTACCGTTGGGTTGAACGGGCCAACTCTTCTCCCTGTAAACTACGGGCCTGCTTACTTCAACTCCGATCTCGGGATCTTCAAGAACTTCAACGTTACGGAGTCGAAGACCCTGCAGTTCCGGGTTCAGGCCTACAACTTCCTCAACCATGCGCTGTGGTCGTTTCCGGATGCTGGCAATCTGACTCTTAAGTTCTCGCAGGATCCAACTACACAGCAGTTCACACAGACGAACACGAACTTCGGAAAGACCACCGTCAAGCAAGGTAGCCGCGCGGTCGAATTTGCCGTTAAGTTCACCTTCTAACCCAAGAAGAAGGTTTCAACGCTAAAATGGGATGGCTCCTGTCATCCCATTTTTCTTGTCCGGAATCTAAGTCTGAGGCTATGTCTCGAGCCCTCCGTATTGCCGCAGCCCTCGCCGTGGGACTCTTGACCGGAGTGCTTTCCGCCAGTCCCGCCTTCTCGCAGAACGCTTCTCCCGAGGACACGCTGCGCCACGCCATGGAACTGCAGCAGGCTGGAGACCTCGAAGGAGCCGTCCAGGGTTATCGACAGTTTCTGGCCGCCCGCCCCAAGGAAGCGGGTGTACAAGCGAATCTAGGGGTGTTGCTGGCGCATCTGGGGCGCTTTGACGACGCGATTACGGAATACAAGAAGGCCGTCGCTCTCGATCCGCAAAACGGGGACATCGTCCGCAACCTCGGCCTGGCTTACTACAAGTCGGGACGCATCTCGGACGCTGCAGGCGAATTCGCAAAAAGCCACGCCATGTCGCCAGATAACCTGCAGACGATTCTGCTGCTGGCCGATTGCCAACTGCGGATGGGAGAAAACCGGGAGGTGATCAAACTGCTGACCCCGGTTGAGGCGGAGCACAGTGGCGAGCTCGCGATTGCCTACCTGCTGGGGACCGCTCTCCTCAACGAAGGACAAATTGCGGAAGGACAGAAACGCGTTGACCGCATCCTGAGCAAGGGAGACTCCGCCGAAGCGCGGTTCCTACTTGGCAACCAGATGTTTGCCGCCAAAGACTTTCCTGCCGCAGTCAAGCAACTGGCTGGCGCGATCGAACTGAATCCGAGTCTTCCCGGCTTGCAGTCTCTTTACGGACAAGCGCTCCTCAACACGGGCGATCCGGATGCGGCTGCTGAGGCCTTTCGCAAAGAACTCGGTTCCGATCCAAACCAATTCGAGGCCAACCTCTATCTCGCGCAGATCCTGACGGTGCGTTCGCAATGGAAAGATGCCGAGTCTCTGCTGCGGCAAGCTCTGCGCGTGCGCCCCGACTCTTTTCCGGCGGCGTTGGAGTTGGCTGCCGTCAGCGTAGGCATGGGCAAACTGGCCGAAGCACGCTCGGAACTGGACGCGTTGAAGAAGAAGTGGCCCAAGTCCGCGGCCCTGCACCAGCGATTGGCAGAAGTTGACCAGAAGCTTCACCTGACGGCGGAAGCGGCTCGCGAGAAGAAACTGGCCACGGATCTGAGCCCGCATTCGGCATCAACTGCAAGCGGGCCGGGCACTGGTGAAGTCGCGCCTAGTTTCAATGCCACCAGGATGGGAACCAACTCCCGCGTCAGCTTGGCAGAACTTCGAAGGGACGGCCCGGTTCTGCTGGTATTCGGCAGTTACACATGTCCGAACTTCCGGAGCGCAGCCGACGCACTGAACAAGCTTTATCCAGAGTACAAGAGCCATATCCCGTTTTATCTGATCTACATTCGCGAGGCGCACTCCACGAACAATTGGGCCAGCACACGCAATCAACGCGAAGGCATCGTGCTGGAACCCGCGGCCAACATGGGTGAACGCCAGGATCATGCCACTGTGTGCATTCGCAAATTGCACATCGAGTTCCCTACCCTTCTTGATAGCATGGAGGGAGCGGCGGAGAAGGCGTACGCTGCGTGGCCCAGCAAGGCCTTCGTGGTCGACAAGCGTGGCAAGATTTTGTTCAGTACCGGACTCAGCGAGCAGGACTTCCATCCCAACGAACTCGAAGCTGCGCTGCACACGGCGGCTACGCCTGTGAAGGAATCGCGCCTGCCACGTGGAGGCCGATAGTCGGTATGCGGAGAATCATTTTTCCTCTGATCTTGACGCTCCTTTCAGGCTCGCTTCCCGCCGCCGTTGCGCAGACTCCTCAGGAACTTTTCAATGATGCAATGGCGAAGCAGAAGGCTGGAGATCTTGACGGAGCCGTCCAGGAGTACCGGCAGCTTTTGAAGCTCCAGCCTGAAGCGGCGGCGATTCGATCGAACCTGGGCGCAGCTCTCGCCGGACTGGGACAATTTGCGGGAGCGATCACCGAATACAAAATTGCTCTGAAGCAAGCTCCCGCCGCTCCTGGCCTCCGCCTGAACCTTGCGCTTGCCTATTACAAAACGGGACGAATCACGGACGCCGTCGATCAGCTGGTCCGAGTCCACAGAGAGGAGCCAGAAAATGTCCAAGTGATCCTACTGCTCGGCGACTGCTACTTGCGCATGGGGCAGAACAAGGATGTGATTGGCCTCCTGGAACCCGAATACAAGAAGCATCCCGATGAGATGGGAATCGTGTATCTGCTGGGAACCGCCTTGATTCGCGACCATCACGTCGACGAAGGACAGGTACTGGTCGATCGCATCTTGCGGAATGGGGAATCTGCAGAATCGCACCTGATGCTCGGCGCGGCGAAAATAGAAGCCGCAGATTTCGCCGGAGCCCGCGACGAACTCGCAAAAGCAGTGGCGCTGGACGCGAAGCTTCCCGGCGCGCACGTTCTCTACGGACAAGCCTTGCAGGTGACCGCTGGGCCAGACGAAGCACGCAAGGAATTTCAAGCGGAGTTGGCAATCGATCCCTACGATTACGTATCGAACCTTCAGTTGGGCGCAATGCTCCGACAAGAGCAGAAGTTTGACGAGGCGAAGCCCTACCTTACGCGCGCTCTGGAGACACGTCCGGGAGATTTAGCCGTGCGCTATCAACTGGCGGCGATCGAGCTTTCAGAAGGAAAAGCAGAGCAGGCTCGGCGCGAACTGGAATCGATCGTCAAAGAATCTCCAGGTTTCACGGAGGCTCATGTATCGTTGTCGATCGCGTATTTCCGCCTAAAAAGGCCCGCCGATGGGAACCGCGAGAAAGGCATCGTTGAGAAGCTGACGGCAGAGGCGCAGGCTAAGCAACCCGGAGTCAAAGCACAGTGATCGCGTTCGCAAGGCAGCCCAACCTGACTTTTTCGCTATGAAGATTTCAAGAAGAGAGTGGCTTTGTCTGGCCAGCGCCTTCAGCGCAACCCGTCTATTGGGACAGCAAGGCACGCCCGCATTGTCCGAACCGCTGTTCGCGGAAGTTCCCGCGTCGGCTAGTGGCATCGAGTGGGTGCACGACAACGCCATGTCGGCGAATCACTATCTTCCCGAGACGCTGGGTCCCGGTTGTGCCTTCCTTGATTTCGACAACGACGGGTGGATGGATATTTTTCTGGTTAACAGTGGTCCCAGCGACTTCTGGAAGCCGACCAAGCAGGTGCGCAACGCCCTCTATAAAAACAACCGAAACGGCACTTTCACGGACGTGACCGAAAAAGCAGGGCTCAGCGGGACATCGTTTGGCATGGGCGTCGCCGTCGGCGATTACGATAACGATGGCTGGCCGGACATCTTCGTGACTGCCTACGGCAAGTGCACCTTGTACAAGAACAATCACGACGGAACTTTCGCCGACGTCACCGAGAAGGCCGGCGTTGCGACTCCTGGCTGGACTACAAGCGCTGTCTGGTTTGACTACGACAATGACGGTCGGCTCGACCTGTTCGTCTGCAGCTTTGTTGACTACTCCGGTGAGCACAAGTTCGAATGTGGCGACAACAAGATTGGCAAGAAGTACTACTGCATTCCCCGCGTCTTCCGCCCCACCGCGAACTCCCTCTATCACAACAACGGCGATGGCACGTTTACGGAGGTGAGCAAGGGTACAGATATTGCGAAGGCGCTTGGTAAAGGCCTCGGCGTGGTAGCGACTGATGTCAATGGCGACGGGCGGATGGATTTGTTTGTGGCGAACGATACCGTTCAGAACTTCTTGTTTCTCAATCGTGGGCCAGGCACAAACGGCCGCTGGAAATGGGAGGAAGTTGGTCTTCAGGCAGGCGTCGGATTCAGCGAAAGCGGGCAGGCGCGCTCCGGCATGGGTGTGGATGCCGCCGATGTCGATGCCGACGGATGGCAGGATCTATTCGTCGCTAACGTCGATCACGAAATGTTTTCCGTCTACCAGAACAACAAAGACGAAACATTCCGTGATGTCGCTCAGGCGAATGATGTCGCTCAAGCGACGCGACTGCTGAGCGGCTGGGGCCTGAAGTACTTCGACTACGATAACGACGGCGCAATTGATCTGATCCTCGCCAACGGGCATCCCGACGACATGATCGACGACTATTCGATACAGGTGAAATACAAAGAACCGCTGCTCCTGTTTCATCAGGGCGAGGATCGCCGCTTACACAATGTCAGCGAGCAGGCTGGGCCCGCATTCAGGAGGTTTTTCCCGGCGCGCGGCCTGGCGGTTGGCGACTACGACAACGATGGTGCGCTGGACGTGATCATTGGGAACAATGGCGGTGCTCCTCTGCTGCTCAACAATCGTGCAGCCAAGGGAAACAACTGGCTCGGGATTAAACTGGAAGGTGTGCACTGCAACCGCGACGGCATCGGCGCAAAAATCTATTGGACAGTTGGCGGAAAAAGGCGCTTCAGGCTCAAGAACAACGGCGGCAGCTACCTGTCTTCACACGATCCGCGCGAAGTCTTGGGAATAGGGAGTGCACGGAAAATCGATGCTCTTGAGATTCACTGGCCAGCCCCTAGCGCGCAAATCGACAAGATCTCGACCTTGCCGGTCAACCGCTACACCCGGCTGACCGAGGGGAAAGGCATCGTCGAGTAGGATCCGGCCGCACCAAGACCGTCTAAGACGTGGCTACGAGGCAGGCGCCGAAGGCGGTCTGCTGCCCAGCATGTGGAGGCGACTGTTCAACCTCTATCCCCACCGTATTCAGTCTAAAATCGATTCTGTAGGGTACAATTGCCGCGCCAGGTGTAGCTTCAGCAGATAACGTAAAACGTTAACAGCGGCTATGGCCAAGGACCGAAAGGCACGACCCGAGAAATCTGGCGCTATCACATTAAGAGCTGTGGCGAACCATCTGGGACTCACTCCCGGAACGGTCTCCTCCGTCCTCAACGATGCACCTTCCTCTCGTTCCATTCCGCAGCGGACCAAGAACCGGATTCTGGCCGCGGCGCGCGAGCTGAACTACCGCCCGAACTTCTTTGCGCAATCGCTGCGCAACAAGCGGACGTATACCATTGGCGTTATAGTCGAGGAGATCGGTGACGCCTTCGGTTCGTTGATCATCAGTGGAATCGAGCAATACTTGCGATCGAAAAATTTTTTCTTCCTGACCGTAGTCCACCGTCATGATCCAGAGCTGCTTGATCGCTACGCGCACATATTGTTGGAGCGTGGGGTGGAAGGGTTCATCACCATCGATATGCAGTTGCTCGGGCCGCCCGCCCTTCCGACGGTCGCCGTAGCGGGTCATAAGACCTTTCGAGGAGTGACCAACATCGTACTCGACCATCGCCAAGCCGTGCGCATTGCACTGCAGCATCTCGTAGATCTCGGACATAAGAAGATCGCCTTTATGAAGGGTGCGGCCTCCAGTTCCGACTCCGAAGTCCGCTGGAGTGCCATCCACGAGGTGGCCGAGGAATTGAAAGTCGAAATCGATCCTGAGCTGACGGTCCAGATTGTTATCAATGAGGCTACACCACAGATGGGCTATCCGTTTGCTAAGCAATTGCTCGAGCGGAAAGTGCCGTTTACCGCCTTGTTCGCGTACAACGACCTTTCCGCGCTGGGCGCGATCCGTGCTTTTCAGGAAGTGGGGCTTCGCGTGCCGCACGATATTTCAGTAGTTGGTTTCGACGACATTCAAGCTGCAGCCTACAACACTCCTAGCCTGACCACCGTGCGGCAGCCTCTCGCGCGAATGGGAAAGCTAGCGGCGCAGACCCTACTCGATCGGATCGAGAGTCAGAAAGACGAGCCCAAAGAAATCGCGGTCGAGCCGAAACTGGTGGTGCGAGAATCGACGTCCGCGATCACGTAGACCCAGAACGCCGTTTGGGCGCAAGGCGATTAGACGGGCTGGTTGCATTCCGAGATCGAACCGATCCCTCCAATGGTACCGAGGTTCACCTGCGGAGCCGGCGCTCCGCTGGGCAGCCGAGAGGTTATGGCTGACAAGCTCTACATCGACGGCTACAGCGCTGTCATCAATAAACCACCAAGAAGCTCTGCGGTATCAGTGTCTCACCACGATCCAAGTCGCGGCAGAAAAAGGTTAGGTTCGCAAATCCCTTGTGTGCCCGAATAGATTGTGGGCACCTGATGAGGCGAGTTTCGCCCACGCGTTATCAGGCCCTTGCGGCGATCGCCGCTGCAGCGTTTGTGGGCATCCCCACCGAGCTTCCGAGCCGGCAAGTTTCAGTTGGTGTATTGGGATGTTACGCAATCACTCATTTCCAAGGCATTTTGCGTGGCAGTTTCAGCAGAAAGAAAACTGCCATCCGGCTGCCGAGGTTGCGAAAGCAAAACAAGCCAGCAGTTGCGCTGACTGCTGTTGAACGTCCCCATTACACTCAAACCCCTACCGAAGATCGTGGAGGGGGTTTTTGTGTAAAGGCCTGTTTGCAGCAGCTAGACGTCTAATACCACATGCGGCGCGTGCGCAGAAATTGGCGGCAGTTCTGTTGTCGTTTGCGATTGTGATCGGCTTCTCGAATTGGTTCGTCAACAAATATTTCTATTTGGTGAACACTGAAACATCCGCCTAGCCCACGGCTGAAGAAATCCTCTTAAGCCTTCCGCGTGATTGCAAAAGAAAGCCGCCACTGCGATTGATTCAGGTCAGAGGATTAAGAGAAAACCGTCGTCCGACCGTGCAAGAATTGGGTGCATACTTGGGTGCATAAAATCTCCCAAACAGCCTGATTTCACCCGAACGGGCGCATCTACGCTGAGGGTATGTACTTGATTCCAAGCAACAGGGACGAGGCGGGCCGAATTTGCGAAACCGGCAGCATCGCTCTAACATGTCGGCTGAACCATTCGTCCCCGGGACGGAGCTGCCGCAATGCTGCACTGATAATCCCAGTCCATTTCCACCTAGGATTATAAATCTTGTTACATCAGCAAGTTATCAGCGTCCTTGAGCTGTGTCGATCGGCTTTGCAGCAGGCGGAATTTGTGCCTGTACACGAAATGTTACACGGCTTGAACGCCTTCGCGATTCTGAGAGAAGTCGGCGATGACGCGTCGAGCCGCACTGCTTTGCTCAAACTACCAAGTTCAGCTGGGTCGGATGAAAGATTGGTTTCTCCCAGAGCTCTTTCCCGATATCTTTTGCTCCGTTCGGCAGAAACTGCTTTGCCCCTCATTGCAGCTTTACCCGTGAGCGATGCCGTAAAGTCGCTGATTTATCGGGAATTCGGATTCTTCGCTACTCCAGGGCGTGGATTTGAAACATTATTTGACCTAACTAATTATTCCTTCTCTGCAATGGCGAAGATCGCCACTCTGAGGCGATTTCCGGCAGGACCGCTTGATTGGGAGGTGAGCGGCCTGCCCCGCTCGTGGTTGTTGAAGGTTCCGAGGAAGAGGGTTTCTGGGCTGCTTAGTTTTGTTCTGATGGAAATGAAAGGGTTCTCGCCAGCATTGTTCACGCATGTGGCGCGTCATCGTCCTGGCCGTCTGGTATTCCTGGAGAAAGAGATTAAGAGGTCTTATTACCAGATCATAAGGTCTATGGAACTCCAGCCCGCAGTAAAAGGAATTTTGTCCTCTTCCTGGTTCTATTCACCAGAAATTGGTCGTGTAAGTCCACACCTTGATTGGATGCCTCGATTTTTCGAGGAAAATGGTGGATGGGTGTCAACCATGGGAACGGCACCCCACAATTCTGGCGTGTTTTCGCGCAGCCCCGAGAGGATGCAGAGCTTTAAGAACAAGGAATTTACGCCCAAGCTAGGGTTGGTACTATGGCCCCGACGTGCGGCGTTGGATTGGGCGCGTCGACACGAGGAATTCAATTGATGAGTGGAAGGCCAGCCCGAGAAGGCAAGTTCCCAGAGTGGAAAGCTTTTCAGGTCATTGAGAATCCACTTTCCTCGACAACCGAACTTGTCAGCGCAGTGAAAACGCTTACAGTGCACATGGAAAGCGCTGTGCTTGAGAGACTAGCCACACTCCTCGTGGCGAGAGTGCGTCCGGAACTCCTTTCCGAGATTCTCAGTGCGGCAATGTTGGGGAATCCGGTCGTTCTATACCTCAAGATGAAGGTTCTCCAGACCGCGGGACAGCCCCAAGCCGCCGACGTGGCGGCGGAAATCGTTAGCCGTAGCTCCATCGAAGACCCCATTGCCTTGTTGGAGGCGGCCCAGATTCTTATGGCGGGGGAACGGTACGACCTCGCGGCTCAGGCGTTGCGGAGTGCTCTATATCTGAAACCGGCGTACGTTTTCTTTTCTCGTTCAGAGAAACTGATCCGTGATGTCTGGAATGTAAGGCCTCCGCTCTTGCGGAAATTGAAAATCGCTGTCCTTGGTTCCAGCACGACGACTTTCCTGATTTCCGTTCTCCGTGCGCTATGCTTTCGCGATGGGATCGACGCGGAGTTCTACCAGGGGCTTTACGGTGCGGTGCATCAAGAAATTTTGGATGGTTCGAGTGGGCTGTACAAGTTCCAACCGAATCTGGTTGTTGTCATGCCATCGTGGCGGGAGGCTTTCAACTTCGAACTGATCGACAATGATGAGAATCTAGCTATCGATGGGATGCTTGACCAGTACACGTCCCTTTGGGCGGCCTTGTCGGCACGCTGTTCTTGCCACATCATTCAGCACGACTTCGATCTTCCGGCACAAGACCCCATAGGCTTACCCTCCACTGCAGCACAGGGCGGACGGACTCGGATCACCAGGCTCTTGAATCTCGCTATGAGCAACCGGGCTCCGAGCTACGTGTCGGTGTTGGACACGGACGAGGTGGTGCGGCGCGTCGGATCGCAGTGGCACAATCCCTTGTTGTGGTACACAGCGCAACAACACCCTGCACTGGCGGCCCTCCCAGAGTTAGCCGAGGCACAAATGGCTCATGTCCGCTCCGTGGTGGGATTAACTCGTAAGGTGTTGATTTGTGACTTGGATAATACGTTATGGAGCGGAGTCATTGGCGAGGACGGATTGGCAGGAATCAAGCTGGGTCCGGGAAGCCCTGTCGGGGAAGCTCATGCTGATCTTCAAGGTTATTTGCTGGATTTGCGTCGTCACGGAATCTTGCTGGCGGTCTGTTCAAAGAACAACGAAGAAGATGCCAAGCTTCCGTTTCTGGAACATCCATACTCCCGCCTGCACTTGGAAGACTTTTCTGCTTTTGTCGCCAACTGGGATGACAAGGCAGTCAACATACGGAACATCGCAGGCCAACTATTGCTGGGCACCGATAGCTTTGTGTTCCTGGACGACAATCCAGTAGAGCGTGCCTGGGTACGCTCGCAGTTACCGGAAGTTGCAGTCGTCGATACCGGATCTTCGGTTTTCGGATATTTGGATGCGCTTGAACGAGGGCGCTATTTTTATACGCTGCAAGTTTCCCAGGACGATGTTGCTAGAGCAGACCGATATCGGACTCAGGCAGCCGCCACTGCCTTGCGCCAAGCTAGCGAATCAGCAGAAGCATTCCTGCAGTCACTGCAGATGACGGCGATAACAACGCGGATCACTCCCAACAATATATCCCGGGTTACGCAACTCCTGAACAAGACAAATCAGTTTAATTTGACTGCGCGCCGTTACACGCAGTCCCAAGTGGAAGCAATCTGCGGCGACAAGATGAATTTTACTGGCGTTTTCCAATTGTCCGACCGATTTGGCGACCACGGCATTGTGGGAGTGATGATTTGCAGACAAGTTGAACGCGGCACATGGGAAATCGATAGCTGGTTGATTAGTTGTCGCGTACTTGGTCGGCGCCTGGAGTTTTTCATGCTGAACCGCGTGCTGCAGGCTGCGGCCGAGGCGAGTATTGAGAGGATTGTTGGTGTTTACCGCCCCACGGCCAAAAACTTGCAGGTCGCTGATTTGTATTCTCGCCTGGGATTTTCCGAGACTGATAGCACCTCACAGGAAAAACGGTATATCCTCACGGCGCGCGAGGCAAATACCTACGCCTGTTTCATTGAGGATCGCGCCTCAGCAGAGGTGAAATCCTAGGGGAACGTGGCAAAACCTACAAATCCGAAAAAGCGTTGTGCTCCTGTAGCAATCTGAGGAGATCGCCAACAGTATCGCAACCAGTAAAGGCGTCCAGGAAATCAGCATCGGGTTCGACCTGGAGATCAGATTCGATGAGCGCTAAAAGCTGGACGTCGGCCACAGACGACCATCCTGGGTGCGTGTCCCGCGTGTCGGTTTTCCGAAGTTCCTCGGGCTTACAATGAATCAGATCAGCGAGAATTGTCTTGAATCTGTCCGATGTCATGCTCAAGCTTAACATCTCAGGTTCACATAACATGTCGTCCATAAATCGAAACAAGTGGGCCATTGTGCAAGCGAGATCGAAGCTTGGGGCCGAGTAGCGTCTTCCGAGATCATCCCTTTTGTATTCGGAAACACAGGTTGCCTTAGGCACACTCCATCATGCAGCGCGCCGTATAAGCGCTCCAACATGAGATATAAGCGCTCCGACTCCCACTAGCCAGCTTTCGAAACCCGTATCCGATATGTACGAGGTATCAATCAGACGAGGAATTAGCATGGGATCAGTCTTCGCTGAGCAAAGTCCAAGGTCACATGTGGTGGCAGATGCAACTCCGTCGTCCCGAAGCCACCTCACTGATTCTTTATTGTAGTTACCGCTTGGATAGCAGAAGTGGTTGGGTTCCGATCCCGTCATTTCTGTGATGAACTGACGATTCGCTCGAAGATTGTCAATGAAAGCTCCGTGCGTGACCGGACTCGTATGGTGATGCATGTGCATCTGCACGGAAACGCCATCGCTGGCGAGTTCATGAACTTCTTCAGGCCTGAGCAACTGACAAATTCGGCTGGCGCATAGCGCATCAAAGTCAATTCCCAGCAGGTGCGCTAACTTCGCCGAGAGAGCGTTCTTGCCATGACCATCCATTTTCTCGGCGTCAGCGAAAGACACTAACTTACGGAGTGCCTCTTCGCGACCAGACTTGTGCGTAAGGTTGAATATGACATCCTTCCCCAATATTTCCCGGGCATTCAACCTTGAACTGTCTGCTCTCCGCCACAACATATAGGGCCAAATTTCTCGAGGGACGGGGTAAGGATGTTCTACGTAGTAGGTGGTGAGGTACAGCGTCACGGGATACCCAAATTCTTTCAGTATGGGCCAAACAATTTTGTAGAAATCGTATGTGCCGTCGTCGAAGGTAAGAGCGACGGCTCGATCCGGCAGTCTTTGGTCGGCGGTGAGACGAAGACCTTCCTCTAAACTTAATAGGGTACAGCCCCCTCGTTTAAGCGCCTCCATCCGGCGCCGAAATACCTCAGCACTAAGGAAAAGGGATGGGTCCCAACGATGTTCATCTTGCAGCGAAACACCGTGATAACCCAAAACAAGCAGGCGGGAGTTCCGGAGGCGGCTGGATGAAGCTAGCTTGAGTAAGCCACATGACTTTCCAGCGCCTAAACACGCCTGTTTGAGGGTTCGTAGCACTGATTCGCCTCCGCAAACAAGACTCCAGACGACTCATTAATGATAATCCTGGAGTTACCCATACAGGCGGCGAAGGGACGATACCATTTTGCCGGGACTCTGTAAAGCCGGCGGGGAGGACACGGCTAGGAGAAGACCTAACGCCGCGTATCTTAGACCGTCCGATGCCGCGATTTATTCGACCCGAATCTAACTTCTGAAGCCTAAGTCGTAGCCGGTGAGGGGGTTCTGATGCTAATGGTGATCCCAGTCACCACTCTCAAACAGCTTTACAGACGAGGGAAAACGTGTAGGACGGCGTCGTTGTGAGTTCTTGCCTTCTCGAGTTTTCGGGGAAGCTCGTTCCTCGGGTCGTCGATGCGCTTTACAAGGCACCGCCTAGATTTCCGTGCGGATCAAACTCGCTTTGGCTGGGCTATACGCGATCACTATGGTTAACGGTCAGAACCTACTGTCGGAGGGCCCGTTGCAAATTGCTTTGGACGCCACATCCACCAGATAGGCCGGTCTGCTCGGAGCGCCGTCGTTCAGTGGTGCATGATGTTTCTGGGATACGGTAGCAGGTCCCAAATCCTCCAAAACGCTTGCATCTCCTCTGGCAAGCCGAGGGATACCCGGATATAAGTATTCATTGGAGGGAAGTGACGTCCAATCACGATATTGTGCTTGCGAAACTGCTCAATGATTTCATCAGCTTCATGAAACGTATTCATCATCACGAAATTAGTGTGTGAGTCAATCGGTTTCAACCCGCGTGTCATTGCCTGGTTGAAAAATTCTTGCCGATCATTCGTATTATGCTCGATAAAATTGCTCACTTCCCCGAAATCATCCAAAGCGGCGAAGGCAGCTAGGGTAGCAATCGCATTGATGTTGTCTTCGGTGCCGAATTTCTTCATTCGCTCAAGAAGGGCCGGCGATCCGACCGCGTATCCCAAACGCAACCCAGCTAGTCCATAGACTTTCGAGAACGTGCGCGCGACGATCACCTTGTCGTCGTGCACCGGATGGTCTATGAACGAAGCGTACGTCGCCGAACTTTCCGCATAGTGATGGTAGGCTTCGTCGACAATGACCACGGTTGGCACTTTGGCGATGAAAGCTTCCAAATCCTTCCTCGGTGTCAGCGAGGCGGTGGGATTGTTGGGGTTGCAGATGTAAACCAGGGTAGTTGATGGCGTCACCGTAGCCAGCATTCGCTCCAGGTCATGCGCAAAGGACGCAGTCAATGGAACTTCCACCACTTGGGAATCGACAGTACGAGCATAGTGCTCAATGGCCTCGAATGTGGGCGAAGCGTGAATCAACTGCTTACCTTGACCCAAGAAAGCGCATGCAGCCATGCGCAGGATCTCGGTAGATCCACACCCCAGGAGAACGCGATCGGCTGCAATCTTGTGGTAAGCGGCAATGCGTTCCTTCAACTCGCGGTATCGCAAACGCGGATAACGATTCGAACCGCCGATCGCAGACCTGATCACTTCCGTCACTTTGGGTGACGGACCATAGGCATTCTCGTTGCTGTATAGAAGGATCGGGGCATTTTCTTCAGCAACCAGAGAGCTCGGGCCCTTTTTCAAAGTGACGACTTTTGAGGACCAGGGCAAAGCGACGCTTGCAATACCCGCACTAAAACGGAGAAATTCCCTTCGCGAAGTAGTCATCAATGCTCCCCTATAAAACCGGCTTCCCGAGATTCAGGATCGAAGACGAAGCTGGAGACACAATTTGGTGAGGAATGAAACGAGCCTGTCTGGGCTTGCTCTGGCTCAAACGCCTCGCCGTTGGCTTTATTCGTTGTCAGTCTTTTCAAGTCCTCCACTCCGTCACCCGCTTATTCTGCTTACTGTTCAATACTGAACAGCTTTTACAGGATAAAACATCGACAATCCCTGGCGTCATTGGATCATTTGCAGGCCTCCACTCGAAGTCTAGCTCGGAGAATAGAACGTGAAACTTGCAAGTGGCGCCAGTAGCAGATCCCTTCGTGTTCTCGTGGCCGATTCCAACCTGACCCACGCCAAACCATTCTTCACGCGGCACTGCGCTCCGTCTTCATTGTCTCTTCCTCCTTGTGTGCGTTACTTTCTCTGTATAACTGTTTTTGTCGTTTCTGCTTCGGGCCAAGCCAATGTGCAGGGGCGGTGGAACACGTTACTGAACACGATTCCTATCAATCCTGTCCATGCGACGCTTCTGGCGAACGGAAAGATTTTGATCGTTGCTGGATCGGGAAACTGTTCTCCTTCCCTGACCGGCTGTCCATCCGGGCCGCCGTACGGTCCGTCGAATGGGTCCGGCGCACTGCTTCTTGATCCCGTGACCGGGCAAACAATCCGGCAGTTCACCCTCTCGTGGGACATGTTCTGCAATGGCATGGTCATGCTCCAGGATGGACGCGTACTGATTGACGGCGGCACTATCCAGTACGACCCTTTCTACGGAGCGGCTAACGCTTCCATCTTCGATCCCGTCACCAACACGTTCACCGACACACAGCCCACACTTCATGGCCGATGGTATCCAACGTTGTTGACTCTCGGGGATGGCAGGGTCATGACTTTCTACGGCGTTCTGGAGGCAGGAGGGACAAATAAGGCGATCGAGTTTTACACGATTGGATCCGGTTGGGCC
>Ga0207693_10001587_pt1 | contig 20102 bp, 15 predicted proteins | sample LARL81metaG_FD_184347 | JGI IMG/M metagenome (GOLD analysis project Ga0207693, IMG submission 184347) | Corn, switchgrass and miscanthus rhizosphere microbial communities from Kellogg Biological Station, Michigan, USA - LAR L8-1 metaG... | ecosystem: Host-associated > Plants > Roots >...
CCCGACGCATGACCCGAGATTGGGAAAGGCCCGGTTGGGAAGCGCAAGGCGCAAGCCCTGGCAGCTCAGCGTGAAGGTCTCGGCTTCGCACGCCACGCTTACGTCGAGGAAATTCATCGCCGGCGAGCCGATGAAGCTGGCCACGAACCGGTTCACCGGCCGACGATAGAGCTCTAGCGGGGTGCCGACCTGGTGCATGACGCCATCCTTCATGACCACGATCCGGTCGCCCAGTGTCATGGCTTCGATCTGGTCATGGGTGACGAAGATCGAGGTGGTCGGAACGCGCAGTCGCAGCTCCTTGAGCTCGGTCCGCATTTGCGCGCGCAGTTGCGCGTCGAGGTTCGACAACGGCTCGTCGAACAGGAAGACCTTGGGGTTGCGCACGAGGCAGCGCCCCAGCGCGACGCGCTGCTGCTGTCCGCCCGAGAGCTGACGCGGGCGGCGATCGAGCAGAGGCTCGATCGAGAGAGTTCGGGCAGCGCGGGCGACAGCGGCTGCGATCTCCGGCTCCGGGACGCGGCGGTTGCGCAGCCCGAAGCCAAGGTTGTCGCGCACGCTCATATGCTGATAGAGCGCATAGTTCTGAAAGACCATGGCGATATCGCGGTCCTTCGGCTGCAGATCGTTGACGACCCGGCCGCCGATGGCGATGGTGCCGCCGCTGATCTCCTCGAGACCGGCGATCATGCGCAGCGTCGTCGATTTCCCGCAGCCGGAAGGGCCCACCAGCACCACGAATTCGCGATCCCTGATGTCGAGGCTGATGTCCTTGACCGCGACCACGGGCCCGTATGCCTTGTGTACGTTGGTCAGGACGACTTCGGCCATCGCATCAGATCCTCAGCCCGCGCACGACGTATTTCTGTCCGAACAAGGTCACGATCAGCGCCGGAACGAGCGCGATGACGGCGGTCGCGCTCATGAGGTGCCACTCCATGCCGAGTTCATGCACGAACTGCGCCATGACAACGGTCAGGATTGGGGTTTCATGCGCCGTCAGAATCAGCGCGAACAGGAACTCGTTCCAGGTATAGAGCCAGCACAGGATCGCGAGCGCCGTGAGGCCGGGGATCGCGGCCGGCATGGCCACGCGCCAGAACGCTCCCCAGCGCGAGCAGCCGTCGATCATCGCTGCATATTCCATGGACGGATCGATGCCGTCGAAAAATCCCTTCATGATCCAGGAGAAGAAGCAGATGTGGACGGCGACGTGGGGGAACAGCAGTCCCCAATAGGTGTCGAAGATGCCGAGCTGTTGCGTAACGAAATAGAGCGGCAGCACCCAGGCGACATAAGGCACGCAACGAAAGATGTAGATGAGCGAAAACCATGTGTTCGGGATGGGTCCCTTGAAGCGCGAGAGCATATAGCCGGACGTGGCAGTGACGCCGAGAGAAAGCACCGTCGCCACGGTCGAGATCACGAAGCTGTTGAACAGCGCCCGAACCACGATCTCCTGCGACAGCACTTCGTGGAAGTTGTCGATCGTAAATTCGGTCCCGCGATGTACGTAGTAGACGCCCGTTCCCGGCCGCAACGACGTCAGTATCAGCCAGAACACCGGGAACGCGAACAGCGCGCACACCGCTACTGCCGCCAGCCCCAGCAACACGGCTTTGCCGCGCGGAGCGAGCGCGGAGAAGAAACCATTTTCTCTGCGCGGCGCCGAGAGTGGGCGATCAGTGAGGAGTGTCGTCATCTGAGCTAACGTTCTCGGTCGTCATCGTCCGCGCATGCGGACGATCCAGTAAACACGGAAAATCGGATCTGGCACGGCTTTGCCTCAGCCTGCCGTCCGGGGATTACTGGATGCCCCGCTTGAAGCGGGGCATGACAACCGAAAGATGGGCGATTGAGCCCGCTCACCTCGACACCTCCACAAACCGGTTGAGGAGCCGATAGAGCAGCAAGGCGAAGATCACAATGATAATCGCCCCGATCACTGCGGCCGCGGAGCCGCGGGCGAGATTGAGGAACTGAAACGATTCCACGTAGGCGTAGATGCTGAACACCTCCGTAGCCCGGGCCGGGCCACCGCCGGAGATGGTCCACACGATGTCGAAGGTGCGAAACGCGTCGATCGCGCGGATCACGACGCACACCACCATGACCGGGCGGAGCATGGGCAAGGTGATGTAGCGAAAAGTGCGCCAGGCTCCGGCCGCATCGATCTGCGCCGCCTCGAACGGCTCGGGCGGCAGACTTTGCAGGCCTGCAAGCAGGATCAACGCGAACCACGGCGTCCACAGCCACACGTCCGTCAGCAGGATTACGAGGAATGCGGTCCAGCGCTGGGTAAGCCAGGAAATAGGCGCAAACCCGAGGCCCTCGAGCACAGCATTCACGACGCCGAACTGGTCGTTGAACATCCAGCGGATCATGATCGCGGCAATGACCGGTGCCACCATCAGCGGCAGCAGAACGAAGGACTGCACAAGCCAGCGCCCGGCAAAGCGTTTGTTCAAAACGAGCGCGATCATAAGGCCGAGCACCAGAGAGAGCGCGACGGTTGCGACCATGAAGCCAAAGGTATTGGGAAGCACAATCTGGAGGAATTCTGCGTCGCGCAGCACGTGGATGTAGTTGGCGAGGCCCACCCAGGTCTTCTTGGGGTCGTACAGCGTCCAGTCCCGGAAGCTGGCATTGGCGCCGGTGAGAATAGGCACGACCTGGAAACAGAGAAGCACGAGTGCTGCCGGCGCGATCAGCGCCAGCATGAACCGCGTCTTCTCGTTCATGCGCGGTACGAAGCCAGAATTTCCGTAGGGGCGACGCATGCGTCGCCTCTATCGCCGCAGATCAGCATGCGGAGAGTGGGCGAGGCAAGCGGGGCACCCCAAAAAACTCACAGCGTTTTTTGGGGACCCCGTCTCGCCCCTACAACAAGCAAAAACCTTCGCTCGCTGCGTGCGAATCAGATTGAGGACCCCACGACAAGTCGTGACATGCGTCGCACTGCACCGCATCCGAACACACGCTTGGTGTTAACTAATTGCCGGTTGCAGCAGCGTGAATCTTATCGACGTGATCGGCGAGCGCCTTGGGGATGTCCTCGCGCTTTCCGGAGAGCGCGGCGATGGCCATGTCCGAATAGGCTTTGTGCACGGCCGGCCATTCGGCAAAGTAATACGCGGAATGCGTGATCGGCGTCTGATCGAACACCGCGTGCTTGAGCGCCGCGAAGTCCTTGTCGTCGGCGGCAAGCTTCGGCCAAAGCTTGACGTTGGGCGGCGGACCACCGGTCTTTCTCCACATCTCGACCTGCCCGGCATCGTCGGACATCATCCCTGAGAGCATTTCCTTCGCGAGCTTCTTGCGCTCCGCGGGCACGCCCTTGGGGATCGCCCAGCCCCAGATTTCGTTCCAGGACGTGGACCTCTGGGCGCGCGGGCCCATGGGGAAGGGCGCCATGCCAACTTTGTCGACGATCTTTGAGCGCTTGGGATCGTTGAACTCGCCGAAATGCGTGGAATCGACCAGGGTGAAAGCAGCATCGCCCGCCATGAAGATGGCGTTCGCTTCGTTGCGCCCATACGCCGTCATGCCGGGCGGGCTGATTTTGTGGGTGTTGATGGCGTCCCACCAGAACTCGACGATCTCCCGTTGGCAGGGCTCGGTCACGGCGGGCTCGAACTTCGCGGCCGCGAGCTTGGCGTTGTCGCGCTCGAACAGCGGCTTGAAGATGTCGCAGTTGTTGGCCCACATGGTCCACCACAGGCTGAACCAGGTATTGTTCATGGTCATGCCGCCGACGTAGCCCCACTTCACCTTGCCTTCCTTCTGGAGCCGCTGGCTCACCGAGACCAGCTGCGCGAAGGTGGTCGGCACCTCCTCCGGCTTGAGCAGGTCGGAGCGATAGAAGAACGTCCCCACGGTGTGGGCCATCGGCACCACGGTGAGCTTCTTGTCGTCGTTCCAGAAGGCCAGGAGCGGCCATTGGTCTGCGTTCTCGAGGCCTTTGACGTCGTCGGTGGGCTCCAGCCATTTCTTCCAGAGCTGGCCCCAATCGTCGTTGTGCCAGATGATATCGAACTGGTCGGTGCCGGAGGTGAGCGTGGCGGTGACCTTTTCCATGAACACGCTGTAGGCCATCGGCACGCGCGTGAGCTTCACTCCGTGGTCCTTCGCCCACTTCTCCATCATGTCCAGTGAGGCGTCCTGGATCGGGTTCTTCATGTACCCGACCTTGATCTCGCGATCCTGTGCAGTGGCGGAGAACATGCCCCCGGAAAGAGCGAGTGCAACTGCACCCGCAAGGCACAGGCGAATGAAGCTCCGAATTGTGCGCTCGGGCATTGAGACCTCCCTCAGCCTCTTTGGCGGACCGGTGTTCATCGGCGCAGCCATAGGAGACGTGCCATCACACACCTTCGCGAAGGGGATGGCAATCCAAGTCGATCGCGATTCTCAGGCCGGCTGTGGCAGCTGTTTGGCCGTCACCGGAATTGTGAAGAGGAAGGTGGAGCCGCGGCCGACGGTCGATTCGAGCCAGATTTTTCCCCCATGCATCTCGACAATGCGTTTCGAGATGGCGAGCCCCAGTCCGGTGCCGCCCTTTTTGCGCGTGATCGAATTATCAGCCTGCTGGAATTCCTGGAAGAGCTTGGCCTGATCGGTTGCGGATATACCCGGGCCGGTGTCGCACACCGCGACATTGAAGGAGCCGTCCGTTTGGGAGGCCTTTATCACGACCTCGCCCGCATCCGTGAACTTGATCGCGTTTCCCACCAAGTTGAGGAGGACTTGAGTGAGTCGACGTTCGTCACCGTGACCGGTCGGCATCTCTGGCGCCACCTCGACCTTGAATGCAAGCTTCTTTTCCCTCGCCAGCGGCTCGACCGCGCTGAACACCGTCTGCACGACATTCTTGAGCGAGTAATCGGTTAGCGCGAGCACGAGCTGTCCCGCCTCGATCTTCGAAAGATCGAGCACGTCGTTGATGAGGCCGAGGAGATGCCTGCCGTTGCTCTCGATGCGCTGCAGCACGCCGCGCATCTTCTCCGGCGTATCGCCGTAAAGATTGTCGAGGATGAGCTCGGTATAGCCCAGGATGGCATTGAGCGGCGTGCGCAGCTCGTGGCTCACGTTGGCGAGGAACTGCGACTTGTGCTGGCTCGCTTCCGCAAGTTGCCGGCTTTTCTCCTGGATCTCGTCGAACAGCCGCACGTTCTCGATGGCGATCACCGCCTGGTCGGCGAAGGTGGTGGCGAGCTCGATCTGCTCGTCGGTGAACGGCCGCACCGCGAGCCGCATCAGCACGATGGCGCCGATCGGATTGCCCTCGCGCAACAATGGTACGCCGAGGCTGGTGCGAAATCCCACCCTTTTTTGCACTTCCTGGAGGGTATAATCCGGGTCAGCCAGCACATCCGCGACCTGGACCGGCTTGCATTCGAGCACCGTGCGGCCGAGAACGCTGCCCTTCCCCGCCTTGAACGGAATCTCTCTCTGAATGAGCTCCCGGTAATCGGCTGGCCCGCCGGAAGTCGCGACGGCCTGATAGTTCGAGCCTTGTTGGCGATGAATCCCTGCGATATCCGCCTTGCATAGCCGGACGGCCGATTCGACCAGAGTATTGAGAACGGTCTGGAGATTGAAGGTTGAGCGGCTGATGACCTTGAGGACTTCGGCCGTGGCGGTCTGCTGCTGCAGCGATTCGCGCAGCTCGTTCAGCAGCCGCACGTTCTCGATGGCAATCACGGCTTGATGCGCAAAATTGGTGACCAGCGCGATCTGCTTCTCGGTAAACGGGCGCACCTCCTGGCGGTAGACGCCGATCGCGCCGATCAACTCTCCCTCCTTGAGCATCGGCACGTTGAGCAGGCTTCGCGCACCCCCAAGGTCGGCGGTCGCGACGCGCAGAGGCTCGCGCTCGGCGTAGACTTGCTCGGCCTGCGTGTCGACGATGTGAATCGTCTGTCTCGTGCTGGCGACGCGACCCAAGCCGGTTGTGGGGCCGGGTTGGATCGGTCCACGATCGAGATACTCGGCGTATGCCGGCGACACCCCAAGCGTCGCGATTGCGCTATAAGCGCCGTTCTCGTACCGGAACAGAATGCCGATCTTGGCCGCGCAGATGCGGGTTGCGTTCTCCAGGATGGCCTCGAACACAGGCTGCAATTCGCCCGGCGAGCTCGAAATGACGCGCAGCACGTCCGAGGTCGCGGTCTGCTGCTCCAGTGCTTCGCTCAGCTCCTGCGTTCGTTTCTGCACGTCATCGAACAGCCGCACGTTCTCGATCGCGATCACCGCCTGGTCGGCGAAGGCCTCGATCAATTCAACCTGTTTGTCAGTAAACCGGCGGACTATGCCGCGGACCAGAATTATCACGCCGATCGGGCTTCCGTCTCTCAGGAGCGGCACGCCCATCATGGTCCGCACGCCCGCGAGGGCTCCCCTCTGATCGTATTCTGGATCAGAGCGAATGTCCTCAATCTGAATCGTCTTCTTCTCTAGCAAAGTTCGCCCAACGACTGACTGTCTGCCAGGCTGATAGGCTACGCCCGCCAAATATTCTCTGTAGGCCGACCAGTCCTCGTGCTGGCTCTCAACGCCATAGCTAGCGGCGAGGCGGTACACTCCGTCTCTTGGCCGCCATATGTTGACTATCTCCGCCTCGCAAAGGCGAGCGGCAGATTGGGTTAATGTATCAAGCACCGTCTGCAAATCGAACGTTGACCTGCTGATCACCTTAAGCACGTCAGCGGTTGCGGTCTGCTGCTGTAGTGATTCGCGCAATTCGTTCAGCAGCCGCGCGTTCTCGATCGCGATGACGGCCTGGCTGGCGAAGTTTTTGACCAATTCGATTTGCTTTTCTGTGAATGCACGAATCTCCTGGCGATAGATAAAGATTACACCTACCAGGTCGTCGTCGTCCTTGAGCAAAGGGACGCCCAGGATTGTGCGCGCCCCGGCGGATTCGACCAACGCTACCAGACGCGGGTTATGCTCCAGATAAGCCTGATGCTCTCTCAGGTCGAGGAAGTGGACCACCTCCTTGGATTCGGCAATGTGTGCAAGCGGCGTGTTTGGAATGTCAGCCAGATCGATCAGAGGCTCCTGTCGATACCAATCGACATAGCTCGTCTGCGGCCCGTGCACCGCAACTGCGCGAAAGGCGTCTCCTGCGCGAAGGAACAGGTTGCCGAACTCGGCCCCGCTGACTCGCGTCGCATTTTCCAACATGGCTTTGAACACGGGTTCGAGCTCGCCACGCGAGCTCGATATGACGCGCAGGACCTCCGCGGTCGCATTCTCGCGTTCCCGCGCCTCGCTCAGCTCGCGAGCATGTAGATCGAGCTCGTGCTGCAGATCCTGATCGGATGTCCGAGCCGTTACGGTTGTGTTGGTCGGTGTACCCCGGCCGATGATATTCCAGAGGCTCATATAGCTCTCGGCATCCGGGCGAGTAACTCTAGGGCGGATTAGCGAAGCGTAACCCGCCCCGCTGATGATGAGGATAACAGAAATCGAGGGGGATGGGCGCGTCGGCCGTCCTAAAAGAGGGATCAGCCGGCCGGCTGGGAGCGCTTGTGCGCCTTGAGGGCGGCAAGCCTTCGATCGCGCCAGCGCATGCGCTCGGCGATCTGTTCCGGTGAGAGCTGCTTGCCCCATTGCCTGAGAATGAGATCGAGATCGGGCGTGCGATAGATGTCCGGTTCGGCGCCGCTCAATCGGGCGAGGCTCGGCCCGTAGCGGCGGCAGTAATCGGGGATGCCGCCGGGCGCATTGAGCTCGACGGTCTCGAATGGCCCCATGAACGACCAGCGCAGTCCGAGCCCGTCCTTGAGAGTCTTGTCGAGGTCCTGCGGCGTGACATAGCCGTTCTCCACCAGGCGGAACGCCTCGGACAGCAGCACGGCCTGGAGCCGGTTGAGAATGAACCCCTCGATCTCGCGATTGACTACGATGGGGACTTGACCGACCGCTTCATAGATTGCCTTGGCCTGTGTAACGGTCGCCGGCGCCGTCCAGGGCGCCGCCACGAGCTCGACCAGCGGCACGAGGTGGGGCGGGTTGACGGGGTGCGCCACGAGGCAGCGCTGGCGACCATCCAGGTTTTCAGTAAAGCGGCTCGCCACGATGCTCGATGTCGACGATGCAAGAATGACGTCGGATCCTGCGAGCCGGTCAAGCTCGGCAAATATCGCGCGTTTCGCTTCGATGGTTTCCGGCGCGTTCTCCTGGACCAATGTTGCGCCGTCGAGCGCGTCGGCGAGGCTCATTGCAACCCGGACGCGGCCGTGTGCTCCCTCCGAGTCGCTGATCAGCTCCTGCTGGGCCAGCTCGCCAAGTCCGTCGGCCACCAATTCACGCGCACTCTCCGCAACGCCTGCGCTGGAATCGTAGAGCGCGACGTCGCAGCCGCCGCCGGCAAAGACTATGGCCCAAGAGCGGCCGATGAGTCCCGCTCCGATAACGGCTACGCACGGCTTCACATCCACAGCACTCTCCTCATCTTAGGCGACAGTCGTCCTTTTCGTAGGGGCGAGGCATCGCCTCGCCCTCTTTCGCCTGCCGCTGCTGCGGATAGAGGGCGACTCAATGCGTCGCCCCTACGGAGGGCTGCTCGCGGCGCCGGAATAACAGAATGCGTTAAGCAGTGCTGTCAGGCCGGCGGGCTGAACTCGAGAAACCGACGCATGGGATAGGAATAAAGCTTGCCGTTCTCCTGCGTGCTCGGCAGGCATAGGTCTATGATCTTCTCCGCGGCCTTGTCGGGCGTGTCCAGGCTCATGGGGTCTTCGCCCGGCATCGCCTGGGCGCGCATGCGGGTGCGGATCGGGCCAGGGTTGAAAAGATTGACGCGTACGCGCGTGGTCGCGCTCTCCGCGGCGTACGTGCGCGCGAGGGCTTCGAGCGCGGCTTTGCTCACGGTGTAAGCTCCCCAATACGCCGGCGCCTGCGCCGTGATGCCGGAAGTGACGAAGACAACGCGGCCGGCTTCGGAGTGTTTCAGGAGCGCATCGGTGGCACAGATGAGGCGCCAGTTGGCTGTCACATTGACGGCCAGCACCTCGTGCCATGCCTTGGACTCCACGTGACCCAGCGGGGACAGGGGCCCGAGGATGCCGGCATTGCCGACCAGCACGTCAAGCCGGCCGAAACGCTCGCGCAACGCAAGCCCAAGCCGGTCGATGCCATCGTAGTCCTTGAGGTCGAGCGGGACGAGAGTGGCGGAACCTCCGGCTCCCTTGATCGCGTCATCGAGCTCCTCGAGCCCACCTACGGTGCGTCCGACCGCCACGATGTGGGCGCCGGCATTCGCCAAGGCCAGCGCAGTGGCGTAGCCGATCCCGCGCGAAGCGCCGGTGACGAGCGCAATGCGACCGGCGAGCGGAGGCGGCATCTATAAATCAGCTGGCCTCGGCGAGGAGCGACAGCTGCCGCGGCAATGAGGTATGCGCGAGCTGGTCGGTGAGCGGCGTCGGATAGTCGCCGGTGAAACAATGGTCAGTGAATTGTGGGCGCACTGGATCGCGCCGGTCATAGCCCATGGCGCGATAAATGCCGTCAACCGAGAGGAATGCCAGCGAATCGGCACCAATAAAGCGGCGCATTCCTTCGAGATCGTGCTGGGCGGCCAGCAGGTTTTCGCGCTCAGGGGTGTCGATGCCGTAATAATCGGAATGGGTGATCGGCGGAGAGGCGATGCGAAAATGGACTTCGCTTGCGCCCGCATCCCGCATCATCTGCACGATCTTTACCGATGTGGTGCCGCGCACGATTGAGTCATCGATGAGCACGATGCGCTTGGCCTGCACCACCGCCCGGTTCGCGCTGTGCTTGAGCCGTACGCCGAGCTGACGGATGTGCTGGGTCGGCTCGATGAAGGTGCGCCCCACATAGTGGTTGCGGATGATGCCCAGCTCATAGGGGATTGCCGATGCTTGGGCATAACCAATTGCGGCCGGAACGCCGGAATCAGGTACGGGGATGACCACGTCGGCGGCGGCGGGCGCCTCACGGGCGAGTTCGGCCCCCATGGTCTTGCGCACGTCGTATACGGAGCGGCCGCCGACAATCGAATCGGGACGGGCGAAGTAAATATATTCAAAAATGCAGGGCCGCGGCGCCATGGGCGGGAACGGCTTGTGCGAATGCATGCCGTCCTCGTCGAACACGATGACCTCGCCATTCTCCACGTCGCGCAGGTACTTTGCGCCGATAGTGTCGAGAGCACAGGTTTCGGAGGCCAGGATCGGATGGCCATCGAGCGTGCCGATCACCAAGGGTCGAATGCCGAGGGGATCGCGTGCGCCGACGAGCTTCTTGTTGGTAAGTCCGACAAACGCGTAGGCGCCTTCGAGCTGGCGTAGCCCCTCGATGAAGCGATCGATGAAACGATTGCGTTTGGCCCGGGCGACGAGGTGCAGGATGACCTCGGTATCGGTGGTGGACTGCATAAGGGCGCCATCGCGCACGAGTTGTCGCCGCAGGCTCAACCCGTTGGTCAGATTGCCGTTGTGGCCGACCGCAAATCCGCCGCCGTCAAGCTCGGCAAAAAGCGGCTGCACGTTGCGCAGGACGGTCTCGCCGGTCGTCGAATAGCGGACATGTCCCGTTGCAGACGTGCCGGGCAGCCGCTCGATCACCTCGCGCCGCGAGAAGTTGTCGCCGACGAGACCCATCCGGCGCTCGGAATGGAATCTCTTGCCATCGAAAGTGACGATGCCAGCGGCCTCCTGCCCCCGGTGCTGGAGCGCATGGAGCCCAAGCGCCGTGATGGCGGCCGCATCGGGATGGCCGAAGATGCCGAAGACGCCGCACTCTTCGCGCAGCCGATCATCGTCAAACCCGGCTGGACCCGAGCCCGGATCAAGCACACCGTCATGCGCGGGCTTGTCCCGCGCATCCGCGTCTTCCTTGCCGCGACCAAGACGTGGATGGCCGGGACAACGGAGTCCCCGCTGCGCAAGCGCAGCGGGGTTCCCGTCCCGGCCATGATGGGGAAGGATGGTTTCGCCGGGGGCTTCTGTCATCAGGCTCATGTCCTCAGCGGCCGCCCGGCTTATCGGGCTTAGCGCCGGTCCGAAACCGGTGCACCCGGCCATCGTGCATAAACGTCGAAAGTGGGAGGCCTCCCGCGTTCCGAACGTTGCCCTGAAGCCGGTTCGTCCTCTTCCGGCTTGGTCTTCTTCAACCGCTTTGAGATGGTGGCGTCCAGGTCTTCCGGCAACATCGACATCAACCAATCCCCCGTCCCCTGCAAGACGACCCGCGACTTGGCGCCTCGGATCCATTCGGGTTGGCTGCGGTCGGGAACCAGCCACGCGAAGAAGAGAAAGGCGACGACCACGATTACCAGCCCGCGCGCCAGTCCGAACAAGAACCCCATTGTCCGGTCGAGCGCACCCACGCGACTGTCGAGCACCATGTCGGAGAAGCGCACCGTGATGACGGAGACGACCAGCAGGGTTCCAAGGAAAGTACCCCCGAGCACCACCGCGTAGGCCACCACGTCGTTGTTGAAATAAGTCTTGGCCAGGGGCAGCAGCTTCGTAAAGGAATAGAGCGTCACCAATGCCGCGATCACCCAGGCGGCAATCGACAGGATCTCGCGAACGAAGCCACGGATCATGGCGAGCACTGCCGAGATCAGCATGACGCCGATCAGAATAATGTCGAGGAGAGTGATAGGCATGGATCGGTTCTCGTGACGTTACCCCTCGGGAGTACGACGAATCGGCGAGGACATATTAGCAAGCCTGGGCAGGGTTCGGACCGGGGCGGCGGTTCCTCCCCAGGCCAGTCGACCCTGCTGCAGTCGCGCCTTTGCCCGTGCGGGCAATCCCCGGTTGTCACCGCAGTCGCTGTGGAACGGGTGTATAGCCGGACCGAGGGGTCTCGTCACCCGGGATTTGCCTTCGCTCATCCGAGCGACGCGGGAGGTCGCCGGGTGTGCGACTGCCCACAATGTCTGCGACAAGAGCAGTGAGCCGTCCGATGAACTGAAGCTTTAGCTCTTGTTCCGCGCTGCCTTCGGAGCGGGCTGCTTCTGGAACGATTGCCCGGACAAATCCGAGCTTTTGCGCCTCTTTCACTCTTGCCGCCGTTTGGGCGACCGGCCGCACCGCGCCGGAAAGCGAGATTTCCCCGAAATAGACCGCGTCCGCCGGCAGGGGGGCACCGGCCAACGAAGATACCAGCGCAGCCGCCGCCGCGAGATCGGCAGCAGGCTCCTGGATCCTCAGTCCACCTGCCACATTGAGATAAACGTCATGGCCGGAAAGGCGCACCCCGCAATGCGCCTCCAATACGGCAATCAACATCGACAACCGATTCTGATCCCAGCCGTTCACTGCGCGGCGGGGAGTACCGAACGAAGTGGGGGCAACCAGCGCCTGGATTTCCACCAGCACGGGCCGCGATCCTTCAATGCCGGCAAACACCGCCGTGCCTGGCGACCCGAGATCCCGTTCGGAAAGGAACAACTCGGAAGGGTTGCTCACTTCGCGCAGGCCATTGCCCGTCATCTCGAACACGCCGATTTCGTCGGTCGGACCAAACCGGTTCTTAACCGCCCTCAGTATGCGGAACTGCTGAGAACCCTCGCCCTCGAACGAGAGCACTGCATCGACCATATGCTCGACGACGCGTGGTCCTGCGAGCTGGCCGTCTTTGGTCACGTGCCCGACCAGGATGACCACCGCGCCGGAGCGCTTGGCGAACCGGATCAGAGCCTGCGCGCTCGCGCGCACCTGGGTGACGGTGCCCGGCGCCGACTCGGCAGCGTCGGTCCACATGGTCTGAATGGAATCGATGATGACAAGTCGAGGAGGGCTGGCTTCGCCGAGCGTCGCGACAATGTCTTCCACCGATGTCTCCGCCGCGAGCTGCACGGGAGCCCCCGCAAGGCCCAAGCGCTCCGCTCTTATCCTCACCTGGGCGACTGCCTCCTCCCCCGAGATGAATACCGCGCGATGGCCGCTGCGTGCGAGAGCAGCGGCGACTTGCACCAGCAGAGTGGATTTGCCGATTCCAGGATCACCGCCCAGGAGCAACACCGAGCCGCGAACGAAACCTCCGCCGGTGACGCGGTCGAACTCGGTGATCTCACAGGCAAGACGCGGCGGGTCGTGAGCTGTGCCGGCAAGCGGCTCAAGCTTGAATGCACGGCCCTTGCGCGGTTTCCGCCCCGGCATTTTCGAGCCGGACAAGGCCGAGCCTTCTTCGACAACGGTGTTCCATTCACCGCACGCATCGCACTTGCCCTGCCAGCGGCCGTACACGGCACCGCAACTCTGGCAGACGAATGTCGTTTCGCGGCGCGCCATGCGGGAGGGCTCACAGCATTCGTGGCAGATCAGGAATTTGGGTTAGCATTTCGCCGGGAACTGAGATTACGCGCCGACATAGACCCGGTGGTAGCGACGGCCAAGCCTCGTGAGCACCTCATAGGCAATGGTACCCATTCCCGCGGCGACCTCGTCCACGGTCATCTCTTTCCCAATCACTGTCGCAAAGTCGCCGCGTCGCGGCCTGCCTTCGCCGAGCTCTGTTACATCGACGGCGACCAGATCCATTGACACGCGCCCGGCGATGGGACAGCGCCGCCCAGAGATGACCATGGAAGCGGGCGCCTTGCCCTTCGCCGCTCCGGCCGAGCGCGAAAAACCATCCGCATAACCGAGGCCGACAATAGCAATCCGGCTTGGCCGCCCGGCAGTCCACGTTGCGCCATATCCCACGGTTTCGCCCCGGCTCACCGTGCGCACCTGAAGGATCCGGGCTTTGAGCTCGATGACCGCACGCATAGGGTTGTTGCTAGCGGGCGTGGGATTGGCGCCATAAAGCGCGATGCCCGGCCGCACCAGATCGCAGAAGACCGTGCTCCCGAGGAATATGCCTGACGAGTTGGCGAGCGAGGATGTGATGCCGCGATAGAGCATGCGAATTTCACGAAATGCCCGGATCTGACGGGCGTTCAACGGGTGATCCGGCGTCTCGGCGCAGGCGAGATGGCTCATCAGCAGGGTCAGGCCATGGTTCTCGGATTGCGCGCGGGGCGCGAGCGCGCCCGCTTCCTCGACGCTCAGGCCCAAACGGTTCATGCCGGTATCGACGTGCAAGGCCGCGCCGCCGTGCCAGGATGTTGCAGCAAGGAAGGCATCCCATTCGGCAAGCTCGGTGATGCTGTTGACGACGGGCCGGAACGACCCGTCCGCAAAACCTTGTGCCGATCCCGGTATCATGCCGTTAAGGACGTAGATGGTGGCCGCCGGTGCAATCGCGCGGACACCGCGTGCTTCGAAAAGATCTGCAACGAAGAAGGTGCGGCAACCCGCTTTCGCGAGCCTGCGCGTCACCGGATCAAGACCGCAGCCATAGGCGTTTGCCTTGACTACTGCCGCGCACTCGACCGGCAGAGTCATGGCGGCCAGCGTCTTCCAGTTCGCCTCGATCGCGGCGAGATCGATGGTAAGGATGCCGCCCGCCTCGGTCTCGCCGGGAGCGAGGTCCAGAGCGGGACGCAAGTCAGGGTCATGGACGGTCATCGCGGCTTTATGGCCGCCATCGCCATGCGCGTCCAGTGCGTGCCAGCGGGACGTTGGGGTGGCACGTGCCCACGCAGACGTACGACGGGTTTGAACCCCGCTCCTACGCGGTCAATGTCGCAGTCTGTTACGCAGAACTGCAATCACATTTCACGCGCGAGCTGACTGTCGCGCTCCAGATTGTCGAAGCGCGTCACCGTCGCATCGAACTGGAGATTGACCGTACCGGTCGGGCCGTGGCGCTGCTTGCCGATGATGATTTCCGCCTTGCCATGCACCGCGGCCATTTCCAGCTGCCATTTGGTGTGTTCATCGCTCCCGGGCCGCGGCTCCTTGTTGCTCAGGTAATATTCCTCGCGGAAGACAAACATGACGACGTCGGCATCCTGCTCGATGGAGCCTGATTCCCGCAGGTCAGAGAGCTGCGGCCGCTTGTCGTCGCGGTTCTCCACCTGTCGGGACAATTGCGAGAGCGCCACCACGGGGACGTTGAGCTCCTTGGCGAGCGCCTTGAGGCTGGTGGTGATCTCGGTCACTTCCTGTACGCGCCCCTCGAGCGCGCGCCGGCTCGAACCCTGCAGCAGCTGAATGTAGTCGATGACCAGAAGGTCGAGTCCCTTTTGTCGCTTCAGGCGACGGGCCCGGGCGGCAAGTTGTGCGACCGTAAGACCACCGGTCTCATCGATGAAAAAAGGCAAATGCTGCAGCTCGATGGCGACGTCCTTGATCTTCTCAAAGTCGCTCTCGTGAATCCCGCCGCGCCTGATAGTGCTCGATGGAATGCCGGTCTGCTCCGCTATGATGCGGGTCGCAAGTTGCTCGGCGGACATTTCGAGCGAGAAAAATCCCACGATGCCGCCGTTGACGGTCTCGATGTGCCCATCAGCGCGCACCTCGCCCCGCCATGCCCGCCCGACGTTGTAGGCGATGTTGGTCGCAAGCGCCGTTTTGCCCATTCCCGGCCGACCGGCAACGATGATCAGATCGGACGGCTGCAGGCCACCCATTTTGCTGTCGAGATCCGTGAGCCCGGTGGCCAGGCCCGAGAGCTTGCCATCGCGCTGATAGGCTCGCGCAGCCATGTCGACGGCCGTCGTGAGTGCCGTCTCGAACTTCTGGAACCCGCCCCCGTAGCGGCCAGTCTCCGCGAGCTCGTACAACCGACGCTCGGCGTCCTCGATCTGGTCGCGCGGAGCGAACTCCACCGGCGCGTCGAAGGCGACATTGACCATGTCCTCGCCGATTTGAATGAGCTCGCGCCGGATGGCGAGATCATACACAGTGCGCCCGTAATCGAGGGCGTTTATGATTGTCGTCGCTTCAGCCGCCAGGCGGGCCAGATACTGCGCGAGCGTCAGTCCCGCGATGTCGAGATCGGCCGGCAGAAACGTCTTCAACGTAATCGGAGAGGCAACCTTGCCGGTGCGAATCAGGGTGCGCGCAATGTCATAGATCTGCCGGTGAATGGGCTCGAAGAAATGCTGCGGCTCGAGAAAATCGGTGACGCGATAGAGCGCCTCGTTGTTGACGAGAATCGCCCCCAGCAGCGCCTGTTCCGCCTCAATGTTGTGAGGAGCAGAGCGGTAGGGCGGCGCAGCAACAACCTCCGGAAGTTTGCGCGCGGTCGAGTCGACTGCCATGACGTCCCAGTCTTCTGATTCGAGTTGTTCTATGATGACATCGAGGCACGGCACTTACCACTGCGACAAACAATGCACTTTCAGAGACGCGGCAGGCAGGCAACAACTAGCACGGGATCGTCAGAAACGGGAAAAATGCTCATGCTAATCCCCGCTTATCACCGCCTGCTCTTGCGCGGGAAATCGAGACTTGACGCGGGCCGAATCACAAAATGCAGAATCACTCGCCTGCGAGTCGCAAGGGCGCGCGCGTATTGCCCTCCAGGATGCGCAGCCGTGCCTCTTGTGCAGCGATGTAGTCACGCGTCATCGGCACTATCCCCTGCCGTTTGGTCAATTGCAGCTGAAACACCATCAAATTCTGCTCGCGGAACGCCATTTCCGAGGCTGCAAGATAGAACTCCCACATGCGCACAAACCGTTGGTCATAAATTCGCTGCACCTGCTCGCGATGCGCGAGGAAACGTTCGCGCCAGGCCTTGAGCGTCTCCGCGTAATGCAGGCGAAGGATCTCGATATCGGTCACCAGCAACCCTGACCGTTCGACTGCCGTCAGCACTTCCGAGAGCGCCGGGATGTAACCGCCGGGGAAGATATATTTTGCAATCCAGGGATTGGTGACATTCGGGCCCTCGGAACGTCCGATGGAGTGCAGCAGCATGACTCCGTTGTCGTCGAGCAGGTCACGGCATTTGCGAAAGAACGTGCCATAGGAAGCAACGCCGACATGCTCGAACATTCCGACCGAGACGATACGGTCGAATTTGCCCGAAACTTCGCGGTAATCCTGCGGATGGAAGTCGGTCCGCTCCGCCAGTCCTTTTTCGCTCGCGCGCACTCGCGCCGCCGCGTGCTGCTGCTGCGACAGGGTGATGCCGGTAACGCGTGCACGGCACACTTCGGCAAGATAGAGGGCGAGCCCGCCCCACCCAGAACCGATGTCGAGCACGCGGTCATCGTTTCCGACCAGAAGCTTGGCCGCGAGATGCCGCTTTTTGGCGAGTTGCGCGTCGTCGAGCGACTGATCGGGATTTTCGAAATAGGCGCAGCTGTATTGCCGGTCGGCATCGAGAAAAAGCGCGTAGAGCTGGCCATCGAGATCATAATGATGCGCCACGTTGCGCCGAGCCCGTGAGCGCGGATTGAATTGTGCTAACCTGCGGTAGAGAAAGCGTGCGAGCCAACGTATGCGAGCCCAGCCCGGCGTTCCGGAACTCTGGCTCAGCAGTACCGCAAGGACATCGGTGATGGTTCCCTGCTCGACGGTGAGGCCGCCATCCATGTAGGCTTCGCCGAAGCGAAGCTCAGGGTGCATCAGCACGCCGCGTTCGGCGTGCGCGCTGGTGAAACGCATCGCCAACGGCTTTCCTGTGCCGTCTCCGACGGTAAAGCTTGAGCCTCGTGCGGTGGTGATCCGAAGATTTCCTGTGCGGACCACGTTCCCGAACGCCCAACGGAGCAACCGTTCCATCGGCCGCCTCCTGCCCCCTATCCAGCAGGCATCACGCGCCATGCCTTTGACATAATTGCCGTCCAACCGCGTCCGTCAGAACTTGTTCCCGGACGCCCGCAACGTGGGCGGGCCGGGCGAATTAAAACGGCGAATTAAAACAAAGTCCCGTCGGCCCGGCAATGCGTATGATCTGCCACGACCGAAGGGGGGTATGAACGGCTGCCATTTCGTGACCGGCCGGCAAGAGTGGATACGGAATTCAAACTGTCTGCGTTCGAGGTAACCTTGCCGAAAAATGGTCGAATCTTGGCCTCACTGGTCGGGCTGGCGGTGTGCACCGCGGGACTTTCTGTGCAGGCACAATCCAACCTGGATGCGGGGAAATCACCTGCCCAGATCTTCGCGGGGACCTGCAACGCCTGTCACCGCAGCCCGCGCGAAATCAAGCGGACGAGCGCCGCGTTCCTAAGGGAACATTATACAACCGGAGCGCGCGAAGCGGCGGCCATGGCAGCGTATCTCGCGAGTGTCGGGAGCGATCCGGCCGCGGTCCAGCAAAGGCGTCCTCCAGTGCTGGGCGCAGGCCAGCAACCCGCCCCGGGGGAAACGGCGACCGCCCGGGCGCCAGCAACAGGCCCGGGGGCCGGCGAGCAATCCGACGCCGGGAATGGGCAGGCGGCGGGAGAGAAGGATAAGCCCGCCGGCATGAGAGCGCGGCGGCCCTCGGAAAGCATCGAATTTGGGTTGGCCTCTGGCCCTGCGGAGGATAGTGCTTCGGTCGCCTCGCCGCAAAGTGCCCTGCCCGGCGCCGGAAAAGCTGCCTCCAAGCTGGAAATCGAGGAATAAAGGTCACGCAAGCCCGCTATTGCTTTGGCTGCGCCGCATCTTCCGCATTCTGAGCGGCGGGCGCGTCGTCCTTGTTCTGGCGTGCCTCGACGGCTTCCGGTTCGAAAAAGACCTCCGCCTGCGCCCTTGCCTGCTCGGGGGAAGCTTCAGCCTCGTCTTCGCGACGGCGGGTAATGTCCTCGCCGCGCAGAATTCGTTGCACCTCGTCGGCGTTCCGGCCGACCGCGACCGCGATGCTCACTTCGACCTCGGGATGCAGCATGACGGGGACTTTGTGCAAGCCGATCGACTTGATCGGCGCATGCAGCGCAATTTGAGCTCGGCTGACCAGAAACCCGCTGTCGGTTACGAGCGCGGCGAGGTCGCGGGCGGTGACCGACCCGTAGAGCTGTCCGCCCTCCGCTGCCTGGCGCACCACTGTGAAACTCTGACCATCGAGCTTTTTGGCGACCTTTTCCGCTTCGCCTCTCTGCTCGATATTGCGGGTTTCGAGCTCGACCTTCATGCTCTCGAAACGCGATCGGTTCTCTTTGGTCGCACGCAGTGCTTTCTGTTTCGGCAGCAAGTAGTTGCGCGCGAAACCGTCTTTTACCCGTACCACCTCACCCATCTGACCAAGCTTCGCTATCCGCTCCAGTAGGATGACTTCCATTTCGTGTTCTCCGCGTTTGACTTAAAACTAATTCGTCAGGGTTCGAGAGGCGCGCTTGCGGGCGATCCGTGCGCGGATGTTGAACATGTTCTCGGCCAAGCCCAGCAGAGCAATAAGCAGGAGGGGCCAGCCAAGCACAGCGGCACTGGCGTATACGGACGCAAGCAGGAGAGTGCGAAGCCCCATGCCCTGAGTCGTCCAGTGGAGTACGGCGACGCCGAGGATGGCAAACACGATTATCAGGCTTGCTGCCCAGACGCCGAACAAGATCCCGAAAAGGTCTGGCAGAAAGGATCCTGCCAACGCGATGACCAGGAGTCCCCAGGCCTGCGGCGGGAGTGCCAGTGCGGGCAAGCTCGACCATGGCCGAGCAAGCCGGCCGGAAATTCGCACGATGCGCGCCGCAAGCCAGAGATTGAGCACGTTGAGCAGACTTGTGACTGCCGCCGCCGCCGGGGGAGCCGCGATCACCAGCAAATCGACCAGCGACGGGTCACGAAGGATCCGGTCATAGCTCTTTCGCAAACCGGCCTGCACCGTCTGCTGGTCTGTTCCGAAATTTGGAACTGCCGCGAAGACCACGAGGGTGCCCATTATTGCCGCCCACAACACCAGGCGGCCAACGGGATACCATTCGACTTCTCCCTCGGGATGAGCCGCGGGCCGGGCGAGCAGGGCCAGGTAGCCAAGCCACCACGCTGCGAACGAAATCACCGGCACGGCGAGGAAGAATGCGCCCGAGACGATCGTCACCGTTGCCGTCGCGCACGCAGCCGCAATCAGTCCCGCAACGTGGCGCCATCCCAAGGTCGCAATGAACACCGGCAAGGGGGCGATGTAGAACAGCAAAATCGCTGCAATCGATCCTGTGGCCAGGGATGCAAAAAGCAGCCCCGCTGCGATGCCGGCGCCGAGCCCAACAAGAGCGATTTGAATCATGATAGCTGTCCCGCTGCACGAGCGGTTAGAGACAAAGCGCGTTTGTCCCAACCATAGTCTACGCGAGAGCC
>Ga0207693_10001588_pt1 | contig 20078 bp, 21 predicted proteins | sample LARL81metaG_FD_184347 | JGI IMG/M metagenome (GOLD analysis project Ga0207693, IMG submission 184347) | Corn, switchgrass and miscanthus rhizosphere microbial communities from Kellogg Biological Station, Michigan, USA - LAR L8-1 metaG... | ecosystem: Host-associated > Plants > Roots >...
CGGAAATCAAACGTCTGCTCGACGAGATGGCGGAGGCTGGCGTCTTCATTCTGACGCTGAGCGGCGGCGAAATTTTCCTGCGAAAAGATTTTTTTGAAATCCTGGAGTACGCACGGCTGGAGCGGCAGTTCTGCGTCAAACTCAAGACGAACGCGATCATGATCCGCGAACAGGAGGCGGCGCGGATTCGAGAGATTGGCGTGGAGTCGATCCAGATCAGCATCTATTCGCATCGGCCGGAGGTGCATGACGCGATCACACTTGTGCCGGGATCGTTGCAGCGGTCGCTGGATGCAGCACGGTTTCTCAAGTCGCAAGGGCTGCGCGTGATCTTCGCAAATGTGCTGATGGTGCATAACCTGCAGGACTATCGAGGCGTGCGTCAGTTGGCGGAGGAAATGGGAATCGAAGCGACGCTCGATCCGACGATCACTCCCATGATGGATGGCGACCGTTCCGTTCTAAGCATGGGGATCCGGCAGGACACATTGCGGGAGGTGTTCCGCGATGAAGCACTGATCGGGAACGTGGACGAGTTTTGCACGATCGCCGCGCCCGGGGATGAGAATGCGTTGAGCGCTTTGCCGTGCAGCGCCAGCCATACGACCTGCTATGTGTCGCCTTATGGTGACGTTTTTCCCTGCGTGCAGTTCCCGCTTCCGACGGGGAACGTGCGTCAGCAGAAGTTTCTGGATATCTGGCGCTATTCGGATCGAATGAACGAAGTGCGCTCGATCCGGCTGAAGGACCTTACTACGTGCAGCTCGTGCTCACATGTCGGGGGCTGCTCGCGCTGTCCGGGTATGGCATTCATGGAAGGCAACATGCGCGGGCCGTCTTCGCTCGACTGCGAGAAATCTTTTGCCCGGACCGGTGTTCCGTCCGCGAATATGCTGGCGAAGAGCCGGACGCCGGCGGGTTTGGTGCAGATTCGAATGAGTCCTACGGGATCAGAAGTTCGGCCGGCGGGCGCGATCGCGTGATTTGTCACTACATTTACCACTCCTGAAAATATGCCCGCCAAACCGCGGCTCCCGGCTGAGTGGTCCCTGCTGCGAGCCGCGTGTTGTGAGGACAGCGCCGAGGCGAAACAAATCGTCGGCGATCTACTGTCTTCTCCGATCGAGTGGAAGACTGTACTTGATCTTGCCGATCGACATGGCGTTCTGCCACTGCTGACACAACAGGTGTCTGATGCGTTGCAGCGCGTTCCCTCTGATGTGATCAGCTCCCTTCGACAGAGCTATCAAACCAATGTTCACAAGGCGCTATTCCTTTCGCGAGAGCTGATTCGAATTTTGGACAAGCTTTCGGCGGCCAGGGTTGAGGTCATGCCTTACAAAGGGCTCGCGCTGGCAGAGATCGTCTATGGCGACATCGCTCTGCGACAGGCCGGGGATATCGACCTGCTTATTCGCGCACGAGACTTCGCACGAGTGCGAGACGCGCTGCGGGAACTTGAGTATGTGCCTCACTTGAATTTATCCAGTGCGGAGGAGGTGGCTTATCTAAAGTCGGGATACGAGTGCGCGTTCGATGGGCCTGCGGGGAAAAATCTTTTAGAGGTGCAGTGGGGGATCCAGCCACGGTTTTATGCCGTGGATGTGGATATGGGCAGCATCTTTCAGCGCGGAGTTGATGTGACTGTGGCGGGTTGCGCGATGAAATCTCCTTCCATGGAAGATCTATTTCTGATCCTCTCGCTGCACGCTGCGAAACATCTGTGGGGACGGCTGATCTGGATCTGTGACCTCGCCAGGCTGATGCAGTTGCCGACTTTGAATTGGAGTTTGATAGGCGAGCAGGCCGAGCAGTTGGGCATTGTCAGGATCCTGCGAGTGTCGCTAATACTGGCATCACATCTTTCGCGGGCACCGGTTCCCTCGGCGGCAGATAAGCTTCTTGCGGCTGATACACACGCGCCGAAAATTGCTGAGGAGATCGAAGACTGCCTCTTAATAGAGACGACTATTAATCCGGAATCGCTGGAATACTATCGCTGGATGGTGCGCTTGCGAGAACGTCGTATCGACCGTATGCGGATTGTGCGCCGGTTGGTTCTCACCCCGGGTCCGGGAGAATGGTCGACGATGCGGTTGCCAAAGCCGCTTTTTCCAATCTATCGCCTGATCAGGTTGGGAAGGCTAGGCGCCCGGGTTGTTCGAAACAGGATGTGACAGGTCAGTCCGCGGCGAATTCCAATTTCGCAAGAAAAGAGCCAGCATCAATCCGCAGCCAACCAGGGGAACGAAAAATCCGGCGCGCAAGGATCCGGCTTTCGTTGACGAGACGCCGACGATCCAGGGAAGCAAACCGCCGCCGATGTTGGAGAGGACAAACATCACCGATCCGATGCGCGCTGATTGAAACTCTCTGGAAAAAAGCGCGATGCTGATGGGGTAAACACTGGCGAGACCGAAACCCGCGGCCAACGCGCTGCAGACCACGCCGAGCCAACGATGCGAGGAGATCAGCCCCGCCATCCCGAGGCAGCCTAAGAGCAACCCTACGCGGGCCAATGTCACTTCATTTGTAAACCTTAGAACAGCCGGTGCCGTCATCCTGCCGAGCGTGAGCGACGCATAGAAGAATGATGGCGTCATGAGAGAAGCGGCCAGGGTCATTGTGCCGAGGCTTTTGGCGTAGGACGCCATCCATTCGCCAAAACCGTTTTCGACGCCTACATAAAGGAAGAAGAGTGCGGCCAAGATCAGGAACGCATTCCAGCGATCACGAATTATCGGAACGACCGAGCTCTTGTTGTCGGTGGCTGCAGCCGGTTCAACGACATAGGGGCCCATCAGGGTAGTGGCGAAGGCCAGCGCGAGAGAGAAGCCGGAAAGACCGATCAAGAACGACGAAATCTGGTGGTTGTCTACGGCCGCAGCGACTAAGAATGGACACGATACTGCCCCGGTGCTCCAGAAAAAGTTCAACAGGTTGAGAGTTGCACTGCGGCGAGTTGGATTGGCGGCAGCAACAAGAAGATTCGCCGCGGGAACCGCCAGGCCTAATCCTGCTCCATTCCCTGCGATGCCCACCAGCGCTAGTGTCTTCGAGGTCGAGAGCATGAGTGCCAGGCCTAAGGCCATCAGAGCGAGGCCCACTTTCATTGGAAAAAGGAATCCGCGCCGCGCAGCTAGTACGCCTGAGAAACCCACAGCGCAAGTGGACGCGAAATACTGCACCAGGATAAGAGTCCCGCCCTGAGAGTAGTTCATTGACCAGCGCGCCGATAGCGGTGGGAGCATGGGACCAAGGATTACCGTCGCAATACCGATCGGAATGAACGAGACGTAGGAGGCGTAGGTAAGGGCGCGAAATGACGACGTTTCCGGTAGCGGCATGACGGTGGGCATGGATGTTGCGAGCCGCTTCCGATGCTAGCAGGAGCCGGGCGCTTTAGCGGTAGATTCGCGTACAACGAGTTCTGGCTCGATGGCGATCTCCGAAGGATATTCCTTCTTTCCCTCGATGCGGTCCAGGAGACTCTGCGCTGCGGTCTCGCCCATGCGATTCAATGGCTGGCGCACTGTGGTCAGGCTGGGGCTATAGAAGGCAGCGCCCGGAATATCGTCGAAACCAAGAACAGATACATCCTGGGGTACTCGCAACCCTTGCTCCCTCAGCGCGCGGATGGCACCGATCGCAGAGATGTCGTTGTAGGCGAATATTGCAGTGAACGGTTTGCCTCTTGCTAAGAGCTGCTTTGTGAAGGGATAGCCCAACATCGGGGTGGGATCATCGGCGTCGATCTGAATCGTCAGTTCCGGATCGATGGTGATGCCGATCTGCGCGGCCACCCGGCAGATTGCATCCCAACGGTCCTTGGCATCGGAACTTACCGGGTTGCCTTTCATGAAGGCAATTCGCTCGTGATGAAGTTCTTTTAAATGATTCAACGCGAGGACTGCTGCATTTTCGTGATCGAGAACGATGTTGGTAACGCCTTTCAGTTTCTTGTGACCGGCGATCGCTACGGTAGGCAGCAAAGGCGCTTCGTGAACCGTGGTGTCGACTGTGATGATGCCTTCTACTCCGCGTTCCGAGAGCAATTGCGAATAGCGGCTCAACAACGCCTGATCATGACGATGCACGACGGTCAGGAAAAAGTAATCACGACTGCGCAGGTACTGCTCGATTCCGCTGATTATGGGCGAACTGTAGGAATCGCCGATCTCCTCCGCAATGACGCCAATCGTATAGGTACGCTTGTTGCGGAGAGTGCGCGCAAAGAAGTTAGGGCGGTAGTTGAGTTCCTTGGCAGCCGCCCGGATGCGATTCTTGGTCTCCTGTGGGATGGAGCGAGCGGAGGGAGAGTCATTGAGGACGGCTGAGACTGTGCCGGGAGTTAATCCTAAATGCTGCGCCACCGCTTTTAGCGTAACTACCTGTGGCTTCTGGGACTGCTTTTTGACTTGCACCATGTGGTCGAGTAATTCGTTTGAACTGTTTTGTTCTACGTCGAGCCTATCACGCTGACGAGGGCTATTCGATCAATGAACCCAAACTCTTGAGAGAAGTTGAGTAAGGCCCATTTACTGCGTTCTGTATCGCTCGCTGTTGGGCTTCGAGCCACTCAATGCAAAAAACAATATGTAGAGATAGCAAATGACCGGCAAGAAGAAAGCGTGATGGATGCCGATGCGGTCGGCGATCCAACCCTGAGCTACAGGAATGATTGCGCCACCAACGATCGCCATAATCAGCATGCCTGATCCGTCACCCGTCAAAGGTCCAAGTTCCGCAACGCCTAGTGTGAAGATGCTTGGAAACATGATCGAATTGAAGAAGCCGACCAGGATGATGCTATACATGGCGACGTGCCCATTGGTCAGCATGGACATGGCCACGAGAGCTGCCGCACAGACGGCGCAAAGCCCAAGAAGGTTTCCAGTTTTTACCTTCTGCAAAAGAGCGGATCCAATGAAACGACCCACCATAGCTCCGCCCCAGTAAAATGCGACAAAACTGGCTGCAACTTTCTCTGTAAGGCCACCGATGTCAGGTTGACTGAAGTAATTGACAAGAAAGCTTCCAATCGAAACTTCAGCACCCACATAAACAAAGATCGCGATTGCGCCAAAGATCAGGTTTGGGTGCTTCCAAATGGAGTCATTTACCTTCTGCCCAAGCTGGTGTTGTGCGTGCTCGATCGTCGGCAGCTTGAAGCTGCCGATGGCGATGGCCAATAACACCAGGGCGATGCCCAATCCCACATATGGCATTTTGACGGTCGCCGCCTCGTGCAGGCGATAGGCTTGGAGATCAACGGGAGCAAGGGCTCGAATTTCCTCGATCTTTCGCGCGGTGGTGAGAATGAAAAGGCCGCCGAAGAAAGGGGCGAGAAAAGTTCCCAGCGAATTAAAGGCTTGGGTAAGATTCAGGCGACTCGATGCAGTTTCCGGCTTTCCCAAGACCGTTACGTACGGATTTGCCGCGACCTGGAGACAAGTGATTCCTGCCGCCAAAACAATAAGTGCTCCCAAGAACAATGGATATGATGGAACGCTCGCCGCCGGCACAAACAGAAAGGCACCTACTCCCATCGTGAGCAGACCCACAACCATGGACCGCTTATAGCCAATAGCGTCGATGAGTTTAGCTGAAGGAATCGAGAACAGGAAATAAGACCCGAAGAATGCGAACTGAACCAGCATGATGCCGGCATAGTTCAAATCAAAAATCGACTTCAGGTGGGGAACGAGAATGTCGTTCAAGCACGTCAGGAATCCCCACATAAAGAAGAGGGTTGTGACGGTGGCAAGCGCGGCGCCATATTTCTGCCCGCTTCCGGGGGTCGAGGTGGAGGTAGTGGTATTAGGGCTCGCAATCGCCATGAGTTCTTTTCACCCTTCGAGGGGTAATGAATAATGTGGAACGCCGCAATCATACATCGCCGATAGGGCGTTTGGCTGACTTTTTGTTGGCCGGAGGTATTCCCGAGGCCCTACAAAATCGATTCTGTAGCTTGACAATCAATAGCCGTTGCCGGACACTCAGTCGTTTCCTGCAACCATTTCTATCTTCAGGTCCTACCATGCGCAGAATCATCATCATTTCTTTCATTGCGTGTTGTGCGCTCGCATACTCCGCTGCCGCCCAGAGCGACATGGCAGGGGTGATTGTATTTTCCGAGAGCGGATTCCCTGCTGCGGACTCCGCCGGCCCGTCGACGGATCAATTGGCGAGAAGTTTCGTGGGAGCGAAAAGCACTGGAGCACAGGAGCTAAGAGAAGCACTCGCCGCAAATTCGGCTCGCCTGCTTGTGCTCCCCTATGGATCTGCTTTTCCCGAGGAGAGCTGGTCGGCAATCAAGAGCTTTCTGGACCGTGGTGGCAATCTGCTGGTGCTGGGTGGCAGGCCGTTCACGCGCGCAGCTTATCACGATTCCCAAGGATGGCATCTGCGGGATTACAGCGTGAGATTCATACGTCCGCTGATGATCGATCAGTACCAGGAAACTCCGGCGTCGGAAGGCCTTCAATTCCAACCTAATCCGGATATGCCTGTGAAAGTTCCGCCATTTTCGTGGAAGCGCGCCTACAGCCCTGTGATTCGGCTTAGTGCTGTTGATTTGTATCATCGCGGCGGAGCTGCGGGCTCGCTGGATGCGCGACTCGACACCATCGCCTGGGGAGTGAAGGACGGGCACAAGATGTCGGCGCCTGCGATTCAGATCGATCATGACCGAAATGGCTTTGACGGAGGGCGCTGGATTTTTGTAAACGCGGAACTGTCCAAGGAATTCTTCGACAAAAGCGACCTCATTCAATCTCTGATGAAACGAGCCTGGGCCGGCGAAGAGGAATTCAGCGTGGGCCCGATGCTACCCCTTTACTTGCCTGGCGAACCGATCGAACTACAGGTGCGCTGGCATGCGGCACAGCAGCGCAGGGGGCTCTCCGTGAAGGTTGTTGCATATCCGGAATCCCAACCTTCGAATCGAACAACGACAACCGCGGCCATTCCTGCGACTGGACCTATTGTCCTAGCAGCTCCATCGAGTAAGGGCTTGTACGTCATTGAGGCTCAATTGCTCGAAGGTGAGGAGATTCGAGCAATCTATCATTCGGGATTCTGGATTCGCGATCATCAATTTCTTCGCTCCGGCCCGAGACTCACTGTGAACCCTGACTACTTTGAGCTGGATAGCAAGCCGCTGGCCGTGGTGGGCACCACGTACATGTCGAGCGAAATGCAGCGTCTGTATTTCGAGCATCCCAACGTTTATGTCTGGAACCAGGATTTAGGGCAGATCCACGATGCGGGCCTGAATATGATCCGCACGGGATGGTGGACGGGATGGGACAAGTTCTGCGATGAAAACGGGCAACCGTACGAGCGTACCCTGCGCACGTTGGAGGCCTACCTGATGACAGCGCGGAAGTATGGCTTGCCGGTGCAATTCAACTTCTTCGCATTTCTTCCCGATGTCTTGGGAGGTACGAATGCTTTTCTTGATCCGGCCGCTGTGCGCAGGCAACAGACGTTGATCTCAAGCATCGTAGCGAGATTTCATGATGTGCCGTATCTCGCGTGGGACCTTATTAATGAGCCCAGTTTCTCGCAACATCTGTGGACCATGCGTCCGAATGGTGATCCTTTCGAACTGGCGGCGTGGAACGAGTGGCTGGCGGCAAAATATCCGGACCGCGCAAAGTTGGCGGTTCTCTGGAATCTTCCGCTCGATTCTGCCGCTGGCACGATTCCACTGCCCGGCGACGCCGAATTTTCGCCGAGGGGAATGTATCTTGGAGTGAATTCCCTGCGCGTGAACGACTATTTCCTGTTCGCTCAGGAATCGTTCGCAAAATGGGCGCGGACGATGCGCGACACAATTCGCGCGACAGGTTCACAACAGCTCGTCACGGTAGGCCAGGATGAAGGCGGAATTCAGGACCGCCTGTCGCCCGCTTTCTGGGGATCGTCGGTCGATTTCACTACCAATCATTCATGGTGGCAGAACGACTACGTGCTTTGGGATTCGCTGGCGGCGAAGCAACCAGGCGAAGCGATGCTGATCCAGGAAACCGGGCTACAGCGCGAGCTGAATATGGATGAAGTTGCACGGCGTACGCCGGAAAATGAGGCTGCACTTCTGGAGCGAAAGATCGCGGGATCTTTTATTCAGGGATCAGGAGCGATCGAGTGGCTGTGGAACACAAACTCCGACATGACAGAAAGTAATGAGACACCCATCGGCGCTGTTCGTACCGACTACACGGAAAAGCCAGAAGCGACGTTGCTGCGGGCATTTGCACAATTTGCACCATCGCTAAGTGAGCATCTTCGCGAGCCCCAGCTGCCGCAAATTGCCATTGTCACTTCGCAAGCGTCGCAATATTCGGTAATGGCGGACTTTCAATTGGAAGCGCAACGTCGCGCGGTGCGTGCACTGGCCTACTCAACACATTTACCGGCGTATGTAATAGCCGAAAATCATATCGCACACTTGGGGGAACCGAAGCTGGTGATTCTGCCTTCGCCACAAGCCATCGGAGAGAATGCCTGGAATGCGATTCTGAGCTACGTCGAAAAGGGTGGCACTCTGCTCGTCACAGGCTCCGTGGAGAGAGATGAGCATTGGCAAATTGTTCAGCGATCCAAGGCTCTAGGAATTCCCGGGCATGCCGAACCGCTTGTGTATCACAATGCGGGGCTGGCTGTCGGAGAACGCCGCATCCAAATAGACTTTGGCCAGCAGCAACAAAATTGGCTGGATTCGCTGCGCTTCGAGGATGGTGCGACGTTGAAGGAGGTCTCGCACGGCAAAGGACGAATCTATTGGGCGGCGTATCCGGTGGAATTGTCAGAGAGTCTGCAATCGACAGCGGACCTTTATTCGTATGTAGCGACGCGGTTGAATCTGATGCCGATGTTTACGACGCAGAGCGCGCTTCCTCCAGGCATCCTCGTGTTTCCAACGTTCCTTGCGGACTCGGTACTTTACGTGTTGATCTCCGACTCTGCCGATGACACAAAACTCAATCTTCGAGACCGGTCAACAGGCGTCGCCCTGGCGCTAACTCTGCGCAGCCAACATGCTGCAATTGCGGTCATTGGGAAAGAAGAAAAGAAGATTATTGCAAGCTACGGGTTCTAATAGCCGCGGCGACCCTCAAGAGTTTTCGCAGCGGTCTTAATACAGCATCCGGGGTATTGTTCCGCCTGCCTTAGGAAAATACTTTTCGAGTAAGCCCAGCGAGGCATTCCGCTCAATCGCTGGAAAACCGAGCAAAGGAGTATCAGAGATGCAAAAGGGATCACTGCGGGAATTGTATGTCGACGAATTGAGGGATCTCTACAGCGCCGAGACCCAGCTTACCAAAGCTCTGCCAAAAATGGCGAAAGCGTCGTCCAACGCCGAACTGCGTCAGGCATTTGAAGAGCACCTGCGCCAGACCTCGGAGCACGTTTCCCGTCTAGAACAAATCTTCGAGATGCTGGAGGAAAAGGCTTCGGGCAAAAAATGCTTGGGCATGGAGGGCCTAGTGAAGGAGGGTGCCGAATCGATGCAAGAGGATTACGAGGACGCTGTACTCGATGCGGCGATTATTGGTGCCGCCCAGAGAGTTGAGCATTACGAGATCGCGGCGTATGGCACAGCCCGGGAATTTGCCCGATTGCTGGGAGAGGATGAGCACATTTCCCTGCTGGAGGAAACTCTCGAGGAGGAGAAGCAAACAGATAGCAAGCTGACACAACTCGCCGAAAGTATTAATCCTCAGGCAAGCGACGCAGCTGCGGGACAAGAAGAGGATTCCGAAAGCCAGGAGTCCACAAGAAGCCGGAGCAAGGGATCGTCTCGGCGTGCGGCATAGTGCGTTACGAGTGGAAGGGCAGTTTTGCCCTTCCACCATCTCCAACCCTGCCATTCAAATACCCTAATCACCTGATGTGCAAGCTGCATTTCGTAAGGTTAACCTCCTACCTGAAATCCGCACCACTGGACGTCTTCGTTGCGGAGAATCCACAAGTTTGCGAGGAATCATATGAAGAAGCCTGCCTCCCGCAATGCACAGAATGCTGCATCGGCCTGGCACGCCCTTTACCAGGCAGCGTTGTTCGAGACTAATCGGCAAATGATCCCAGAACGAATCGCGGAGGCGGAGAGGGCGATCCTGATTCGTGTGAAAGAGCTTTTCCAAGTGCAGACGGACCACATCGAAGAGGATCAAATCCTCGATGATGCCCTGTATGCCCTGCGAGCGCTCAGGAATTGCGTGGTTCCGGAAACCAACGTTGCTTAATACTCTTAGGGATTATTGTTTTCGCCGCACGTTTCTTAAGTAACGGGGGAGTCCGGAGTTAGGGCAACCCTGTATTGTTGTCACAGCGTTAGCGCCGTAAAGTGCAGGCATCGAAGAAATTCGAGCTCACTCATGGCCACCAAAATTGTGCAACAATCTCTCCCGGCAATTCACCTTCAGCAGACGTTTGAGAATGCAGTTCGCGACATCAACCAGACAGGACTGAAGGGGAAAGATTCGCGTTATCGAATGCCCATTGTCCAACGACCTCTGGGTCCTTTACCACTCTCGTCCGGCGACGCCGAAAAACGAGCGCTGTCGGATGCCGCCAAGGCCCTCGCACAGCTGTGGAAAGTCGGCCCAAGTTTCAGTCGATGATCCCGAGGATCATCTGGGTTCTGCTGAGACAATCGTTGAGGGATGCAGCGGTGGCTCTTTGAGAGGCGCAGTCCTTTTGCTGAGTCCGACCAAGACAGCGATCACAATCATCATAAGAAAAATCGCAATCGCGACGGTTGCTAATCTCTTGCCCGCGTTAGGATTGCCCGCGATCATGCCCGACTTGAGATGCGGGTAGCTCGGCGCATGGTTTCAACTAAAAGAGTATTGAATCAAGCCCCAAGGACTCGAAAGAAGCTTCTTGGGGCTCGATTTGTACTTAAGCCGATCGCTTCCTAGACAGCTTTTCGCAGATTTTCGACGCTCTCGGACCCGCGCTTCATAGCAGACTCACCGGCACATGTTCTGCACGAAGCCACGGCCTCTTTGCGGCGTTCGCGAAGTCGGCTTTGGAAGGTATCCCAGCGATCCCCAATACCTACGGCATTGCTGCTAATTACGACCGAATCGGTACCTGCTGGTACTACGCGCTCCGATGGGCGCGACGCTGCCTCGAGATCAGCCTCGCTGGGCCTGGAGGACGATGTCGTGGAGGCATTTGTGGATTTTCCATGGGCTGCCGCAGCGGCCTGCTCGGACTGCAGATTGCCGGTCACCTGCTTGGTAGAGGGAGTCACGTTCCGATCTGTTTCAGCACGATGCATCACGGGATCACTAACCCACTTCGATCGGTAGCGCCCTTCGTAGTCCGACCACTTGCTCTCCGACTCCAGATCAGACTCCTGATACGCAGGAAATCGCTCAATTTGCTGCTTTGTAAGATTGCTATCGAAATCGTCCTCATGCTTTGCCGAGGCTCTCAACGCTTCGACTGGCACTAAGAACTTCTTGGTCGACAGCCATCCTCCGGTGTCTACTACGACGTAACGAATATCTGCGGATGAATGATCGAAAATGACGTCAGCGATTTTGCCCAACTTCTCGTCATTCATGCCGTAAACGTGAGACCCTCGAATATCTTCGGTCTCCGCAATATCAATCGTCTTCAGCGTGCCGTAATGTGCCATGAGTTCCTCCTGGCTGAAATGAGAAAGCGCAACAAATTTGCGTCTAGTAAGAAGTATTTGGTTCGCGAGTCAGCCAAACAATCAGCGGTTCACTGTAGCCCATGGCGAGAGAGGAAATCAGATCTGGCCCGGATCCTCTGGGTCCGGCTCTCTCACGGGCACGTCGGGATTTTCGGGCGGATCAATTGGGTCCTGAATAGGCGGCGGGGCCGGTTCGGAGGGAATGCGAAGCAAATATTCGACAGGAGTGTTCATATGATTTTCCGGTATTCAGATGCGGAGTTCAAGGAGACGGAAGCTTGTACTCTTAGTGTGCAGGCAGGAAAGAAGAGTTAGCTATCGCGATGGCCGTCCCGATGTGGATCGTGTTGCTTCTGATGGCAATGCGACAAGAACTCTTCGGCTGCTGTTCCGGACTTGCGGTTTTACTTTGATCTTTCGGGCTTTGGCCTTGAGCCGATGACGACAGCGCAAGAGCTGCGAACGTGAGGACTGCTGCCACCAGCAAACGAATCACAAACTCTTTCATCTCTTTCACCATACTGTGAGGCGAACCGGGGCCTAGATCTGCGCTGAAACGGAAGACACCTTGATCGTGTTGCCGTTGCGAAAACCCACAACTCGCGCGCGCTGGCCTGCCACCTTCTTCAGCGAAGTGACATCTCCGACGAGCAGATAGGTTGAGTCCTCGTGAACCAAGGCAAAGGTTGCGCCACCGTGCACACAAACGCGGACACAGGTGCTGGCAGAACGATCAAGTTTGGGCTGATGCTTAGCACCACACTGCGAACAGGTCACCATGCCTTCAAAGGATTGCGCAGGCGTGGAGCCTCGTTCTGTCGCCTCTCGGCTGCCTACAGCAGCTCCGGCGACCGTTCCCAGGCTCGCCAAAAGAATCGCCAATGCAAATGCGATGACGGTTCCCAGGACAACGATTTCAATCCAGACACGGTACCTTGTCATAACTGCTACCTCTGAACAACAGGAGATGCATGGATGCCTTGTCTTTTAGAAGAGTTGGCGCACAACACGTGGAGCACCTGAGTGGCCGTTTGCGTATGCGATTCCCCACTCGCAAGTCGCAGAAAGCGAAGGACTGAAATTGTCGGGAGGCAGCCGCACCTGGTTGCAAAGGGAACCCGAAAGAAAAAAATTCCCTGCTGGAACTATAAGCCGGATCAGGCTGTTGCTGCGGCCTTCAGGGTTCCGAGACTGGAAGCCTCCTGCGCTCCGGTACGTCGCAGCAATTCGATGGCGCCATTGGCTTTAGTACCTTCGGCGCACGAGACATAAACCAGGGCGCCGACGTCGCACAAGCGCATCCCAAGCCTTTTGGCATCGTCCTGCGAAAAGCCAAGATCCACCAACGTGCCGGAACCTCTCGAGAGTGCAGAGGAGGTCTGATTGTCCAATAAAGCCTGGAAGAAATCCTGCGAACGAATGAAAACACCGATGGTAGGAATCACCACAGCGCCGAACTCAGAGAACCAGCCGATCATCCGTGTTGTGGCTGAACTGTCGCGATCTGTGAAGGTGTAGGCGGGTTCCTGGAAAACTGCGGCGTCCGGATGAGCCGGTGACAACACCATGCAGATGTTCTCCTTATCAAAGCCGGCACGATTCAGGGCGCACACGACTTCGGGTAGAGCGACATCTCGAGAGTACATTCCGTAAGCTGCGGTTCGGGCATTCGTCATGATTGATACTCCGGGCCGAAACTTCGTCGGAAGGGGCTTTCGGATCCTTCAGCGGCGCTGGCTAATTTTCTAACGATACAGCCGGTTATGAAGGCAAGGCACTCGGGTGAATCTTGTATAGGTTCAGTCGGGCGAGTGACTTGGGTTACCGAGATTACCCTCTTTCGGAACCACCGATATCGCGCTGCTGTCTGGAGCGGATGTTTTCCCAGTGTTCGATATCGCGGGCTCTTGCTGCTTTTGGGGATCCGCAGGTGGCTTCGCTTGTTGGTCCGGCGGCTGCTCGGGCTGCGGAACCGGAGCGTCCCGAGGTGGAAGCGGCTGAGGCATCGGTTGTGGTTTTTGGAGTTGTGACCACGCAATCAGTTCGCGACTGGTATATGCGTCTTCCGGAGTTTGTGGGCTAGGGCGCTGAGCTAGTGCCACCGGCGATAGCGCCAAGGCAGCCAATGCCAGCAGTTTCGTCCGAATCATAATGCAGTCCCCATTGACGAAGCTGCCCGCGGGCACGTGCGGCGCTTGCTGAACCAAGTGCCCGACGTCCCAAGTGTGGCGTCTTACCCGGGAGCGTGCATACAGCTGTTGCTCTTTTACGTCTCATTCTGACAACCTTCCATAGAGTCTTCTCCGTATGGGATCCGGCGAGCCCCATTCAATAGACCTGCACAATTCCATTACGAACGGCGTAGCGGGTCAGGTCGGCTACCGAGTGGAGGCCCAGTTTTCGCATAAGGTTGGTGCGGTGTGTTTCGGCCGTCTTTACGCTGAGATTAAGCGTTACCGCAACTTCTTTGCTTGTGCGTCCCTCCGCGAGCAATTGGATTACTTCTCTTTCGCGCGCGGTCAGCGCATCTCCAGCGGGTTCCAAGGGGATATCGTCCCGCGAATCCCGCTTTTCGCGCTCCAGAAACGCATCCAGAACCATTTGGCCTACCCGTGTCGTAAAGAACGTCCTTTGGCGCTGCAACGCTTCCACCGCGGCAATCAGGTCGCGGCCTGCGTCAGACTTTAAGACGTATCCCCGGGCGCCCGCTCGCAGCACCTCGCGCACAACGTTATCGGAATCGTGCATAGTCAGAATGAGGATTGCGACTCCGGGATTCGTCGCAAGAATCTGACGAGCCGCCTCGAGCCCGTTCAGATTGGGCATGCCAATGTCGAGGAGAACCAGATTAGGTTTAGTGGCCGCGGCCTGTTCAACCGCATCGCGCCCGTCTTTCGCCTCGGCGCACACTTCCCAGCCGGGATGATTTTCCAGCAGAGCGCGAATGCCGCGGCGCGCCAATTCGTGATCGTCTGCAATCAAAATCCGGAGCATTGTTCCTCCGCGATGGCACGGTGCCGATGATGATGATTACGACCCGCGCAGCTAAGTTATGCTGAGACAACAATTCAGACCGACAAACGCGCCACTGGGCAGCATCCAGCATGCCACATGCCAAACTTGTATCCCTTTGTTGGCCAAGCAAAAGTTTGAGATCCGTGATGGCGCTCCTACGTGTCATACCTGAAAATTTTGCCAAGCGCCCCCGCAAATCTCCTCCTTCGAATCTGAATAGGAAGAGCCTATACAGGTTTTTCTGTATAGATGGCGCATAGGCGTTGACGATTCCGGGGTAGCTGGCATCTGACAAGCTTGCATGGAGGGTGCTCTATGTCGCTGCGTTCCCGGTCTCTTCTCCGCTCGATGCCACGAGCCATGTTAATCGCGGCCATGGCTGTCGTACTGTATGGAACCGCACGAGCACAGGAAGATCCGATGGGATTGCCCCCGCGAACTTCGGAACCGCCTCCGTCGGCGCAGCAAGAGCCCGCCCCGCAAAATTCCGAACCTTCGATTACGCCGGCCCAAGGCACTGAAGACCAAGGAAGATTCGTCTTCAGGAAACAGGTCCAGGAAGTTGTTCTTCACGCGACCGTGGTCGACGACACAGGCAGATTGGTAATGGGTCTTGACCGGAATGCATTCTCGATCTATCAGAACGGGCAGGCTGAAGCGATTACATCCTTCCGCCGGGAGGATGTTCCAGTGGCGATCGGGATTGTCATAGACAATTCTGGCTCGATGCGGGACAAGCGGGCAAAAGTTAACCAGGCAGTCGTGAACCTGGTGCGAGCCAGCAACTCTCAGGATGAGGTGTTCGTCGTCAATTTCAGCCAAACGCCTTATCTGGACCAGGATTTCACTTCCGACGTGCAACTGCTGCAGACGGCCCTACACCAGGTCTCGAGTAAGGGAAGCACCGCGCTCTATGACGCTGTAGTGGCCTCGAACGTTCACCTGCGAAATAACCAGCGACTGGACAAAAAGGTTCTGCTACTGATCACCGACGGGCAGGACAATATGAGCCGCGAGACACTACAAGACGCGCTGCGCAAGCTTCAATCGAACAAAGGTGCCACGTTGTATGCGATCGGGCTCACAAATGCAGGTATGACGCGGTCCGGCAGAGAGGCCTTGCAGAGTTTGGCGGCAAGCACTGGCGGAGCGGCGTATTTTCCGCAGAGCCTGGACGAGGTCGATTCAATCACTCGATCGATCGCTCATGATATTCGAAGCCAATACACACTTGCATACAATCCTGGTCCAAACATCGGAACGGGATATCAGAGAATCCGTGTGGACGTACGCGGCCCGGCTCATACACACCTGACCGTGCGCACACGAACCGGATATTATCCTGGGGAGGCAGTAAAGTAGCAGAAGCTCTGAGTTCGTTAGATCGCCCCGACAGCGTGTTAACGATTCTTTTCTTTTCAGGCCGCCGTTGGCCCAGTGGGAGTTTTCGGGGGCGGCGGCAACTCAATCTGAATCAGATTGTTCTTGATTGCGTAAACCACCAAATCACGGATCGAATGGAAGCTCAGTTTCCGCATGATATTGCTGCGGTGTGTTTCCACCGTCTTGGTGCTGAGGTTCAACAATGATGCCACTTCCTTCGAGCTGTTTCCTTCAGCAAGCAGTTGAGTGATCTCCCGTTCCCGAGCGGTCAAAGTGGGGAGCTTCGGAGCTTCATTCCGGGATACCGTCTGACCTTTTTCCAGAAATCCTGCAAGAACCAGGTCATTTACTCGGGGCGTGAAGAACATGCGCTTGTTCTGCAGAGCTTCGACTGCAGAAACTAGATCGCGGGCAGCGTCAGATTTCAGAACAAAACCGCGAGCACCGGCATCCAGAGCCTCGCGAATTACCTGATCGGAATCGGTGATTGTCAGCACGATGACCTTGAAATGAGGATCGTGTTGCAACAGCTGGCGTGTGGTATCCAGGCCGTTCAAATTCGGCATTCCGATATCGACAATCACGACATCGGGATTCAACTGAAGGGCCTTCTCTACCGCCTCCCGGCCGTCGCTTGCTTCACCGCAGACTTCCCAACCCTCATGCTTTTCCAAGAGAGCGCGCAGACCTTTTCGCACAATTTCATGATCGTCGGCTAAGAGAATTCTGAGTTTCATGTTCTACCTCTCGAGTCTGGTTTATGCAGTGTGCGGTTAGCGCACCTGTCGATAGCTTTGCTGTTCGTTCAGCGCTGTGAACACCCTATGTTCGCTAACGGCTTCAACGGCAGCCAAGAGATCACGCGCGGCGTTCGATTTCACGACATAGCCCCGAGCACCCGCTTCCAAAGCTTCCCGCATCATCTGCGGAGAATCGTGCTGGGTTACGAACAGAATCTCTAAATCTGGAGATTGGCGGCGCAATAGCCGGCACGCTTCGAGTCCGTTCATCCGGGGCATCGTAACGTCCAGTACCATTACATCCGGAGTCAGATCCTTGGCCTTCTCCACGGCTTCGGCTCCATCCGAGGCTTCCCCGACGACTTGCCAACCCGAGTGGCCTTCCAACAGAGTCTTCAACCCCTGTCTGACGATGGGATGGTCATCAACAACAACTATCCGAATTGTCATTCCGTTTCAGTTCCTCAAGGGGAGACCGACCAGACGATTCGCCACATTTTATCCGAACGGATGTGACAGCCTGACCAAGACTAAAAATTGCACGCCAGAACACCCACTCTTATAGGGGAAGCGCCTTAACACTCACGAAACAAAGGCTAACGGGCTAACTTACGAGGTCCAATACAGGGAATCCTGTATATGGACATGCATTTGCCTTCACTATTCGTGTCACACGATTTGCCCGGATATCAAAGGAAAATACGTGCGGTCATGCAGTAACACGTCGACAGCTTCCACTACTGCGCCTATATCCTGTTTGGCACAGGCGCCTCGAACTCCGGCTTGGCGCGCCGCATCTGCGAGTTGTCTCGACAGGTGCAATGTCACCATCAGAATGGGGATCTTGGGAAACGTCTCGGAGATCTGTTTCGCCACGTCCACACCGTTTAAGTCCGGCATCTGGTAGTCCAGGACAATAAGATCCGGAGGTGATTCAAAAACCTGGTGCAACGCCTCAGCTCCAGTCCGAGCTTCGCCACAAACCTGCCACGTCTCTTGTTGCTCGAGGATCGCCCTCATATATCGGCGAACCGCAGGATTATCGTCGACGACAAGAATACGGATCAAAACAACCCCCTGCCGTCCAACACCCGCGTAAGGGCTGCCGACAATTTGGCCCAGCAATTGTGATTGCAGTTCATTACAACGCCTTTTGACTAGGCTAGGCACACTGCGAAGGACTCACAATCCAGTGAAAGCAGTAGAGTTGCGGGCGACCTTGGTTACCTGACTTGGTTACATGAGTTGGTTACCTGAGACGCTCGAGGGGAAATCACCAGATTCCCTTGTCGCTTCCCGTGATTTTCAATTCCAATGCCGCAGCTGTTGCCAGTCCGGGGAGAAGGCTTAAACGCAACGAATCGCGGACTTGTCCGCGAAGTACGAGTGTTCTGAGCTCGGCAGCATATAGGTTGAGAGAATGGGGAAGGATTGGCACTCTCAGGAAGTCGCGGCGGAAATCCACCTGATCCGCAGAAAACTTCGCCGATCCGGTAACCAGGGATGGCAAGGGAACACGATACCCACGATAGGATTCGACGTAGTCCGAAATAATCGCCAGGTACGTTGCAATTCCATCCCAAATTCCAGCGGCTTTACCCAGATCGCGAAGATAATCGAAATCCACTGATTCGGACTCGATCAGGTGAGCATTGTCAACTACATCGCAAAGGCGAATGTAAAAATGCCGGTACATTCGCTGAAGAGTACTGACAATAATCCGGTGTTCGGGACTTAGCACTCGGTACGAACGAGAACCGGCGTTTACAACGCGCGTTCGGCCGGCGAGGGTTTGTGTGACCGCAGTTTGCTCTCCGGTTTGGCCCAGCCGGCGAATGTGGATTTCGACCAGTTCCGGCAAGCCAGGCACAATGAAATTCCACTTGTTAGCGAGGCGATCTCCCCAGCTGCGTTCGTCGACCGTCGCGTGGAACGCGGTGCGCATGGCGCGAACTACATCCATCTCGTCGGCGTCGGTGTAGAGGTCAAGATCGCTGCCAAGATCAGGCCAATGATCAAGCGACTTGATGACGGTGACGGGACATCCACTCTCTTCAAGCCTCGAGCAGATTTTGTGAAGGAACCCGAGCGCACGGTCGATGCGGATTCTTTCGCTTTCGAGGGCACTGTCGAATACCGATGTTTGCGGACTTCTTTCCGCACGCAAGATTCTGCTGAGACGTGAAAGCGCACGTACGATAACGTGGTTCTTGGAAGATAGAGATACAAGAGACGCCAGTTGTTCTGGCGTCATTGTGTTGATCGCCGCCGAGGTGCTACGAGCAATCTCGGCCGATTCCGGCGCCAGCGAAAGTTCAGACAGGATACGAAACAGAGTTTCCGCGTTGGGCGAAGGCTGCATTCGAGCAGTGCTCCGATTCAGCAGTACGTTGAATAACCCGGGCTTGGATGCCGCGCCAAATCTCGGGGGTTGGGTGCTATGGGCGACTCCGATCACCTCGAAGCAGCGGAGGCGGCCGGAGTCGCTTGACTGCATTTGGCAAAGTTCAAACGCTCGACCGCCGTACCCTCCTCGTAGTCATTCCACGTCTCGATCATCACAAAAGGTAGCGGATGTGCCGCATCGAAATAACGCGTGTACAAATGCAGTGTGTCCTCAAACGTTTGACCGCAACGGCTCTGCATATGCCGATTGAGTCCCCATTTTGCCGAGGAGTCGTCAAAGCCGGGCCAAGCTGCGCCCACGACGATCTTGTCAGAGTGCTTGCTCCGCATGTTCTTATAGAAATCGTCCAGATACTGCTCTCCCCAATTGCTGCCGTCGGGAGTCCAGCCTTTTTGTCCGGGCTGAACCCAGGCGTACATGCCGGCGAAATTCGCGGCGTACTGAGGTGGCGGCTCGTCCTTATAAATCAAGAGTGGGGATGATTCCCATGATTGCAGGTGCTCGACCACCTTGTTCCAGTCCACATGCCCCTGTTTGGGAAATATGAAAATCATGGGATGGCCGTTGTAGGTGAGATACGCAGCACGGTGAACAGCCTCAGGTCCGATATAGGCTCTGTAGGCCTTATCCAAGGCCATAATGGCGTTGTCGGTTGCTTGAGCGTCATCATCGGCGGGCTCGTTATAAAGCAACGCAACCTGAAAGTGATTCTCGTCGGCGGCTTGTTCAAGAAGCGCGAAGTTATGATCGGAAAATGGAGCACTCTGGCCGTACCAATCGACCACAAATGCCGAAATGCCCATGTGCCGAGCCTGCTGAATCTGTCGCCGGAGAATGTTGGGATCGTAGCTCG
>Ga0207693_10001589_pt1 | contig 20077 bp, 19 predicted proteins | sample LARL81metaG_FD_184347 | JGI IMG/M metagenome (GOLD analysis project Ga0207693, IMG submission 184347) | Corn, switchgrass and miscanthus rhizosphere microbial communities from Kellogg Biological Station, Michigan, USA - LAR L8-1 metaG... | ecosystem: Host-associated > Plants > Roots >...
GGAAATCCGGCAAGGCCTCGGCCTTGTCATGACGCCGCAGTTGCAGCAAGCGATAAAGCTGCTGCAACTCTCCAACATCGAGCTTGCCGAATATTGCGAACAAGAGTTGGAACGAAATCCGCTGCTCGAGCGCGATGAGGGTCCGGTCGAACCGGTCACCGAAGCACTCCCGGTTGAAGCAAAGGCTGAGGCGCTGGACACTGAACTCGCGCGCGAAGATTTCTCCAAGGTTGCCGACCTCGATTCCAGCCAAGAGAACATCTACGACGGCGACACGCCGGCGCCGACCGTCTCGGAGCAGAATGCACCGCTCAGCGACTGGTCGACCGTCAAGTCCGGCAATAATTTTGAAGGCGACGAGGACGCGCTCGAATCGACCGTCGCCGGCGGCGGCACGTTGAAGGATCACCTGCTTGATCAGCTCTCGATCGCCGCGCTCGCGCCCGAAAGACGTCTCATCTGTCTCGCGTTGATCGACGCCATCGACGAAGCAGGCTATCTGCGCGCCGAAATCGCGGAAATCGCCGAGCGCCTGCTGATTGAGGCAGATGTCGTCGAAGATGTGTTGCATGTCCTGCAAGGCTTCGAACCCGTCGGTGTCGGAGCCCGCGACTTGGCCGAATGTCTTGCACTGCAGTTGAAGGCGCAGAATCGTTTCGATCCAGCTATAGCGGCGCTCCTCACGCGACTGGATCTGGTCGCGCGCCGCGACACCGCCGCGCTGTCGCAACTTTGCGGCGTCGATGCCGAGGACGTCCAGGACATGATCGTGGAGATCCGCGGTCTGACCCCCAAGCCCGGCCTCGCCTTCAATACCGAGCCCGTGCAGCCCGTCGTTCCTGACGTGTTCGTGCGGGTAGGTCCGGACGGCGGCTGGCACGTCGAACTTAACTCCGACACGCTGCCGCGCCTGCTGGTGAACAGTCGCTACTATGCGCAGGTTTGCAAAGGCGCGCGCGACAAGGATTCGAAGAACTATCTGACGGAATGCCTCAACAGCGCCAATTGGCTGGTGAAAAGCCTTGATCAACGCGCGCGAACGATTCTCAAAGTTTCAGCGGAAATCGTGCGCCAGCAGGATTCGTTCCTGACCTACGGGGTGCGACACCTGCGACCACTCAACCTGCGTACGATCGCCGATGCCATCTCAATGCATGAGTCGACAGTCAGCCGCGTGACGTCCAACAAATATATTTCGACGCCGCGCGGAATGTTTGAGTTGAAATATTTTTTCACGGCCTCCATCCAGTCGGTCGGCGGCATGGAGGCACATTCGGCAGAAGCCGTTCGCGATCGCATCAAAGAACTGATCCAGAACGAGCAGCCTGTGGAAATACTTTCCGACGACCGGATCGTCGCCTTGCTCACGGCCGACGGCGTCAATATTGCTCGCCGCACAGTTGCCAAGTACCGGGAAGCCATGCGGATTCCTTCGTCCGTCGAGCGCAGGCGGCTAAAGTCAATGCACGAATCCAGCGCCGGCGCCCTTCGCTAATTGCAAGCGTTGACAATCGCCAAAGGCGGGCCTAAACACCCGCGCCTTCGAACGGGGCGTGTCGAATAGAGCGGAACTTTTGTGCCGCAAAGCGCGTTCAGGCCACAACAGAAGCAGGCCATGCGGGTTCGGGTTTCGGGTAAGCAGGTTCAGATTGGTGAAACGCTTCCTGTCGGCGTGCGAACCCGTCTGGCCGACGTCGTCGGCAAGCATTTTGACGGCGGAGCGGAGGCAAATGTCGTTTTCTCGCACAATGGACCGTTCTACCGTGCGGACTGCACCCTGCATCTGGATTCGCGTACTGTTCTTAAATCGGAAGGCGAAGGCCAGGATGCCCATCGCGCGTTCGACAAGGCCTTCATTCATATGGAAGTGCAGCTGCGCCGGTACAAGCGCAAGCTGAAGAATCATCACGCCAAAGCTCAGGCACGCCAGCGCGCCGCGAGCTGATAACAAATTGAAGGTTGTCGATGAACATTTCCGATCTGCTCAAGCCGGCTGCCGTAATCGGTTCACTCAAAGTTCAAGGCAAGAAGCATCTGCTACAGGAACTGGCCGTGCGCGCGGCCCATCTGACGCGGCTGCCCGAGCGCAAGATTTTTGAAACGTTGATGGAGCGCGAGCGTCTCGGCACGACGGGTGTCGGGCAGGGAATTGCGATTCCTCACGGCCGGCTCGCCGACATCGGAGAAATCGTCGGGGTGTTCGCGCGACTCGAGACGCCCATCGACTTCGACGCAGTCGACAACCAACCCGTCGATCTCGTCTTCATGCTGTTGGCGCCTGAAGGCGCCGGTGCGGATCACCTGAAGGCGCTGGCGCGTGTTTCACGCTTGCTGCGCAATCAGGCAGCGACGGAAAAGTTGCGCGCTGCGAAGTCGGCTGAAGCTCTCTATGCGATCCTCACTGACACCACGGGCATTTCCGGCGCGCAGGCGGCGTAGCGATTTCAATCTGTCGTGACAATAAAAAACCGGCGGCCATTCCGGACCGCCGGTTCTCCCGTCGAACCGATCCGTGCAGGAGGGGGGCTAATGCACGGACACAGGAGTGAGTTCGTTCTGCACCGCGGCGCCGTAGGCGCTGTCGTAAGCGTCGGTGTAACCGAGCACGCTGCCGTCGACGGCATGCAGAACGTATAGCTTCACACCCGGCGGCAAAGTGATGCCCGGAGGAATCAGACCCAAACGATGGGCTTCCTCGTCGCCGGTGGGTTTGATGTAGGCGATGCGGCCAGTTTCGAACGTAGGCGTCTTCTTGACTTCCGGTTCGTCGATCATGACAGACCTCCTTCGCCCTTCCCATTGCTCTTGCCGGACTTAGTCCGGATGTCGATCGTGCGAATAATGCTTTCGGCTTTCGGCCGGGCGAGTTCGATGGTCAGCAGTCCATTCTCTAACGCGGCACCCGCAACTTCGATCCCTTCGGCAAGCACAAAAGCGCGCTGGAACTGGCGTGCTGCAATACCACGATGCAGGAACTGCTTATCGCCGGCTTCAGACTGCTTGCCGCGAATGACAAGTTGGCGACCCTCGACGGTCACGTTCAATTCGTCCGCCGCGAAGCCTGCGACGGCCAACGTGATGCGCAACTGCGACTCTTCTGGCTGCTCGATATTGTAGGGTGGATAGCCGTCTGCGGCGTTCTTGGCGGTGCGTTCGAGCAAGCGTTCCAAATGCTCGAAACCCAAAAGAAACGGGCTATTGAAGTATACGGTCCGGTTCATTTCAAAGCCCTCCTTCAAGCGGCTTTGGTAACGCTGGCCCCCGCAAGCGGGCGGCCGGTATGTTGTCGGCGACCCCGGTAAAGGGCGTCACCATCTGGTAACAATGTGGGGTGTGCGCGGACCAAATCAAGGGTTTGGTTCCTCTGTTTTTCAACCAATGGTTGTGGCGTGAATCCCCCTTCCGTCCTTCTCGATGACGCGACGCCTGGCCGCGAACGCGCTTTGTGGTTTTCGCGGCCCGTCGGGGGCATCAGCGTCATGGACGCCTCAGGCGTGGCAGACGCGCTCCGCCAGATCGAGCAGGCCCTGGCTGCCGGGCGGCATCTGGCCGGCTGGATGTCTTATGAACTGGGTTACGCGTTCGAAGCTCGGCTCTCGCCCAGGCAGTGGCATGCGCGAAACGTGCCGTTGCTTTGGTTCGGCGTGTTCGATTCGCCCAAACCGATTGAGCTCAACGAGCTTGCGCCGGCCGCGCGCGCCTATGCCAGTCCCTTGCGCCATGAATGGAGCAGTCCGGCGTATAGCGCGCGCTTCGCGCGCGTTCATGAGTACATCGCTGCCGGTGATGTCTATCAGACCAATCTCAGTTTCCGATCGCGCTTTACATTTGCCGGCGACCCGCTTGGATTGTACCTGCAGCTGCGCAGTCGTGCGGCAGCGGCACATGGTGCCTTTATCGACGACGGCGTGCGCCAAATTCTCAGCCTTTCACCCGAACTATTCTTTGCGATCGCATCTGATGGGAGGATCATGGCCCGGCCGATGAAGGGTACGGCGGCGCGCGGCGTCGATGAGTTGTCTGATGCTCGAGCCAGGACGTCATTGGCAAACTCGCCAAAGGACCGGGCGGAAAATCTCATGATCGTCGATTTGTTGCGTAACGACCTCGGCCGTCTTGCTCTGATCGGCAGCGTCTCTGTGCCGGAGATTTTCAAAGTCGAAACGTACCCGACTCTCCACACCATGGTCTCTACGGTCAGCGCACAACTCAAACCGGCGACGCGGGTCGAGCAGATCGTACGCGCACTTTTTCCCTGCGGTTCTGTGACCGGCACGCCCAAGATACGCGCGATGGAAATCATTCGAGAGTTGGAGGCAAGCCCGCGCGGCGTGTATTGCGGTGCGATTGGCCATTTCGCGCCAGATGGTTCGGCTTGCTTCAACGTCGCGATCCGAACCGTCACGATCAGCGGCGGGGAGGGGGAACTCGGCATCGGCGGCGCCGTAGTGCAGGATTCGACGGCAGAAGCGGAGTACGCCGAATGCTTGCTCAAGGCGCGCTATTTTGAAAGCGTTCGCCGACCGATCGGGTTGATCGAGACGCTGCGCTATCACAACGGCTTCGCGCGCCTTGAGCGTCATCTCGATCGTATGCGAAATTCTGCTGCGGCTCTGGCGCTTCCCTTCGAACGCGCCGCCGCCATTGGCGCCCTTGATGCCGCGGTTCGCCAGACTGGCGGGCCTTTGCGCGTACGCCTGGCACTGAGCGAGGATGGCGCGTTCTCTTGCAGCGCAACACCGCTGGGAATCTCTCCTGCGATCTGGAGCTATGCAATCTCACCGCAGCGCGTGAACAGCGCCGATCCACTGCTGCGACACAAATCGACCTGGCGCGAGTTCTATGATGATGAACGCGCCCGCCTCGCGGCATCGACCGGTTGCGACGAAGTCATCTTTCTCAATGAGCGCGACGAACTCGCCGAGGGCAGCCGGACAAACATATTCGTGCGCCAAGGCGACCTTCTTGTCACGCCAGCCCTTGCGGCCGGAGTTCTGGATGGTGTGTTGCGACGCGAACTGATCGAAACGGGCAAATGCCGCGAGCAGGTGCTGACGCTCAATGATTTGCGTGGCGAAGTCTTTCTTGGAAATTCTTTGCGAGGACTGACTGCGGCACGCCCGGCGCAGCCTTCGGAGTATCTGCGAAATTCGTGAAGCCTTCACGCTGCGGCCAGAAGGCACAATTGCGCAAGCGACTCCGGAACGACCCAGCCTGCGATCTCCGCCACGCGCTGCTCCTTAATGTCCGCGTCGATCACTTCCAAAAGCGTACGCCGCTCAAGGCGTTGGCGCAGTTCGCGCGCGGCTGCTTTGGGCTTGAACGTTGGCTCGGCGGCGTGCACCACTGCGCCGAGCCGCTCCGCCTTCTCGCGATCGACGAGCGTCGCAAGGAGATCATCATAAGGCGTCGGTGCGTAACGGTGGCCAAACAGCCTCGGCACAGTGAGCCCGAACGCCACCGCGAACAGCGTCGCCGCAACGCCGCCGCCAGCTACCATCGTTCGCCTTGAGATGCGTTTTTCAGTCATCGCATTTCTCGTTTCAGATGATCCGCCAGACGCAGTGTCAGCGCTACGAGATTCATTGTCGGATTGGATGCGCTATAGGTCGGAAACACGCCGCTGCCGGCGACATAAAGGTTTGCGATACCATGGACGCGCGAATTGGCGTCGACCACGCCACGCTTCGGATCGACATGCATGCGCGTGGTGCCGAGATGGTGATCGCCCCAGTCCAGCGCCGAGACCCACTCTTCGCGCGACTTCAGATTGAGGCGGATCATGCCCGCGCGCGCTGCGAGGAGTTGTCGTCCGAGTTCCTTCATCGTCAGACGATAGCGCGCGAAGTCTGCATCGGAGACGCGGTTGCTGAGTTTCAAGCGGGGCATGCCCAGAACATCGTGATCGCCGATCAGCGTCAGCCGTCGGTCCGGATCGGGCTCAAGCTCCAATCCACAGCCGATTGAATAGGCTTTAGCATTGCTGGCATCGACGCCGAACGACAGTGCCGTCGTGATGACAGCTGCTCTACCGAGCTCGTCCAGTTCGACCGCGCTTTCTACAGTGGTGAGCGAACCCAGCACGTTGGCACTGCGCTTGAAATCGTCGCGTGGCGCGAACGCCGGACGTACCAGCGCCCCGTTGAGATCGTAGGCGTTGAAATAAAAACCTGGAAGATCACCGCCGAAAGAAACGAGCGTGGCTGTGTCGCGCGGAATCGGGTGATCTGCGAAGAAGCGGCCGACCAGATCGTTCCCGTTGCCGACGCCCGCCGGCACGACATCGCGCGACGCTAACATCAGCCGCGCATTTTCGACCGCGCCCAGCGCCAGAACCGTCGTCGCGGCCCTCACGGTGTATTTTTTGCCGTTGAGCGTTGCGACGTCGAAACGATCCAATTTTGCGCCATCGACAGAAAGATGCAGGTTTGTCGCGTTGGCGTGCAAAAAAACCTTGAGGTTGGCGACCCGCTTTAGGTCGCTTGCGTAACGTTCGCCGAAATGCGTCGGCAGGACGCTATCGCGTTGCCTGCTGAACTGGAACCAGCTGGTGTAAACGCCGCCACCGCCCAATGGCAGGAGCGGCGCAACGGCCGCCATTGCGCCCGTCGCGCCGTCATATCTCCAGGGACCCGCCTCGACCATGGCTTGGGCACGCTGGAAGTAGGGTTTGAGCTCCTTGATTCCGAATGGCCAGCCGGAGTGAGCCACCCACGGGCGCTCTTCGAAATCGATGGGATCAAGCGGTCGGCACCAACCACCCCAGTGATTTGTGCCGCCTCCAAGATAACGCATGCGCGACGCGTCGAGTGGCAGATAGGAGACGCCGCCGACCGTGCCGGCATAAAGCGACTGGGTTTTGGCATCGAAGTCCAAGCCGCCGCTCTCGAATAGCATCACCTTGAGGCGCGTGCCTGCGAGGGCAAGGGCGAGCGTGATCCCGGTGGGCCCACCGCCGATGATCGCTATGTCCGGTTGTAGGATAGTGCCCGAAGGAATTGCTCGGGCGTCGATAAAAGCGCTCAAATCCGGATATCCGTATGCCCGTTCACATTTGTGGCCAAGTTATAGGCATGATCGAAGTGTGTCTTGTCGCAATTGTCGCCGCGACGCCAAATCGAACGAGCCGCGCACGTATTTGTCACACAAAGCCAACCGGTCAACCACTTGTCGGTGCTGGCGATTATCTCGATCATGAGACTTCCGAACGTCCGAGATCGAGCGTAGCAGCCACGTCGTGGCGTCAGCGTGTCACGTCGTTGCGGGGTCAGCGCCACCCCCTCCGCGCGCCAAAGTATCTGCTCGATATCGTAGCTGCCTTCGTGCAACGGCGTCGCCGGAACGTATTGCGATATAGATCGAACCCAGTCCGATTGCGCATCCCGCAATGATGTCCACCAGGTAGTGGTAGCCGATTGGAACGGTCGCAATGAGCATGAGTCCATTTACGATTGAGGCAGCTGCGGTTGCATAACGACTGCCGCGGACTGAAGTCGTCAGAATGAGCGCCATACTGGCATGGAATGAGGGAAAGGTGACGATACCGACATAGTGCAATGGTTGATGCGACCCTGCGCGCAAGGCCTCCAAAATCGCGTCCCATGTGCTCGCGATTCCATAAATTCTGTTGGGACCGAAAGCCGGAAGCACAGTAGCGATGATTACGGTTGCCAGCGCGGCGAGAACAGTAGCGGTCAGGAACTCGCGATTGCGGCCACGCGGTCCCCAAAGCGCGAAAGCGAGCACGAGGATGAAGGGCTGATAAATGTTGCTCTCATAGGCAACTTCCAGGACTTTGATGAAAAGCGGATGCGCCCAGGCAAGGCTCGACCAGGCGCGCCAATCAAATCCAATCATCGCGTCGGCGCGCGCGAACAGCGCATCTTGCAGTGGAAAGCCAAGAGTCGCGGAAAGGTAATTCAGGCGCACGCAAAAAAGTGGAAAGATGGCCCAAAGGCCATAGTAGGTCGCCAGCTCCACGATCACCCGATTCGACATGACCGTCGAAAAAATGATTGCGATCGAGGCGAAGATAGCGGCGGCGATCAATACTGTCGGCAACGGCACGGCCGGCGTCCATGTCAACCGGGCATAGACATTCCAAAGCAGAGTGATAGTCGCGATGCCCGTGACGAGCGCGACGGGAAGTGCCTCGGCGGAATTGGTCGCGGCATTCAGCCAGAGCTTGGCTCGACCGTTCGCGCTGTCGCGGTTGAGGAGTTGAGAACCCACGCGGATTAGGCGCCCCAAGTCAGACCTGAGATACTTTAGCCGCTAACGGAGGCGCGAGCACGCTTGTGCCGAAAAATGGTGGAGCCAAGCGGGATCGAACCGCTGACCTCCTGCATGCCATGCAGGCGCTCTCCCAGCTGAGCTATGGCCCCGTTCCAGAAAACAGCTATCAGGTATCAGAACCGCTGGGTGGCGAGATCGGGCATCTGAAGTCTTATACCCGATACCTGATCCTAGGTTACCGTTCGTCCTTCTCGATGTCGGCATCGATGATGCCGCTGACATCGTCGTTCTCATCTTCGTCGTCTTCCAGAAGGCTGTCATCTTCCTCTTCGTCGTCATCTTCGACAACGATGTCTTCAAGCTCGTCCTCATCGACGACCGCCATACCGGTGCCTTCGGTTTCGGTCTCCTCGGCAGCTTCCTCTTCTTCGTCTTCGCCCGTCGCGGCGACAACGAGCGGGGCTTCATCAGGGACAGGCTCGACGATTTCTTCGACCTCTTCGCTCTCCTCGTCCTCGTTCTCGCTGTCCTCGTCCTCGGTTTCGGCTGGAACGGGTTGCGCCACAACCGGTTCAGGCTGGCGCGGACGGCGTTGCTTGTAGAGCGCTTCCGGCTCGAACGAGAAGGCACATTTCGGGCATTCGATCGGGCGCTTCTGCAGGTCGTAAAAACGCGACCCGCAGCTGGGGCATACGCGTTTCAGTCCTAGATCTGCCTTGACCAAGCTTTTGCTTCCCATAAAGAAGGGTTGTGTTGGAAGGCGGGTCGTTTGCCACGCCTGCAACGGCCTGTCAAAGAGACTTTTAGGCTTGAAAATGCACGGTTCCGGCACAGCCAGACCCTTAAAAGCACGTCGGTCGGGCCCGCTGCGCGGAACTGTGGCCGCTCCCGGCGACAAATCGATTTCCCACCGCGCTCTCATCCTCGGCGCCCTCAGCGTCGGCGAAACGCGCATTACCGGGCTTTTGGAAGCCGGTGACGTGCTCAATACCGCGGCTGCGCTGCGCCAGTTCGGCGCTCAACTCGTGCGTCATGGCAACGGCGAGTGGTCAGTTTGGGGGATGGGTGTCGGTGGTTGGTCGGAACCCGAAAATGTCCTCGATTTCGGCAATTCGGGCACGGGCTCGCGCCTCGTCATGGGTGCGATGGCGACGACGCCGATAACCGCAGTGTTTACTGGCGATGCTTCACTGCGCGGCCGACCGATGGCGCGTGTGCTCGAGCCCTTGCTGGCGTTCGGCGCCACGTACCGCGCGCGCTGGGGCGGATTGATGCCCGTCACGTTGACAGGCGCCGACCGACCAATCTGCGTCGATGCGCACGTCACCGTGGCCTCGGCCCAGGTGAAATCCGCACTCCTGCTGGCGGCGCTGGGCGCGCCCGGCCGTTCGCGCATCGCGCAAGATGAACTGACGCGCGACCATACCGAAAAGATGCTGACCGCATTCGGCGCCCACATTGCCGTTGAATCCCTGTCCAAGGGCGAAGCCATTCACGTGAGCGGAGAAGCCGAACTCGTGGCGTGCGACGTCGATGTGCCGCGCGATCCGTCCTCTGCGGCTTTCGCCATCGTTTCTGCGTTGATCGTGCCGGGTTCCGACGTGCGTATACCGTCGCTTCTTCTCAATCCGCGCCGGGTCGGGCTCATACAAACCTTGCTCGAAATGGGAGCGCATATCGTCATCGAGAACGAACGCGTAAGCGGCGGAGAGACGATCGGTGATATTGCCGTCCGCTCTTCCGCGCTCAAGGGCATAGAGGTGCCGCCGGAACGCGCGCCGTCGATGATCGACGAATATCCGATTCTCGCCGTCGCTTCCGCCTTCGCCGAGGGCCGCACAGTGATGCGCGGTCTCGCTGAATTGCGCGTCAAAGAGAGCGACCGCCTATCTGCCATCGCCACCGGACTGAAGGCAAACGGCATGGACGTTTCTGAGACGCCGGACTCCTTGACGGTCGAGGGTAGGGGGCTCGATGGCGTCGCAGGCGGCGCGCGCGTGGCAACGCTGTTGGACCACCGCATCGCGATGTCGTTCCTCACGATGGGTGTCGCCGCGAAGAATCCCGTTTCGATCGACGACAGTTCCGTGATCGCGACGAGCTTTCCCGAGTTCGAGAAGCTCATGCGCGACCTCGGCGCGGACTTCCAGGCGGTGAACGCGTGAGCATTGTCATCGCGGTTGACGGCACAGCGGCCTCGGGTAAGGGGACGCTCGCCAAACGGCTCGCACGGCACTTCAATTTTGCCCACATGGACTCCGGTGCGCTCTACCGCCTGACGGCACTGGCGGTGCTGGAGCAACATGGCGATCCCGCGAACGAAGCGGACGCCGTCAAAGGCGCTCGCACGATCGACCTTTCCCGCGCAGGCGATCCGAAGATCAGAAGTGACGTGATCGGCAAAGCGTCGTCGCAGGTCGCAGCCATTCCGGCTGTGCGCCAGGCATTGTTCGCGTTTCAGAAGTCCTTTCTCGCGCAGCCGCCCGGACAAAGTTCCGGCGCGGTTATGGACGGGCGCGACATTGGTACCGTGATCGCGCCCGATGCCACGGCCAAACTATTCATCGACGCCAAACCCGAGGTTCGCGCCCATCGCCGCCGTCTCGAACTCAAGAGTCTCGGGATCGAGAGGTTGGAGGCGGATTTGTTGGCCGAAATCATGGCGCGCGACCAAGCCGACCGCAGCCGAGCCGTATCGCCGCTAAAACAGGCTCCCGATGCGAGCTTGCTCGATACCAGTACATTGGGTATAGACGCCGCGTTCGCGGCTGCGCTTGCCCTGGTGGAACCCAAGGTGACCCGCGCGCTCAAGGCACGCCAGAGGGGTTAGGAGACCCGGCGACCTCATCGAGCCACCGCGAACTTGACCGACAACCCAACCGCCCTTGCGGACGCCTGTCCGTTCGGGAAGTCCATTGGCGACAGCCGATCGGCAGAAAAGCACGAATTGGAAATAACGGAATGGCTCGCCACGCGACCGCAACCAAAGTTCACGAACACGCCAATGCAATTTCTTCTCCCAGCCGCGATGACTTCGCGGCCATGCTTGAAGCCAGCTTCGTCACGCAGTCTCCGCAGGAAGGCAATGTCATCACCGGCACTGTGGTGGCGATCGAAAACGACTTCGCAGTGATTGATGTCGGCTTGAAAACCGAGGGGCGTGTTTCGCTCAAGGAATTCTCCATGCCGGGTGTTCCCCCGGCGATCGCGATCGGCGACAAGGTCGAGGTTTACCTCGAACGCGTCGAAAACGCGCTTGGCGAGGCCGTGCTGTCGCGCGACAAGGCGCGGCGCGAGGAAAGCTGGATCAAGCTCGAACGCGCCTTCAACGAGCAGACGCGCGTCACGGGCGTGATTTTCGGACGCGTCAAAGGCGGCTTTACCGTCGATCTCGATGGTGCCGTCGCATTCCTGCCAGGAAGCCAGGTCGACGTACGCCCGATGCGCGATGTCGGACCGCTGATGAACCAGCCGCAGCCCTTCCAGATTCTGAAAATGGATCGCCGCCGCGGCAACATCGTAGTCTCGCGCCGTGCGGTCCTCGAAGAGCGCCGCGCCGAAGAGCGCACCAGCCTTGTTGCCTCGCTCCAGGAAAAGCAGATGGTCGAAGGCGTGGTCAAAAACATCACCGACTATGGCGCATTCGTCGATCTTGGCGGGGTCGATGGCCTGCTTCACGTCACCGATATTGCCTGGCGTCGCGTGTCACATCCGACCGAAGTTCTCTCGGTAGGACAGACCGTCAATGTCCAGATCATCAAGATCAACCACGAGACGCAGCGTATCAGCCTCGGCATGAAGCAGTTGCAGACCGATCCATGGGAAGGCGTCAGCGTAAAGTATCCCGTTGGCGCGAAGTTCACCGGCAAGGTCACGAACGTCACGGACTATGGCGCTTTCGTCGAACTCGAGCCCGGCGTCGAAGGCCTCGTGCATGTCTCGGAAATGTCATGGGTCAAGAAAAACGTCGCGCCGTCGAAAATCGTGGTGCCGGGCACGGAAGTCGAAGTGCAGGTGCTCGAGGTTGATTCCAACAAGCGTCGCATTTCTCTGGGCCTCAAACAGACGCAAGACAATCCCTGGGAAGCCTTCGTGCGCGATCATCCGGTCGGCAGTACGATTGAAGGCGAGATCAAGTCGATCACGGAATTCGGCCTTTTCATCGGCCTGGGCGGCGAGATCGACGGCATGGTCCACCTTTCTGATCTCAGCTGGTCGAAGTCCGGCGACGAAGCGGTCAAGGACTATGAAAAGGGCCAGATCGTTTCCGCCAAGGTGCTCGACGTGGACGCCGAAAAGGAACGCGTCAGTCTCGGCATCAAGCAACTCGGCGACGACCCCATCGAAAAAGCCGGCGCCGGTGGTGGTGCGTTGAAGAAGAACCAGGTCGTCACGGTGACCGTCACCGAGGTAAACGATGGCGGCATCGAGGTGCAGCTGGCGGACGGCGTGAAATCGTTCATCCGTCGCTCCGACCTCGCACGCGACCGCAACGACCAGCGGCCCGAACGTTTCCAGACAGGCAACAAGGTCGATGTGCTAGTCACCCAGGTCGACAAGTCGAGCCGCAAGGTCTCGGTCTCAATCAAGGCACGCGAAATTGCCGAAGAAAAAGAAGCCGTAGCGCAGTACGGTTCTTCCGACTCGGGCGCCTCGCTCGGCGACATCCTGGGCGCGGCACTGAAGAAGCGCGGTGGCAAGAAGGACGAGGAATAGCTTCAAACCGGAAAAGGGGCGCGCAGCAATGCGCGCCCCTTTTTTATTACCGAGCTGCTGTCAAGATGCTGACACAACACTGTCAGCAGCCCAGGAATAGTCTCTCCTCCAGACTTGGAGAGGCGCATGAGATATTCACCGATTGTCATAGGGTTTCTGTTCGCCGCGATTACCATCGCGGGCGGCTGGACAGGATGGTAGCCAGCCCGCCGGTCGCCAATTGCAGCGTCAACACCTGAGGCGGGTGGCCGGCAACTGCCACTGGCGTGACGCCCAGAGCGCGTGCGTACTTCTGCAAAATCTACGGAAAGCGCGGTAAAAGGCGGCCAAATCGATCAAACCGAAGAAGCACACTTAACCGCTCATTATGGCGACCCAGGATACATTTTGGCGCGGACATTTTCCTGCGTACCGGGGTCCTAAACATGCCGAGCGAATTCATCGCCGACAGTAAAAGTTTCTCGCGCATGTCGCCGCTCTTTCTTGTGGCACTCGCGGCGTTGATTTTCGTCACATCGTGGCTGTGCGTAGCGCTGACCGGCTACACCGGCCGCGTTGCGGCGATCTGGATCCCCAATGCGATTCTGACCGCAAGTTTGCTCAAGCACGCGCGGCGTGACTGGATCGTCATGATCGGCGTCGCGTTCGTCGCGAACTTCTCTGCCAACATGGCCTGCCACGATGGGATCGTAACGGGCTCGGGTCTCGCCTTCGCCAATATCATCGAAGCGCTCATCATTGTGACGCCCTTGCGCTGGCTCGGCTTTGATCGTGCCTTCAGCCGCACCGAAGTGCTGCTGTCGTTCTATGCACTCGTGTTGGGCGCGGCAGTCCCGGTGTCGGCAATCATTGCCGGCATCACGCTGCACTACACGATCGGAATGGCAACGCTCGTGGCGGCACGCAGCTGGTATGGTGCCGATGCACTCGGGCTCTGTCTTCTGGTGCCATTCTTCGCCTGTGTGAAACTGTCCACTCTTCGCGGATTGTACGCGCGCGATCAAATTTTCGGCTCCGCGATGCTGCTGTCCTGTGTGTTGGGCGTCACCATCGCGAGCATTTTATTGCCGAAATATTCTGCAACCTTTCTGTTCTTTCCGGTGCTGATCCTGCTTACGTTTCAGCGCGGTTTCGCCGGCGGGGCCATCGGTCTCGCCATTGCCGCGACGGCTTCGTTCACAATGGTCTTCGCCCACCGCGTCTCGCCTTATGTCGCGCCATATTCGATGGCCGAACAGGTGTCGATTGTGCAGTTCTACTACGCCGTCATTGGCTTCACGATTATCATGGCAGGCGCCGCTCTTGACGACAGGCTGAAGCTCGAGCGTTGGCTCGCGACCGTCGTCAAGCGGGCCGAAGCGTCACGCGAGGAAGCGGTGCTCGCCAAGGAAGTCGCCGAACGTGCCAGCACCGCGAAGTCCACCTTCCTCGCCAATATGAGTCACGAATTGCGCACCCCTCTGAACGCGGTGCTGGGATTTTCGGAGATCATCAAGGACGAATATTTCGGCGTTGTCGGAGACGCCCGTTATCGCGAATATGCCGGACTCATCCACGGTGCGGGCAGTCACCTGCTCGATCTGATTACCGACATTCTCGACATGTCGAAGATCGAAGCGGGAAAACTGGAACTGCGCCGCGAGCATGTTTCGACGGTCGAAGTTGTGCGCGATTGCACCGAGCTATTGGAGGAGCGCGTGGCGAGCGCGGGCATCACTCTACAGGTCAACGTCGCGAGCGCACCGCGCGCCATCGATGCCGATCGGAGGGCGCTGAAGCAAATCCTGCTCAATCTTCTCTCCAACGCTATCAAGTTCACGCCGTCGGGAGGCACCATCACTGTCTCGGCGCGGAGCAGCGGCGGTTTCTGCGCCCTTTCGGTCGCGGACACCGGCATAGGCATCGCTGCAGCCGACCTGCAGCGCTTGGGCAATCCCTTCGTGCAACTTGGCAACAATGACGGCAGCAAGCCCGGCACCGGACTCGGGCTCGCGCTGGTTCGCGCCCTGTCCGAAATGCACGGGGGCGAACTGAAGATCGAAAGTACAGAAGGCCGGGGCACAACCGCGACCGTCACGATCCCGATAGCGGCTCGGCAGTCTGTAGCGGCCTGAAGCGTGCCGCGATTGAAATGCCATCCGGCTCTGGGAGACTTTCAGGCACCATTAACCATCGCCCGCAGCCTGGGAAATGGCTGTCGGGTTTCCCCAAAGCCCAGTGTCGCCATGGCAAACGGTTTGGCAGAACCTGCCGATGCCCAAAAAAACGCTGACGTTTCAGGGACTTCGATTGACGCCATGCAGCAGTTTTGTCACAGTTCCGCTTGCCGGGGCGGGGGAGTCTGCTGTCCGGTCAAGTCGATTTCCCTCAGGGGCCGGGGATGATCAAATCCGAGTTAGTTGCACGATTAACTGCACGTTATCCGCATCTGTACCACCGCGACATTGAACGTATCGTCTCGACGATGCTGGATGAAATCACCAAAGCACTTGCTGCGGGCCATCGCGTGGAGCTACGCGGCTTCGGTGCGTTTTCGGTCAAGGTTCGTCCGGCCAGGCAGGGCCGCAATCCGCGAACCGGCGAGCCGGTCTCGGTCGACGAAAAACGTGCGCCGTTCTTCCGCACGGGCAAGGAGTTGCGTGAACGGCTGAACAAGCCGGCAAAGCTATAGCGTCGACGCAGCGCCGTCTTGGACTCACGACTGCAATTGGTTGCGCGCACCCATGAGCGCTCACCTCGTCTGCCGCGGCACGTTTCACAAATGTGCTTGATTTTATTGACTTTAATGAAAACGTTTCGCGCCTGCATCGGCGATGCACTTGCCTCTATGGATGTGCAAGACTAAGACCGGGCATCGATGCGTCCCAATCCAATCTTCGTCGCGCTCGACACGCCGGACCTAGAGCGTGCACTTACAGTGTCTCGCGCGGTTATGGATCACGTCGGCGGCTTGAAGGTCGGACTCGAGTTCTACACCGCCTGTGGGCCGGACGGCGTCAAGCGAATTGTCGAACTGGGACTGCCTGTGTTTGTCGACGTGAAATTCCACGACATTCCCAACACTGTCGCAGCGGCTTCGCGCGAGCTCGCGCGGCTGGGCGCCAAAATCTTCAACATTCATACGTCGGGCGGTGACGTGATGATGCGCGAAGCGGTTGCCGCTGCACGCGCGGTCGATCCAACGGTCAAAGTGATCGGCGTCACTGTTCTCACCAGCATCGACGACGCCCTCCTTAACGCGGTGGGTCAGCAGGGGTCGGCAGCCGATCAAGTCGTCCGCCTGGCGTCCCTCGCCAGGCAAGCTGGTCTCGACGGGGTGGTCTGTTCGGCACACGAGATCGCGCCGCTTCGGAAGGCCTGTGGCCGTGACTTCCTACTGGCTGTCCCTGGCATTCGGCCGAGGGGTGCTGATCTGGCTGATCAGAGGCGCGTAATGACGCCATCCGAGGCCCACGCCGCCGGAGCGGACATTCTGGTCATCGGACGGCCGATCACTGGCGCGGCGGACCCTGCGGCGGCAGCCCGGGCCATTGCCGCAGAGCTTTCCGGAACAATGGTTTAAGCACGGCCGCCAGGCTTGCTTGATTTACCGGGGAGGGGCGTTCATAAGGCCCGCCCCATGAGCCTTCTCGTCAAAATCTGCGGGATTACCAACGCCGAGGCCGCCGACGCCGCTGCAAGCGCAGGTGCCGATCTGGCCGGTCTCAACTTCCATTCGCGTTCGCCGCGATATCTCCGCGCGGATCAGGCGTCGGCCATCGCGGCAAGGCTGCGCGGAAAGTTGAATTTGGTGGTGGTACTCAGCAATCCGAGCGACGAGGACCTGCGCGCTGCGGTCGCGGCGGTGCGGCCCGACTTTGTCCAATTGCACGGGTCCGAAACGCCCGAACGCGTCGCAGCTATTCGCGACCACACGGGAGTTGGCATTATCAAGGCTATCGGCATCGCTGACCCCTCGGATCTCGCATTCGCCGCGCGCTACGAAGAATGTGTCGACATGCTGCTCTTCGACGCCAAGCCGCCAACCGCCGCCACTCGCGAAGGCGGGCACGGCGTCGTTTTCGATTGGCAAATTTTGCGGGGCCGTTCCTTCGCGCGGCCATGGCTGCTCGCCGGCGGCCTGACGCCCGATAATGTTGCACGTGCAATCCGCGCAAGCGGAGCACCCGGGGTCGACGTGTCATCGGGTGTTGAAACCGCGCCGGGACGAAAGAGCGCGGAGCTGATCGCGCCATTTGTCGTCAACGCACGTGGCGCCGGATTCGTGAAAGAGACGCCGCGATGAGCACGCCCAACTCCTTCCGCAGCGGGCCCGACTCGCGCGGTCATTTCGGCGCCTACGGCGGACGCTTCGTTGCCGAAACACTCATGCCACCTGTCCTCGCGCTCGAACGGGCCTATGAGGTGGCCAAACACGATCCGGCGTTTCATGCCGAGCTCGATGGACTACTGAAAAACTATGTCGGCCGAGAGAGCCCGCTCTATTTCGCCGAACGCCTGACGCGGCAACTTGGCGGCGCGAAGATTTACCTGAAGCGCGAAGATCTCAATCACACCGGCGCACACAAGATCAACAATTGTCTCGGCCAAATTCTGCTCGCGCGCCGCATGGGTAAGACCCGCATCATCGCGGAGACAGGTGCCGGTCAGCATGGCGTGGCGACTGCGACTGTTGCGGCGCGCTTCGGGCTTCCTTGTATCGTTTATATGGGCGAGGTGGATATCGAACGTCAGAAGCCCAACGTCTTCCGCATGAAGCTGCTTGGCGCCGAGGTTCGGCCCGTGGCTTCGGGCTCGCGCACGCTGAAAGACGCGATGAACGAGGCTCTGCGCGATTGGGTGACCAATGTCTACGACACGTTCTACATCATCGGCTCGGCTGCGGGGCCGCATCCTTATCCGGCGATGGTCCGCGACTTTCAGACCGTGATCGGCAACGAAACGCGCACCCAGATACTCGAACGCGAGGACCGTTTGCCCGATCTCATCATCGCCTGCGTTGGCGGGGGTTCTAATGCAATCGGCATGTTTCATCCCTTCCTCGATGATCCCGGCGTCGAGATCCATGGTGTCGAAGCTTCAGGAGACGGGATGGAGACAAGTCGCCATGCTGCAACCCTGTCCAAGGGCTCGCCTGGCGTGCTTCACGGCGCGCGCTCCTATCTCCTTCAGAATCGCGACGGTCAGGTTCTCGAAGCTCACTCGATCTCTGCTGGTCTCGACTACCCGGGTGTCGGGCCCGAACATTCCTGGCTCAAGGATCTGGGTCGCGTGAAGTACTTCTCGGCGACAGACAAAGAGGCTCTGGAAGCGTTTGTTCTGCTCTCCAAACTCGAGGGCATTATTCCGGCCCTGGAGTCGGCGCATGCCATCGCCCATGTCATGCGCATTGCGCCGCAAATGGAACAGGACAAGGTCATTGTCATCTGTCTCTCGGGGCGCGGCGACAAGGACGTCAATTCCGCGGCCGCCGCGCTCGGGATGGACATATGAGCCGCATCGTCGGTGTGTTCGCGAATCTGAAGAAGGAACGGCGCTCGGCCTTCGTGCCATTCATTACGGCAGGCGATCCGGACTCCGACACGTTTCTGGAGATCCTTCAGAAACTTCCCGCTAATGGTGCAGACGTGATTGAAATCGGAGTCCCCTTTTCCGACCCGATGGCCGACGGGCCGACGAACCAGGCGTCATACTTGCGCGCGCTCGCGGCTGGCATGTCTGTGGTCAAACTCCTCGAACTCGTACGCCGTTTTCGCAAGACGAACGACGAGACGCCGATCGTTCTCATGGGCGCATACAACCCGATTCACGCCTATGGTACGGCGCGCTTCGCGCGCGATGCGGCGGAAGCGGGCGTCGACGGTTTGCTGGTGGTGGACTTGCCCGTCGAAGAAGACGATGTCCTGCGGCTGCCGGCGGCGAGCCAGGGCATCGATATGATCCGCTTTCTTGCGCCGACGACGGACGATGAACGCCTACGGGCCGTGCTCGATGGCGCAACGGGCTATCTCTACTACGCCTCGATTGCCGGCATCACCGGCACGAAGACCTACGCCGAGTCCGATGTTCGCGCGTCGCTTCAACGCATCCGAAGAGCGTCGAAACTACCTTGCGTGGTAGGCTTTGGAATCAGGACGCCGGAACAGGCGGGAGAAATCGCTCGATTTGCTGATGGTGCGGTGGTCGGATCGTCAATTGTGGCACGTATCGAAAATGGCGTCGCCAAAGGCTTGGGGCGCGCTGCTTTGGTGGCCGATGTGCTCGATTTCTGCGCTGCCTTGGCCAAATCCGTGCATGCGGCGCGACCGGCTTCTGTGGTAGGTTGAGCCATGAACTGGATCGCAAATTTTGTCCGGCCCCGCATCAAGAGTTTGATGGGGGGTGCGGCGCGCGCCGAGACGCCGGAGAATTTGTGGAAAAAGTGCTCCTCATGCGGCGAGATGATTTTCCATCGCGACCTCGTGCTGGCACAGAACGTTTGTCCGCAATGCGGCTTTCACATGCGCATCGGCCCGCTCGAGCGGTTCGCTGCGATCTTCGACTCGTCGGATTTCGAATTGTTGCCTTCGCCCGAAGTCGTGAGCGATCCGCTGAAGTTTCGCGGCGAGAAGCGCTATGTCGACGAACTCAAGGCTTCGCGTACGAAAACTGCGCGCCATGAGGCGCTGACGGCCGCCCGCGGCACCATCGAAGGCATGCCGGTCGTGATTGCCGTTCAGCCGTTCGATTTCCTCGGCGGATCACTTTCGATGGGTGTCGGCGAAGGCCTTGTCATCGCCATGGAGGTAGCGGTCGCCGAAAGACGGCCATTCATTCTGTTCGTATCATCCGGCGGCGCGCGCATGCAGGAAGGCATTCTTTCGCTGATGCAGATGCCGCGCGTCACCATTTGCATCGACAAACTCCACGAAGCGGCCTTGCCTTACATCGTGGTACTGACGGATCCGACCTATGGCGGCGTCAGCGCCTCATACGCCATGCTGGGCGACATCCAGATCGCTGAACCTGGCGCGCAAATCGGTTTCGCCGGTCCGCGCGTCAACGCGCAGACGATTCGGGAACGGTTGCCGGATGGCTTCCAGCGCGCCGAGTATCTGTTGGAACACGGCATGATCGACATGGTTGT
>Ga0207693_10001591_pt1 | contig 20069 bp, 20 predicted proteins | sample LARL81metaG_FD_184347 | JGI IMG/M metagenome (GOLD analysis project Ga0207693, IMG submission 184347) | Corn, switchgrass and miscanthus rhizosphere microbial communities from Kellogg Biological Station, Michigan, USA - LAR L8-1 metaG... | ecosystem: Host-associated > Plants > Roots >...
CGCCCAGGCCGCCTTCCCGCATCTCGAAGCCCGGAGCGGCGTGATGCTGCACGTCTCGTCGGATGCCGGCGTGCTGGGCGAAGAGGACATCGGCATCTACTCGGTGTCGAAGGCGGCGCTGATCATGCTGTCGAACATGCTCGCGATCGAGGGCGGCCGGCGCGGCGTCCGATCCAACGCCATCTGCCCGGGCGACACCGCGCCGGGGATGCGGCACATGGGGCCGCCCGGCGAAGACCGTCCCGAGGACGACCCCGCGACGTGGATCCAGCCGCCGCTGGGACGGTTCGGCGAGGCGATGGACGTCGCCGACGCGGCGGTGTTCCTCTGTTCGGACCGGGCGAGCTTCGTCAACGGCGTTGCTTTGCTCGTCGACGGCGGGATGCGTGCCGGGATGCGCACCGGCCGCGACCCCGGACCGTAGACTCGACGGAGATGGTCACCATCGCCCACATCTCCGATCCGCATCTCGGATCGCCGTACTTCGTCCCCAATCTGATGAACCGGGTGATCGTCGAGCTGAACGAACTCGCGCCCGACGCGGTCGTCGTGTCGGGCGACCTCACCACCGAGGGATTCCGGCCCGAGTACAAGGCGTGGCTCGCCTACGCCGAGCGGATCGACGCGCCGTTGCTCACGGTGCCCGGGAACCACGACTCGCGCAACGTGGGCTATGTCCACTTCGAGGATCTGATCGGGCAGCGGATGTGGAGCACAGACGTCAGCGGGGTCCGCATCGTCGGCGTCGACTCGAGCGAGCCCGACCTCAACGAGGGCAAGGTCGGCCGCGTCCACTACCCGTGGATCAAGCAGGAGTTCCGCGCGGCATCGACGCTCAACATCTTCGTGTTGCATCACCATCTGCTGCCGATCCCTGGGACCGGCCGCGAGCGTTCCACGGTGATGGACGCCGGCGATCTGCTCGAGGTCTTGATCCACGCCGGGGTCGACGTGGTGCTGTCCGGGCACAAGCACGTCCCGTATGTCTGGCGGCTCGAGGACCTCTACGTGGCGAACGCCGGCACGGTGTCGTCGATGCGCGTGCGTGGCCACGGCAAGCCGTGCTACAACGTGCTCGAGTTCGACGGGGCAGAGGTCCGGATCACCCGCCGATTCCCGTTCGACGCCGAGCCGCATCTGCTGGCGGCCTTCGTGCCGGCCGGCGAGCGGCAACCGCGCGAAGAGCCCTTCGAGCACGCCGCCGCAGACCGCGCGTAGTTCCGACCCGACCCGAGGAGGTTCACCCCGATGCGCACCCTGGCGCTCGTCGATGGCGAGCACTATCCGCCGGTGACGCGCTGGGGCCTCGAGGTCGCCCGGGAACGCGGGTACGACGTGATCGCCGCCGTGCTCGTCGGCGGCATCGAGAAGCTCGGCGCCGGCGAGACGCCCGACCTCGGCGTGCCGACGCGCGCCGCGGGCGACGACCGGTTCGCAGCTGTCGCCGCCGCGATCGACGAGCTCTCGCCCGACCTCGTCCTGGACCTGTCCGACGAACCGATCCTCGGGTATCGCGAGCGGATGGCCATCGCGGCCGTCGCGCTCGCCCGAGGTGTGCCCTACGTCGGGCCCGACTTCCGTCTGGATCCGCCGGAACGACTCGCGCCACCACTCGGCACCCCGACCGTGGCGGTGTTCGGTACCGGCAAGCGGACCGGCAAGACCGCGGTCGCCGGTGAGGTCGCGCGGATCGCCGCCCGCGGTGGCCTGTTGCCCGTCGTCGTCGCGATGGGGCGCGGCGGCCCGGCCGAGCCTCAGGTCGCCGAGGCGGGCAGCGTCACGCTCGACTCCCTGCTCGCGTTGGTGCGAGACGGGCAGCACGCTGCCTCCGACTATCTGGAAGACGCGCTCACCACCGGGGTGACGACGATCGGCGCGCGTCGGGCCGGCGGCGGCCTTGCAGGCGCCCCGTTCGCGACCAACGTCGCCGAGGCCCTCGAGCTCGCGGCCGCCCGCGATCCCGGCGTGGTGATCCTCGAGGGCAGCGGCGCCGCGCTCCCACCGATCGCCTGGGACGCCGGTGTGATCGTCGTCCCGGCGACGTGCCCGGTCGAATACGTGCGCGGCTACCTCGGTCCGTACCGGCTCTTGCGGGCGGATCTGGCCGTGGTTACCATGGCTGGCGGACCGGGTCTCGGGACGGAGAACGGCTCCCACCTCATCGCGCATCTCCAGGGTTCCCTCGGCGATGCCCGGGTCGTGGTCACGGACCTCCGGCCGACGCCGCTCGCCGACGTCGCCGGACGAAGAGCCTTCTTCGCCACCACCGCGCCGCCCGCGGTCGCCGCCCGACAGGTCGCGCACCTGGAGAGCGAGCACGGCGCCGAGATCGTCGGGTGGTCTGCGCGGCTCGGTGACCGGGCCGGGCTGGCCGAAGACCTGGATGGGGCCGGAGAACACGAGGTGCTCTTGACCGAACTCAAAGCAGCTGCCGTCGATGTCGCCGGCGTGCGCGCGGTCGACCGCGGCGCCGAGGTGGTGTTCGTCGACAACCGGCCCGTGCCCATCGACGGGGCCGACCTCGACGGGCGGATCGAGGAGGTCCTCGACCTTACGGTCGGCCGCGCGAGCGACCGCACTGCGAAAGGACCCGGCCGATGAGCGAACGCCCGCGGACGAGTCAGATCTTGATCTCCGACCGGGAGACCGGGCTGCCGTTCTCCAAGGGCCTCCTCGCGTCGCAGATCATGGTCACCGGCCTGTCTCCCTACCGGGCCTACCAGGTGGCCGAGGAGGTCGAGCTTCGCCTCCTCGAGGACCGGCGCGCCGCGATCGATTCGGCCGAACTGGTGACGATCACCCTCGACGTGATCCGCGAGGTGGCGGGGGAGCGCTACGCGACCAACTACCTGCGCTGGCAGCGGGTCGAACACCTCGACGTCCCGATCGTGATCTTGATCGGGGGTGCGACCGGGGTCGGCAAGTCGACGATCGCGACCCAGCTCGCGGCCCGGCTCGGGATCGTCCGCGTCGTCGCGACCGACGCCATCCGGGAGGTGATGCGCGCGATGCTCTCGCCGGAGCTGATGCCGACGCTACACGTCTCGTCGTTCCAGGCGGACCGCGCGGTGCGGGAGCCGCCGACGCGCGCCGCGGACGCGCTGGTGATGGGCTACCGCGAACAGACCGCCGCGGTCTCGGTGGGCATCAACGCGCTGATCGAGCGGGCGGCCACAGAGGGCACGAGCATCGTCATCGAAGGCGCCCACGTGGTGCCGGGGTTCTTCGACGTCGACAAGCACGGGGACGCGATCCTCGCGGTACCCTTCATCATCGGGGTCGACGACGAGGAGCGACACCGGTCGCACTTCGCCGCACGGGAAGACGCCGTCGCATCCCGCCCCGCCACCCGCTACGCGGAGGGGTTCGATGGCATCCGGGCGCTCCAGGGGTACGTGAAGGGCCAGGCCCTTTCGCACGGCGTCCCGGTGATCCCGAACCACAGCTTCGACCAGACGATCGCGACGGTGATCGACCTGGTGATGGACAAGGCCACGTCGCAGGCCGCGGAGGTCTCTGCGGAACTCGCGACGGCAGCTGCAGCATCGACGGTTCACGAGGCCACGGAGAAGGCCAGACAGAAGGAAGGACGCCCCGCATGAAGCTGTTCCTCGACACCGCCAGCATCGAGGAGATCCGCACGATCAACGCGTGGGGGGTCCTCGGCGGCGTCACCACCAACCCGAGCCTGCTCGCCCGTGAGGGCACCTCGCCCGACGCCGTTTGGAAGGAGATCCTGACCGAGGTCGAGGGCGATGTGTCGCTCGAGGTCACGGCTCTCGACGCGCCCGGGATGATCGAGCAGGGCCGCCGGTTGGCCGATATGGGGCCGAACGCGGTCGTCAAAGTACCGATGACCCCCGCGGGCCTCGAGGCGGCGACGGCGCTTCGCGGCGGCGGGATCCGAACGAACGTAACGCTCGTCTTCTCTGCGGCACAGGCGATCTTGGCTGCCGAAGCGGGCGCCTACTGCGTCTCGCCGTTCCTGGGCCGGTTGGACGATGCGGGGGCCGACGGCATGGAGGTGTTACGGAGCATCTGCGACCTTTATGCTGTGCAGGGCTACGACACCAAGGTGCTCGCAGCCTCGCTCCGGCACCCGATGCACGTCGTCGAGTCTGCCCTGGCCGGCGCCGATATCGCCACCATGCCGTTCGATGTCTTCACGAAACTCGTGAAGCACCCGATGACCGATCTCGGCTTGGAGCGATTCCTCGCCGATTGGCGAACCCTCCATACAGAACTAGAAGGAGAGGCCTCCACCTGATGGACACCACGATGGACCGAGACACCCTCGGCGCGAAACTGCTGCCGGAGCTGCAGCAGATCGCCCAGACCATGGGCGTCGAGGGCGCACAGAAGCTCCGGAAAGCCGGGTTGATCGACGCGATCGTCGCGGCCGGCTCCAGCACCAACGGCGGCGGCGAGGCCAAGCCCGCCCGCGCCAAGCGCACGCCGAAGGCCGCCGACACCGACGAGGGCTCGACCGACGCCACCACCTCGACGACCGAGACCACCACTGACGACGACTCCGATACCGACGACGACCGCCCGGCGCGGCGCGACCGCACCGACCGCCCGGCCAATGCCGATCGAGGCCAAGACCGTGGCAACGCCGACCGGGGCAACACGGACCGGGGCGCAGACCGCGGGCCGCGAGACGGCGCCAATCAGGACCGCGACGACCGCGACCGCCGCCGCCGCCCTTCCCGCGAGGAGCGCCGCCGTCAGCGCGAGGAGCGCCGCGTGCGGGAGGAAGCCGACCGCGCCGAGGAGATCAAGACCGCGCCGAGCCGGACCGGGATCCTCGACATCTTGCCCGAGGGCTACGGGTTCCTCCGCACCAACGGGTACCTGCCCGGACCCGATGACGTGTACGTCTCGCTGTCGCATGTGCGCAAGCACCAGCTCCGCAAGGGCGACACGATCACCGGCAAGATCCGCGAGCCGAAGAACAATGAGAAGTACCCGGCGCTGCTGCAGGTCGAGTCGGTCAACGACATGGACCCGGAGGCCGCGTCCACGCGTCCCCAGTTCGACAAGCTGACGCCGCTGTTCCCCAACGAGCGCTTCCGGTTGGAGAACGGCCCGCTCGCGATCGCCGAGCGGATCGTCGACATGGTCTCGCCGATCGGCAAGGGCCAGCGCGGGATGGTCGTGGCGCCGCCGAAGGCCGGCAAGACCACGATCTTGAAGCAGATCGCCAACGGCATCTTGAAGTCGAGCCCCGAGACCCACGTGATCGTGCTACTCGTCGACGAGCGGCCCGAGGAGGTCACCGACTGGCAGCGCACGGTGACGGCCGCCGAGGTCGTCTACTCGACGTTCGACAAGCCGACCGACCAGCACATCCAGATCACCGAGCTCGTGCTCGAGCGGTCAAAGCGCCTGGCCGAGATGGGCCACGACGTCGCGATCATGCTCGACAACCTGACTCGCCTCACGCGCGCCTACAACCTCGCGATGCCGGCGTCGGGCAAGATCCTCACCGGCGGCATCGACTCCGCTGCCCTGTACCCGCCGCGGCGGTTCTTCGGCGCCGCGCGCAACATCGAGGAGGGCGGCTCGATCACGATCATCGCGAGCGCGCTCGTCGAGACCGGCTCCCGGATGGACGAGGGGATCTTCGAAGAGTTCAAGGGCACGGGCAACATGGAGCTCCGGCTGGACCGCCAGCTCGCCGAGAAGCGGTTGTTCCCGGCGATCAACGTCGACGCCTCGAGCACCCGCAAGGAGGAGCTGCTGCTCCCACCGGAGGAGCTCGCCCTGGTGATCAGGCTCCGCCGGGTGCTCCACGCCCTGGACTCGGGCGCGGCCTTGGAGCTCCTGATCGACAAGTTGCGGGCGACCAAGTCCAACGAACAGTTCCTGAAGGACATCGCGAAGGCGCCGACCGGCAGCTGACCCGGAATAGGCCGGCGTTGGAACCGGTAGCCTGACCGATCGAGGAGACGACCATGAAGCAAGGCATCCACCCCGACTACCAGATCGCCAACGTGCACTGCTCGTGCGGGAACACCTTCACGACGCGGTCGACGGTGAGCGAGATCCGGGCCGAGTTGTGCTCGAACTGCCACCCGTTCTACACGGGCAAGCAGAAGCTCGTGGACACGGGCGGCCGGGTCGAGCGCTTCCAGCGCCGGTACGCCAAGACCCAGGCAGCGCAGCAAGCCGCCAAGGGCTGACCAGGTGGCAGAGGCCTCCGCGTCGCCGGCGAAGCCGGCGACGCACCTCTACGGCGGGCAAGCCGTCGTCGAGGGCGTGATGATGCGGGGGCAGGACCACTGGGCCGTCGCCGTCCGCGAGCCGGCCGGCGACGTCTACGTCGAGTCGCACGATGTCGACTCGATCGCCGCCCGTCAGAAGATCTGGCGGGCGCCGTTCTTCCGCGGGATCCTCGTCCTCGGGCAGTCGCTGCGGATCGGCATCCGCGCGCTCATGATCGCGTCGAACCACGCGACCGACGACGACGAGGAGCTGACGTCGACGCAGATCGGCGTCGCGCTGACGATCGCGCTCGTCGCGTTCGTCGCGATCTTCGTGCTCGGGCCGACCACGCTGTTCGTCTGGCTGCAGGATCGCGTCCAGGCCCACGGCGTGCTGGTCAACGTCGCCGAAGGCGTGTTCCGCGTCGGGCTGTTCGTCGGGTACCTGTGGGTGCTCGGCCGGACCAAAGACATCCACCGGGTGTTCGAGTACCACGGCGCCGAGCACAAGACGATCGCGGCCTACGAACACGACGACGAACTCGTCGCCGAGAAGATCGACCGCTATCCGAAGGAGCACGTCCGCTGTGGCACGAACTTCCTGATCATCGTGATGATCATCACGGTGTTCGTGTTCTCGATGTTCGGGACGCCGGGCCTGCTGTGGAGGCTCCTGTCGCGCGTCATCGCGATCCCGATCATCGCGGGGCTCGCGTACGAGGCGCTTCGCCTCGGCGCGCGGTTCCCCGATTCGGTGTGGATGCGGGCGTTGATGCGACCGGGGATCTGGTTGCAGAGGATCACGACGCAAGAGCCGGACACCGGGCAGATCGAGGTTGCGGTCGCCTCGTTCCGAGAAGTGTTGCGCCGCGAGGCGGATGCACCATCACCCGAACGGCCCTCGTAACCTGGGTCGTTGATTCGTAAGCTCGTGCAATCGATGATGGGTATTCCACATATGGAGGTTCCCCGCCATGTCTGATCTCGATCTTCCGCTGTTGCCGAGCGCCGACCAGATCCGCCGCCGCAAGTTCGCCACGGTGCGTCGTGGCTACGACCCCGACCAGGTCGACGACTACTTGAAGCAGGTCGCCGAACAGGTCGAGGCGCTCGAGACCGATCTGCGCGACGAGCGGCTCAACGCGGCGCGGCAACGGCCGAGCGGCGCGGAGGCGCCGGTCGAGACGCCGGCTGAGGCGCCCGCCGCGGCGATGATGGCGCCCCCGGCGATGGCGACGGCCGCCGCGGTCGCGCCCGAGACCGAGGAGGCGGCGTACGAGCGGATCAGCAAGCGGTTCGCGACGGTCCTCAAGTCCGCCGACGAAGAGGCGCAGAAGCTGATCGATCAGGCGCGGGCCGAGGCGACGAAGCTCCTCGACGACGCTCGCGCCGAGGCCGACCGCATCCGCGTCGACGCGCAGGCCAACGCCGAGCAAGCGCGCGCGGCGAGCGAGGCGGAGCTTGCACGGGCCAAAGAGGAGTCCGACCGCGTGCTCGGTGGACTCGAACAGCGCCGCGAATCGCTGCTGGGGCAGATGCACGAGATGCAGTCGCGGCTGCTTGCGGTGGCGCAGAACCTCGAGATCCCCGACGGCGAGGGGGCGCAGGGCGCGCACACGGCGGCGCCGGCGCAGCAGTCTGCGCCCGAGCAGCAGCCGCAGCCGACGGCGCCGGGCGACCGGCCGGCGTCCGAGGGCGGCGTGCAGACCATGCCGGAGTCCCAGTCGGTCAAGGAGCCCGCGCCCGTCCCGGTCGGGCAGGCCGCGACCGAGTCCGAGACCGTCGACCCGCGTTATGAGGACATGTGGGCCTCGACGGAGACGCGCCATGTCGACATCCCCGACCTGTCCTCGCTCGACATCGACTTCGACGACGACAAGAAGGAGTAGTCGGGCCGGAACCCGTCGCCTGCCTGCCACAATCGAGGCATGGCAACGGGGATGGACGATCGGCTCGCCGACATCGAGGCGCGCTATTCGCAGGTCGAGGCCGAGATGGCCACGCCTGCGGTCGCGAGCGACCCCAACCAGCTCCGCGATCTCGGGAAGGCCTACGCCGAGCTCGGTGAGGTCGTCGGCCCGTACCGCGAGCTGAAGGCCGTCCGCGAGCAGGTAGCCGAAGCGCGGGAGCTCGGCCGCGACGCGACCGATCCGGAGATGACGGCCTACCTCGCCGAGGAACTCGAGCGGCTCGAGGGTCGCGAGTCCGAACTCCAGGGCCGGCTCGAGATGTTGCTCGTGCCCAAGGACCCCGACGAAGGCAAAGACGTCATCGTCGAGATCCGCGGTGGTGCGGGTGGACAAGAGGCCGCGCTCTGGGCCGGTGACCTCTATGAGATGTACCGGCGTCTCGCCGAACGCCATCGGTGGAAGACCGATGTGATCGCCTCGTCGCCGAGCGAGCTCGGCGGGTTCAAGGAGGTCTCGGTCGAGGTGCGCGGCAAGGACGCGTACGGCCGTCTCAAGCACGAGGCCGGCGTCCATCGGGTCCAGCGGGTTCCCGTCACCGAGTCGCAAGGGCGGATCCACACATCGACGGCGACCGTCGCGGTGATGCCGGAAGCCGAGGAGGTCGAGGTCGAGATCAGGCCCGAGGACCTCCAGATCGACGTGTATCACTCGAGCGGCCCGGGCGGGCAGTCCGTGAACACGACCAACTCGGCGGTCCGCATCGTCCACAAGCCCACCGGTATCAAGATCGAGTGTCAGGAGGAACGGTCGCAGCTCCAGAACAAGGAGAAAGCGATGCGATACCTGCGGGCACGGCTGCACCAGATCGCGCTCGACGAGGCGCACGAGAAGGAGGCGGCGAAGCGGCGCGCGCAGCTCGGCACGGGGGAGCGTTCGGAGAAGATCCGGACCTACAACTTCCCCGAGGGTCGCGTCACCGACCACCGGATCAAGCACACGTCGCATCAGCTGGACGACGTGCTCGGAGGCGGCGAGTCCCTGGACGGCTTCATCGACGAACTGCTCGCGGCAGAACGAGCCGCGCAGCTCGCCGACGACGACTGATGCGGCCCGCCGAGGTCGCGCGTCGCGGCGCCGAGTATCTGCGCAGGCACGGGATCGATGGCCCGCTCGCGACGGCCGAATCCGAGATGCTGATGCAGCGCGTGCTCGGCATCGACCGTTCCACGTTGTTCACCCGCGACGAAGGCCTCACCACGGCTGAGGCCAAGGCGTACGGGCGCGCGCTCTGCCGTCGGTGCACCGGGTCGCCGTTGCAGCATCTGACGGGCGACCAGGGGTTCCGCCGGCTCGTCCTCGAGGTTCGACCCGGCGTGTTCGTGCCGCGACCGGAGACCGAGGTGTTGGTCGACGTCGTGCTGCGCTCGATCGCGTCGGTCGACGCGCCGGTCGTCGTCGATCTCTGTACGGGGAGCGGAACGGTTGCGCTGGCCGTTGCCGATGAACATCCCGGCGCGACGGTGTTCGCGACCGACGTGAGCGAGGAGGCGGTCGCGCTCGCCCGTGTGAACGCCGATCGGCTCGGTCTGCCGATCACCGTCGAGCGGGGCGACCTGTTCGAGCCGCTCCCTGTGGAACTCCAGGGCACGGTCGACGTGGTGTGCGCGAACCCGCCGTACGTCTCGCGCGCGCGCCGTGACGAGTTGCCGCCCGACGTCTTGGCCGATCCCGACATCGCGGTGTTCGGCGAGCCCGAGCTGTATGAGCGGATCTTCGCCGACGCGTATGCGTGGGTGCGCGCGGGAGGCTCGGTCGCGGTCGAGATCGAAGACGACGCCGCGTCGTGGGTGGTCGCCGCCGCGTCCGTGGCCGGCTTCGAGGACGTCGTCGTCCAGCGCGATCTCGCCGGGCGCGACCGCGTGGTGTCGGGGCGGCGGACGTGAGCGACGACCCGATCGCGCAGGCCATCGCGGCGACGCGGCGCGGCGAGCTCATCGTGTTCCCGACCGACACCGTCTACGGGATCGCCGTCGCCCCGGACGAAGCCGCGGCCACCGCCCGATTGTTCGAAGCGAAGCAACGGCCTCGCGACCTGACCCTGCCGGTCCTGGCCGGCTCGATAGCGGACGCGCGCGCGATCGCCGCGCTCGACGATCGCGCGGAGCGCCTCGCGGCCGCCCTCTGGCCGGGCCCGCTCACGCTCATCGTTCCGCGGACCGCGAGGAGCGCCCCGTGGCAGCTTGGCGGCGAGGGCGCGTCCGTGGGCGTCCGGATCCCCGCCCACCGACTCGCCCGCGCGGTGCTCGCGGGTGGGCCCCTCGCAACGACCAGCGCGAACCGCTCGGGCGAGCCGCCGGCGACGACCTGTGACGATCTGCATGCCGTCTTCGGCGACGAGGTGGCGCTCTACCTCTGCGACGACGAGCCCCTGGTCGGCCGCGCCTCGACGGTGGTCTCGCTCCTGGGTCCTGAGCCCGTGATCCTGCGCACCGGCGACATCGACGCGGGCACGGTCGCGCGGCTATCGGCCGGCTGAGGGCCACTGCTAGACTCCGGGCCCTTCCGATGGCAGCGATCCTCGTCGTGTGCAGCGGGAACATCTGTCGCTCCCCGATGGCGGAGGGACTCCTGCGGCGCGCGCTCGAACGGCGACTCGATGACGCGGCGCCGGTCGTGGGTTCGGCCGGGACGATCGCCATCGACGGCGCGCCGGCGATGCCCGAGTCGATCGAGGCGGCTCGTGAGCGCGGCGTCGACATCCGGACGCACGCGGCGCGCCTGCTCACCCCCGAGCTGATCGACGGAGCCGACCTGGTCGTCACGATGGCGGCAGAACACCGGGACGCCGTGCGGCGACTCGTGCCGGGCGCGGTCCCGCGAACCTTCACGCTGAAGGAACTGACGCGCGTCCTCGAGTCGCGACCCGCCACGGAGTCCGACGAGCGCCTCGACGCCCGGGTCGGGGTCGCCGCTGAGGCGCGCGCGAGCGGCGCGCCGGCGAACCGGTTCGACGAGGACGTCGTCGATCCGCTCGGGATGCCCCTGGACACGTACCGGGCGATCGCATGGGAGATCGACGAGTGGACCGACCGGCTCGTCACCGCGCTGTACGGACCGGTCCCCGCGCGGGCGGAGGGCGCCTGATGCGGATCGCGATCGGCGCCGACCACGCCGGGTTCCCGTTGAAGCAGGACCTTGCGGGGTACCTGCGCGAGCAGGGACATGAGGTGCTCGACGTGGGGACCGACTCGACGGCGACGGTCGACTACCCGCCGTTCTGCGCGGCGGCGGCACGCGCCGTCGTCGCGGGGGAGGCCGATCGCGCGATCGTGCTCGGCGGCTCCGGCCAGGGCGAGCAGATCGCGGCGAACAAGGTCCACGGGATCCGCGCCGCGCTCTGTCACGACCTGTACCTCGCCCGGCTCTCACGGGAGCACAACGACGCCAACGTGCTCGCGATGGGTGCGCGCGTGATCGCGCCCGCCTACGCGCGCGAGATCGTCACGGCCTGGCTCGCGACGCCGTTCGAGGCAGGACGCCACGTGCCGCGCATCGAGCTGATCGCGGCCATCGAACGAGAGGAGACGCAGCATGCGTGAGTACGCAGCCGACTGGGAAGCGCTGAAGAAGACCGACCCCGAGGTGGCGAACGCGGTGGCGGGCGAGCTCAACCGTGAGCGGACCAACCTCCGGTTGATCGCCTCGGAGAACTACGCGAGCCCCGCGGTGCTGGCCGCGGTGGGCTCGACGATGAACAACAAGTACGCAGAGGGCTATCCCGGGCGCCGCTACTACGGCGGGTGCGAGTTCGTCGACATCACCGAACAGCTCGCGATCGATCGAGCGAAGCAGCTCTTCGGTGCGGACCACGCCAACGTGCAGCCGCACGCGGGCGCGCAGGCCAACATGGCCGTGTTCGGCGCGTTCCTCACGCCCGGCGATCAGAGCGAGAAGGTGCTCGGGATGGTGCTCGCCCACGGCGGCCACCTCACGCACGGATCACCGGTGAACGTCTCGGGGATGTGGTTCAACTTCGTCGGCTACGAGGTGGACCGCGAGACCGAGCAGCTCGACATGGATCGCGTGCGCGACCTGGCGAAGGAGCACCGGCCAAAGATCATCCTGTCCGGATACACCGCGTACCCGCGTGAGATCGACTTCAAGGCGTTCCGCGACATCGCCGACGAGGTCGGCGCGCTCCTGTGGGTCGACGCCTCGCACTTCATCGGCCTCGTCGCCGGCGGCGCGTATCCGTCGCCCGTGCCCTACGCCGACGTCGTGACGTTCACCACGCACAAGGCCCTCCGCGGTCCGCGCGGCGCGATGATCCTGTGCACGGAGGAGCACGCGAAGGCGATCGACAAGGCCGTGTTCCCGATGATGCAGGGCGGCCCGCTCGAGCACTGCATCGCCGGCAAGGCGGTGTGCCTGAAGGAAGCGATGTCCGACGACTTCAAGGACTACGCGACCCGCGTCGTGCGCGACGCCCGCGCGCTGGCTGCGTCGCTCGAGGACGAGGGCATCCGGATCGTGTCCGGCGGCACCGACTCGCACCTGATGCTCGCCGATGTTCGCCCGGTCGGGATCGACGGCAAGAAGGCCGAGGCGGTACTCGACGAGGTCCAGATCGCGGTGAACAAGAACCAGATCCCGTTCGACCCGAACCCGCCGTCGGCGCCGTCGGGGTTGCGCCTCGGCACCCCGGCGTGCTCGACCCTCGGGATGGACGAGACCGAGATGCGCGAGATCGGCAACATCATCGGCGAGGTCGTCCGGACGCCCGACGACGATGGCGCGAAGGAGAAGGCCCGGGGCCGCGTGGGCGATCTGATGCAGCGGTTCCCGCTCTACGCCTAACGGCTCCCTTGCCGACCGTGGCCACGCCGGACACACTGCCGGTGACGTGACCTCCTACCTCGCCGTCTTCGCCGTGGCCGCGGCCGTCACCTTCCTGGCGACGCCCCTGGTCAGGCGGTTCGTGATCCGGGTCGGGGCGATCTACAAGCCCAACGACCGAACGGTGCACAAGGTGCCGCTGCCGACGATGGGCGGCATCGCGATGTACCTGGGACTCGTCGCGGCCTTGATCGCGTCGCAGATCCTGCCGTTCTTCCGGCAGCTGAACCTCGTGAACAACTCGGCGGCGGTTCTCGTGACCTGCACGTTGATGCTCGGGTTGGGCGTGATCGACGACGCCCGCGGGATCCAGCCGCTCACGAAGCTCGTCGCGCAGATCTTCGTCGGCGGCGTCTTGGTGCTGCTCGGGGTGGTGCTCTCCTACTTCTGGCTCCCTGGCTTCGGGTTGTTCATCCTGTCCGGCGACTTGCCGGTGATCATCACGATCATCTGGGTGGTCGCGGTCGCCAACGCCGTGAACCTCGCCGACGGTTTGGATGGGCTGGCGGCGGGGATGGTCGGGATCGCCGCCGCCGTGTTCTTCGTCTACAGCGTGCGGAGCCCGGGGCCGCTCGGGATCATCTCCCAGCCCGCCCTGCTCGCGGCGATCACGTGCGGCGTCTGCGTCGGGTTCCTACCGTGGAACTTCCATCCCGCGAAGATCTTCATGGGCGACGCCGGCTCGATGCTGCTCGGGATGCTCCTGTCGATCACCACGATCGAGGGTGTGCACCGCACGATCACACAGCCGAGCGCGGGGGATATCGCGGCGGTGGCAGGCACGATCGCGGTCCCGATCCTGGTCCTCATGATCCCGTTCCTGGACGTCGCCTACGCGATCGTGCGGCGGACCCGGCGTGGGCAGGGGATCGGATACGCCGACAAGGAGCATCTGCACCACCACCTGATGGATATCGGCCACGGGCACCGGGAGGCCGTGCTGCTGATGTACCTGTGGAGCCTGCTGCTGTCGGCGGGCGCCCTCGCCGTGTGGGCGATCAACGGGCGGCTCATCGTCGGGCTGATCTTGATCGGCGTCGCGACGCTGTTCCTCGTCACGGCGCTGCCACGGTTGAACCGCCGGCGCACGGGCAACGGCCACCGCAATGGCCACCAACCCGAACAGGCCGACGCGATCGCGGATGCTCCGGAGGTCTCGGCCCCGGAAGCCGACGCCAAGGATGCTCCGGAACGAAACGAGTCTGAGGATCTCTGAAGCGTCGCTGGGCGGGCAGAACCCCTCGGAAGAACCATGCCGTATAAACCGTCGCACGCACCTTCGACCTTGAAGGCTGTTCAAATCCGCCCTCATCGGGTGATAATCGCCGCCGCTCTGTGGGAACATCCCGCAGGTCGTTGGCTAAGGGGGTAGCTCGTGACCGAGATCGACGTACGCCTCGAGCGCGTCTCGAAGCTGTTCGGAGACGTTGCCGCGGTGGACGATCTGTCGCTCGACATCGATGAGGGCGAGTTCTTCAGCTTGCTGGGGCCTTCGGGGTGCGGCAAGACAACCACGCTTCGCATGATCGGCGGCTTCGAGGACCCGTCCCGTGGCACCGTCTACCTGGGCGGTCGCGACGTGACCGACGACCCCCCGTACAAGCGCGACGTCAACACGGTGTTCCAGTCCTACGCGCTGTTCCCGCACCTGAACGTGTACGAGAACGTCGCCTTCGGGTTGCGCCGGAAGAAGGTCGGCAAGGATGAAGTCGGGCAGCGGGTGAAGGACGCCATGCATCTGGTGGACCTGATCGGGTTCGAGAGCCGGCGCCCGCCGCAGATGTCCGGAGGCCAGCAACAGCGCGTTGCGCTCGCGCGCGCCCTCGTCAACAGCCCCAAGGTGCTGTTGCTGGACGAGCCGCTCGGCGCGCTCGACCTCAAGCTCCGCAAGAAGATGCAGCTCGAGCTGAAGCGGATCCAGCAGGAGGTCGGGATCACCTTCATCTACGTGACCCACGACCAAGAAGAGGCGATGACGATGAGCGACCGGCTCGCCGTCATGCGCCACGGCAAGATGGAGCAGCTCGGCGACCCCGAGTATGTGTACGAGAACCCGGCGACCGAGTTCGTCGCGGGCTTCCTCGGCGCGTCGAACCTGCTCGAGGGCGAGGTCAAGGAGGCCACCGACGGGATGAGCACCGTGCTGCTCACCAACGGCGGGACCGTGACCGTCCCCGGCGCTCGCGTCCCCGCCGACGCCGGCCCGCGGGTCAAGGTCGGCGTGCGTCCCGAGAAGGTGGAGATCGCCCGCGGCTCGCTCCCGGCTAACGGCGACAACCGGATCGAGGGCACGGTCACGATGACCACCTACATCGGCGTCAGCTACCAGTACAAGGTGGCGACGCAGGACGGGGCCATCCTCACCGTCTACGTCCAGAACCTCGGCGCCGAGGAGGCGCCGCGGCAAGGTGAGACCGTCACGCTCACCTGGAAGCCCGAACACACCTTCGCGGTGACGCCGCAAGACGACCTTTCCATGGAGGAGGACGACGAATGACCGATGAACCACGGAGCAGCCTGCCGGGCCTCGACGCGGCCCTTGCGCGTGGGTTGACCTCGCGCCGGCTGTCGCGCCGGAACATGATCAAGCTCGGCGGCATCTCCGTCGGCACCCTGAGCTTCGCCTCGATCCTCGCGGCGTGCTCCAGCAGCTCGGGTGGAACCAGCGGCGGAACGCAGGCGGGCGGGTCGGTCAACTTCGACCCCTCGACCGCGAGCGACCACGTCAACTTCTCCAACTGGCCCCTGTACATCGACAAGGCGCACGGCACCTATCCCTCGCTCGAGAAGTTCACGAACGAGACCGACATCACGGTCACCTACAACGACGAGATCAACGACAACGCGTCGTTCTTCGGGGAGATCCTCCCGCAGCTGCGGGCGGGCCAGGACACGGGCCGCGACATCATCGTGATCACGAACGGCGAGTATCTCGCCGCGCTGATCGCCAACGGCTGGGCGACCGAGCTCGACCCGTCGTTCCGGCCGAACTTCGACAAGAACGCGGCGTCGTGGGCCAAGAGCCCGTTCTACGACGACGGCAACAAGCACACGATGGCATGGCAGTCCGGCCTCACCGGCGTCGGCTACAACACGACGCTCGTGAACAAGGCACCGACCAAGCTCGACGACCTGATGAGCACGGACTTCTTCCCCGCGTCCTCGGTCGGGGTGCTGAAGGCCGACGCGCCCGACCTCGTGATGATCAACCTCGGGATCGACCCGAAGACCTCGGGGCAGGACGAGTGGACCGAGGCGGCGGACTGGCTGACGAAGCTCCGCGACTCCGACACGTTCTACAACGCGTACGACCAGGGCTACGTCGACGACCTCAACGCGAAGAACCTCTCGGGGACGATGGCGTGGTCCGGCGACGTCCTGTACTACAAGATCTGGGGCGGCAAGCCCTACGAGTTCATCATGCCGGAGGATGGCGCGCTGTTGTGGATCGACAACATGCTGATCCCGGCCAACTCGAACAACCCGGCGGGCGCGCTGCAGCTGATGGACTTCTATTACAACCCGCCGAACGCGCAGATGCTGACCGAGTACATCCTGTACATGTCGCCGGTGCCCGCCGTGCAGCAACTCATCGACAAGCACGCGCAGCAGGAGAGCGGGACGCTCGCGACGCAGCTCGATGAGACGGCCAAGAACCCGATGCTGTGGCCCGACCAGGCGCTGTTGAACCAGGTCTCCCTCGGCCGGAACCTCACGACCGACGAGGAATCCAAGGCCTGGCACGACACCTTCGACCCGATCTGGCAGCAGTAGACGACGTGGGTCAAGCGCCGGCGGATGTGAAGGGGCACATCCCCCAAGGGGTGGAGCTTCCGCCGGCGCGCGCAGGTGAACATGCGCTCGAGCGTCGGCGGCGGTTGGCCGCCTACTTCCAACTGCTGCCCGGGTGGCTGTACCTGTTCATCGGGTTCGTGATCCCGCTGATCCTCATCGTCTACACCTCGCTCACGACGAGCGGGTTGTTCTCGACGGGCGGGAACGCGACGTTCTCCTGGCATTGGGCGAACTACTCCGACGCGTTCAGCCTGTACAGCAACACCTACATCCGCTCGCTCGCGTACGCCGCGATCGCGACGACGTTGTGTATCGGGCTCGCGTATCCGATGGCGTACTGGATCGCGTTCTACGGCGGTCGGTGGAAGTCGACGCTGTTCATGCTGATCCTCGTCCCGTTCTTCGTCTCGTTCGTGATCAGGACGGTGCAGTGGAACTTCATCCTCGGCACCGACGGCTTGCTCTTCGGGCCGCTCAAGAACGCCGGTCTCTTGTCGGAGGACTTCCACGTCCTCCGCACGCCGGTCGCGGTGATCGCCGGCATCACGTACAACTACATGCCGTTCGCGGCGCTCCCGCTGTACGTGGCGCTGGAGCGCATCGATCGCCGCCTGGTCGAGGCAGGCAAGGATCTGTACTCCTCGCCGTCGGTGGCGTTCCGCAAGATCGTCCTGCCGTTGTCGTTCCCCGGCATCTTCGCGGCGATCATCCTGACGTTCGTCCCGGCGACAGGCGACTACGTCAACTCCGCGGTGCTCGGCGGTCCGAAGACGACGATGATCGGTCAGATCATCCAGAACCAATTCCTGGAGGCGCACCAGTACTCGATCGCCGCGGCCCTGTCGGTGGTGTTGATGGGCGGCATGCTGATCATCGCGCTGATCTACGCGCGGATCTTGGGCACCGAGGACGAAACGCTGGCGGCCGCATGAGCACGGTGGTCAGCTCCGATGTCGTGGTGATCCCCGAAGCGCCGGTCCGCACGCCGAGGAAGCGCTGGACGCGATGGATCCTGCCCGTCTTCACGATCGCGATGATCGTCTACCTCGCGTTCCCGGTGTTGGTGATGATCATCTACAGCTTCAACGTGATCCCGACGACGGGGGAGAGCGAGCGGCAGACGACGCAGTTCACCTGCTGCACGGTCGGACACTGGCGCGAGATCTTCAAGGTTCCCGAGCTCAACCACGCCCTGCTCACGTCGATCGCCGTCGCGTTCCCCGCCGCGGCGATCGCGACCGTTCTCGGAACCTTCCTCGGACTCGTGCTCGCCCGCTACACGTTCCGCGGCCGTGGGATGACGAACTTCATCATCTTCCTCGCGATCGCGGTGCCCGAGATCGTGCTCGGGTCGTCGTTGCTGGCGATGTACGTCCAGCTGGGCGTGAGCAAGCCGCTCGGCCTCTCGATCCCCCTCGGGTATTGGTCCATCCTGCTGTCGCACATCGCGTTCTCGATCGCCTTCGTGGCGATCACCGTCCGCGCGCGCGCGTCGGGGCTGGACCGTTCGCTCGAGAACGCGGCCCAGGACCTGTTCGCGAACCCGCGCGTCACCTTCTGGCGCGTCACCCTGCCGTTGATCCTGCCGGGCATCGTGGCGGGGTTCTTGCTGGCGCTGGTGTTGTCGCTCGACGACTTCGTGATCACGAACTTCGTGAACGGCAGCACGAACACGTTCCCGACGTGGGTCTACGGCGCGTCCCGGCTGGGAGAGCCGCCCCAGGTCAACGTCTGGGGGACCGTGCTGTTCACCGTCGGCATCGTCGTGGCTGTGCTGCAAGTGGTCCGGACCCGCCGGACCCGCGTCGAGGCCTGAGAGAGGCCCGGGTACAGTTCCCTACCCCTGTGCCGATACCTGCAGCGGTCGTGCCCACGGCCTGGTGAACGCTATGACGACGGAACCGACGATCGACCCCGGATGGACCCAGTCGTTGTCGCGCCGCTCGTTCCTGCGCGGCACCGGCGCCGTGCTCGGAGCCGCCGCGCTCGCACCGATCTTGGCCGCCTGCGCCGACCAGGCCTCGGGACCGTTCGACGGGGGCCCGAGCGGTCGCGTCGACTTCGCGAACTGGCCCCTGTACATCGACCGCAAGAAGGATGCGAGCGGCGAGGTCGTGCGGCCGTCGATGGAGCGGTTCACCAAGGACACGGGCATCGAGGTCAACTACCGCGAGGTCATCCCCGACGCCGAGGTCTTCTACCAGCAGATCGAACCGTACCTGGCGGCCAGCAGGCCCTGCGGCTGGGATATCGCGGTCATCACCAACGGCATCACGCTCACGAAGATGATGGGCCTCAACCAGTTGATGCAGCTCCCGGCGGATATGCGTCCGAACTTCGACCAGTACGCGTCTGATCTCGCGAAGAACCGGACCTACGACCCGGGCAATCAGTTCTCGATGCCGTGGCAGTCGGGGGTCACGGGGATCGGCTGGAACCCGAACCTGACGGGCGGCCATCCGGTCACCAGCCTCGAGCAGCTGTTCTCCGGCGACCTGCCGGGCAAGGTCGGCCTGTTCAGCGACAACGTCGACATGCCCAACATCGTGATGCTCGCCGCCGGCATCGACCCGGAGCACTCGAACGAGGCGGACTGGAAGCACGCCGCCGACTGGCTCCGCGCCAAGATCGACGGGGGCCTGCGGGTCATCTTCTTCAAACAGAACTACATCAACGCGTTGTCGACCGGCGACGTCGTCGCTTCGATGGCGTGGTCGGGCGACATCTACCAGGAGAACGCGCTCGGCACGCCGAAGGGCCTGCAGTTCGCCATCCCCTCCGACGGCGGGCTGATCTGGACCGACAACATGGTGATGCCGATCGGGGCGCAACACCCGGTCGATGCGATCACGCTCATGGACTACGTGTACCGGCCGGACGTCGCGGCGCAGATCGCCGAGTGGGTCGCGTACATCACCCCGGTCACGTGCCAGCAGCAGATCCTCGACGATGCGAACGCGGCGGTGAACCCCGACACCCAGAAGGCGCTGACGGCGCTCGCGGACAGCCCCTTGGTCTTCCTGCCTACATCGGCCACGGAGAACCTCTACACGTACGCGCCGCTCACGCCCGAGCAGATCCCGGTGTACACCGACGCGTTCCGCCGGTTCATCACCTGACCGCCTGCGCCGCCGGGACTTTGTGAAACGTTTCACGAAGTCCCAAACATGCCTTCTGACCTGCGGAAACGAGTTTGACGGTCCAGAAAGCGACCTCCTATACTCTGACCGCTCATGACGGACAGGCGACCAGATGACGCCTG
>Ga0207693_10001593_pt1 | contig 20056 bp, 19 predicted proteins | sample LARL81metaG_FD_184347 | JGI IMG/M metagenome (GOLD analysis project Ga0207693, IMG submission 184347) | Corn, switchgrass and miscanthus rhizosphere microbial communities from Kellogg Biological Station, Michigan, USA - LAR L8-1 metaG... | ecosystem: Host-associated > Plants > Roots >...
GAGGTCGCGGCCACGGCCCATCGTCTTGCCGAGCATGATCCCCGAGACCGACAGCGACTCGTTGACGAGCGCCGACAGATCGGCCAGGCGCTTCTGGCGCTCGGTGGTGATCCGCCGGCGGACCTGCCCGACCCGGCGAGTCAGATAGACGAAGGCGGGGACGAAGATCAGCGACAGCGCCGCCAGCCGCCAGTCGAGCAGCACCATCGCGACGAGCGTCGCGATCACGGTGGTCACGTTCTGCGCGATCGAGGTCGCCGTCGTCGTCACCACGCTGTCGATGCCACCGATGTCGTTGGCGATGCGCGACTGGACCTCGCCGGTCCGCGTCCGCGTGAAGAACGCGAGCGACATCCGCTGCAGGTGCCGGTAGACCGCCGCCCGCAGGTCGTGCATGACGCGCTGGCCGACGACGTTGGAGATGTATGTCTGCCAGACGGTGATCGCGGCGGTGGCGATCGAGATCCCGATCATCCCCAGCACGAGCTCGGTCAGCAGTGTGCCGTTGCGCTCGGGCAGCGCGGTGTCGAGCACCGCCTTGAGCAGGAACGGCGAGATGACGCCCAGCCCTGAGGCGAACACGATCAGGCCCATGACCGCCGCCAGCCGCACCCGGTAGGGGGCGAATAGCGCCAGGATCCGATGCGGATCGCGCTTGCGCTCAGGGTCCATCAGCGGCGGCGGCTCGCCGCGCCGCCTGCCGCCGCGGCCAGAACCGCCATCGCCAGTGGCGGCGCGCAGCCCGTGCATGTCTCGAAATGAGCTCATCTACATCCATGATGACTCATGGATCGCGGCTTTCCGGCTAGCGCCCCGCTCCCACCGCCGCCGAGGCGGCCGCGAGGATCATCCCCATGTACCAATCGGCGACCTGATCGCGGCGCACGTCGGGGTGCTCCAGCCACCAGTTCGCCAGCGATTCGCCGGCGCCGACGATCGCGTGCGCGGTGGCCTGCACGGACACGTCGGGCACGTTGCCTTGCCCGCCTGTCGCGCCCGCCAGCACGCCCATGATCCACTGAGCTATCCGCCGACGAAGCACGCCGACCTCCTCGACCACCGGCCCCATCGACGTCAGCTCGCCGAACAGCACCTGCCAGCCGTCGCGGTGCTCCTCGATGAACGCGAGGAACTCGAGGATCCCGGCGCGCAGTCGAACCGAGGGCTGATCGTCGGGTGTTGTCGCCCCCGCGAGCCGGTCAAGTAGCTCACGCCCGGTGCGATCGACGTACGCTACGTAGAGGCCCTCCTTGGAGCCGAAATATGCGTACAGCATCGGCTTTGAAACATCCGCCAGGCCGGCGATCTCGTCCATCGAGGCTCCGTGATAGCCACGCGCGAACACCTGGCCGGCGGCGTCGAGAATCGACTGCTCGCGATCCCTTCGAGGCATCCCGCGCGTCCCGGCCTTGCGGGGCCGGTGTCGGCGACTTCGGGATTTGGCTCGGTATGAGGTCAAGACGTGTTTGGAAACCTACCGGAATGTATATTACTCCTCAGTAGATGCCTGAACGAGGCGCGCCCCCCAACGTCCATCCGATCCAGCGACGTGTGCTGAAGGCACTCAGCTCGCTGAGCTCTCCCCTGCTCCCGGACGACTACCTGGAGCTCGTCAACCCGTTGTGGTCGACCCGCGAGCTGCGCGGGCGCGTCAAGCACATCAAGCGTGAGACGCCCGACGCGGCGACGATCTCGATCAAGCCCGGCTACCGCTGGCCCGGCCATCAGCCCGGCCAGTACCTGCGCATCGGCGTCGACATCGACGGTGTCCGCCACTGGCGCGCCTACTCGCTGACATCGGACCCCTATCAGCCCGACGGGCTGATCAGCGTGACTGTCAAGAACGTCGACGAGGGGCAGGTGTCGCCGTTCCTCGTGCGCAAGACCAAGCCGGGAACGATCGTCTCGCTGGGCGGCGTCGAGGGCGACTTCGTGCTTCCCGACGAGACGCCCGGAAAGCTCCTGTTCATCACGGCCGGCAGCGGCATCACCCCGATCATGGGCATGCTGCGCCACCTCGACCGCGCCGACGAGATCAACGATGTGGTGATCCTGCACTCGGCGCGCAAGAGCGACGAGGTGATCTTCGGCGATGAGCTGCGATCGCTCGATCGCCGGCACGAAGGCTTCGAGCTGCACGAGCAGCTGACCGGCGACAACGGTCGGATGACCCCGGCCGACCTCGAGCATCTCTGCCCCGACTGGCGCGAGCGCGAGGCCTACATCTCGGGACCGAGCGACATGCTCGAAGCATTCAGCGAGCACTGGGACGAGCACGGCGAGTGCGATCGCCTGCACATGGAACGCTTCCAGCCAAAGCTCGGCCTCGGCGAAGGCGAGGAGGGCGAGGGCGGCCCGATCAAGTTCTGCAAGTCCGACTGCGAGACGGAGTCCGACGGCAGCGTGCCGATTCTCGTGGCCGGCGAGGAGGCCGGGCTGGACCTGCCCTACGGGTGCCGTGAGGGGATCTGCCACACGTGCGTGGGCGAACTTCGCTCCGGGCGGGTTCGCGACCTGCGCAACGGGAAGGTCTACGGCCAGGAAGGTGAAGTCATCCGGACGTGCATCAGCGCGCCCGAGGGGCCGGTCGAAATCGACCTATGACACCGCAAACGACTCAGGGAGAAGCCATATGGCGACCGTCAGTCACGATGGCCAGCGATCGAACGGCAGCGCACCGGCCCCGACGCCGGACAACCCGCTGCACCGCCTGACACCCGAGCAGATCGAGGAGATCGGGCGCGAGTTCGACGAGCTCCACGAGCAGGTCAAGGCCAGCCTCGGAGACCGCGATGCGCGCTACATCCGATCGATCATCGCGCTACAGCGGCGGCTGGCGCTGCTCGGCCGTGCCGAGCTCGTCGCCTCGCGCTGGCGCATCCCATGGATCGTCGGAGCCTCGACGCTCGGCCTCGCGAAGATCCTCGAGAACATGGAGATCGGCCACAACGTCCTGCACGGTCAGTGGGACTGGATGAACGACCCGGTGATCAACTCCCGGGCCTGGGACTGGGACACCGCCTCGACCGCCGAGGCGTGGCGCCACTCCCACAACTTCATCCACCACACCTACACCAACATCCTCGGCAAGGACCGTGATCTCGGCTACGAGATCATGCGGATCGACCCCAGCCAGAAATGGCACCCCGTCTATCTCGCGCAGCCGTTCTACAACGTCCTGTTGGCGTTCCTGTTCGAGTGGGGCGTCGCCGTCCACGACCTCGACCTCGAGGCGATCCGCAAGGGCGAGAAGAGCAAGGAGGAGCTACTCAAGGAGCTCAAGGGGATCGGCGGCAAGGCACGTACGCAGATTGTCAAGGACTACATCGCGTGGCCGTTCATCAGCGGGCTCGTGATGACGCTTGTCGACGCCGCCGTGATCGCCGCCAAGGAGCGCTCTGAGAGCCCCGCCAAGCGCGCGGCAAAGCGCGCCGCGGCGAAGGTCGCCTGGCGCCATGGCGGACCGCGCGCACGCAAGGCGATCGTCAAGCGGCTGGTCGAACGGCGCTCGTTCCGTGAGCCGTTCGTCCGCACCCTGCAGGCCAACGCGCTCGCCAACGTGATCCGCAACGTGTGGTCCTACGCGATCATCTTCTGCGGCCATTTCCCCGACCAGACGTACACGTTCACGCAGGAGGAGACCGACGACGAGACCCGTGGCGGCTGGTATGTGCGCCAGCTGACCGGCGCGGCGAACATCGACGGCGGCCCGCTGTTCCACGTGATGAGCGGCAACCTCGGCTACCAGGTCGAGCACCACCTGTACCCCGACATGCCGAGCACCCGCTACGGCGAGATCGCGCCAAAGGTCCGCGAGATCTGCATGCGCTACGGGCTGCCGTACAACTCCGGCCCGTTCCACCAGCAGCTCGGAATGGTGCAGCGAACGATCATCCGGCTGGCGTTCCCGGGTGGTAAGGAGCGGCCGAAGCCCGGTGCCTACGACGGCCCGCTCGTGCGCGGTAAGGGCGAGCACGAGTCGCCGATCGCGAGCAAGAGCTAGCACTCGCAGCCGAGCGCAGGCAGACACGCCAAGGCGCGTCCAACTCCCGTGGACGCGCCTTGAAGAAGTAGCGGGGGCCGCCGATCACCCAGGGGATGGTTAATCAGGCGGCTTCTGCACGCGACGCACCGCCCCAGCGCCCCGGCCGCGGGATCGTGGTCGCGCAGGCGTGCGCTCTGATCGGCGCCGCCGCGACGATCGCCGTGACAGCGCACTCGATGCGCTGGAGCCTGTGGCCACTGCTGGTGATCGCCGCGCTGACCGTGGCCAGCGACCTGACCACGCTCGATGCCGGCAAGACCCGCTTGAAGGTGTCCGGAGCGGCACCCGGGCTGATGCTCGCGATCGTCGTCCTCGGCGGCGGCCCAGCGGCTGCGATCGGGGCAGGCGTGATGGTTGTGCGGTGGCTCGTGTCGTCGCCGCGCCGCCCCGTGCACTACCTGCGTAACGACACGACGAGCTATGCCTGGCTGCTATTGGCGACGGGATTCGGGCTCAGCGTGGCGACGCGCGCCACCCACCTCAACCGGTGGGCGCTCGGCTACTGCCTGCTGGTGTTCGTCGCGTTCCTGTGGGCGCTGGCGCTGCACTTCCTGTGGACCACGGCGTACCGCTGCTACGTCGAGCGCGGGCACATGAGCGAGGCGGTGCGCGAGGCGCTGCTGCCGCTGCTGTCGGCGCAGTTGCTCTCGGGCCTGCTGACGATGATCTCGGTGTACGTCGTGCTGCGCACGGGGACGGTTGGCCTCGCCGTCACCGGCGTGATGATCGTGATCTTCCAGTACCTGGTCGGAGAGCTGCTGACGTCCAAGCGCCGCGGCTACCGGCTCGCGCAGATCGCCACCACCGACGAGCTGACCGGCGTGGCCAACCGCGAGCGCTTCCAGGCGCGGCTGGAGCAGGAGATCGCGCTGGCGTGCGACGCGGGCGGCAGCTTCCCGGTGATGCTGCTCGACCTCGACCACTTCAAGGAGATCAACGACACGCTCGGCCACCATTACGGCGATCAGCTGCTGCGCGAGCTGGGCCCGCGGCTGGCGCGCACGGTTGGGCCCGACGGGCTCGTGGCTCGACTGGGAGGCGACGAGTTCGCCGTCTTTCCGGGCGAGCGAACCGACGACCCGGACCGGCTGCACAGGATCGCGATCGCGCTGATCGACGAGGTGCAGCGCCCGTTTGCCGTTGAGCAGATGATCTTGCAGATCGGGGCCAGCCTCGGGATCGCCCGGTTCCCGCACGACGGCGATGACTCGGGGGCCCTGTTGCGCGGGGCTGACGTAGCGATGTACGCCGCCAAGGAGGCGCGCGCCGGCCACAGGCTTTACGCCGCCGAGCTCGACCGCCACTCCCGCGACCGCCTGACCGTGCTCACAGACCTGCGCCATGCGCTCGAGAGCGACGAGATCCTGATCCACTACCAGCCGATCGTCGACGCGCACACGGGCGCCGTCGTCAGCGCCGAGGCGCTGGCGCGGTGGCAGCACCCCGAGCTGGGGATGATCCCGCCGGGTTCGTTTATCCCGGTGGCCGAGCAGACCGGGCTGATCGGTCCGCTGACGTGGGTGGTGCTCGAGGGCGCGCTGGCGCAATGCGGCGCCTGGCACCGCGCAGGCCACGACTTGTCGGTGGCTGTCAACCTCTCGGTCCGTAACCTGCTCGACCAGGATCTCCCGCGCCAGATCGAGGAGCGCCTCAAGCGGCACGACCTCCCCGCGAGCGCGCTGCGCGTGGAGATCACCGAGAGCATGATCATGGCCGACCCGGATCGCTCGCTGCAGACCGTCCTGGCCCTGAGCGCGCTCGGCGTGCACGTCTCGATCGACGACTTCGGGACCGGCTACTCGTCGCTGTCGATGCTCAAGCGCCTCCCTGTCGACGAGCTGAAGATCGACCGCTCGTTCGTCTCGCCGATGATGCACGACGAGAGCGACATGATCATCGTTCGTTCGACGATCAACCTCGGGCACGACCTCGGCATGAAGGTGATCGGCGAGGGCGTCGAGGACCAGGGCACGCTCGACCGGCTCGCGGCGCTGGGCTGCGACCTGATCCAGGGATATCACGTCAGCCGACCGCTGCCGGCTGACGCCGTCACGCAGTGGCTGATCGATCGGTTAGGGTCGCCCGGACATGGCAAAGGCGAAGCTGGGCAACCGCTCCAAGCCGGCACGTAGGGCACGACCGATCAAGGCGTACCGGGCGTTTGACCCGCGCCGCGTCGGTTCGCTGGAAACCGACGCCTGGGTGACGTACTACCGCCGCGAGTGGCTGCGGTTCCTGCGCGCGGCCATCGGATTGACGCGCCACACGTTCGGCCTCCCGTGGCACGAGACGCTGTACGGCTCGTGGCTCGTGCTCCGGGCCAACCAGCTCTGGGCGCCGTTCCCCGACAACGACGCCGACGGAGCGCGCCGGACAATGGAGCGCTTCTACGCAGTGCTCAAGCGGCGTCACGGGGAGGCGTTCGACCCCGCCACGGCCGCCAGGCTCGAGGTGGAGTGGTGGCGCGTGCACCGCGAGCACCAGCATGCCGAGCAGGACGACGGCGACGGCCCGCTGGTCGACGCGCTGGCGGCTCTGTACGCGTATGTGTACGAAGCGCCTGAGGCGGATGTCCGCGGGGCCGCCGAGCAGCGGGCGCTGGCGATGCGTTACTCAGACCAGTGGGTCGGGGAGGGTCGCGATCTCGCCAGCCCGTTGGTCGAACAGGAGCGCGCGGCGCTCGTGCGCTCCTACGCCGCGCTGCTGGCCGGCGTCCACCGCGTCGGATAATTCGTCGAGCAGCGAATCATCGGCGCGCTACCGTCATGGTATGCGCGGAGATGCAGATATTGCGCGCGTTGGTGCGTTGGTCGCCGACCCGGCGCGCGCGCGCGTACTTCTCGCGCTCGGCGACGGCCGCGCCCTCCCGGCGACGGTGCTCGCCGGCGAGGCGGGGGTTGCGGCGTCGACCGCGAGCGCTCATCTCGGAAAGCTTGTCAAGGGCGGGCTGCTCGTCGTCGAGCGCCACGGCCGGCATCGCTATTTCAGGCTCGCTGGGCCCGAGGTCGCCGAGCTGATCGAGGCGCTCGCGCGGTTGTCGCCGCCGGCGCCAGTGCGTTCCTTGCGCCAGGGCGCCCAGGCGCAGGCCGTGAGATACGCGCGCACGTGCTACGACCATCTGGCCGGGATGCTTGGCACCGAGCTGATGTCGGCGTTGCTAGAGCGCGACCTGCTGACCGGCGGCAACGGGGTGTTCGAACCCGGCGCCCCGGGCGCGGACCGTCTGTCGTCGCCGGGGTTTGACTTGGACTACCGGCTGACCGCGCAGGGGGCTCAGGAGCTGCGCGATTTCGGTATCGACTTCGAGGCGCTGCCTCGCAAGCGGCCGCTGGTCCGCTACTGCGTCGATTGGAGCGAGCAGCGCCACCATCTCGCCGGGTCGCTAGGTGCGGCGCTGGCCACGCGGATGTTCGAGCTGGGATGGGTCAGCCGGGCCCGCAACAGCCGTGCGGTGCATCTCTCAGATGATGGTCGAGACGGCCTGAAGCGAAGCTTCGGGGTCGAGCTCAGCGAGCCGGGCGAACTCAGCGAACCGTAACCGGCCGCCGCGCGGACGCGGCTACTTGCGATCGTGCGGGAGCGTCGGCGGCAGCAGCAGCGAGTACACCCGCACCGGGCGCTCGGGCTCGAACCGCTTCTCGGACGACACGCGCGAGGCGCGCTTGGTCCTGGATGGATCCGCCGAGCTGCGTAGTTGCAGAAATTTGAACATGGTTTCGCGCCGGTTGCCTGTTCCGGCTAAACACGGTTTACCCTGCAAACCGCCGCGTAACCAATTCTTGGGTTATCTACTACGCAGCAAGCTCGCGCGGCTCGCTCGGAAGCCTCGCCACGTTGTCCCGCGCTTTGGCCTCGTCGGCGTCCTTCGCCGCCACGGGCGCGAGCCCACGACCCACGGCCGGCACCGTCTTTCGCAGGCGCACGAAGCTGACCGTGCCGCCCAGCGTCGGCACCCATAGCGCGACCGCGTGGTACATGACCACCGCAGCGGCAGCGGGCTCGGCCGGTAGCCCGTAGAGCACGAGCGCTCCAAGCAGGCCGCCCTCCAGCACTCCGATCGCGCCCGGGATCGGCACGAGGTTCGCCAGGTAGCCGACCTGATAGCCGACGACAAGCGCCAGCAGCGGCACGCTCGCGCCCACCGCCCGCAGGCACGCCCACAGCACGGCGATGTCGAACAGCAGGTAGGTGATCGATCCGAGCACCCGCCAATCACCACCGGTCGCGGCCGACGCCGTCTCGCGAACCCACGACGCGACCCGCACGATCAGCGAACCGAGCGGGCCCGGCTCGGGTCCGACCCGCCGCGCCAGCAATGGCGTAACGGAGAACGCGCCGATCGCCAATGCCGTCGCCGCGGCCGGGACCAGGCCGTAGAGCGGACCGGAGTGGTGCGTGCCGATCCCGGCCCAGACACCGAGGCCGGCCAGGACCATCACGGCGCCGTTGACGGCGCTGGTCAGCAGGAAGATCACAGCGGAGCGGTTGACGATCCGCGACCAGGTGAAGCCCCACGCGCGCATCGCCCAGGCGCCGACGGCCAGGCCGCCCGCGCCGCCGACGGGAACGACCGCTCCGAACGCCTGCTCGGCCCATGCCAGCCGGCGTACGTCACGCGGGCGCGCTTCGCGGATCACTAGCCTGACGACCGCCACGTAGCCAAGGCAGGACGCGACCTCGAGCCCCACGGCGAGCACGAGCCAGCCCGCGTGCGCGTGCGCGACGCGGTCGAGCACATCGCGCAGATCGGGCACCGCAAGTCCGATCGCCAGGAACATCACGCCGAGCGCGACCGTCCAGATCACGCCGTTGCGCAGGCGGTGCGCGTCGCCCTCGGCGCTGCTGTTGCTCTCGCCCCCGCGTTCGACGGAAGGCTGCTGCGAGTCCTCCGGCCGCTGCTGCTCGGGCTCGACCGACCCCTGAATCCTATTCTTGTGCGAGATCGGTTGCACGCAGAGGATTGTACAGGACAATCGTGCGCGGCACTAATTATTGTGTATGCAACTAGCTCATGGCGTCAACCGCACAGGCAGCTTCTTGTGCTGGTTGATGAACGCCGACTCGGCCATCGTCGCGCGTCCGTCGAGCTCCATCGCCGGGTAGCGCTTGAGCGTCTCCTCGAACATGACGTTGAGCTCCAGGCGGGCCAGCGCGGTCCCGAGGCAGAAGTGCCGGCCGCCGGCGCCGAAAGCCTGGTGCTCCGGGTTGCGGCGCACGTCGAAGCGGTCGGGGTCCTCGTAGCGAGACTCGTCGCGGTTGGACGAGGCGTACCACATGACGACCTTGTCGCCCTTGCAGATCGGCACCCCGGCCAGCTCGGCATCGCACGTCGCGGTCCGGCGGAAGTGCGCGAACGCGGGGAACATCCGCAGCGACTCCTCGACGGCGCTCGGGATCAGCGACGGATCGTCGAGCAGCAGCTGACGCTCATCGGGATGCTGCATCAGCGCGAGCATTCCGCTGCAGTACGTGGCCTTTGTGCTGTCGTTACCCGCCGCAACCAGCAGGAAGAAGCCCATCACGATCTCGTGCTCCTCGAGCCGCTGACCGTCGATCTCGGCGTGCACGAGCACGCTCGTGAGGTCATCAGTGGGACGTTCGCGGCGCTCGGCGATCATCCGCCGGCAGCGCTCGAAGATCTCCGGGATGTCCTTCTGGGCGACGCTCTCGATGCCGCCCGGGTTGAGGTCCGGATCGCCGGCACCCAGCGCTGAGTTCATCAGCGACGCCCACACCGCGTCGTCCTCGGGCGGGATCCCCATGAAGCTGCCGATCACCCGCGACACGACCGGCTGCGCGACATCGCTGACCAGGTCGCACGTCTCGCGCCCCTCGAGCCGGTCGAGCACGTCGATCACGATCTGGCGGATCGCGGGCTCGTGCGCGGCGATGCGCTTGGGCGTGAAGCCGGCCTGGAACAACATCTTGAGGCGATCGTGCTTGGGCGGGTCCATACCAATGAACATCGCGCGCACCAGCTCGACCGGGAAGCCCTCGGTGACGGCGGTGACGCCGCCGAGCTCGGACGAGTACGTCTTGAAGTCGCGACTTACGGCGTGGATGTCGTCGGCGCGGGTGACCGACCAGAAGCCCTTCTCCCTCGGGTACTCGGTGACCTTGTCCGTCCAATGCACCGGACACTCGCTGCGCAGCTGGCGAAACAGGTCGTGCGGCGGCCCCTCGAGCCAATACTTGCGCTCGCCGACGCGGACGTCATCAAGGTTGCTCCTGGTCGATGTCACCGGTACTCCACCCTCCGAAGGTTCGTTTCTACGCCCAATCCCCCGCGCCCGCCTGACGCGGCCAACGCGATCCTACTGACTCCCTCTAGGCTCTCCGCCAACGCCCAGTCGATGGAGAGGAGACGCTCGCCGTGAAGATGCGCGCCGCGGTGCTCGAGGAGTTCGGGAAGCCGCTCAACGTCACCGAGGTCGACCTCGACGAACCGCGCGCCGGCGAGGTGCTCGTCCGGTTGGAGGCATGCGGCGTCTGTCACACCGACATGTACACCGCCTCCGGAGCCGACCCCTCTGGGTACGCACCCGCGGTGCTCGGGCACGAGGGCTGCGGGATCGTGGAGCGGCTGGGCGAAGGCGTGACCAGCGTCGGAGCCGGCGATCGCGTGGTGACGCTGTTCTCGCCGCAGTGCCGGGAATGCGAGCACTGCCGCAGCCCCAAGACGAATCTCTGTCTGGCGATCCGCGAGCAGCAGAACCTCGGCCACCTGCCCGACGGCAGCACGCGCCTGTCGCGTGACGGCGAGAGCATCCGCCACTTCATGGGCACCAGCACGTTTGCGCAGTACACGGTGATGCCCGAGATCGCGCTCGCCAAGATCCCGGCGGATGCGCCGCCGGACCGCGCCGCGCCGTTCGCGTGCGGGCTGTCGACCGGGATGGGCGCGGCGATCAACACCGCCAAGGTAGAGCCCGGCTCCACGTGCGTGGTGTTCGGCGCCGGGCTCGTGGGGCTCGGAGCGGTGGCCGGATGCCGCCTGCAGGGAGCCGAGCGGATCATCTGCGTGGACCTGTCCCCCGAGCGCCTGGAGCTCGCGCGCGGCCAGGGCGCGACGGATGTGTGGACGGGCGGCGACGACACGGTGGCCCGCGTGCTCGAGGAAACCGGCGGCTTCGGCGCCGACTACACCTTCGAGGCAACCGGGCTGGTGTCGGTGATGCGCCAGGCGGTCGAGTCGGCACGCATGGGCTGGGGCCTGTGCACGGTCGCCGGCGTCGCCGGACGGGGCGAGGTGCTCGAGGTCGTCCCGCGGTACCTGATCACCGGCCGGCGCGTGTGCGGCAGCTCGTTCGGCGGCGTCAAGGGCCGCGACCAGGTCCCCCAGTTCGTGCAGCTCTATCTCGACGGCCAGCTCGACGTCGACTCGCTGATCTCGCACCGGATCACGCTCGACGACGTGAACCGCGGGTTCGAGCTGATGGAGCATCAGGACGGGATCCGTAGCGTGATCCAGTTCGGCTGACCGATCTCACGAACGCGCGCGCACGCGCGTTCATCGGTCCATGCGGATAGCCGGCGGATGGCGCACGCAGTTCGTCGCGCTCGCGGCGATCTGGGGATCGAGCTTCTTGTTCATCAAGGTGCTCGACCGCGACTGGTCGCCGACCTGGGTCGCGCTCGGGCGCGTCGCGCTGGGAGCGGCGACGCTGGTCGTGCTGGTGTATGCCCGCGGCGAGCGCTTGCGGGTACCGCGCGCGGCGTGGCCGCACATCCTGATCGCGGCGTTGTTCTTGAACGCGATCCCGTTCACTCTGTTCGCCTACGGCGAGCGCCACGTGTCGTCGATCGTGGCCGGTCTGTGGAACGCGAGCGCGCCCCTGTGGGTGCTCGCGTTCGTCCTGCTCGTGTTCGGCGACGAGCAGCTGACCACGGCACGTGCCGCCGGCCTCGCGTTCGGGTTCGCCGGCGTCGTGCTCCTGCTCGGCCCGTGGCGCGGTCTCGGCGGCGGCGAGGCCGTCGGGCATCTGGCCTGCGCGGGCGCAGCGGCCTGCTACGGCATCGGCTTCCCCTACGCCCGGCGCTATGTCGCAAGCCGGCCCGAGAGCGGCGTGGTGCTAGCTGCCGCCCAGCTTCTCTGCGCGACCGCGGTGCTGGCCCTGTTGACGCCGTTCACCGCCGCCCCGACGCTTCACATCGGCGCCGGCGGCGTGCTCGGGATTCTCGTGCTCGGCATCCTCGGCAGCGGCGTCGCCTACGTGCTCAACTACGCGATCCTCCGCGCCGCCGGGGCGACCACGGCCGCGACCGTCACGTACCTGGTGCCGGTGTTCTCGACGATCCTCGGCGCGGTCGTCTTGAGCGAGACCGTGCACTGGAACCAGCCCGTCGGCGCAGTGGTGCTGCTCACGGGGATCGCGATTTCTCGCAATAGAGCGCTAACGGAGCGGCAGCTCGGTCGTCAGCGGCGCCTGCTCCTCGCGTGCGATCGCCAGCGCGTCCTCGAGGCCTCGCCGGGCCGCGCGGTCGACGATCCGCTGGGCGAACATCCGCGTGTGTAGCGCGAACGCGACCGAACGCGGGGCCACGATGATCCGCGAGCGCATGCCGACGCCTCGCTCGATCGCCTCGATCCCCACGTTCAGCGGCGAGACGCCGCTGAACGGGCCCTTGTTGAAGAACCGCAAGGCGGCCGCCGACCTGGTGCCGAAGCCGCGGCTGACCATGTCGGTGTCGAGCTCGCCGAAGTAGGCGACGCCGACCCGTGCGCCGGTCGGGGCAAGCTCGATCCGAAGCGTGTTGGAGAGCGCCTCGACGCCCGCCTTCGCGGCGCTGTAGGCGCCCATGAGCGGCGGCTGCACGGCCGCGGCGAGCGACGCGATCGCCAGCGCATATCCCCGGTCGTGGGAAATGTGGGGCGCCGCCGCCCGAAACGTGTTGTAGACGCCGATCAAGTTCACTGCGATCGTTCGCTCGAAGGTGTCCGGATCGCCGCCCGCGATCGGCATCAGCGCGGCCACGCCCGCGTTGGCGATCACCACGTCGAGTCCGCCCAGGTGGTTCACCGCCGCGTCGACGGCGTCTTGCACCTGGCGGCGGTCGCGCACGTCGCAGGGCACCGCGAGCGAGTTACAGCACTCGGCGGCGACCTGTGCGAGCGCCTCGGGCTCGATCCCGGACAGCACCACCTTCGCGCCCCGGCCGTGCAGTCGCTTGGCCGACGCTGCGCCGATCCCCCGCGCAGCGCCCGTGATCAGGATCCGCATCCCGGGCAAGGCTTGAAGCGCTCGGGAGGGGGCGGTGTAGTACATCCGGCCCAGTGGCCACACGGAGCGACCTTAACGCGCCCGCCTGGTCGGCGCCAGCTTGCGACACTGGCCCCAGTGCCCGAAGAGCAGCTCGACGCGTACCTCGACAGCGTGCTGATCGGCGGCCGCGAGCGCCGCGAGATCGTGATCGCCGATTACGACCCTCAGTGGCGTCGCCGCTTTGAAGCCGAGCGCGCGCGGATCGGATCGGCGCTCGGCGACACCGCGCTGCTAATCGAGCACATCGGCTCGACATCGGTGCCGGGGCTCGCGGCCAAGCCGATCGTCGACGTGCTGGTAGCTGTGTCGGACGTCAGCGACGAATCGTCATTCGGACCTGCGCTCGAGCGCGCCGGCTACGAGCTACGCGTGCGCGAGCCCGAGCATCGGATGTACCGCACGCCCGAGCGCGACGTGCACGTGCATGTATGGAACAAGACAGACCCCGAGGTCGACCGCCACCTCGTGTTCCGCGATCGCCTGCGGGCGTCGCCCGACGACCGCAGCGAGTACGAACGCCTCAAGCGCTCCCTCGCCCAGCGCGAATGGCGCGACGTCAACCACTACGCCGACGCCAAGGGTCCGCTGATCAAGGCGATCCTGGCCCGCGCCAAGCAATCGCATATTCGTCGCGCGCGATCGTCTGACTCGCCCGCGGTCGCGCTCCTGCTTGCAGATCTCGGCTACCCGACCGACGCCGACGACGCCGGCGCGCAACTCGGCCGGCTGCTCGATCGCGACGACGCCGGCGCGCTCGTGTACGAGGACGAGGGCGAGCCGGTCGGGCTGATCACCTACCACGTCTTCGATCTCATCTATCGGCCCCGCCCGCACTGCCGGATCACCGCGCTGTCCGTGCGCGCGGACCGCCGGCGCCAGGGCATCGCGCGGGCGCTGCTCGAGGCCGTCGAGGCGCTCGCGCGCGAGCACGGCTGCTTCCGGGTCGAGCTGACGACTCGGCAGGATCGCGACGATGCGCTGCATTTCTACGAGGCGTGTGGGTTCGAGGAGCGACCTCGCCGCCTGGTCAAGCGGCTGTGACCGCATTCGAGGAGCTGGCCGCGTCGCCCGACGCGACGATCGATCGCCTCGCGCTGGCGATGGCGGCCGAGTTTCGCGAGGTCGACGTCGCCACGGCGATGGCGAGCCTCGACACGCTCGGCGCCGACCTGTCGGCGGCGGCGCAGCGAACGAACGACTCGCCGGAGGTCGTGGCCGTCATCTGCGCCGAGGTCCTCGGCGGCGTGCACGGATTCGAGGGCGACCGCAAGCACTACGACGACCCGCAGAACTCGATGCTCGACGTCGTGCTGGAGAGGCGGAGGGGACTGCCGATCCTGCTGTCGGTCGTCTACATCGAGGCCGCGCGCCGCGCGGGGATCGCGCTGTCAGGCGTTGGCTTGCCCGGCCACTTCGTCGTCGGGTACTTCGGCGCGGCTGAGCCGATGCTGCTCGATCCCTTCGAGGGCGGGCGGCTGATCAGCGTGGCAGCCGAGCCCGATGCGTTGCGGCCGTGGCTGCCGGACGAGATCGCGATGCGCATGCTCAACAACCTCGTCTCCTCCTACACGCGGCGCGGCGATCTGACGCATGCGATCCGCGCGGCCGAGCTGCGGCTCTCGCTGCGCGCCGCCGAGGCGATGCGCGAGACGCTCGAGACCGAGCTGCGCACGCTTCAGGTCCGGCTCAATTAGCGCGCCGGCCCGCGCGCTCGGACGCTCATGCTGCCCCTCCCCCGGCCGCCGCGGCGATGAACCGCAGCCCGTTGATGCCGGGCACGAAGAAGTACTCGCCGCCCCTGACGGTCACCACCCGCGACAACGGCCCCACGAAGAACGGCGGGCTGCCGGGGACCGTCATCTTGCTGGGCGGCGTGCCGTCCTGGGGCCCGAGCATCACGTCCTGGTCCTCGCCCAGGCCGAACGTGTTGCCCGCGTTGAGCCACTGCGACTGGATGAACTCGAACTGGCGCGAGATGCTCGCCTGCAGGCACGCGAAGATCACGCCGCGGTCCTGGCCGTCGTCGGCGGCCCCGGGCGCCAGCGCCGGCCCGTACGGGATCCCTCGCCGGATCAGCCGGTGGCGATTGACGAGCTTGCCGTCGAACGGGAGGCTGAGACGCGGGTTTGCGCGGCGCACGTGGGCGCCGATCGGACACCGCAGCCCGTCGGGGTCGTTGCCGTAGTCAAACGCGTTGTTGCGCTGGGCGTCCGCGGCGAGGGTCGTGTCGGCGGATGCAGGAGACAGCGCGACCGGCGTGCCGTCCCGCCACCTCCCGATGATCTTGGCGGCGAGCTGCTCTTCGCCGCCGGGATACAGGGCGGCAGACTCCGCGAGCCGCGCCCTGAACGCAGCAACATCCTGGCGAAGCTTGCGGTAGACCATGTACGAGCCGTTGATGCTCAGCTCCACGGGCGGTGGCGCCGGGGGCAGCACTCCCTCCTCGTCGGCGTAGCCGAGGATGAACTCGCCGGCACGGATCGGGCGCCAGCCGCCGTTGGCAGCGGGCGCTCCCTGTCCCGGCGTCGGCGCGATCGTGCTGCCCTCGATCGACGGCTGCGCGAAGCCGTCGGCATAGCCGAAGTGCTCGACGCCGCCCGGCAGCGCGGCGCCGACGTCCTCGTGGACGACCGACAGTCCGCCGTTCGCCTCCAGCGCGGCGCGGACCCGCGCATCGTGCGCGTCCATCGCCTCCTGGTGCTTGGCGCTGATCATCACCAGCGCGTGGATGCCGGGACCGCCGAGTCCGCCCTCCCACGTGGACGGGTCGCTGTCGCCGTAGTCGCCGAGCAGGCTTGCGCGGGCCGCCATCCCCTGGCGAAACTCCTCCGGGAAGCCCGCGAGCGACGCGTCGGGGAGCTGGAGCGCGCGCAGACCCGAGTAGCTGAAAGCGACGTTGACGCCCGAGTCCGGCTTGTTGTCCCACGGCGCCGCGGTCAGCACCTCCGCCGTCGCGTCGGCGACCCACGCCGCCGCGCGAGCGACGTCGTCGATGCTTAGGAACAGGTAGCGGGCGAACGGCAGCCGGTAGCCGCGCACGACGAACCCCTGGATGCGCGCCAGGTCGAGCGTGGTCATTGCCCGAAGCGCTCCCGAAATGCCGCCTGCAGCGCCTCGGCGCCCATCCCCTGCGCCGACAGCGCGAAGTCGATCACGTCGCGGCGCACCCCGAGGCTGCGCTTGACCTGCTCGACGGTGCGGTCGCCGTACGCCGCGAAGAACAGCGCGTTCTCGATCTGGTGGCGTCGCAGATAGGCCGCAAACGCGGTCGGGTCATCGCGGCCCGGATACCCCTCGCAGTGATCCCAGATCGCATCCGCCGCCTCGCCCAAGCCCGTTCGCAGTCCCTCCAGGTACGGCGCGACCGCCCCGTCGAAGTTGCTGGTGAACAACAACCGCCCGAGACTGAGGCGGTCGCGGCGCTGGCGCGGTCCCTCGTACACGACGTCGCCGATCACGACCCACCTGGCGAAGTGCGTCCTGGGCACCCGTGCGAGCGGGCTGTCGTCGCCGCCCTGCAGCAGATCCAGGTCGCGCGCCAGCTGCGTCTCGTGCCCGTCGCGAATCGGCGTGAGCACGGTGAGCCCGTAGGCCTGCCCGGACGTGTTGTGAGCGTCGTTCACAGGTCTCGCTGCACGCTCGTCAGAAACGACTCGTACTCGGCCTTGAACGCCTCGGGCCCGAGTGTCGCGGCCCGGGAGCGCAGCCGCTCGAGCGCCGCCTCAACCCGCCCCGCCGACACGATCTCCGTCGTCGTCGCACCCGGATACGCCGACCAGTAGTGGTTGGCGACGAACTCGTTACGCCGGATGTACTGCTTGAACGGTTCCACCGGGAGCGGTCCCGGGAAGCCGAACGAGGTCCCCCAGATCGCCTTCATCCGAAATGCCACGACTTCCGAGAACGCGTCGATGTACTGATCCCAGGTCCCGTTGAAGTTGCTCTCGAACAGCAGGTAGCTGTACTGCAGGCGCTCTCCCTCGCCCTGGTCGGGGAAGCGCTCGATCACCGCCCAGCGGGCGTAGTGGATGAACGAGAGCGTCTGAAGCTTCTTGAGCGTCTCGGTGATGTTGCGCCCGGCCCAGAACACGAGCCAGAGCAGCAGTGGTCCGCCGCGCCGCACCGGCGTGAGCACGGTGATCGCCGTCGCCTTCCCCTCGACGTTCGCCACCGGCCAACCCTATCCGGCCCGCTCGCCCGGTGGGTGGATGAATCGCAGCGCCCGCGGTGGAGCGGGCGCTGTGGCGCCTACCCGACGCCTACCGGCACGCGCGCGAGCGTCTCGCGGCCGACTCGCTGCAGGTCGCGCAGGTACGACAGGTGCGCGGCCCAGACAACGTTGTCATCGGCCCCGTCGGCAAGACTGATCGTGTCGCAGTGAGCGTCCAACAACTCGTACACGAGATCGGTCAGCAATTCCGTGGTCGCCACGGTCCCGGCTGATTGCGGGTTCAACATGCCTAATACCCCCTCTTGGGACGGGGCACAGAATGAACCTCGTCCCGGACAGTTCCTTGTCGCCAGAGAATGTTCCTACACGATCAACGCACAAACCCGTCACAAATGACGCGGGTTCGTACGTTTTTGCGCCATGCGAACACGGACGGCCTATCGTGCGCAGCCGCGCACGGGGCAAACGTCCCAGTCGACCCCGTCAGCCAATGGTTCGGGATGTTTGCTCCGCAGGAGGGAGCGAACGTCCCGCGTCCCGCCTAGAGCGAGTCGATCGGGACGTTTGCTCACTCAGTACCGCCGCCGCGCCGCCGGCTCCAGATCCGGGTTCTGCCAACCGCCGTCGGCCGGGTTCAGGTTCACACCCGGCGGGACGATCTCGTCGATCCGGTCCAGCACCTCGTCGGACAGCTCGACGTCGGCCGCGCTGATCTGGGACTCGAGCTGCTCCATCGTCCGCGGGCCGATGATCGCGGCCGTGACCGCCGGATGGCGGATGACGAACGCGAGCGCCATCTCGATCAGGCTGATCCCGGCCTCGTCGGCTAGCCGCGCCAGCGCGTCGGCTGCCTCGAGCTTGCGCTGGTTTCCGGGGATCGACATGTCATAGCGCCCGGGGATCCGCTCGGCGCGATGCGAGGTCGGCAGATCCTGGCCGAGGCGGTAGCGCCCGGTCAGCCATCCACCGGCGAGCGGGCTCCACGGGATCACGCCCATGCGGTGGCGCCGGCACGTCGGCAGCACGTCGGTCTCGACCCCGCGCACGAGCATCGAGTACGGCGGCTGCTCACACACGAAGCGCTCGCGGCCGCGGTCGCGCGCCACCCACTGCGCCTCCACGATCCTGCTCGGCGGGAACGTCGAGGACCCGATGTAGCGGACCTTCCCGGCGCGCACCAGGTCGGTGAGTGCGCCGAGCGTCTCGTCGATGTCGGTATCGGACTCGGGGCGGTGGATCTGGTAAAGGTCGATCCAGTCGGTGCCCAACCGCCGCAGGCTGTTCTCGACCTCGCGCACGATCCAGCGCCGGGAGTTGCCGAACTCGTTGGGATCATCGCCCATCGTGCCGTGGACCTTGGTGGCGAGGATGACGTTGTCGCGCTTGCCTCCGGCCAGCGCCTTGCCGACGATCGCCTCCGACTCCCCGCGCGAGTACACGTCGGCGGTGTCGACGAAGTTGATCCCCGCGTCCAGAGCACGATGGATGATCGCGATGCCCTCGTCGTGGTCGGGGTTGCCCCAGGCGCCGAACATCATCGCGCCGAGGCACAACGGACTGACTTTGACTCCGGTGCTACCGAGCTCTCGTAGGTTCATGAATCCACCGTAGCGAGGAGGTCGTCGAGCACTCGGTCGTAGGCGCCGACCGTCAGCGACAGGTGCCCCTCGTCGGGCAGCAGCTGCGCGCGCGCGCCCGCGACGTGATCGGCGAGCCAGCGTCCATGGTCGAACGGCACCATCCGATCCTGGCCGCCCTGCCAGATCGTCACCGGCCGGTCGATCGCGGCAAGCGAGAACCCCCAGTCGTGCAGGATCGCCAGGTCGTCGTCCAACCATCCCCAGATGCCCCTGCCGACGGCCAGCTTGACGGCGTCGGTCAGGTACTGCGCAAACTCTCCCGTCATCGACGCGACGTCGACGGGCGAGACCAGGTCCCCGAACGCCTCGTGAAGCTGCTCGGGGGCAACACGCACGTAATCGGCCGCCATGTGGTCCAGGAACTTGATCAGCTGTCCCGAGTCGGCGGCCGCAAACTCCTGGATGTTCTCCTCGCCCATGCCGGCGAGCCAGTCCAGACCCTCAGCGTCGCGCGGCGCGACGGATGCGAGCGTCGCGGTTGCGATCACCCGGTCGCCGAGCAGCGCCGCGCAAGCCAGCGCGTGTGGGCCCCCGCCCGACCAGCCGACGGTGTAGAAGCGGTCGATCCCGAGCTGATCGGCGATCGCCGCGACGTCGGCCGCACAATCGGCGACGGTGCGGCCCGGCCGGCGGTCGCTACGGGCGTACCCAGGCCGCGAGTAGGCGACATGGCGAAGGCCACGAGCGGTGCCGGCCGCAACCATCGGCTCGAACATGATCCCGGCGCTGGGCGTGCCGGTGTGGAAGAACACGACGGACTGCGCGCCGTCCGGGCCGCTGCGCTCAATCTCGATCCTGCGGCCCCCGACCTCGAGGGTCTCGCGCACTAGTGCACTACCCGTTGGCGAAGTAGTCGGCGTTGATCTTGGTGAAGTGCTTCCACTCGTCCGGCAGCTGATCCTCGGCGAAGATCGCGTCCACCGGACAGGCCTCGACG
>Ga0207693_10001594_pt1 | contig 20042 bp, 21 predicted proteins | sample LARL81metaG_FD_184347 | JGI IMG/M metagenome (GOLD analysis project Ga0207693, IMG submission 184347) | Corn, switchgrass and miscanthus rhizosphere microbial communities from Kellogg Biological Station, Michigan, USA - LAR L8-1 metaG... | ecosystem: Host-associated > Plants > Roots >...
GATCATGCGCGACGCGATCGAGCCGAACCTGGTGCAGACCCTCGAGCATCAGCCGGTGTTCTTGCACGCGGGGCCGTTCGGAAACATCGCGCACGCGAACAACTCGATCATCGAGGACCGGATCGCGCTGAAACTCGCCGACTACGTGATCACCGAGGCGGGGTTCGCGAGCGACCTCGGCTTCCAGAAGTTCTGCGACATCGTCTGCCGGTTCGGCGGCTTCTCACCGAGCGCCGGCGTGCTCGTGACAACGGTGCGCGCGACGAAGTCGCACGGCGGGATGGCGTTCAACGATCTCGGCACCGAGGACCTCGAGGCGCTCCGACGCGGGATCGACAACCTGACCGCGCACATCGGGATCCTCCGCGAGTACGGCCTGCCCTGTGTCGTCTCGATCAACAACTTCCCGAGCGATACCGACGCGGAGATCGCGTTGATCAGCGACCTCGCGGTCGGCGCAGGCGCCGAGACGGTCGTCGTCAACCGGGGGTTCGCCGAAGGGGGCGCCGGCGCGACCGAGCTCGCCGAGGCCGTGGTCGAGGCGTGCGAGCGCCCGAACACCTTCCACCAGCTCACGCCCGACAAGACGCCCCTCAAGGATCAGATCGAAGCGATCGCGACCCGTCTGTACGGCGCCGACGGCGTCGACTACCTCCCGCAGGCCGAGAAGGACATCGCGCGGATGGACGAGCTCGGGTTCGGCACCGTGCCGGTGTGCATGGCCAAGACGCACCTGTCGCTGAGCCACGACCCGCTGATGCTCAACCGCCCCCGCGGGTTCCGCCTGCCGGTCCGCGGCGTCGTCCCGAGCGCCGGCGCCGGGTTCGTGGTCGTGCTGTGTGGTGACATGCAGCGGATGCCCGGCCTCGGCTCCACGCCGAATTTCATGGGCGTCGACATCGATGCCGACGGGCGCACCGTCGGCTTGTTCTGATCGGTCAGGCGACCTCGTCGTCGGGCGGCATCACGCAGAACTCGTTGCCCTGCGGATCGAGCATCACGCACCAGACACCACCGTCGCCCTCGGCCCAGTTGTGGATCGTCGCGCCGAGGTTCTCGAGCCGTTCGACCTCCGCTTCGAGGTCGTCGTCGGCCAGGACGTCGAGATGGACGCGATTCTTCGTCACCTTGTCCTCGGGCACCTCGGCGAAGAACAGCACCGGCAGGTCGGAGTCCTCCGGTGGCTCGACCATGACGGTCGGGTCGTCCTCCGGGTCGACGATGCCTTTGGCCGCGAGCCGCGCGAGCTCGACCTCGTCGTAGGCGGCGACGCTCCAGCCGAGCGCCTCGGCCCAGAATCGGGCGAGCGGCGCCGCATCACGGCAGTCGAAGACGATCGCGTCGATCCGCACCGCCGGAGCCTGCGCCGCTGCGCGTCTCCGCGCAAGCCCCTTTCGGCAGGCCTAGGTATGCACGGCGATGTAGAAGGCCTCGCTGACGTCGCGGAGGAGCGACTGCGCACGGTGCCGCAGCGAGTTGGCCGAATCGGCGAGTTCCTGCTGCCGCGTCTTGTCGATGAACGTGATCGCGTTGATATCGACGTTGGCGAGCGCCGAAAGGGCCGCGGCATGCAGCGACGTCGCGGCGCTCAACGCGTCCGACGCCGCGTTGGGGTTGCCCGAGGTGAGCGTTTCCTCGGCGAGCGCCATCAGGTAGACGGCCCGCCGGGCGACCTCCAGTGGGATGTCGGCGGCGCGCTCGAGCGACCTCTGCAGCGTCGTCGACCAGGTGTGCTGCTCCTCCGGCGTGTTCTTCGGGAGCTTGTAGGCGGCCATGACGTCGCGGTACGCCTCGGCGTCGCGGTCGGCGAGGGCGAGCAACGTGTAGCGCTCGTCGTCGCATTCGTCGGCGATCGCGCGCATCCGGTCGACGACCGACTCGAAGCCCTTCTTCTTGATCGTGAGCCGGGCCACCATCGACACGAGCGCAGCGCCCGCGGCCGCCGAGACCGCGGCCCACGCGCCGCCGCCGGGTGTCGGCTGATCGGACGCGAGCTCTTCGAGATACACGCCGACCCGCGAGCCAGCGGTAGGCATCTCCTCGATCGGCACCTTCTCGGGTGGAGCCGTCGCGGCCGTGCTCGGACCGGCAGCCCAGCCGCTCGCCCCCTGCTCCTGGCGCCCGAGATCGGGAACAGCGCCCAGGGCGGACTCAGATCCCTGCGGGCCACCCCACTGGTCGCTCACGACGCCTCCTCGATTAATCGCTCGAGCACCTGGGCCTCCCGATCGAACCCCAGCAGCCGCACGTACTCGGCATCCTCCGGCGACAGTGCCGCCTCCGGCACCAGCCCGACGATCTCGGTGTCGAGCACCTCGGCGCCGCGGGCCTCGGCCTGCGCGACGACGGCATCGTACGCCGCTCGAACCCCGGTGGTGGTGTAGTCGACGAGGTTCATCGAGACGGTCGAGCATCCTCGCTCGGGCACCACGAACCCGATCGCCCGGAGCGCAGGCAGTCCGCCGCCCGATCCGCGGATCGTGCGGGCGATCTCTTTCGCATCGGCCTCCGTGGCGGTCAGATATGCGTTGAACGCCACGAGCGGCACGCGGGCGCCCACCGCGGTCGCGCCCGCCGAGCCGATCGCGTGCGGCCCGAGGTCCGGGAGCCGCTCCCCCTTGGCGACGGCATCGCGCAGGCCCTCGTACTCGCCCTTGCGGACGACGGCGAGCGAGGCCCGCTCCGGGATCAACGCCGCCTGGTCGTACAGGTACACGGGAAGGTCCAACGCGTCCGCGAGCTCGGCGCCGACCTCGCGCGCCAGCTCGACGCACGAGACCATCTCCACGTCGCGCACGGGCATGAACGGGATCACGTCGGTCGCGCCCATCCGCGGGTGGCCCCCGCGATGGTGCTCCATGTCGATCAGCCCCGCCGCGACGCGTGCGGCGCTGACCGCAGCCCGGTGCACGCCGTCACGGCTCCCGAGCACCGTCGTGTCGAGCCGGTTGTGGTCGCCGTCGGCCTGGCGGTAGACGAGGTGCGCGCCGGGGACCTGCAGCGCATCGCAGATCGCATCCATCACGTCGACGCGGCGCCCCTCGGAGAAATTGGGCACGACGCCGAAGATCGGCTCCCCCACGGGCCGAGGATAGCCGTCGGTCAGGCGCGGGGCTTCGTCTTCTCCGGATCCAGGATCGACAATGGCGCCACGGTCGCCACCGCGCCGCCCACCTCGACCTTGGCGCCGTCCTCGGCCGCGGCCGTGTCGAGGATCGCCAGGCCGATCGGACCCACCCGCGGGCTGTCGGCCGGCGATGTGACGACGCCCACCTCGGCGCCGTCCTTCGTCACGGCCGTCCCCGCCTCGGGCACCGCGCCCTCGAACCGGAGGGTCTTGAAGCGCTTCGGCGGGTTCGCCCCGTACGCCTTCAGGGCGTCGGCGCCGACGTTCTCCGTGTCGGTCTTGATGAACCTGTCCATCGAGACGTCCCACGGCGACGTCTCGCCCGGCTGGTAGTCGACCGCGATGATGATCAGGCCGACCTCGGTCCGCGCCAGGTCGATCGCGTTCAGCCCGAACGCCGTCGCGCCGGCCGCCAGCAACGCGTCCCACACCACCTGCGCGTTGGACGGATCCATCACGACCTCGTACCCGTGCTCGCCGCTGAACCCGGTGCGGAGCACGTACGCGGGCACGCCCGCGACCGTCGTCATCGTCGGCCAGAACTTGAAGTAGCCGAGCTCGCCGAGGTCGCGCTCGGTCAGCGGCTGCAGCGTCGCCTGCGACGTCGGGCCCTGCACCGCGATCATCGCCAGGTCGAGCGTCTTGTGGGCGATCGTCGCGTCGAGGTCGGTCGCCGTCTCGGTGAACCAGTCCTCGAAGCCGGCCGAGTTGATCAGCACCCAGTAGCGGTCATCGCTGAACTTGTACACGTTGCCGTCGTCGACCATGTTCCCGTCGGCGTTCACGAACGCGCCGTAGCGCACCGCGCCGTCGGCCATGCCGGCGAGCGAATTCGTGAAGCGGCGCTGGATCAACCGGGTCGCGTCGGGCCCGGTGACCTCGTACTTGCACGTGGAGAACAGGTCCCAGATACCGGTGCCGGTGCGGATCGCCTCGTATTCCTCGTTGACGGGCGTCCCCTCGTCCATCGCCCAGGGGAACCCGTCCTCCCAGATCACCTCGGCGCCGCGAGACATGTGCCAGTCGTGCAGCGGCGAGCGAACGTCCTCGGTCATGCGATGGCTCCTTCCCGCCGCGCGGTCAGCCGCGCGGACGCTCTTTCTTCGGGTCGTAGATGGATAGCACGTCGACGGTACCGGGGATGGCGCCGTCGGCGGTAACCGCCTGGAGGTCGGTCCCGGGAGCAGCGAGCGCCGCCGGCACGATCGCCAGCCCGATCGGCCCGAACCGCGGGCTCACAGCCGGCGACGTCAGCACCCCGGCATCGGCGCCGCTCTCGGTCTGCAGTGGCGTGCCGTAGTCGGCGCCCTCCTCATCCAAGCGGACGGTGACGAACCGGTTCGGCGGACCTTCCCCGATCGTTCGCAGCGCCTCGGTGCCCATGTTGAGCTCGTGGAGCTTCACGAACCGGTCCAAGCCGACGTCGAACGGCGAGCGCTCGTGGGGCTCGTAGTCGTATTCGGTGACGATCATCCCGACCTCGATCCGGATCGGCTCGATCACGTCCATCCCGTACGGCGTCGCGCCCGCGCCCTCGATCGCCGCCCACAGATCGAGGGCGTGCTCGGGCCGCAGGAATAGCTCGTATCCGAGCTCGCCGCTGAACCCGGTGCGCGACAGCCACACGGGCACGCCGCCCACCTGCACCTGGTCGGGCAGGAACCGGAAGTACTTCAGCGAGGCGAGGTCGACGTCTGTCAGTCCCTGCACGAGCTCCCGACTTCCCGGACCCTGGATCTGCATGCTCGGCAACTCGGGCGCGATGTAGTCGATCGAGACGTCGAGGCCCTTCGTCGCGTCGCCGAAGTACCCGGCGCGGTCGTCGCCGTTCGTGCAGACCCACAGATGGTCGTCGGCGAACGTGAAGATGGTGCCGTCGTCCACGAGCATCCCGTCCTCGTCGACGAAGCCCCCGTACCGGACCTGGCCCGGCTCGGCCCCCATCACGTCGTGCGTGTGCACCCTCTGGGCGGCTTCCTTCGCCTCGGGGCCGCGGAACTCCCATTTGTTCAGGGGCGACAGGTCCCACATGCCGACGCCCTCGCGGATCGCCCGGTACTCGGCGTCGACGTCGCCGAAGTTGGTGACCCAGAGCCAGCCGGCCTCGTCGCCGAAGCCCGCAGCGGTGCGCGACGTGACCGGGTGGAACGCCGTTTCGCGAGCCATGGGCGCCGTTCTACCGCACGGCTGAACGCGGGTTCAAGTCAGCGACCGGTACAGAGCCGTGAGCTCGCGCGGCGTCGGCTCGCGGCCGCCGGGCATCCGGGCGGCCAGCACGAGGAAGAGCTGGGCGGTGACGAGCGCATCGTCGAGCGCATCGTGCGGATCGGCGACCGGGACGCCGAAGCGCTCGGCGGTCTGGGTCAGGGCGTAGCCGCGCGCGCGCCGGGCGCCGGCCGGGGCGCCGTCGATCACGATCGCCATGTCGCGCACGTCGATCACCCGGCGACGCCACGCGCGCTCCGAGCCGCCGAAGAGCCGCCGGAGGAACGCGATCTCGACGTCGGCGTACCACGTCACGAGGAACCGGTTGGCCAGCGCGGCGCGAAGCCCCGCCGCCGCCTCGCGCGTCTCGGGCGCGTCGACCAGGTCGACCTCGCGGAGCAGGTGGATGGTTTGGGATCGCTCCGATGGAGGCGCCGGCGGATGGATCAGCTGACTCCGACCCGCGCCGACGCGCACGTGACCGTCCTCGATCGGGATGGCCCCGTACGCGATCACATGGTCGTGGTGGAGGTCGAGGCCCGTGGTCTCGAAGTCCAGCGCGACCATCGGCGAGGCGCGCCAGGGGAGGCCGCGCCGCGGATGCGGCGCGGCCGGTCGGCGACCCCCTAGCGCGCGCACCGGATCACCTCCTCGGGCGTCACGATCGCATCGACCCGCAGATCGAACGCGCCGGCCGGCAGGTCCTCGTGCACCAGCTGCTCCGCGAGCACAACCGCGACCCGCAGGGCGTCCTTCCGCGTGTGGGGCAGGAAGCGGTCGTAGAAGCCGCCTCCGTAGCCGACGCGCCTGCCGGCGCGGTCGACCGCGACCGCCGGCGTGAGGATCACGTCGATCGACCACGGCTCGATGGCCATGCCGTCGGCCGGCTCCTCGGCGCCGAACGACGTCGCCGTCGTGGCCTCGCCCGGCCTCCAGGTGCGGGCTTCGATCTCCGTTCCGGTGATCACCGGCAGTCCGACGAGAACATCGCGCGCGACGAGCGCCTCGATCATCGGCAGCATGGGCAGCTCCGATCCGAACGAGGAGAAGGCAAGGACGGTGCTGGCCTTCTCGATCTCCGGCAGGGCGAGCACCCGCGTGGTCACCTCGGCGCCTGCTCGGGCGCGCGCCCCGGCATCCATGGCGTCCCGGGCGGCAAGCACCCGCCTGCGGACGTCGCGCTTGGCGTTCTTCAGATCTCCGGAGCTCACGAGCGGAGCGTCTCAGCGATCAGGTCGAGGCGATCGGGCGGCCCGGCGGCTAACGGCACCATCCACGTCGCGCCCGCCGCGGTCACCCGATCTCGCAGCCGGCGCAGGTCGCCGACGGTTCCCCGCCAGATGTCGAGCGAGCCACCGCCGCCGGCGCGCGCCTCCTCGAGCGACGTGAGCTCGGCGGCATCGCGGCCGAGCAGGACGATCCCAGCCCAGGTCGGCGGCACCTCCGTGGGGTCGCGGCCCACCTCGCGCGCCCAGTCCGCGAGCTGGCCCGCGCGCCTGAGGAACTCGTCGGTGCGCATCCCCCAGCCGTTCCATGCGTCGGCCGCGTTCGCCGCGGCGCGCGCCACACGCTCCGATGTGCCGCCGATCCACACGGCGGCAGGCGCCGGGGGCAACAACGGTCCGCGCACCGCCTGCGTCATCTCGCCACCGGGCCACGAGCCCCCCGACAACAACGCGCGCGCCGCCCGGGCCGTCTCTTCGAGCAGCACTGTCCGCTGCTCGATCGGCGGGAACGGCAACCCCGCAACCTCGTGCTCCGCCTTCCCGAACTTGTCTCCGAGGCCGAGCCCGAGCACCGCGTCCGAGCCCGAGATGTGCGCGAGGCTCGACGTCTCCTTCGCCAAGATCCCGAGCGGACGGTAGCCCGCCCGCGAGACGAGGACACCAACCCCAAGGCCGGGGTTCGACGCCGCCGCCGCCGCGAGCAGGGTGTAGGGCTCGACCGACGGCCGGTCCGGGCCGCCGGGCGGGAATAGGTGGTCGTAGACGAACACCGCGTCGTAGCCGGCCGCGGCCGCGCGGCCCGCGACGGCGAGCGGCTTCCTCGGTTCCGACGTGAACGCCGATAGGAACAGGCCGTACTTCACGCCGCCTCCTGCATCGCCCACAGCGCGGCGCCGACCGCGGCGCTGTCCGCGCCGAGCGCGGCTTGCACGATCGGCACCTCGGGCCGCGCGTCGGCCGCTTCGACCGCCTCGCGACACGCGCGCCGCGCAGGCTCGAGCAATAGATCGCCCGCCGCCGCGGGCGGGCCACCGCCGACGATCACGAGCGAAGGGTCGAGCACGTTCACGAGCCCGGCGATCCCCTGGCCGAGCCGTATGCCGACCTCATCCAAGATCGCGCGTGCAGCCCCCTCGCCCGCGGCGGCGGCCGCGACCACGCCGTGTCCGTCAACGCCCAGCCGCTCCTGTCCCAGTCGCGTGATCGTGGTGCCGCTCGCGACCGTCTCCCAACATCCGTGGTTCCCGCATCCGCACAGGACCCCGCCGGGCTGGACGATGATGTGGCCGATCTCACCGGCGTACCCGTGCGCCCCGCGCTGTACCGCGCCGCCCAGAACGAACCCGCCCCCGATCCCCGTCCCGATCCCGACGTAGAGGAAGTCGTCGACGCCGCGCCCGGCTCCGGCGAGGAGCTCCCCCACCGTCGCGGTGTTGCAGTCGTTGTCGATCGAGGCGGGCAGGCCGAACCCGGCCAGCTCCTTGGCGAGGTTGACGTCGCGCCACGCGATGTTCGGCGCGAACCGCATCGTTCCCGTCCCACGTTCCACGAGACCCGCGGCGCCCACCCCGATGGCGACGCAACTCGGATCGAGCACCTCGGCGGCGACATGCCGCATCGCCTCGAGCACGCCCGGAACGTCGGTGGCTGGCGTGTCTGCGAGCGAGCGCGCCTGCACCGCTCCGGCGGCATCGACGCGGACCGCCTCCGCCTTGGTTGCGCCGACGTCGATGCCGACGGCGGTCGGCGCCGTCATCCGATGTCGATCTTCTCCAGCCGGACGGGGCCGGTCTGCTCGGAACCCACGAGCTCCTCGCCACGCCCGTCGATCGCCGCCTGCATCGCGAGGAACATCTCGGTGCCGGCGCGCAACAGATGCCCGACGACCTCGGGCCGCACGGGCCGGAACACCGACAGCGTCATGCAGACCGGACACCAGGCGACCGGACAGCGGTCCGGCGTGTGTTCGGCCTCTGCCGGCTGCGGCGTGGGCTCTGCGCTCATCGATCGGCTCCTTCCATCGGCTCGCCGTCGGGCGGGCGTTCGAACGCGATCTCCAGGTGCTCGTCGACGAGCGAGGCGCCGCGGACCGAGAGCCGCTTGAGGGTCTGGGGCAACAACAGGTTCCGTTTGTAGGGTCCGACGCGCACGACGAGCTCCTCGCCGCGGCGGTGCACGTCGAGGTCGCCGCCCGCGATGAACGGCAGCTTCATCCGCAGCACGTAGCCGCTCCCACGTTTCTCGACCTGGATCGGATCGTCGACGTAGAGAACCGCGGTCGCCTGACGATCGCCATAGAGCTCGTCGGCCATCTCCCCGAGCAGCCCGACGCCGACCATCTCGCGATCGAACAGCCGCGCCTCCAAGATCGGCACCGGCTCGAACGATTCGTGGACCGTGGCGAGATGTTCGGCCTGGATGTCCTTCCACTTGCCGAAGTACGGATCCGTCACGTCGGTGGGCAGGATCCGGTTCACGACGACCGCGTCGACCCGGTAGCCGAACAGCCCAAGATAGGTGTAGGTGCGCCGCGCCTCGGCGATCACCATCTTCTCGGGGTTCACGACGAGGCGGACCGACGACATCGCCGCGTCGGCAAGGATGTGACGGACCGCGTCGAGGTTCCGATGCAGACGCTCGACCGCCTCGAACACCTTGTCGCCGGCGATCGGCAGGTTCGTGGTCCGCGATACCAGCGGACGAACCACCTTCACCACGCGGCGCTGCACGGGGAAGATCCGCTCGATGTACCAGTTCATGATGTCCGGCAGGCTGAGCAGCCGGAGCGTCTCGGCGGTCGGCGCGCAGTCGACGAGGACGACGTCGTAGCGTTCGGACTCGACGTGGGTCTTCACGTCGATCAGCGCGAAGATCTCGTCGATGCCGGGGATCACCGTCAGTTCCTCGGCCTGGATCGTCTCGGTGCCGGCCCAGTTCATCACCTGAACCATGTAGTCCTGGATCTCTCGCCAGTTGTCCTCGAGGCGCTCCTGCGCGTCGATCTGCTGCGCCCACAGGTTGGCGGTGATCTCGGTCGGCGTGTCGCCGATCACGACCTCGAACGCGTCGGCGAGCGAGTGCGCCGGGTCGGTGCTCATGATCAGGGTCCGCTTGCCCGCCCGTGCCGACCGCACGGCGGTCGAGGCGGCGACGGTGGTCTTGCCGACCCCGCCCTTGCCGGTGAACAGGATGACGCGCATCGGGCAGAGCTTAGCCCGGCCGGGCCACTAGCCCATCTCGACCCGGCGTTTCAGCCGCTCAAGGGCGTTCTCGATCACCCGCTTGGCGCCTTCGGTGCGAAGGAAGCCGGGCACGAGCGGGCCGAGCTCGACCGCCAGCCGGTAGGTCACCGTGGTCGAGTCGGCCTCGAGCTCGTCGAGCAGGTACTCGCCGCGGATCTCGTGCACCGCGCCGTGCGCCTCGATCGAGTCCCACGAGATCGCCGTGCCGCCGGGTGCGTAGCGGTAGCGCAGCGTGTAGGACGCCTTGCCGAGCACCGGCACATCGACCTCGAACGCGACCTCGGTGGGGCGTCCACCCTCGCCGCGTTCGCGGATGTCGACGCGGCGCACCTCCGCCCATTCGGGGTAGGACTCGTAGTCCTCGATCACGTCGACGACGTCGTCGATCGGCGCGTCGATCACGATCGTCCCCTCCGCGTGCTCCATGCGCGGATACTACCGTCGGGTCTCAGACGCAACGGACAGTGCGATCGCGCCCACCGTCATCATCATCAGCCCGACCCCGCCCCACAACAGGAACCGCGAGTCGATCATCAGGCTGCGCCCCTCGATGAGGCGCTTCGTCTCGACGGCGGACATCGCGTAGATGCCGCCGACCGCCGCGACCGACAACACGATGGCGAGGATCGTCAGCGGCGTCGTCGGCACCCCCGACAACGGCAGCAAGATCGCGATCAACAACGCGAGCGTGAACACCGCGCCGCGCGCGAATCCGTCGACCGGACGCCCGAGCATCGCGTGCCCGAGGCCGGGGTACAGCAGCGACCGGCGGAACGCCTTGTCCGGATCGGCCTCGCGGCGGGTATCGCCCCGCATCACGACCGCGAACGGTGTGCCGCACACCTCGCACGCCTCCAGGACGATCGGGTTCCGCGTGCCGCATACCGGGCAGGGCCAGAAGGCGCCGACCGGCTCCTCGGGCTCTGGGCGAGCCCGTTCGACGGCGGCAGTCGCACCGGCCGCGTCGGTAGCTGGCGCCGTCTCTGCCACCGCGGGTGCGGGGACGGGCGGCGCAGGCGGAGGTTCCCGGAGGTTCGTGAAGCACTGACCGCACCACTCGGCATCCTCGCTCACGAGGGCGCCGCAGTTCGGACAGCGTCGGTCGGGGCTCATGCCCGGAGGGTACCCCGGCCTTCGCCCGCGACCGCGAAGGTCAGCCGGTCTCGGCGGCCTCGCGCAACCACCCGGCGAGACGGGCGGCGATCTCGGGCCAGGTGTGGTCCCGCAGGACCCGTTCGCGGCCCGCCGCACCCATGGCGGCGGCCCGAGCGGGATCGGCGAGCAGGCTCGCCACCGCGTCGGCCACGGCCTCGGTCCGTTTGCCGTCGACCAGGATCCCGGTCTCACCGTCGACGAGCGATTCCCGGGCGCCGCCCGAGTCGCCGACCACCACCGGGCGGCCGCACGCCGCCGCCTCGATGAAGACGTTCCCCCATCCCTCGACCTCCAGGCCCCCCAGCCGGGTGCGACACGGCATCGCGAAGACGTCGCCGACGGCGTAGTAGCGCGGCAGGTCGTCCTCGGGCACCTGGCCGGCGAACACGACCGCGTCGCCGAGCGACGCCGCTCGATCGCGCAACCGCTCCTCGTCGGGACCGCCGCCGACGATCAACAGCCGCGCGTCGGGGACGCGCGCACGGATCGCCGGCAGCGCATCGATCAGCGTGTCCTGCCCTTTGCGCTTCACGAGACGGCTCACGCACACGACGAGCGGTGCGCCGTCGAGCCCGAGCGCCACGCGGATGTCCTCGGTCGCCAGGTCCGGGCGGAACCGTTCGACGTCGGCGCCCGGATACAGGACGTCGACGGGCACCTGCGCCGGCACGGCGGTTCGGACCGTGCGCGCGATGAACGACGAGCACATCACCGGCACGCGCGTGGCCTTTCCGGTGGCGCGGCGCATCAAGGTGTGCGTCCCCGGCGCGAGGGACAACCAGTACTCGAACCCGTGCGCGGCGCTGAGGTACGGCAGACCGCGCGACCTGAGCCGAGGTCCGGTCAGCGCGAGCGGATACGTGGCCCCGAACAGCAGCACCTCCGCGCCCATCTCGCGCGCCGCCGCCTCGATCCGGCCGGCGATCTTCCGCGTCGGCCACAAGAACCGTTCGGGCTGGCGGAACACCCGGAAGGGCGCCGCGGCATCGTAGGCCTCGGCGTCGTCCCAGTCGGGGCAGAACACGCCGACCCGTTCGGGCGGCAGCTCGCGCCACAACGCCTCGAGCGTCCGCTGGATCCCCCCGATCCTCGGCGGGAAATCGTTGGTCACGAGCAGCGTCGCGGGAACCTCCACGCCGCCGATAATGGCCGACGAGGGGGATGGCCGACCACGACGCCTTCGCGCACGACCTCGCGGCGCTGCTGACGGGCCGCGCGTTCGTCGACGTGTCCCACTATCGGAAGGTCCGGGTCCACGGCAAGGACGCCATCGCGTGGCTGCACGACCTCCTCACCGCCGACATCGCGGGACTCACGCCGGGCGCCTCGTGCCGGTCGCTGCTGCTGACGCCGACGGGACGCATCCGTGCCGACGTGCAGGTCCTGCGGCGCGACGACGACATCGTGCTCACGCAGGACCCGGAGCAGCCCGACCACATCGGCCTGCTGCTCGGGCCGTACGTGTTGTCATCTGCGGTCTCGCTCGAGGACGCGACCGGCGACCTCGCCTTGTTCGCGGTCCCCGACGCAGCCGCGTCGACGATCGGCCTCCCGGGGTTCGAGCCCTCCAGCCTCGGCCCGGGACTGGACCTCCTGGCCGCGCAGGGCAAGCCCGCGTGGCGGGTGCAAGACGCGCTCGTGAAGGCCGCGCTGATCGAAGCGAGCGCAGCGTCGGCGGAGGCCTGGCGGATCATCCACGGGATCGCGCGGATGGGTCCGGACTTCGATCAACGTTCGCTTCCGTCGGAGGCCGCGCTCGATGACACGATCGACACGACGAAGGGCTGCTTCCTCGGACAGGAATCCGTCGCGCGGATCGCGAACCTCGGGCACCCGCCTCGCGTCCTACGGCATGTGCGGTGTGTCGCGCCCTTCGTCCCGGGCGCGCAGGTGTTCGCCGACGGCGACGCCGTCGGCGAGGTCACGAGCGCGGCGCCCCTCGGCGACGCGTGCGTCGGCCTCGTGCGGATCGCATGGCCAGCGGTCGGCGCCCATCTGACCGACGCCGGCGGGCATCCGTTCGACGACGCGTCGGGCGTGGGCTAGTCCATCTGTGTCATTTCGACGTGAGAACGCCGTGAACAGGCTCCGAGGTGCAACGAACCCCTTCCGTTCGCGCAAGCACATCTGCTATGAAACGGTTCCGCGCTGAACCGGTGATGGCACGAGGGGGGCGTCAGTGAGGATCGAGCGGTTCCCGGAGGTCGACGTCGCGTCGCTTCCCATGCACCCGACACCCCCCGATTTCTGGCAGGAACGGGCCGCGTGTTTCGGCGTCGAGCCCGACGTGTTCTTCCCGATCTCCGAAGAGGAGGCCGGCCCCGCACTCGCCTTCTGCGCCGTCTGCCCGATCCGCGAGGAGTGCCTCTCGTGGGCGTTGAAGAACGGCGAGCGCTACGGCGTGTGGGGCGGTACCACCGAGCAGCAGCGTCGCCGACTCCAGCGCCACGTCGCCTGACGGTCCCGCGCCGACCCCACCCATACACTGGGGTGCCATGGCGCCCGATCCCACCATCGAGGCTGTCGCGCCGTTGCGGATCAGCTTCGTCGGCGGGGGCACCGACTTCCCGCATTGGTACGAGGAGCACGGCGGCGCGGTGCTGTCGGCGACGATCGATCACGTCGTGCGTGTTCGTGTGACGGAGCGCAGCGACCGCGTCGTCGCGGTCCGCTCGCTCGATCTGGACCGGCTCGTCGCGTACCACCTGGACGAGGGGCCGATCTACGACGGCGCGCTGGACCTCGTGAAGGCGGCCATCGAACGAGCGGGTGTGGACGTCGGCGTCGACGTCGAGATCCGGAGCGAGGCGCCACCCGGCAGCGGGCTCGGCGGGTCCTCGGCCCTCGTGACCGCGGTGGTCGCCGCGCTCGCGATGCTCGGTGCGCGCACCTTCACCGCCTCCGCGCTCGCCGACACCGCCTACCGGATCGAGCGCGAGGACCTCCGGATCGCAGGCGGCTGGCAAGACCAGTACGCGGCCGCGTTCGGCGGATGCAACCTGTTGGTCTTCTCACGCTCGGGCGTCCGGGTGGAACCCGTGGCGGATCCGGAGCGGCTCACGACCCTCGCGGGGGGACTCCTCCTGTGTTACACCGGCCACGTCCGGCGCAACGTCGGGCTGATCGACCGCCAGATCGCGTTGCACGCGGAGGGGCGCGAGGAGACGCTGCTCGGCATGAAGCGGCTGCAGGAGATGGCCTACGCGATGCGCGATGCGGTCCAGCGCGCGGACCTGCCCGCGGTCGGCGGCCTGCTGCACGACGCGTTCGTCGCCAAGCAGCAGATGAACCCGTACATCGCCGAGGACACACCGATCGAGTCGATGCTCGCCGCGGCGCGCGACGCCGGTGCGTACGGCGGCAAGGTCTGCGGCGCCGGCGGCGGCGGGTACCTTTTGGTGGCGGCACGGCCCGACGCACACCCGGCGATCCGCGCGGCGCTCGAGGCGATGGGCGGTGAGTTCGCGCCGTTCTCGTTCGCTGCGACAGGCGTGCGTGCGACACGCGGCGCCGCGACGTGGGCGCCCACGTCGTGACGCACCGGTTCGCGCTGGTCGACCGCGACGGCACCATCAACGAAGAGCGCCACCATCTCGCGACCCCCGACGAGGTCGCGCTGATCCCCGGCTCGGCCGACGCGCTCGTGCGCCTGCGCGACATGGGCCTCGGCATCGTGGTGGTCACCAACCAGGCCGAGGTGGGACGGGGCCACCTCGCGCCCGCCGAGCTCGACCGCATCAACGAGCGGCTGCGAGCCCTGCTCGCCGAGCACGGCGCGGTGGTCGACGCGATCGAGGTGTGCCCCCATCGGCCGGAGGACGGATGCGATTGCCGCAAACCGAAGCCCGGCATGGCGCTCCGCGCGGCCGAACGCCTGGGCTTCGAGCCGGACGCGAGCGTCGTGATCGGCGACCATCTCGCCGACCTCGGGATGGGGCGCGCGATCGGCGCCACCACGATCCTCGTGCGCACCGGTCACGGCGCCGACGCCGAGCCGGAGGCCGGCGCCCTCGCCGACCACGTCGCTGACGATCTCGCGGGTGCCGTCGCTATCATCGCCGGACTCGCCGGGAAGGAGTGACCGTGGAAGCGGACGCCGCGCGTGAGCGCGCCGACACGTACCTCGCCGACGCCGCGGCGCTGATGGGTGAAGTACGCGCGTCGTGCCTCGACGACATCATCGCCGCGAGTGCGCTGTTGACCGAGGCGTTGCGTGCCGGCCACGCCCTGTTGGTCTGCGGCAACGGCGGGAGCGCCGCCGACGCCCAGCATCTGGCCACCGAGTTCGTGAGCGCACTCACGCTCGATCACCCGCGCCCGGCGATGCGTGCGATCGCCCTGACCACCGATACCTCCGCGCTCACCGCGATCGCCAACGACTACGGCGCCGACCGGATGTTCGCGCGCCAGGTCGAGGCGATCGGCACCGAGGGCGACGTCCTCCTCGCCATCTCCACGAGCGGCACCTCGCCCAACATCGTGGCGGCGGCCGAGGCCGCTCGGAGCGCGGGGATCACCGTGATCGTGCTGACGGGGGCGTCCGGGGGCGCCGTCGCCCCGCTCGCGGACGTCGCGATCCGGGTTCCCTCCACCACCACCGCGCACATCCAGGAATGTCATCTCGCGATCGAGCAGCTCTTGGCCTTGATCGCCGAGCGTTCCCTGTATCCCGATCCCTCCTGAGCCGGGCGCCTACCCGAAGTCGAGTAGTGGATTCCCCCCTGGGCAACGCATACGGTCCTGCCCCCGCTCGGCCGATGTAGGGCTAGAAGCCGTCCCCCGCCCGGGGACCTCATGAGGGAGATATCGGTATGCGCGCTCGTTCCATCCTGCTTCGCGTCGCCGTCGCGACGACCACACTCGCCGCGGTCACGCTCGGCTCAGGAGTTGCGGCCCACGCCGCGCCACCCGAGCTGAAGATCACCGACGTCACCGTCACGGAGGGCAACAGCGGCACATCGCTCGCGACGTTCACGATCAATTACGCCGGACCCGGAGCAACAGGCGTCACCGTCGACTACGCGACGGCCGACGAGACCGCTGCCGCCGGAATTGACTATGTCGCGACGAGCGGGACCGCGATCTTGCCGAGCGGCGGCTGCAAGTGCACAACCGTGAGCGTCACGATCAACGGCGACACCACCCCCGAGCTCGACGAGACCTTCGAGGTGAACCTGTCCAACCCGGTGGGCAAGACGATCACCGACGGCCAGGGCATCGGCACGATCACGAACGACGACCAGCCGCACGCGACGATCGACGACCCGTCGGTCTCGGAGGGGGCCGGCACGATGACGTTCACCGTGACCCTCGACCAGGTCTCCCCCACCGACGCCGTGATGACCTACAGCACGGCGGCGGGGACGGCCACCGACGGCAGCGACTTCACCGGCGTCAGCGGGACGCTCACGATCGTCGCGGGCCAGACGCAAGGCACGATCGACGTCCCGGTCCTCGACGACAGCCTGTACGAGGGCAACGAGGACCTCACGATGAACCTGGTCGCGGTCTCCGGCGTGGTCGTGGACGATGCGCAGGGCGACGGCACGATCACCGACAACGACGCGCAGCCGAACATCACGGTGGACGACCCCTCCGCGCCCGAGAACGCCGGTCCCTTGACCTTCACGATCTCCTTGGACAACCCGGCGGGCGTGGACGTCAACGTGGACTACGCGACCTCGGACAACACCGCGACCGCCGGCGCCGACTACACGGCCACGTCCGGCACCGCGACGATCCTCGCAGGGAACACGACCACAACCGTCGATGTCCCGCTGACCGACGACAGCACCTACGAAGGCGACGAGACCCTCAACCTCGACCTCTCCGGCGCCGTCAACGGCGTCGTGTCGAAGGCACAGGGGCAGGGCACGATCGCCGAAGACGACCCGAAGCCGACGATCAGCGTCGACAGCCCGCTCGTCGGTGAGGGCGACGGTACCGCCACCTTCACGATCTCGCTGGACGCGGCGGCGGCCGTCGACGTCAATGTCGACTACGCCACGTCGGACATCAGCGCGACCGACGGCGCCGACTACACGGGCGTGTCCGGCACCGCGACGATCCTTGCCGGCGACACCACCACCACGGTGGACGTTCCCGTCCTGGACGACAGCACCTATGAGGGCGACGAGACGTTCTCGCTCGACCTGTCCAACGCCGTGAACGGCACGATCGGCACCCCCTCCGGGACCGCGACGATCGCGGACGACGATCCGTCGCCCGACGTGGACATCGCCCCGGCGCAGGTCTGGGAAGGGAACACCGGCACGACCCCGATCGACCTCAACGTGAACCTGTCGAACCCGAGCTTCGAGGACATCAAGGTCGACTACGCGACCTCGGATGGCACCGCGACGGCGGGCTCCGACTACGTGGCGACGTCGGGCACCCTGACGATCCCGGCGGGCGACACCGTCGGACAGGTCGAGGTGCTCGTCAACGGCGACACCACGTTCGAGCCCAACGAGGACTTCACGGTCACCCTGTCGAACCTCGTGGGGACCGCGAACCTCACGACGGACCACGCGACCGGCACGATCCGCAACGACGACAAGCAGCCCGCGACGCTGACCATGAAGGTGAGCAAGACCCGCAAGAACATCGGTGCCCGCGGACTGCTCGAGCCGGCGTCGACGGGAAACAGCGTCACGATCACGCTCGCCAAGTACCGCCACGGCACGTGGAAGACGGTGAAGACCAAGACGGTGTCGGTGAAGAAGCTCGGCGACCGTGACCACGACGGGCTGGTCGACGCCGCGTACGGAGCGCGCTTCCCGCGCCCGCGCCACGGCCGGTACCGCTTCAGCGCCTCCTTCGGCGGCGACAGCAACACCGCGGCCACGAGCAAAGCGATGAAGTTCAAGCTCTAAGACCCCAGACGGGCTCGTCTGGAGCAGAAGGGGGCGCCCCGTGAGGCGCCCCCTTCGCATGTCGGTCGCGGTGCTCACCATGGGCGGTGCATGGAGCCCGCCGATCCGCCTCCCGCGGTGCTCGACCATCGAACATACGTTCGGTATGGTCCTGGTCTGTCTGCCTTCCTCACCCCACCGCTCGTCCTTGGCGAGCCGGTCCAGACCGTGCTCGGCGAAGCGATCCCCCTGCACGAGGTGTCGTTCGTCGTCGTGGACCTGGAGACCACCGGCGGCTCCCCCGTCGACGACGCGATCACCGAGATCGGCGCCGTGCGGTTCGAGGGCGCCGAGCGCGTCGGGTCGTTCCAGACGCTCGTCGACCCGGAGCGGCCGATCCCACCGGCCATCACGCACCTCACCGGCATCAGCGACCGATCGGTCGCCGGCGCGCCGTCGCTCGCGACGGTGCTGCCGACGTTCCTGGAGTTCGCACGCGGCGCGGTGATCGTCGCGCACAACGCGGCGTTCGACGTCGGCTTCCTGAACGCGAACCTGCTCCGCCTCGACTACCCCACGCTGCCGGCGCCGGCCGTGTGCACCGCAAAGCTCGCGCGGCGGCTCGTGTGGCCGGAGGTGCCGAACGTCCGGTTGCGAACGCTCGCCGGCTACTTCCGGACCCGGGTGCAGCCGACGCACCGCGCGTTGCAGGACGCCGAGGCAACCGGCGAGGTGCTCCAGGGGTTGCTCGACGTCGGACAGCACCTCGGCATCCACACGCTCGGCGAGCTGTACCACGCGTGCAGCGCGCGGGGCCGCCCGAACTTCGCGAAGATCTCGCTCGCCGAGCGCCTGCCCCGCGCCCCGGGCGTCTACGTGTTCCGCGACCGAAACGAGCAGATCCTCTATGTCGGCAAGGCGAAAGACCTTCGCGCGCGCGTGAAGTCCTACTTCTATGGAGACGAGCGCAAGAAGGTGCAGGACCTGGTCGCATCGGTAGCGCGGATCGACACGATCACCACACGCGGGGAACTCGAGGCGCTGGTCCTCGAGAGCCGGCTGATCGCCCGGCACCTTCCCCGGTTCAACGCGCACGGCAAGCGGTGGCGCCGCTACGTGTTCCTCAAGCTCGACCCGCGCGAGGCGTGGCCTCGATGGAAGGTGTCGCGCAGCGCGGATCCGAACGACGGCGCGATCTATCTCGGTCCGTTCGGGTCCTCGGGCCGAGCGACCCTGGCGAAGGAAGCGCTGGAAGAGGCCTTCCCGATCCGGCGGTGCACGCGATCGATGGGACGCCGAACCCGGTTCGCGCCGTGCGCGCTGGCCGATATGGGCCGATGTCTCGCGCCCTGCGACAGCCGCGTAGGACCCGAGGCGTACCACGCGCTCGTCGGCGAGATGCTCGCGAGCCTCGACGTACCGCAGGACCTGATGCGGCTGCTCGACGCGCGCATGACGGGGCTGGCGCAGCAGGAACGGTTCGAGGAAGCGGCGCTCGCTCGCGACCGGCTCCGCGCGCTCGCCGAGGCGCTGCAGCGAGCCCGCCACGACCGCTGGCTGACGGACGGACGTCTCACGATCGCCGCGGCGTCCGGCGAACGACTCGAGCTGATCGGCGGCGCGCTGCGGTGCGACGACCCCGAGGGGATCGCCCCCGCCGCACCGATCGGATCGCCCGCCCCTCGCGACCGGGCGGACGAGCTCGCCGTGGTGCGGTCGTGGCTCCGCCGCCACCCGGGACGGGTGCTCGCCTGCGACGACGCGCCCGCCGAACCGGTGGCCGGCGGGCGCGAGCTCGCCGAGCTCCTCGACCGGATCCGCGCGGCGGACGATCCTCGGAGCCGCGGGCGTCCGGCGTCCGCCCCCGCCGGGCGACGCCGGACCCGCCGGTAACATGGCTTCCATGCGCACGGCTGTGATCCTCGAAGGCGCCCGCACGCCGATCGGACGGTTCCTCGGCTCCTATACCGAGACGACCGCGGTCGAGCTCGGCACGATCGCCGCCGTCGAGGCGATGCGCCGCGCCGACGTCGCGTCCGAGCAGATCGACCAGACGATCATGGGCCACGCGCGCCAGGCGGGGAACGGGCCGAACACCGGTCGGCAGGTATCGATCCGCGCCGGTGTTCCCCAGGAGGTCTCGGGCTACAACGTCAACATCGCGTGCGGCTCGGGGATGAAGGCGGTCCAGCTCGGCGCGCAGCAGATCGCCCTCGGCGACAGCGATGTGGTC
>Ga0207693_10001598_pt1 | contig 20034 bp, 19 predicted proteins | sample LARL81metaG_FD_184347 | JGI IMG/M metagenome (GOLD analysis project Ga0207693, IMG submission 184347) | Corn, switchgrass and miscanthus rhizosphere microbial communities from Kellogg Biological Station, Michigan, USA - LAR L8-1 metaG... | ecosystem: Host-associated > Plants > Roots >...
GGACGTCCACCCGGACCCCCGCCCGGAACACCCCGGAAACGATCACACCCCGAGCCCTAATGCGGGTTCGGGATGTCCTCGATGTCTTGAGACACCACACGGGGTGAGCGAGGGGATTCGAACCCCCGACATCCAGGACCACAACCTGGCGCTCTAACCAACTGAGCTACGCCCACCAAGGTCGCCCCACGCCGACGGCGACGGGCACCCCGCAAGCATAGCGGGACCGGCTTACCGGTCCGAACCGGAACCGCCAGGCGGCGGCGGGTCAGCCTTCCGCTCTGCGTCGCCGGGCGGCGGGCCCGCGAGCCGGGCCCCGATGGCCCGCGCGGACGCCGTGTCCGGCCCGGGCTTCGGCACGAATATCGCCTCGCGGTAGTACTGAAGTTCGCGCACCGATTCCTTGATATCGGCCAGCGCCCGGTGCCCGCCGGTCTTGAGCGGGCTGGCGAAGTACGCGCGCGGGTACCATCGGCGGGCCAGCTCCTTGATGCTGGATACGTCCACCATCCGGTAGTGCAGATGCGCGTCGAGCTCGGGCATGTCGCGCGCCAGGAAGGACCGGTCGGTGGCGATGGAGTTACCGCACAGCGGAGCCTTGCGCGGCTCCTTCACGTGCCTGCGCACGTAGTCGAGTACCCGCTCCTGGGCCTCAGCGAGCGTGATGCCCGATTCGAGGACGTTCAGCAGCCCGGAGGCGGTGTGCATGCTGCGGACCACGTCGGCCATCTGGTCCAGCGCCTCGGGGGGCGGCTTGATGACCTCATCGATGCCGTCGTCGACCAGATTGAGGTCGCCGTCGGTCACCAGGCAGGCGATCTCGATCAGCGCGTCGCGCGCCAGGTCGAGGCCGGTCATCTCACAGTCGATCCAGACGAGCCCGTCGGTCATCTGCCCAGCCTAGAGCCTCGGCAGCCGTGTCGAGGAGTGAGTGTTACCGAACGGCTACCGATCGAGCGGTCTCGCGGCGCGCTGGAGTATGTGCTCAGGGACCGGGATTCCATCCGGCAGCGCGGTATCGGACTCGGGCCGGCCGAACTCCACCCGCGCGGGCACGACGCCGGCCCACACGTCAAGGTCATAGTCCTCCGGGTCGTCAGCGGGGGGCCCGGTGCGGACCTTGACCGACGCCTCGTCCAGCGGCATAGCCAGCACGGCGGTAGCCGCCAGTTCCTTGCGCGTGGGAGCCCGTGACGCGTCCCACCGGCCCGGGATCATGTTCTCCACGATGACCCGCAGGGCCGCCAGTCGCTCGGCCTCATCGGTCACCATCCTGGCCGTGCCGTACACCATCGCGCTGCGGTAGTTCATCGAATGGTGGAAGACCGCACGCGCGCAGACCAGCGCGTCCAGGTGCGTGACGGTCACGCAGGCCGGCTGCCCGTCGGCGGCGAGCATGGTCCGGTTGGCGGTCGAGCCGTGCAGGTACAGGACGTCGTCAATCCGCCCGTACGCGGTGGGCAGCACGCGCGGCTCCCCGTCCCAGATGACGCCGAGGTGGCAGATGAACCCGGCGTCGAGCACGGCGTACAGGTCGTCCCGGTCGGTCCGCCCGCGTTCGGGCAAGCGGCGGAGCTTGGTGCGCCGGGTGGCGGACAGCGGCGTCTGAATGCTCATGATGCTCGACGGTAGGGTGTCAAGTGGACTGGTCGCAAGTGCCACTTCACGATGAAAGAGGGTGACCACTTTTGCAGCGGATGACCGTGGAGCCGCCGCCGCTCGTGCTCGATCGCGGCGGGCCGGTGCCGATGGCCGTCCAGATCACCGGGCAGCTGCGCGCGGCCGTGGCCGGCAACCGGCTGCGAGCCGGTGAGCGGCTGCCGTCGTCCCGATCGCTCGCGGCCTCGCTGGGCGTCAGCAGGACCGTGGTCACCGACGCCTACCTGCAGCTGTTCGCGGAGGGGTGGCTGGAGGGGCGGCACGGCTCCGGCACGTACGTGGCGCAGGGGGCGGCGGGCGGACGGGAGATGCTGGCGCGGCCGAGCCCGCCCGCGGCTCCAGGCCAGGCCGGGCCGGAAGTTCAGCAGCGGGGCGGCGGCCCGGCGGCCCGCGACGAGGGAGCGCCGGTGACCGAGATGCGGCCCGGAATCCCCTGGGTGGCAGGCATCGACCAGGCCGCCTGGCGCCGGGCCTGGCGGCGGGCGGGCGATGCGGCGCCGTCCCTGTGGCCGGATCCGCGCGGCCTCCCGTCGCTGCGCGAGGCGCTGTGCGGCTACCTGCGCCGCACCCGCGGGCTCGACTGCACGCCCGACCACATCCTGATCACCCGCGGTGTGGCCAGCGGGCTGTCGCTGCTCGCCGCCGCGCTGCTGCAGCCGGGCGAGCGGGCCGGGCTGGAGGAGCCGGGGTATCCGGTGGGGCGCGCCACCCTGGCCGGGCGGGGGGCACAGGTCGTGCCCTGCCCGGTGGACTCCCATGGGCTGGTCACCGACGGGCTGCCCGGCGACCTGCGCCTGGTGTACTCGACGCCGGCCCATCAGTACCCGCTCGGCGGCCGGCTGCCGGTGCCGCGCCGTCAGGAGCTCGTGGCCTGGGCGCGGGCCACGGGGGCCCTGCTGGTCGAGGACGACTACGACAGCGAGTTCCGCTACGACGTGGCTCCGCTGCCCGCGCTCTACGGCCTGGACCCGGACATGGTGGCCTACCTGGGGACGACGGCCAAGACGCTGACGCCGTCGCTGGGGGTGGGATGGCTGCTAGCCCGGCCCGACCTGATCAGCCGGCTGGCGGACACCCGGGAGAGCCTGGGCGACCGCACCGGCGAGGCGGCCCAGCGCGCCCTGCTCGCCATGATCGAGACCGGGGACCTGGACCGGCACGTCCGTCGGATGCGCCGCGAGTACGCCCGGCGCCGGGATGCGATCGTCACCGCGCTGGGGGATCCCGCGGTGCCGGCGACGCTCCGCGGCGACACCGCGGGGCTGCACGTGGTGCTGGAACTGCACTGCGGCAGCGAGGACGAGGTGGCTGCGGCCGCCCTCGCGCGCGGGGTGAAGGTACATACGCTGCGCCGCTACTTCGCCGGGCCCGTGACGGCGCAGGGACTGGTGCTCGGTTACGGCGGGCTGTCCCTCGCTCAGGTCGCGGCGGCCGCCGGCGTGCTGCGCGGTGTCCTGGCCGGGTAGTCCTCAGCCCACCCCGGCCAGGGCGTCGGCCTGGTCGTCGGCCTGCACGTGCACGCCGGTCATGCTGCTCACCACGGCCGGCCGTGCCCGCTGCGCTTCGTGCTCACGCGATACCGCGGCACCGCGGGCGAGCGGGATCGGCACCCCGGTCAGCTTTTCCACGTCAATGGCGCCGGGACCGGGGGCCAGGCAGCACGGCACCTGGGAGGCGCCGAAGTGACCGCCGCACGCCCACAGCCTGCGACTGCGGACGGCGGCGTGCGCGTCGCCGGACGGGGCCGGGCGCCCGGCAGGCCAGCGCCGCGCGATCTGCCAGGAGTCGAGCCAGTCCAGGATCGCCTTCACCCCGGTCATCGGCGTGAAGGTGAACGGCACACGGGAGAATCCGACCACGCCCACCTGGACGCACAGCCGTCCCTCGGTATGCACGTCGGCGGTCCCGGCGTTCGGCTGCGCGGCCAGCGGGCCGGCCGGGTCCGCGCCCGCTGCCGTGCCTGCCGGGCTCTCGCGGTCGACGTCGCCCGCCACGCCCAGGGCCAGGGCGGCGCGGACGATGGGAATGAGCTGCACGGTCTGCCCGGTCAGCGGGTTCCACACCAGGTGGCAGGGGCGGCCGAGCTGGTTCAGGCGCTCAGCTGCCGAACGCGCCGAGATGAGCTGCGGATCCGCGCCCAGGGTCAGCCAGACCACCCGGGGGGCGCCCCCCTTCATCTGACCCCCGTCGGTCACGCCACGAACATGATCGGCCCCCGGCATCCACGCTTCTCCCACGGCACTCCCTCAGCGGTCTAGACCTCTGGCCCTGCCCTCTCCTCCCACTTGCCTACGTCAGGGCGGGTGATTAGTCCATAGGCTCGCTGCGGGTTATTGCCCGGAAGCTGGTATTCATGGTTGGTTGAGTGACGCAGTTCCCGGCGACGGCCAGGTGCAGGTTAGAGCCGGGTTACCGGCGGGGAAGGCAAGGATGGCGATGACAGCGGACGGCGCGGCCTCCGCGGACGGCCCGGTCCAGGCGGATGCCGCGGTCCCGGCCGAAGGCACGGTCCCCGGAATCGATAGCGTCTCCCGGCTCGCCCGGTGGCTGACCGCGAACGGGGTGCCCGCGGCTGACCGCCTGCCGTCGGTGTGCTTGATCGCGGGCGGCCGGTCGAACCTGACCTACCGGCTGGAGTTCCCGGCGCCCTCGGACCCGGCCCGGCTGGTGCTGCGGCGTCCGCCGCTCGGACACGTGCTGCCCACCGCGCACGACATGGCCAGGGAGTACCGGCTGATCTCGGCCCTGCACGGTACGAGCATCCCGGTCGCCCGGCCGGTCACCTTCTGTTCGGACACCGAGATCATCGGCGCACCGTTCTACGTGATGGAGTACGTGGACGGCCTGGTCGTGCGGACCAAGGACCAGGCCGCCATGATCACCCCGGAACAGGCCCGCCTGGTGTCGGATCGGCTGGCCGAGATGCTGGCCGCGATTCACCAACTGGACGTGGCGGCGGCCGGGCTCGGCGATTTCGGCCGGCCCGAGGGGTACCTGCGCCGGCAGCTCACCCGCTGGCAACGGCAGTGGGAGCTGTCCGCATCCCGCGACGTGCCGGGCTACGCGGAGCTGGTGGCCAGGCTGGAGGCCGGGCTGCCCGAAACCAGCGAGGGAACGTTGGTACACGGTGATTTCCGGCTGGACAACGTGCTGCTCGCCACCGGCGCTGATCCGCGGATCACCGCCGTGGTCGACTGGGAGATGGCCACGCTGGGTGATCCGCTCGCCGACCTGGCCCTGACGCTGGTCTACTGGGCCGATCCAGGGGACACCGAGTGGGCCGACGTCCAGGTGGGCGCGACCGCCACCTCCGGTCCCGGCTTCCTGACCAGGGCGGAGTTCGCGGCCAGCTACGCGGCGAGGACCGGCCGCGACCTGTCCGGGATCGGCTACTACATGGCCTTCGGCTGCTTCAAGCTCGCGGTCGTGCTCGAGGGCATCAACGCCAGGTTCCTGCAACGCAAGACGGTGGGGGAGGGGTTCGACCAGGAGGGCAAGGCGGTCCCGGTGCTGATCCGGCGTGCGCACCGCATGCTCGACTCGGCTCCGCTGTGAGTTTCAGCGCTGCCGGTTCGGCTCCGCGATGAGTTGCACCGCCGGCTCACGGCCTGACTCGCATCCACTGTCCCGGAAAGAGGAAAAGAGTTCGTGTGGCCCGGCGCCCCGCTCTCGCCGGGCCACACGCCTGCGGCCCCCGGTCAAAAATCATGAGGCCTGGCGCCCCGCTCTCGCCAGGCCTCACGTTCATCCCCGCTCGGTATTCGTGTGGCCCGGCGCCCCGCTCTCGCCGGGCCACACGCCTGCGGCCCCCGGTCAAAATCATGGAGCCCGGCGCCCCGCTCTCGCCAGGCTCCACGTCTTAGCATGAGGCCCGGCGCCCCGCTCTCGCCGGGCCTCACATGTTCAGGACGCGCGGCCGAGCCGGGGGGTTCACACGGTTGCTAAGGTTTCTGCGCCGATTTTCCGGCCAGGTTTGCGCGGCCCGCTCGCTGCGGCGGGGGCGGAGCTTCCCGCCCCCGCCGGGGGGGACCAGGGAATCGAGTTGCCGCGCCGCGGCTCGGCGGGTTTCCTGGACTGATGCCGCGGCGATTTCCTGACGACGTGCCCGTCCTGACCGACGGCACGGTGCGGTTGCGCGCGCACTGCCCGCAGGACACCGCGGCCATCGTCGAGCAATGCACCGACTCTGAGAGCATGCGGTTCACCACCGTGCCCCGGCCCTATGGCCCGCGGCACGCCCGGGAGTTCCTCGAACTGATGGGCCGGGAGTGGGAGGCATCGTCGCCGACCTCGGTCCGGTCCTGGGCGATCGACCTCGGCCCGCTCCCGGAGCCGGGGCCATTCGCCGGATCCATCGACTACCGCCCGACCGGGGCGGGCACGGCCGAGGTCGGCTACGGCCTGCATCCGAAGGCCCGGGGGCAGGGCGTCACCGCGCGAGCCCTCCACATCGTCCTCGGTTACGCCTTCGGCGAGGACAGCATCGAAGTGATGCACTGGCGCGCCGTCGTCGGCAACTGGCCGTCCCGCAAGGCTGCGTGGCGGTGCGGCTTCCGGGTGGAGGGGACGGTGCGCGGGTTCTGCCCGCTGCCGGGGGGTGCGCAGGACGCGTGGATCGGGTCTTTGCACCGCGACGACCCGCGGCGGCCGTGCGAGCCCTGGCCGTCCGGCGGCTGATGACCAGCCGGCCGGGCGGGTCCGGGCGGCCCGCTGGTACGGGAGACTGGGCGGGTGGCAACGATTGTCGCGGTGCAGGACGCGGCCGACCCCCGGCTGGCCGACTACATGCGCCTCACCGACGTCAGGCTGCGCAAGAGTCTCGAATCCGCGCACGGGCTGTTCGTCGCGGAGGGGGAGAAGGTCATCCGCCGCGCGCTCGCCGCGGGCTATCCGCCGCGGTCGCTGCTGATCACCGAGCGCAGGCTGGCCGGCGTAGCGGATCTGCTCGATGCCTGCCCGGCCGCCGCCTATGTGGTGTCGGATCTGGTGGCCGAGCAGGTGACCGGCTTCGACGTGCACCGGGGCGTGCTGGGCTCGATGGCCAGGCTCCCCGGCCGCGAGGTCGGTGATGTGCTCGCCGGCGCCCGCCGCATCGTCGTGCTCGAGGACATTGTCGATCACACGAACCTGGGTGCCATCTTCCGGTGCGCGGCCGCGTTCGGCATGGACGCGGTGGTCCTCGCGCCGCGGTGCGCCGATCCGCTGTACCGGCGGGCCGTGCGGGTCTCCATGGGCGCGGTGTTCGCCATCCCGTACGCCCGGATGACCGACTGGTACCACGGGCTGGCGGAGCTGCGCACGGCCGGATTCCGGTTGCTCGCCCTGACCCCCGATCAGGCCGGCGTGCCGATCGACGCCGCGGTAACCGGGGAGCGGGCCGCGCTCATGCTGGGCACCGAGGGCGACGGCCTCTCCTCGCGCTGGCGGCATGAAGCCGACGACGCCGTGTGCATACCCATGGCCGCCGAGGCGACGGCGGCCGGCGTGGACTCCCTCAACGTGGTCGCCGCCGCCGCGATCGCCTGTCACCGTCTGGCCGGCGTCGGCCGGCCCTCGCCGCCATAGCGGCGCTGGCGGCAGTCGCGGCGGCCGGCCGTGCGCCGCCGAGTTCGGCCCTACTGGGTGGGAGCCAGCAGCGACTCCGGGCCCTGCAGCGGCGACGTCTGGTCGGTCATCCGGCCGTCGCGCAGGAATATCACCCGGTCTGCCCACGATGCCAGCTGGGCGTCGTGCGTCACGATCACGCCGGCCACGCCCCGCGCGCACGCGGCCCGTATCAGGCGCATGACCTGTTCGGCATGGACCGAATCGAGTGCCCCCGAAGGCTCATCGGCCAGCAGCAGGTGCCGCTCGCCGACCACGGCCCGGGCGATCGCTACCCGCTGCCGTTCGCCTCCGGACAGCTCATCGGGAAACCACGATGCCCGGTCGGCCAGGCCGAGTTCGTTCAGCGCCTTCAGCCCGACGGCCTGCGCTGCCTTGGCCCCGACGCCGTCGAGCTCCAGCGGCAGGGCAACGTTCTCCGCCGCGGTCAGCCCGGCCAGCAGGTTGTAGTCCTGGAACACGTAGCCGATCGACCGGCGGCGCAGCCGGGCCTTCGCGTTGCGCGACATCGTGGAAAGAGCCGCCCCACCGACCAGCACCTCGCCGCTGGTCGGCTCCTCGAGGCCGCCGGCGATGGTCAGCAGCGTGCTCTTGCCCGATCCGCTCGGACCCATGACGGCCACGAGCATGCCGACCTCGACCGACAAGTCGATGCCGCGGAGCGCCCGTACCTCGGTCGCCCCCTCGCCGTAGACCTTGGAAACACCGTGCAGTTCGAGCGCGGTCACCGCCGCGCCCCCACCCTCCGCCGCGGCCTCGGCAACGCCGAGACCGCCGCCGCGGGCTGGCCCTCAGATGCCAAGGCCGCGTCCGTGGCGTCGGCCATCGCTCGCTTGAGGCGCCCGTCCGCCGCATCGAGCCACCGCACGACGGCGTCCAGCCGGAACAGTTCGGCGTCGACCGCCAGCCCCAGGCCCACGTCGTCCTCGGCCGCGTCGTCCTTGATCCGCGTCCACTGCTGCATCAGCTCCACCACGTACCGGCGGTGCACCTGGATCACGTCGTGCACGTCGGTACCCGGCACCCGCAGCGCCACCAGGACCTTGATCACCAGCTCGTCGCGGGGCGGGGAACTCAGGTCCGGCGGGGTGCGCAGCCAGCCAGACAGCTCCTGCTCACCCTGCGCGGTGATCCGGAAGCCCTTCTGCGGACCCTCGCGCCCGGCGTCGTCGGACGCCACGAGCCCGTCGCGCTCAAGCCGCTGCAGGGTGGTATACACCTGGCCCACGTTCAGCGGCCATACCTCGCCGGTCCGCGCCTCGAATTCCTGACGCAGCTGGAGGCCGTACTTAGGCCCCTCGCTCAGCAGCGCCAGCAAGGCGTGCGGGACGCTCATGACCCAGCCCTGGCTCGTACCATACTGAGTATGCTACGAGTTACCGGGGGCTGCCGCAAGCTAGAACCCCGCGGTCACCGGGCCGCGGCGCCAGAGTGTTACAAAGCCCGCAGGCTGGGCAATGGTCCTGCATGGCTCTAGTAAGAGGTGCCGCGCGGCCCATGCTGGCCTCGATCTTCATCCTGCAGGGCTTCGACGCCATGATGAATCCCGAGCGGGTTTCCCCGCGGGCCGAGTCCGTGGTCCAGCCCCTGGCCGAACGCGTGCCCCTGATACCGAACGAGACCGAGCAGGCGGTGCGCCTCAATGGCGCGGTCCAGTTCGCTGGCGGCCTGCTCCTCGGCATGGGCCGCCTGCCGCGGCTGTCGGCCCTCGCCATCGCGGCGACCCTGGTGCCCACCACCCTGGCCGGGCACCGGTTCTGGGAGATCGACGACAAGCAGGAGCGGGCGGCGCAGCGCGTCCACTTCCTGAAGAACCTCTCCATGCTCGGCGGTCTCATGCTCGCCGCGGTAGACACCGCCGGCCACCCGTCGCTCGCCTGGCGCGCCCAGCACACGGTCGAGTCCGCGCGCCGGGATAGGACCCGGGCCAGGCAGATCGCCGAAGCGTCGTACCAAACCGGCCTCAAGGCCGGTGCCAAAGCCGGATTCAAGGCCGGCCGGAAGGCATCACGCCAGGCCAGCGCGAAGGCATCGGGCAAAGCCAGCGCCAAGTCAGCGCGCTAGGCCGGCGCCGGGAGGGCCGGGCCGGCCGCCGCCAGCCGGCCAGCTAAGTCATTGCGGCCCCCAGCGGCCGCTGGGCGGCCAGGTAAGTTACCGGGGCGGGTCTTCGGCATCCGCGGCGGCGCGGGGCCGGACCACCACCTGCGCGTCCGCCAGCAGCCGGAGCGAGCGGTTCTCCCGCGTGCTCTCCAACGGGTAGAAGAACAGCTGATCAAGGGGGTACCACAACCCGACCCAGGTCAGTACCGCGCCGAGCACGGTGCCGACGATGCCGGTCGGGGAGATGGTCGCCAAGGTTATCCCTAGGGCCGCCAGCGGAATCCCGATCCTGAGGGAGACCACGCCGTCGCCCAGCGCGGCCCGCCGTTCCGCGTAGTTGTAGCGGATCCGCGCCTCACAGTAGCTCCGGACGGCGCGGGCCACCGCCTGATCCGAGCCCTCCGCCATCTCGGCCGCGGGCAAGCTGATCTCCAGGCGGACCGGACGGTGGGAGTAGGGGCGGCCTCGCAGCTCGCTGATCACGAAGTCCATCCCGGTCGCGTAGTAGTACCGGCGATCATGGCTGAACAGGTCGGTCGCCGGCGGATGGAACAACTCCCCCAGGGCCCCCAGGCGCAACGAGATCACTCGCCGGCCGCCGGCGACGCCTGCATCGCTCGTCGGCGCGGTCTTGGCCGTCTGTCCATCGTCCGCCCGCGGCGGCACCACGCTGCCGGCCGGTTCCATCCCGGCTGCGGCCGTCCATCCGGAGGCGATGGCAGGCGACCTGTGGGTCATCCGGCGGCGTGGCCACCAGGCGGTCATCTCCGGGCCGTCTCTGCTGGGAGCCGAACCCAGCCGCTCCGGGCCAGGCTGCCCGCGGCCGGGATCATGAGACGGGACAGGCGCACTGCCCCATAGCGCGCCTCCTGCGCACGTAATCCTCCCCGTCAGCCCTGGTTCGGAGACCATTGGCTTCGCGCCTCGATCAGGGCTCGTCCGGGCTGCCCTCTGTCGCTAGGCGAGCGCTCCCGCGGCAGAATGCAGCGCGGCACCGGTCATTGCCGCCGATATTATGCCCCGGCCCGCCTTGGCCCACGCCTGGCCCGGTTCGCAGGCGTGGCTCCCCGCATGCTCCCGGCGCGCCTGCCGCGCTGGCCCGCGCCAGCGAGGCCGTGGTAGTGGTGCCCAGGCCGCAGAGTAAATGCCTAGCAAAGAGAAGGAAGGCTACGAGCATTTCTCGGCTATGGCCAAGTAATTTAGTGGTGCCGACCGCGTGGTAATGGCGGACCACGACGTAATATACCGCTACCCATATCGCACGCAGCATCGAACTGCAGAACCACGGGGGACAGCGATCCTCGTTGGTCGTCAAGGACGAGAGCACCCAGGCGAGGGTCGTGCCGGCGCGACGCTCCGCGTCGCCCGTCTCCGGTCGCTGGGTATGGCTGGCCGCGTTCGCAGCCGTGGCCATCCTCCTACTTGCCCGCAGCCCGTTCCTGTTCACGAGGCGGCTCTACGAAACGGCCGACGAGGCAGCTAATTCGATCTTGGTGCTGCAGGCCATGCATTTCACGCTGCTGCACGGGAATTACTCGCTGGAAGGATTCTTCCATCCCGGCCCGGCGTATTTGTACGTGATGGCGGGCGGGCAGTGGCTGTTCCGTGATGTGTTGCACATTGTACCGACGCCATGGAATGGTCAGCTAATCGCAATATTGCTGCTGAATAGCGCAGAGGTGGCCACGGTGGCCTGGATCGTGTACCGGTGGGCCGGGTCGATCCGGGCGGCGGCGGTCACGGTGGCGCTGGTCATCGGCCTGGCCGCCGCCGTGGACGTCAACGTGCCCGTGGTCATCAACCGGGACATCCTGGGCGCGAACTGGATGCCCGACCTGTACGTGCCCACCTTCCTGGTGTTCGTGGTCGCGGCCGCGTCGGTGGCCGCCGGGCGCACCTCGCACCTGGGGGTGCTGTCCGCCGCGGGCTGGCTCGACATCCACGGGCACGCCGAGTTCCTGTTCTTCGTGCCCCTGATCGTCGCCGCGGCGGCCGCCGCGGCACTGTGGCCGGCCCGGCGCGCGCCGTGGGACGCCGTCCGCCGGTTCCTTCGCGACCGGAGGTCGCATTACGTCCCGGCCCTCGCCATCAGCGCTTTCTTCGCGTTGCCGATCGTGGCTGACCTCGTCCTGCACTGGCCGGGGGAGTTCGGCATGTACTGGCACTACGCCCATTCGGGCCGAGCGGGCCACCACTCGCTGGGTGAGGTGATCCAGTGGGTGCTCTGGTACTGGGCACCCGGGCCGTTCTGGCTGGGCCTGCTGGTCATGGCGGCCGCCATCGCGGCAGCGCTCGCGATCGCGATCAAACTGGGCTCCCGGATCGCCGCGACGCCGTTCGCCGCCGGGCTGCCCCGGTTCATCCTCGCCGCCGTGTGGATCTGCGCGGTCACGACCGCGGGGATGATCTTTTACGGTGTCCGCGGCCTCGACACCGTTAACTCCCGCTACGTGGGGTTCTTCTACTGGTCGGTGCCGCTGCTCACGTTCCTCGTGATCGCGGCCGGCCTGACCACCGCGCTGCGCGGCGCCCGCACGGCCAGGCTCGTCGCGGCGGGCGCGCTGCTGGTCGCCCTGGGCGCCGGCCTCGTGTCGCCGGCCCTGCGGGCTGACGTGCACGACAGCGAACCTGCCCTGGTCCCCGCGATGGCCGCCGTGGCCGACCGTGCCCACGGGCGCCTGATCGTTCTGCGCACCGTAGACGTCCAGTACGACACCCACGGTCTGCTGATACAGGCGGTAAGAAGCGGCCTGCGCGTCTGCGTGGCCGGGCCACCAGCCCGGATCTTCGCTGTGACCAGCGAGTTCATCTGCACGCCCCGGCAGGCGGCCACCGGTGCCCTGTTCTGGCTGTACCCGCTGACCGCCCGGCCGGTCCCGGACACGCACGTGATCGCCAGGCTCCGTTACTCCGTGCTGGCCGCACCGGACGCGCCGCCGGCCGGCGGTTGAGGTCATCCGGGGAATGGGGGGAAGTATCACGGTGCAGTTGCTCGTGCACTGAGGGCCACAAGCGCTATCATTCCGGAGGTGTCTTGCACCTGCAAGGCAGGATGCACGTGCATAAGAGTTGTGCATCTCAGCACGGACCGGCCGATAGGTGCGCTCACAGAACATGGCGGGGACCGCACACGAGAAGGTGTTTGCGACGGACACCGACGCCCCTGAGGGCTTCGACGTGGTCTCGGTACAGCCGGGCAGCGGCCCGACTGTGCTGCGCATCCTGCTGGGCTCCCAGCTGCGCCGGTTGCGTGAGCGCAGGGGCATCGCCCGCGAGGACGCCGGCTACACGATCCGCGCCTCCGGATCCAAGATCAGCCGGATGGAGCTTGGCCGGGTCAGCTTCAAGGAGCGCGACGTCACCGACCTGCTGACGTTGTACGGGGTCAACGATCCCGGCGAGCGGGCCGCCCTGGTGGACCTGGCTCGGCAGGCCAACTCGCCCGGCTGGTGGCACAAATACAGCGACGTGCTGCCCGACTGGTTCCAGGTCTTCGTGGGCCTTGAAGAGGCCGCGTCGCTCATCCGCAGCTATGAGATCCAGTTCGTGCCCGGGCTGCTGCAGACGGCGGACTACGCGCGCGCCGTCGTCCAGCACGGCCAGCGGGCGGCGGATCCGGAGGAGGTCGAGCACCGGGTCAACCTCCGTATGGAACGGCAGCAGGTGCTCACCAAGCCCGATCCGCCCCGGCTGTGGGCCGTCGTGGACGAGGCGGTGCTGCGCCGTCCCATCGGCGGGGCCGGCGTGATGGAAGGCCAGTTGCAACGCCTGATCGAGGCGGCCAGGGAGCCGAACATCACGCTCCAGGTGATGCCGTTCGGTTTCGGCGGGCACGCCGCCGAGGCCGGGTCGTTCATCATCTTGCGTTTCCCCGAGCAGGACCTGCCGGACGTGGTGTACCTCGAGCAGCTGACCAGTGCCCTGTACCTGGACAAGCGGGAAGACTCCGAGCGTTACAGCGAGGTCATGGAACGCCTGAGCGTAGAGAGCGAACCGCCCGAAAAGACCGCAGACATCGTGAACCGCATCCTTGAGGAAGTCGACCAATGACTCATCCGTACAACGGGATCCCCGCGCCCAAGCTGACGGGGGTCTGCTGGCAGAAGAGCCGTCGCAGCAACTCGCAGGGTGCCTGTGTGGAACTGGGCGGGCTGGCCGGCGACAAGATCGCGATCCGCAATTCCCGGTACCCCGACGGCCCGGCCCTGCTCTATACGCGGGCCGAGATCCGCGCCCTCATCGAGGGCGTGAAGGAGGGCGACTTCGACCATCTCCTCCGGTAGAAGCCGCCCTCCCGACCCGGTCAAGCCGGGTCCTGCCGGCCGTCGCGTCTGCCTGGGACGCGGCGGCCGGCTGGCGTACCGCTCCGGAGCGGTTAGAGTCCGAGAGTGGTGATCGAGCAGGAAGAAGCCACTTCGCGGACGCTCACGCCCCGGCAGATCCGGTGGGAGATCTTTGTCGTCTTCGCGGTGTCGCTGGGCGCGAGCGGCCTCTACGCGTTCGTCTCCCTGATCGGCTCGCTCACCGCGCCGAAGGCGCTGGGCCAGCAGCAGGCGGTGCTCAACGGCTCGCTGGCTCCCGGCAGGCCGCTGCTGGACCTCTTCCTGCAGCTCACCAACATCACCATCGGCTTCGCCCCGGTCGTGCTGGTCTTCTACCTCATGTCCCGTTCCGGCGAGGGACCCTCGGACCTGGGCCTGGACACCAGCCAGCCGGGACGGGATGTGCTCAGGGGGGTCATCCTGGCCGCGCTCATCGGCGGCAGCGGGCTGGCCCTCTACCTGGCCGCCTACAAGCTCGGGTTCGCGCTGAACGTCGTGGCCGAGAGCCTGCCCGCGGTCTGGTGGCGGATCCCGGTGCTGGTCCTGTCCGCGGCGCACAACGGCATCCTGGAGGAGGTCGTCGTCCTCGGCTATCTGCTGAACCGGCTGGACCAACTCGGCATGCGGCCGTCCAGGGCGATCGCGCTGAGCGCGGTGCTGCGCGGCTCCTACCACCTGTACCAGGGCTTCGGCGGGTTTATCGGGAACGCGATCATGGGCGTGATCTTCGGCGTCCTGTACAAGCGGTGGGGGCGGGTGACCCCGATGATCATCGCTCACACCCTGATCGATACCGGTGCCTTCGTGGGTTACGCCACGTTGCACGGCCACGTGTCGTGGCTACCGTGACGGTGGCAGTCCGGCCCAGCGCCGTTCGGGAAAAGTTCTCGGGTATGCCGCATGACCGGTGGCAGTTTCCTGACGGTGTTGGTAGCGTCATCGCCCATTGCATTTCAGTCGCGGGCGGCAGCAGGCCTGATTGCCTGAGTTCGGGAGGAAAGATCACATGGGGAAGCGCATGGGCAGTGTGTTCCTGACCGCCGGGGCGGTGGCCCTGGTGGCCGGCCTGAGCGCCGCGCCGTCTCTGGCCACCACGGCTACCACGTGGAACGTCTCGCCCGGCGGAACCGTCGCGCTGATTCAGTCCGGGCATTTCACGCTGGCGGACGTCACCACGGGGCACTCACTCGTCTGCGCGCGCATGAAGGGGGCGGGCCAATTCAAGTCAGGTAGCGGGCTGCCGGGCGCGAACATCGGATCCGTCACCGCGCTGGCCCTGAGTCAGTGCACCGGTCCGGGCGGGGTGACCTTCACGATCAAGCCCCGCGATCTCCCGTGGGCGATGAGTGCTGAAAGCTACGACCCGGCTGTCACCGCCGGCACGGTGACCGGGACGATCAGCGGACTTCACGCCGGCGTGTCCGGGACCGGGTGCAACGCCACCGTGGACGGGACCAGCGCCACTGCCGACAATGGCCAGACTGAGATCCACTACCACAACAGCCTGGGCAAGCTGAAGATCCGCACCGAAGCCTCCACCCTGCACTTCTACCACGTCAGGGGCTGTAGCGGCCTGATCAACAGCGGAGATGCGGTCACGTTTTCCAGCGCGTACCACGTCAAGCCGGCGCAAACCATCACCTCGTCCTGACCCTGCCTGGCCTATCTCACCCGACAGGGCCACGCAGGCCTGGGCACGTCCGCAGATCCGGCGAACGTTCGCGGTCGGCGCTAGCGTCCGAGCCCGTCGAGCACCTTGGCTCCCGGCAGGCCGGCCAGCACCGCGCCCGGCAGGGTGAGCTTGGACCGCCGGATTCCGCTGCCGATCACGACCCGAGGCGTGGCGGCCACCGCGGCGTCGATGAGAATCGGCCAGCCCGGCGGCAGCCCGACGGGCGTGATGCCGCCGTATTCCATCCCGGTTTCCGCCACCGCCAGCTCGGTCGCGGCAAACGACGCCTTCCTGACGTCCAGGCGGCGCCGAGCCAGGCCGTTCACGTCGGCCCGCGTCGTGGCCAGCACCACGCAGGCGGCGAACCTGGCCTGCCCGTCCCGTTTGCCGGTGACGACCACGCAGTTGGCCGACTCGGCGGGGGAAACCTGGTACCGCTCGCAGAACGCCGCCGTGTCCGCCAGCTCCGGGTCGATCTCCGCTACGCCCACGCCGTCGCGGCCGGACAGCCCGTCCAGCGCCGCCGCGACCGGCGGTGCGAGCAGGTCAGGCCGCCCAGCGGCGGGCACTGCCGGCAGCACTCCGATGCTCATCTCCACCCGGCGCAGTCTAGGACACGGTCTAGGACACGGCCCGGTGAGGCGAGCCGTCCCGGCGGCGCGGCCCGGCTATCCTGCGGGGCATGCAGCAGCCCTCCGGCGCACCGCAGGTCATTGCAGGGACGGGTATCACGGCCGCCGCAGCGTCGGTCAGCGGGCTGCAGCAGGCGCTGGCTTCCGGCACGCTGACCTCGGCCGAACTCACCGCGTTCTACCTCGAGCGGATCAGGCAGCTCGACCCCGGGCTGCACGCGGTCATCGCGGTCAGCCCGGCCGCGGCGACCGACGCCCGGGCCAGCGACGCGGTCCGGGCCGCGGGGACGGTCCGCGGGCCGCTCGAGGGAATCCCGGTGCTGGTCAAGGACAACATCCAGGTGGCCGGGATGCCGGTCACCGCGGGCTCGTCCGCGCTGCTGGACACCGAACCCGACGATGCGTTCCTGGTCGCCAGGCTGCGGGCGGCGGGCGCGGTCATCATCGGCAAGGCGAACCTGTCGGAGTGGGCCAACTTCCGCTCCACCCGCTCGACGAGCGGCTGGAGCACCGTGGGCGGCCAGACCGTCAACCCCCGCGGGCCGGGCCGCAACCCGTCCGGATCCAGTTCGGGCTCGGCGGTGGCGGTCGCGGCCGGGCTGGCCCCGCTGGCCGTCGGGACCGAGACCGACGGGTCGATCGTCTGCCCGGCCAGCGCCTGCGGGATCGTGGGCATCAAGCCGACGACCGGGCTGGTCAGCCGGGCCGGCATCGTGCCGGTGTCGCTGGCCCAGGACACGGCGGGGCCGATGGCCGCCTGCGTAGCCGACGCCGCGGCCCTGCTTTCGGTGCTGGTCGCGGTGGACCCCGCCGACCCTGTGAGCCGGGAACTCGATGGCACTTCCGAACGGCGCGACGGCGCGCGCTACACCGAATACCTGGACCCGGCCGCACTGGCCGGGGCGCGGGTGGGCGTCTGGCGGGACGCCTCGGCCGACGCCGGGGTAGCGATCGAGGCGGTGCTGGACGCTGCGGTGGCGCGGCTGCGCGGCTGCGGCGCCGACGTCCAGGATCCGGCCGATCTGCCCGGCGCCGGCCAGATCGAAGGGCCCGAGTTCACCGCCTTGCTGCATGAGTTCAAGCACGATCTGAACGACTACCTGGGCGGGCTGCCCGGAAGCCACCCGGCCACCCTGGCCGAGCTGATCGCGTTCAACGAGCGGCATGCGGACACCGTGCTGGCCCGCTTCGGCCAGGAGATCTTCGAGCGGGCGCAGGCCTGCAGCGGTGACCCGGCCGATCCCGAGCTCACCACGGCCCGAGCCGACGCCACCCGGCTGGGCCGGGCGGCCCTGGACGTGCCGCTCGCCGCGGGCCGGCTGGACGCCGTCGTCGCGCTCACCGCGAGCCCCGCCTGGCTGACCGACTACGTCCTCGGCGACCACGACGTGTTCCATACCTCGACGCCCGCGGCGGTGGCCGGCTACCCGTCGGTGACCGTGCCGGCGGGCGAGGTGGCCGGGCTGCCGGTGGGCCTCTCGTTCACCGGGCCGCCTGGCAGCGAGCCGAGGCTGGTCGGCCTGGCCTACGCGTTCGAGCAGGCTGATCAGCCCGGCGCGACCTGACCGCCGAAGAACACCTGGGTTTTGCCCGGCTGCCCGCCGCGCACCGTGATGAGCCCGGCGTTGCGGTACCGGCTTCCGGCAGCAGGCACCCGCGACCAGCTCGTCGCCCTGGACGGCGAGCTACGGCGCCGAGGACCGCCTCGGCGGATCGAGCGCGGGGGAGGCGGGCGCGGCAAGATAGCCTGGCGGCCATGGAGTCCTGGCGCGGCGTACCCGTCCCCGAGCTGCCCGGAACCGGGCCCGAGCCGCGGATCCGGGACACGGCGACCGGTGCGCTGCTCGTCGCGGCCGACGGCCACGTGGCGACGATGTACGCGTGCGGCATCACCCCCTACGACTCCACCCACATCGGGCACGCGGCCACCTTCACCGCCTGGGATCTGCTCTTGCGAGCCTGGCTGGACGCGGGCCACGAGGTGATCTACGTGCAGAACGTCACGGACGTGGACGACCCGCTGCTGGAGCGGGCCGCCAGGGACGCTGCGGACTGGCGGCAGCTGGCCGACCGCGAGATCGACAGGTACCGCGCCGACATGCACGCGCTCCGCGTCCTGCCGCCGTCGCGGTTGGTCGGGGCCGTCGAGGCGATGTCGCTGATCGAGCGGTTCACCGCACGGCTCGCCGACTGCGGCGCGCTGTACGAACTCGACGCGGACCTGTACTTCCCCCGGTCGGCCGACCCGTTGTTCGGCTCGCTGTCCAGGCTGAGCCCGCGGGTGATGGTGAAGCTGTTCGCCGAGCGCGGCGGCGACCCGGGGCGGCCCGGCAAGAAGGACCCGCTGGACGCCCTGGTCTGGCTGGCCGCGCGGCCGGGTGAGCCGTCCTGGGCGTCCCCGTTCGGCGACGGCAGGCCCGGCTGGCACGTCGAGTGTGCGGCGATCTCCACCGAGTACCTGGGCACGGTGTTCGACATGCAGGTCGGCGGCACTGACCTGATCTTCCCGCACCATGAGATGAGCGCGTCGCACGCCCGGGCGGCGTTCGGCGGGGGCGGCGCGCCCGCGTTCGCCCGCCGCTACGCGCACGCCGGGATGGTGGGGCTGGACGGCGAGAAGATGTCGAAGTCGCTGGGGAACCTGGTGTTCGTGTCGGATCTGGTGGCCGATGGCACCGAGCCCGCAGCGATCCGGCTGGCCCTGCTCGCCCACCACTACCGCGACGACTGGGACTGGACCGCCGCTGGACTCGCGGCCGCGGAGGAGCGGCTGGCCAGATGGCGTTCGGCCGTGGCCGCTGCCGACCGGGGCGCGGCTGGGGCTGATCCGGGCGTGGCCGGGACCGACCGGGGCGCGGCCGGGACCGACCGGGGCACGGCCGGGACCGACCGGGGCACGGCCGGAGCTGACCGAAGCGTGGCCGGGGCTGACCGGGGCGCGGCGGGGGCGGCGGACCCGTCCGACTCGCCGGCCCGCCAGGCCCTGGCCAGCGTTCGGGACCGGCTGGCCGACGATCTCGACGCGCCCGGCGCGCTCGCCGCAGTGGATCAGTGGGCCGAAGCGGTGCTCGCCGGCTCCGCGACGGGCGGGGGCCGCCTTATCCGCGACGCCGTGGATGCCCTGCTCGGCGTCGAGCTGTAGCGGGCTGGAAGCGTAGCGGCGCGCTGCACCGGCGCGGAGCCCGGCCGGAGGCCTTCGTAGCGCGGACGAAGCCGCCAGGCAAGACCTTTCTTTCCGCTGTGGACAACCGCAGGGTCACCGGCCGGCGTTATCCCCAGAGCGCCGCTCTCCGCTCGCCCCGCCCGCGGAACCAGCGCACGCTGGCCACATGGAAGAGAACTCGACGCCTCCCGATTCCGAGTCGCCCGGCCCCGGCCCGGCTGACCCCACCCTCGCCAAGCCGGCCCGGCCCGCGGCGCTGCTCCGCATCGGCTCGCCGGACACGGTGCTGGCCGTGATCCCGGGCCTGCTCGGGTTTCACCCGACCCGGAGCCTGGTCGTGGTCGGCGCCGGCCCACCGCGCGGTCGCGTCCAGGTGGTCTTCCGTTACGACCTGCCCGAGCCGCCGGACGCGGGCGCGGCGGCGAAGATCGCGGCGCACGCGGCCGCGATCCTGGCCACGCACCAGCTCACGCTGGCCATCGCGGTCGGCTACGGAGCGGGGCCGATGGTCACGCCCGTGGTGGACGCGCTGGTCCGCGAGCTGCGCCGGGCCGACATCACGCTGCACGACACGCTGCGCGTCGACAGTGGCAGGTACTGGTCTTACTCGTGCCGTGATCCGCGCTGCTGCCCGGCCGAGGGCGTGCCGTTCGACCTCACCGCCCACCCCGCCGCCGCGGCGATGTCCGCGGCCGGCAACAAGGCGCTGCGCGACCGGGCCGCGCTGGCCGCCACGATCGCTCCGCTGGGCGGGCTGGCCGCGGAGTCGATGCGCCAGGCCACCCGCCACGCCGAAAGGCACGCCGCCGACCTGATCCGGGAGGGCACGGCCGCCGGCGGCCGGAGCGGTGCCGTCGAGCGGGTCATCGCCGAGGGCTTGCG
>Ga0207693_10001599_pt1 | contig 20033 bp, 9 predicted proteins | sample LARL81metaG_FD_184347 | JGI IMG/M metagenome (GOLD analysis project Ga0207693, IMG submission 184347) | Corn, switchgrass and miscanthus rhizosphere microbial communities from Kellogg Biological Station, Michigan, USA - LAR L8-1 metaG... | ecosystem: Host-associated > Plants > Roots >...
TACATCTTCATAGCGCTTCGCGTGCTTACTGCCTTCGATATTGGTATGTGCCAATTCGTCGACCAGCACGACTCGGGGCCGACGGGCTAGGATCGCGTCCACATCCATTTCATCGAAAGATGCTCCCTTGTATTCCATCCGGCGCCGCGGTATGGTTTCCAGCTTTGAGGCCAGTTCCGCAATTCCCTTTCGCCCGTGAGTCTCAACCACACCGATAGCGACGTCTTCCCCACGACTGTGCCGGCGTATGCCTTCGCTTAGCATGTTGTAGGTCTTGCCGACTCCTGGCGCATAGCCGAGGAAAAGCTTGAAGATCCCTTGCTCCTTCTGGGGAGCTGCTTCTTCGAGCCATTGCTCGGGCGTCTTTGGCATGCCTTCTGTGCTCCTGCGAGCAAGGATTAGAATGTCGAATCGGCTACAATCTGCCACGTGAAGAGAGCAAGTGACAACCAGATACTACGCTTTGCCATTACCGTCGCAACAGTCTGCGGGATTGTCGTCGTTTATTTCAAGTGGGTGCACGTCAATCCCACCACGGTAGGATTCACATTTCTGCTCGCGATTCTGATGGTTTCGGCCGCTTGGGGACTTCGTTACTCGATCTTCATGGCGATTGTCGCGGCCCTCGCGTATAACTATTTCTTTCTTCCGCCGATTCTCCGTTTCACGATTGCAGAAACGCAGAACTGGGTGGCTCTTTTTGCATTTCTTCTGACCGCTATCATTGCCAGCGAACTCTCCGAACGCGCTCGCCACGAGTCCCTGGAATCCAACCGGCGTCGCCGCGAAGTCGAACGCCTCTATGCCTTCAGCCAGCAATTGTTGGTCAGTGAAAATGTTTTTGAATTGCTGAATTTGATACCGAAACACATCGTTGATTCCTTCGGTGTGACCGGCGCGGCCATGTTCCTGGAGGCCAAGCAGGAAACATATTATCTTGACAACAACAGCCGTCCTTTATTTTCAACCGAGCAACTGAAAGCTATCTGCGGGCGGGGCGAGCCCGTGCTCGACCGGGAGCGCGGGTTCTGCTTCATGCCGCTGCGCATGGGTGTCCGCTCGGTTGGCAGCATCGGCCTGGCGGGCTGCGGGTTGGCGCGGGAAACCTTGGAAGCGATTGGGAGCCTGACCGCGATCGCCATCGAGCGCGCCAGTACAGTGGACAAATTGACGAAATCCGAAGCCGCCCGGGAGAGCGACCGCCTTCGTTCCGTGTTGCTGGATTCAGTGACGCACGAGTTTCGCACGCCTCTTACCTCGATCAAAGCTTCTGCAGAAACCCTTTTGTCAGACGTTGATTTGGATAAATCCCTACAGAAGGACTTGTTGACGGTCATTAATGAAGAGAGCGACCGGCTCAATCGACTGATCGGCGAAGCGGCGGAAGTAGCACAATTGGATTCTCACCAGCTCGAACTTCATTTCTACCCCCACGAGATGCGCGAAGCGATCGATGCCGCCATCGGCAGATCGGGGCCAGCTCTGCAGGGGCACCCGCTGCAATCCACTATCCCGGACAAACTGCCGATGGTGCAAATGGATGTGGATCGCATCACGGAAGTACTCGTACACCTGCTTGACAACGCCGCCAGATATTCCCCGTCTGGTACACCGATTCAGATCACGGTTGAGCTTCGCAAGAGTGAAGTTGTAACCAGTGTGGCGGATCATGGGCCCGGGATCGACGATATGGAACGGGACATGATTTTCGAGAAGTTCTATCGAGGCCGAAACCAAAGAACGACCGTCCAGGGAACGGGCATGGGACTAGCGATCGCCAAAGCCATCGTTGAGTTGCACGGCGGAAAGATCGGCGTGACCAGCCAAATCGGTCGAGGATCATTGTTTTTTTTCTCCCTCCCTACCTCCTAGACCCTTCGGGGAAGGTTGATTCGGAAAGCACGTCACCCGAAACAAGTCGCCAACCCCTCATGCCACACTGTGCCATCCTCCACATTTCAACACTGCATCCTTTTTCCTGGTAGCGATTCGTATTCCCGAATCATTTTCCCCGCATTTGGCTTGCAAATGCCGGGATTGCCTGTCAACGTGGATAGGGTCCCGCTTTTGTCTTGCCTATGTGGACGGTGCGGACCTCGAACGTTATAAGACATCGCAACGCCAAGTGGAAAACGGATTGAGCCGTCTACGCTCCATCTTCAATCGACATACAGGCAGCCCGGCTTCGTCAACCTTCCGCAGTCGTTCTTCTCCTTATTTCTGGATACCAGTACTGTCTGGCATCGGCGTGTTGCTGGTCATCCTCGGAACCCTGCAGTACCGGTGGAGCACACAGATCAAAAAAGTTTCAGAGGTTCGGGTTGCTGCCGATCTCGAATCGGCAATGATTAAGTGGCATCTCGATTTTTATGGTGAATTTTCGAACGTGTGCGTGGCCCTGCAGATCGGCCCTGACTCCGGAGAACGGGATAGCTGGGAAGACTACCTGCATCGCTATGCGCATTGGGGAAGGCCTGCAAATGAAGAAGGCTTGCCGGAGCATCTCTATGCGAACCGTGACCTGGTCCGTGACATCTATATTTGGGAGACGAGCCGCACTACCGATCCGAAGCTGCTGCGGCTGGATGCCGAAAGGGAAAAGATTGAGACCTCTGCTTCCTCGCCGGAACTGCAACCGCTCCTTATTCATCTGCAGAACAATTCGTCCAATCTGAGAACTGCACTGCGCGCATGGGCCGACGGGGTGCCGCAAGACACAGCAGACGGACCAACTGAATCGACTTCGTCACCGTCCTACTCTTTACGCAGCAACGCTGAAACCGGCTGGCAATTCGATGAACACGTTCCAGCTCTGGTTCACCCGATCTTCCATTACACGCAACACGGAGCCGTCGACACGAAAGCTTTGAGCAGTTCCGATCCGGTCGATTGGGTCGTAGTCGTGCTGAACCTCGACACGATTCAGAACCGGATTCTTCCCGGACTCATGCGACGTTACTTCAGCGGTCCGCAGGGCCTGGATTACCGCGCGGCCGTGATCGTACGAGGACCAGTGACGCGGGTGCTCTATACGTCCGATCCAGATTTCGGAACTCAGGTTGACCTAGCCTCCGACGCAGTCATGAATATTTTTGGACCTTCTCTCCGTACATCGAAGGGGTCCGCTCCGCCAACTCCGACCACCCGCCAACCGGAGGACTGGCATCGCTTTTCGAGTCCGGTGTGGTTCCCGGTAATCCGCAGGACGGCAAGCGACGGCTCGTGGGCTCTCGTGCTCCAGAATCGTCACGGTCCATTCGATGCAGCGGTCAATCAAGTCTGGCGAAGCAACCTGCTCACCGGCGGGGTCGTCTTATTGCTGCTGGCTGCAACCATGGTTCTGGTGGTCGTTGCTAGCCAGCACGCACATAAGCTGGCGAACCTGCAGATGGATTTCGTCGCTTCCGTGTCCCACGAATTGCGCACTCCACTCGCCGTGATCCTCTCGGCCGGCGAAAACATCCGCGATGGGCTGCCCGAAGATCCCAAGGAATTTATGCAACAGGGCTCAGTGATTACTGAGCAGGCCAACCAACTCATGGAGTTGGTAGATCAGGTCTTGCGTTTCTCCTCGCTCTCCAAGGCTGTCTCAAGCCGAGCATCAGCTGCGATTCAGATCAGCACGCTCATCGATGCGGCACTGCGAAACACAGCTGAGGTACTGCAAAAAGAAGCTTTTCGAGTTGAAAAGAGAGTTGCCCCGGATCTTCCCAATGTGGTCGGCGATCTGTCGGGTTTGACGCAGTCGATACAAAACTTGATCATCAATGCGGTCAAATACAGTGAACAGGATCGTTGGATCGGAATTTCTGCCGAGACCGCAGTCGATGAGAACGGGCGCCCCGAGGTACAAGTCAGCGTGGCAGATCACGGAGCTGGCATTGCGAGTTCAGAATTTCGCAACATCTTTCAGCCTTTCTACCGCAGCCCGCGAGCAGTGTCTGCGCAGGTCCGCGGAACAGGCCTGGGTCTGGCCATCGCAAAACACAATGCCGAAGCGTTCGGCGGAAGGCTCTCGGTGACCAGTGAACTCGGCGTTGGCAGCTCTTTCACACTACACTTACCATTAGCGGACGAAGGCATCGACCAAGCTCCCATGGTTGAGACAAAGTCGAGGTCCGGAATATGAAAGAGCGCATCCTGATTGTTGAGGACGAACAAGCCTTGCGATCGACTCTCAGTGTCCGCCTACGCGGCGAAGGCTACGAAGTGGACACAGCCAATGACGCTACTGACGGCTTCGAAAAGGCCACAGGATCGCCTTTTGACCTGATCATCCTCGATGTAATGTTGCCGGACCGCAGCGGCTTCGATGTTTGCCGCGATATCCGGCAAGCCGGGCTCGCTACCCCTATCCTTTTTCTAAGCGCTCGGCACCAGACGACTGACAAAGTCATCGGCCTCCGTCTTGGAGGGGACGACTACGTCACCAAGCCCTTCAAGGCTGCGGAACTTGTCGCGCGCATAGAGGTCCTGTTGAGACGTGTGCCTATCCGGGCGGGCCACGGCGTACATCAATTCGGCAGCATTCAGGTCGACATGCGCCGTAACGAAGTCACGCGCGATGGCAATCCCGTTTACCTGTCGGCGCGTGAATTTCAACTCCTGCGCTACCTCATCGAACGGGCTGGCGGAACCGTTCCGCGCGTCGAAATTTTGCGGTCCGTGTGGGGATATGACTCCAATACTCTGACGCGTACCGTCGACATGCACATCGCCAGCTTGCGAAATAAGCTTGAGGCCGACCCCAAGCATCCGGAGTTCATCCTTACGGTAGCCGGCGTTGGATATAAATTTGTAGGATCGCGGGATGTGTAAATCAAGCCCCTGCTGACTGCCCGCCGTAACCCTCATCCCGAAAGTAAACACATTTTTACTACAACCATATCGCTGTAAGCTCTCTTTACATTTTTAGCATCCCGCAGGCACGAGGCAAAATTCGTAAACTCGACGTAATTTCACTCCAGGTTATCTTGACCCGCCCGCACCCTGCCCCTAAACTCCGCCTCAGTTTGGTTTCATCAGCTCTTTGCGCCTCTCCCTCATCGGCGCGTTCCATCCCCGCGCAGGGCTGTAAACGAGGTTTAGTTTATTGCAGGAGAGAACGCTGCCGTGAAAATCAGAAAAGATCATTCAGCTGAGAGCCTTGATCGCGCGCTGCTGGCGGGGTGGCATGCTCCGGATTTGTTGGGCATTGGCGTAGTGGTCTGCGATGCGTCTTGCCGGATGCTGATCGCCAATCAGACGGCACTTGACATCCTGGCCGCTCGGGATGGGCTCTGCCTTAACTCTGATGGCCAACTGCTCTCGACCGATGAAGCCGTGCAGACGGTGGCTGATCTGGTGTGCCGGTGTTCGAACGGTGGCGTCTCAGCGCGAGTTACCGATCGCGGATGCCTTTCCCTAGCAGTCCATCGATCGTCGGGAAGAGCTGCCCTGACACTTCTTGCTCGTCCGTTTCGATCGACGAACACCGGGCCAGGAACCATGACGCTCCTGCTTATCCTCGACTTCCCGCAAACGACCTCCGAGGACGGCGTCTCGCCATTGCTGCGTCTCTTAACCACGTCGCGGGGTTTGAGAGATGGCCACCACTACCGTGAAGGAGTGCAGTAGAGGCTTCGGCGCCGTGGAATGGCCCCGCGCCGGGAACAAATTCAAAGGGAGCAATCACACATGGCAACTGCAAAAATATCGACAATTCCCGCGCTCCCTCTGAACCGGATGGCTCTCATGAATCAGCAGACTTCAAGCATCCTGGCTGCTGGACTGGAAGCACTCGAGATGTTGGACATCGGCGTGGCCGTGACCGATAGCTCACGCCGCGTACTTTTCGCGAACCAGACCGCAGAGCAAATTCTGCTCTCGCGTGACGGTCTCGAAGTCACCGATCAGGGCATTTTTCAACCCGTGACCAAGTTGTCGAACCCGTCCCTCGCCCGCATCATGCAGCACGCAACGCGCGTGCCGCACCAAGACATCCCAGGACCCAAGGATGTGCTGCTCGCCATTCGCCGGCCTTCCGGAAAAAGGCCTTTCACAGTGTTGGTGCGCTCTTTGCGAACCAAGGCAGAGACACCTGAACCAGGCGTGCCATCTGTTCTCGTCTTTTTGTGGGATCCGGAATTACCCGCACACGACACGGAGGCTGGATTGCGCGTACTGTTCGGATTCACCTCGTGCGAGGCAAGACTCGCCAACCTTCTGATGAAAGGAAACTCGGTGGATGACTGTTGCAACCATCTTGAGATTCGGCCTTCCACCGTGCGCATGCACCTAGCCAATCTCTTTGCGAAGACCGGCGTGCAACGGCAGGGTCAATTAGTCTCGCTCCTTTGGAAGAGTGTGGGTATGGTGCGTACCAGGAATGAGCGCTCATTCGAAGCGAAGACAATCAAACCTTCCGCCCCCTCCAAAGCCACGTCGACTGATAGAACCGAACGTGCTATGTCGGTACGTCCACTTAGTCGAGAGTGCGAGTTCTAACTTTCTTTTTCCCCTACATCAATTTGACTGTAGACGCTTATTTATTACTGACTTACTCTGCTCCCGAGTTTAGCGTCTGAAAGGCCTAATCCCCCCAGGCCTGACTCTCCCCCAAACCAATATGCAGCACTAAGCACACTGGGTTTTGCCGCGGCGAGGCCGAGTGCATTACTCGCCGCCAGCCATCCCCCAAAAGAACGCAGTCGCTCGTTCAGTTGCTGGACGATCGAAGAACAGACCTGAGGTCAGGATCAGTTGTCCCTCAGCGTGCGTGCCCTCCCTGTCTTCATCGATCGCACAGTGTGGGAACGACTGCGACAGCTCCCAGGTTCGTCAGGAGGCCGTACAGTCATGAGAAAGAATTGCCAGCTTTGGTTGCTCCCGCTTCTGTTTGGTTTCGCTGCGATCGCGAATGCTCAGTCATTCCGTGTTCAGTGCCCGACCAGCACGATCACCCATCCGTCAAGCCTCCACGACAACAACTCCGAGCCTGCTTATTCGGCACCCACCACCCAGGCCATTGGGCCGGGCGGCTATCTAGTGCCGAGTGCAAACGTAAACGGAGCGATCAAGTGCCAGCAGATTTCGGGCGGTGACGGATACTCAACAATGGGCGACGGAACACAGACCTACATGTTTTCCTTCGGTCCATTGTCGGGAATCGCCGACATTACGAATGGGCTTCCGGGTACGCAGGTTCCCAGTGTGTTCAACACGGAGTACACCGGCACCTTCCAGCCCGGCGACCCGGCAACCACCGACCCCAACTTCTTCGCAGATCAAACATTCAAATTCAACGGGGCCGTCGGGCTCACGAAAGATATCCCGAACTCGGTCACGGTCTACGACATCAGCGAGGCCGGGCACACAGTCACAGTGGTGGCGAACACGCCGGCGGGCTTTAGTGTTGGCGACTCGGCGCTGATCGCCGGATTGCCCGGCTATAACGGCACTTACACCGTCACGGCGATCAACGTCGGCAATCCGATCTTTCCCGCTAGCTACGCGTTTCAGTACAACAGTCCGGCCACCGGTCTCGCAGAAGTGACGGAGTCTCCGACCGGCACCGCCTCGGCTCCGCCGCGCTATGACGGCCACGTAGATCCCCGGCCGATCATGGACTTGGGCGTGATGAATGGAAACATTCCGGCTCCTCTGATGGCTCTCGATGAAGACGATGAGTACTTCCTGACACTCACCAACGTAGGGATGATCATGCGGCCTGACTTGTTCGAACAGCATACAGTTCACTTCCACGGATATCCGAACGCGTCTTCGTTCTACGACGGAGTTCCTGATGCATCGGTCGCTATCAATATCGGCGGCAGTTTCACTTACTACTACCTGGCTCCGGATGCCGGAACGTATTTCTGGCATTGCCACATCACGCCTCCGGAACACTTGCAGATGGGTATGGTCGGGCAGATCTATGTTCGGCCTCGCCAGAACCGAGTTACAGCTGGCGGCAGCCTGTATGCGGCGTTGCAGCAACAGCAACTAGATAACCGCACCAAATGCGATTCCAATGCCGACATCCTGTGCAGCAATCCTTTGCCTGCCACCTCGAATTCGATCTCGCGCGCATCATCTGGTAACTACGCTTACAACGATGGAGACGGTTCCACCTACTACGACGTTGAATACCCCATCCAGATTCACGGCTTCGATCCAAACTTCCACTTCGTCGGCATGACCTTCAACCCAGAAGGTTTCTCCGACATGAAGGATAAGTATTTCCTGCTGAACGGGCGAGGCTACCCCGACACGGTGATCCCGGGTCCGCTGCAAACCATGTCGGCTGACGGGAAAGTGCATTTCTCACAACCATTGCCCGCGATCATCAACATAAAGTCGGGACAACGAGCCCTGCTACGCATCTCGGACCTTGACGTCACGGAATATCAGACCCTGGCATCACTGGGCATCCCGATGCAGGTCATTGGACTCAACGCCAAGCTCCTGCGCGATCAGGCCGGCAACAACCTCTACTACACGACGAACTCGATCACGTTGGGCGGCGGAGAGTCGATTGACGTAATCCTCGACGCGACTAACACGACTCTGTATCCGGCAGGCAGCGTTTTCTATCTCTACACACCCAACCTCGATCACTTGTCGAACGACGCGGAGAACTTCGGCGGGCTCATGACCGAAGTCCACATCAATTAGGAGCTCAGCAATGAAGGCGAAGAACATGAACAAAATCATTCTGAACGCGAAACTGTTTCTGGCGCCGATCCTGGCATTGCTTATGTCTACTACGGCGCATGCTGCGGCTCCTGGCATTACCGGACCATCGTTCAATTTGACCGCTCAAGCGGCGTACATCACGCAACCGGACGGACAAATGATCTACTCGTGGGGCTACGGCTGCAAAGGTGTCCCCACCGGCTACGCACCCGCGGCGATCTCGAGCACATTCTGCAACACCATGCAGATACCCGGCCCGACCCTCATCGTCACCGAAGGTCAGACCGTAACAGTGACACTAACCAATGGCCTGCCAGCCGCCGCCGGCAACACTTCGATCCTTTTCCCCGGATTCAACGTGACGGCTACGGGCGGAGCTGTCGGCCCACTTACTAGTGAGGCGACGCCTGGCGGGAACGTCACTTATTCGTTCAAAGCGACATCTCCCGGTACTCGCGCTTACTACAGCGGATCGCAGAGCGACTTGCAGATCGAGATGGGCCTTTATGGCGCCGTCATCGTCCTGCCTGCAACGATTCCTTCCAACTGCACTGCGGGACTTGCTGCGGCCAACTTGGCAGTTGAAGCCCACTGGCACGAGAGCGACTTCAGACTTGCCCCCGCCGCCTACGACCATGCCAAGACCTGCTACGACCGGGAGTATCTGTTCCAGTTTTCCGAAATGGATCCCAACATTCATCATCAGGCCGACCTGCAGGCCGCGGCGAAGCTCGGCTGCGTGGCCGGAGCTCCAGGCTGCAGTCTGGAAGTTCCCACCGAGCCCTATCACCCCTCGTATTTCATGATCAACGGCCGGTCGATGCCCGATGACATGGATCCGAACTACGCGCAGCAGTACCCGCATCAGCCGTACAACGGCAATCCCCACATGCATCCCGGTGAACAGGTGCTCTTGCGCATCATCGGCCAAGGCCGTTGGCAGCACCCGTTCCACGAGCATGGCAATCACGTTCGCATTCTCGGTCGCGACGGCAACCTGATCCTCAGCCAGAGCGATCCCAACAGCCTGGCCGGACCTCTCATGTTCACGACGACGACTACACCTGGCGTGGCGATGGATGGAATCTTCTATTGGACAGGCAAAGGATTGAACTGGGATCCATACGGACACAACAGCGCGGATCCAGTCAATGCGACATCGCATCCTCCGTGCGTTCCGGATGCAAATGGATACAACACGGGCACCGCTGCGCAGTCGGCCATCAACTACTACGAGTGGTGTCAGGATCACCTGAAGCCTCTGCAGGTCTCGCCCTTTGGTGATGTTGCTGGCGGCGGTCCTGCGACTCTGCCCGATTCCAACATTCTCACAAATGGCGCGTGGTATGGCGGCAGTCCCTACCTCGGTCCCGACGCCACCACCCGCGCCGTCGGACCCACCGGATCAACTCCTCCCTCAGGCACGATCGCCAATCCCCCGAGCAGCGAAGCTGGCTTTGCGTTCATGTGGCACTCACATAACGAGCGTGAGATCACCACGAACAACATTTTCCCCGGCGGAATGATGATGATGATGCTGGTGGATTCTCGCGAATTTGTCATCGACGAGTCGAACTAACTGAGGAGAAGAGAGCAATGCGATCCACCTATCTAACAACTCTGAAGACAGCGGTACTCGCGGCAACCATTCTCCTTTTTGGAGCAGGTCTGTCCTTCGGCCAATCCGTCGCACTGACAGCCGCACCTTCCCAGTTGACCATGCCTGACGGATCGACCGTTCCTATGTGGGGTTACACGTGCGGTGCTGCTACGGGCACCGGCGTTTCCTGTTCGCCACTGCGGCCGGGTTCAGCAGGCGACTGGTCGCCAGTCGTGATCACCGTCCCCGCGGGCACCGCAACCTTCACAATTAATCTGACGAACAATCTCTCGTTTGCCGCGGGCACCGGCACCAATACGGTGCCGACCTCGCTGAGCATCGTTGGTCAGATTGGCGGAGGCCTGGGAACGACCGCCACCAGCACGCCCTCGCCGGATCACTCGGCCGCGCAGCAAGTAACGTGGCCGATTGCGAATCCCGGCACGAACGTTGGCACTCCGCCCGTGCAAGGCAATCGCGTGCAATCGTTCTCGACCGAGGTGGCGGCCGGCGCGACTGGCGCGTCCACGTGGAACAATCTGCGCCCCGGTACTTATCTCATTGAGTCGGGGACCCACCCTTCCATCCAGGGTCCGATGGGGCTTTACGGAATCCTCGTCGTCACGACGGTCCCGACTACCGGAGCGCGCGGCATCGCATACTCTACTCCGCTGATCAATTACGACGCAGAAATCCCTCTTCTCCTGAGCGAAATGGATCCAGCGCAAAACAACGCGGTGCAGGCAGCCGTGACCACAGTTGGATTCAGCGAAACGATGGTTTGGTCAGGTCAGCCGAATGGATGCGGCAATCCCAGGTCCGCAAATTACCATCAATGCTATCCGCCCGCAGTGAACTACACACCGCTCTACTACCTCATCAACGGCGTCGCCTTCGACAAGTCGAATGCGACTAAGTCGCTGTTCCCGGTGATTCCGGCAACCGGCGTTGCGGCTACGGGAACCGTCCTTGTTCGCATGGTCAACGCCGGTCTGCGCATGCACGTTCCCTCGATCGTGGGAGCGCAAACGGGCGCCTCCGGTATTTCCGGACTGTCGTTGATCGCAGAAGACGGGAATCCTCTGCCCGGGATCACACGCGTGCAGAGTGAAGTCTTCATGGCCGCGGGCAAGACCTACGACGTGATGGTGAATGTTCCCTCCTTCGTTGCTCCGGCGACAGCCCCACCGTCACTTCCTATTTACGATCGCGAACTGAGCTTGTCGGGTAACGCCACCGCACATGACGCGGGAATGTTGGCATACATCGGCGTCAACGGTGCGGCAGTTCCATCGGCGCCAGTATTCGCAGCGGCCGTAGCCATGGCGGATACTTACAATTCGCTGGTGCCAGGAAACACGCTGACCATTTCCGATCCTGGTCAAGGCGTGATTGCAAACGACACCAACGTTTACGGAGTGCAATTGTTGGCGGCTCCGGCGGCCGGCAAAGTGACGCTGAATTCCAACGGTACTTTCACTTACGTTCCCAACTCCGGGACAACCGCGGACTCATTTACGTACTGCGCGAACGGTTCCGTCACGGGAACCACATGTTCCTCAGGAATTTCGGCAACCGTTACCGTTGGGGCAGCGGCCATTGAGGGAGCCAGCGGCATCACCGTCCGTCCGGATTCCTACACCTCGAATGTCTCGGCGTCATTGAACATCGCACCTCCGGGAGTGCTCGCGAACGATAGCGACGCGGCTGGATATCCTTTGTCGGTCACACCTGGCAGCTACGCTTTCGTGTCTGGTCCTGGAACGTTGACCATCTCTCTCGACAAAAGTGGATCGTTCAACGCACAGGCGTCAGCACCAGGAACTTACATCTTCAGCTACAAGGCGCAGAACTCCCAGGGAAGTGTGAGTACTGCCAGCGCACAGGTCACACTGAATTTCCCTGTGGCCACTGGCCTCAAGGTCACGGTGGTTGACGGCAAGGACAAAACCACAGCCATCGGAGACTACCGTTGGGTGATTGAAGAGGATCGGACTTTCTACATTGATCCTCTCAAAACAACAAACACCGGCGGCACCACGGCCACCACCGTCGTACCCACCTTCGGCACAAACTTTCATACCAGCTACATGCCCGTGGTTGCCACGGGTTGTGTTGGTCCGACGGGATCCGCAGTCGCCTGCGAATACGGTCAGATGGTGGTCGATTCCGGCGTGCCCTGTGTTTCGCCCAATAATCCGGTCGGGTGCAGTGCGACGGCCGGACAGCATCTGAACGCCGTCTGCGACATCGGCAATGGTGTCTGCCGAACGGACGCGCAACTCGAAACGATTGTGGATCCCAGCCAGGTACACCTGGATCCGACCAAGCGCTATTACATCTCGGTGCTCCCCGGCGACGCTGCGAACGCCTTCAATAACGCAACGACCAGCGCTTGCACATCTCCAACCGATCCTAATTGCGGACATGGCATGGGTGGAGCGCCGATCGCGGCCGGGCAGACCAGCGTTACGGTGTTGGTGCAGCCGAATCCTTACCCGCCGTCGAAACTCTCGGTCTTCGTTTTCGAAGACGACTTCCCGCTCAACGGTGAACAGGACGGCGGCGGCGGCGTAGACGTGCTATCTCCCAATGAGCCGGGCCTCGGCGGATTCAATATCACGTTGTTCGACGATGCAGGTGGCACTGGTGACGCAACCGGCCAGATGACATACGACATGTTCAACCAACCTCTGTCGAACAGCTTGGCCGGCACCCCCGACCCAGCGAATAACAACGTCGATGCTTGCCCTATCTCGAAGAGCGAGCGCGTCGGCATCGATACGACCAGCGGGAACTTCGGAGCAGCCAGTCCGACCGGCATCACGAGCACCATCGTCACTTGCCCGAAGTATGAAGCCGACGGCACTACCCTCTCACCGCTGGCTGGCCAAGCTGTGATTGCCAACCTGATGCCCGGCAGATACGGTGTAGTGGCAACCCCGGCCGCCGATCGCATCGCTCGCGGCGAAGAGTGGCTGCAGACCAATACCCTCGACGGACAGAAAGCGCACGATTCATTTCTGCGCATCGGCGAGCCCAGCTTCTTCCAGGAATTCGGCCCAGCCGGATACCACGTGTCGATTGGATTCGCCAATCCGAAGATCATCAATGCTCGTCTGGCCAATGTGTGCAACGGCACCGACGCGAACATCACCGGCACGAATTGCAACAACTCGATCACGGGTAAGGTCACAACCGAACGCATGAGCCGTACGCCCGATGAACGGCTCTATAGCAGCGGCACCAACGACAGCTTTGCGTTCACGCAGTGCTACGTGAGCTTCGGCGATCCAGATGGCGAAGACTTCGCATTCACCAAGTGCAATTCCGACGGCACCTTCACCATGAGCGGACTGCCCGACGGTGACTGGCGCGTTACGGTCTTCGATCAGTGGAACGACATGCTGGTTGATGGTCTCTCGACTCCCGTCCGGCTTGCGGGCGGCGCAACCGTCAACATGCACGACATCGCCATGAACCAGTGGCAGGCGAACATCTACACCTCCACCTTCTTCGACCAGAACGGTAACGGCGTTCGCGACGGCAACGAGCCTGGACTCACGCTCGTCGCTACGAACATCCGTTTCCGCGACGGCAGCTATTCGAACTTCAACAACACCGATCTCGAAGGCAACGCGGGCTTCAACGAGGTCTTCCCGCTGTTCAGCTGGTACGTTGTGGAAACGGACACCACCCGCTACAAAAACACCGGCGTTCACGTCGTCTATGATGCCGGCGGTCCAGCGGACACGACTTGCACCTCTACCACGGCGCCCTGCGGCAGTTCTGTGATCGCAGCGAATATGGCGAACACCTACGAGCAAGTTCCGGTGCCCGGCAATCTGCACATCCCGGGATCTGTTTACTGCAATAACGGGGACTGCACCGGTCAATCCATCAAGGACGGGCCGAACAATACGGCCGCGCCCAACTCCACGGGCCGCATCGATCCGCCTTGGGTCGCGACGGAAGGTTGGCAGGGTTACTCGGGCCAAAACAGCTACATCGAGTTCGGCAAGGCCCCATACTCGGCCGGTGAGAACGGCGGCATCCACGGCGAAGTCATCTATGCATCGACTCGTCCGTTCGATGATCCCACCCTGCTCATCCACACCAGTTGGACGCCTGACGTGCCTGGCGTGACCATGAACCTGTATCAGGAAGGAACCGCGCCCGACGGCACGCAGAGCCTCACGCTGGTGGATACGACCAAGACCAGCAGTTGGGACGACTGGGCGCAAGGCTTCCGCTCCGACGGCGTACCCAACATGAACTGTCCTGGTCAGGGCAGAGACACCGGCACGGCCGCGGACTTGTTCTTCTTCACGCTGTTCAACCAGCCTATGTGGCTCGACGTTTATAACAACGGGGGCACTCCCGTTCATACCATTCCGAACAATTCCCAGTTCAAGTGTTTCGACGGCATGCACAACTGGAATCAGCTGCAACCGGCACCTTATGACGGTATGTACCAGTTCCCCAGCATCGCCGGCAGAGATCCGCTCTCGGGCACGCCGACGGGCGGCACCGGCTCAGTCACCGGAACCAACTGCACCATATGCCTGAAAAACCCGATCGACGGTACACCCATGTTGCCGGCCGGTAAGTACGTCGTAGAAATGATCGTTCCGCCGGGCTACGAGTTGGTGAAGGAAGAAGACAAGAACATTCTGATTGGCGACAACTTCATCGCGCCATCGGTACAACAATTCGGCGGCTTGGGCAACGTGTTCATCCTGCCTGACCAGGCTGAAATTGCTGCCGGCTACAACGCCAACAACGCGCAGAATCCGACCAATACCCTGGGCCGCACCACGCTGCCCAATTCAGAAGGGGATACCGGCAGTATCGAAACTTTCTGGCCCTGCGTCGGCGCGCTGCGCACGGTTCCTGACTTCATCAGCCTGTTCCCGCAGTCGGGAGAAGTGGCGCCTTTCGCTGGTGCCCAGCGGCATCTCTGCGACCGCAAGGAAATCCAACTGACTGACCAGGCCTCGGCTCTGGCGAAATTTTGGATCTTCACCTCGGCCCACGTCGCCGCTCACTTCACCGGCGTGATTACCGATGACTTCACGTCCGAATTCGATCCGTTCTCCCCACAGTTCGGCGAGAAGTTCTCACCTCCGAATCTTCCCATCTCGATCAAGGACTGGTCCGGCACGGAAATCTCGCGCGTGTATACCGACCAGTGGGGCACCTACAACGGACTCAACTACTCGACTTGGGAAGTCAATCCGCCGAACCCAACCGGATACTCGCCCACCATGATGGTCACCTGCATGAACGATCCCGGTCCGATCCTCGACACGCGCACCGGTTCGGCGACGAATGGCCAGATGATCACCGATCCTCTGTACAACCCGCAGTACAGCCAGTTCTGCTACGAGATCCCGTTCATGCCAGGTCAAACGCAGTACATGGACACTCCGGTTGTACCCACTTCCGCATTCGCGGGTGCGGGATACAACAATCCCGATTGCTCGTATCCGGATGCAACTCCGGCGATCAGCGAAGTTGACGGCGACGGCGTGGGTCCCTGGATCAGCACAGGTGGCGCGCGCAAGCTGACGATCCATGCGCTCGGTGCCCAGACGGTCTTCAGCAACGCATACTCCGGGCCGTCAGCCACCACGGCTCCTTTCAACCAGAAGACGGTCACCCGTACCTATGATTTCGGTGCAACAAAGGGTACCGTCATCATCGGCGGCACGACCCTGCCGGCGAGCAGCTACACTTGGTCCGCCTCGGAAATCGACGTCACGATCCCATCCACCTTTACCGTCACGAACTCGGCCTGCCCGATTCCGCAGCAGTTGCAGTACGGCGGCAGCGCCGCCCAGTGCGGTCAGCTTGAGATCGTGAGAGGTGACAACGGCAAGCGGACGGTCGATGCCGTGACCGTGACGATCGGCGGAAAAACGCCGACCCACGTGGCGGCTTCGGCTTCAATCCAGAATGCGATCGACAAGGCGCATCCTGGCGACCTGATCATCATCGATCCGACTTGCACCACGGCAGCTGGCGCGGTGCCCTGCACAACGGCTGGCGCAACGCGCGTGCAATCCGCGCATAGTGAATTGTTGCTCATGTGGAAGCCGGTTCGCTTGCAGGGAGTCGGCGCCGCAACCAGCATCATCAACGCCAATACGCATCCTGCTGGAAAGCTGGACGATTGGCGCAGCCGCGTAGTCTGCCTGTTCGGTCTGGCCCCCAATGGCACGCCGAACGGTTACAGCTCGAGCTGCGGTGCGGGTTGGACAGACTTCAAACCCACGTCCAACAATCCGCAAATCGACCGCTTACCATTGGAAGCGACCGTCGGTTGGGATGCCACGCTGAACGGCAACATGGCTGAACTCCTGCAGGAACCGACCCTCATGGGAGCGTTGGAGGGCGCAGGCATCACCGTGTTGGCGAAGGGCGTTACCTTCCCGTCGAATCCGTTCGCGGCCGACACGTTCCCGACCGGCACCCGTTTGCTCACGGGCGGTAACAGCAGCAGGACGGGATGCGGTCCGAACACCGCGAATTCGCACAACCCGTTCCCAAGCAACTTCCTGTGCAACCCGTCGAGCATCGACGGTTTGGGCATCACCGATAGCTCCCAGGGCGGTGGCGGCATTTTTGTACACGGATGGGGCCACTCCCTGCAAATCGCGAACAACCGCGTCAACAACAACTCGGGAACTCTTTCCGGCGGCATCAACGTCGGCCAGGGAGAATTTCCACCTGCCAACCTGGGCGGTGCTGGGGTCACCAATGCCGACCCGGGATCATGCCAGTCGAGCAATGTCACGAACCTGGAACTGCCCTATTGCTTCGACATGAACGTGAATGTTCACCACAACGCGATCACGTCGAACTCCTCCACCGGCGATGAATTGTTCTCGGCGACACCGGCGGGTGCGGGCGGCATCAGCTTCTGCACCGGCTCAGACTTCTACAAATTCCAGAACAACTGGGTTTGCGGAAACCTGAGCACCGGCGACGGCGGCGGTCTCGGTCACCTCGGCTTCATCTACAACGGTGACATCGAGCACAACGCGTTCCTGTTCAACCAGAGCACGAACCCGACGATTCCAGCCAACGGCGGTGGAATGATCATCATGGGTGCGCCTGACGTGGATCCGACTTGCGGAGCCACCACGGACCAGGATTGCACACCGGATCCAACGACGATTGGACCCAGTGACGGCACCGGCCCCGGTCTCGTGATCAACGCGAACCTCATTATGGGGAATGCGGCGGAGAGCGGCAGCGGTGGCGGTATTCAACTGCAGGCCATCAATGGTTCGGATGTCGTGAGCTTCCCGACCTCGTCGAATCGCTGGAACTCGGTCACGCTGACCAACAACATCATCGCGAACAACGTTGCCGGCTGGGACGGCGCGGGCGTCGCGCTGCTGGATGCCCTCAACGTGAACATCATCAACAACACGATCGCTTCCAACGACAGCACGGCATCGTCCGGCGTGCTCTTCGATACGATCGGCGCTCCGCTGGCAAGTTCCGGAGGCAAGAACTGCACGACTTCGACGACCACGTCGTGTCCACAGGTTGCCGGGCTGGTCAGCATCCCGAACAGCACCGTCCTGACCGCCAACATCAAGTCGTTGAACGTGATCTGTCCGGCCGGTCACTTCGCTGGGTTCAACCCGGTCAACGGGACTTGCGTGAAGGCCTCGTACCCCGAGCTCTACAACAACGTGATCTGGCAGAACCGCAGCTTTTACATCGGCGTCGGAGCGCTGGGTGCGGGAACGGTAAACCAGCAAAACGTGGTGGCCCTCTATAACTCCTTCACCACAAGTCGAGTGCTCAGCGAGTCCTCGACCGATTCGACTGGCGCCAACGGGGTGGGTTCGATCATCACGGGAGGCACGGGCGCTTGCGTCAGTGGCACGCACTTCTGGGACATTGGTGTCCGCGGCGACACGGGCCCCACGAACCATGCATCGACGGTCACTTTGGCTCCGACATATTCGGTCCTGTCTGACCTGGCAGGGGGCTACAATACGCCGGCACTCCACAACTCAACGGCGAACCCGGGAGTGATCAGCCAGTATTGCAATGGCTCGCGCACTCCGCCAGAGTTTAAGTCCTTGGGCTACCAGGTGCCGCCGGGAATCTCCGACGCGACTGTGCCCAACCCGATCTTTAACCTTACGCCCGCGGCAACGGTGGACGAGGGCAACAACTGGATCAACATGAGTTGGGGGCCACTGGCCTTAAACGGCCCTGTAACCGGCACGACGTTGGGGAACTACGGTCCGGCCGCTGGTTCGCCCGTGATCAACTACATTCCGTCCTCTGCCTCGACGTACGCAGCGGCGCCGCCGAGCGACTTCTTCGGCATCGTCTCCCGCAAGGCGAACAACGCAGTGGACGCCGGAGCCGTTGAGTTCGCTGGCGGCACAGGTGGAGGTGGAGGAGGCACGGGGACGGTTTCAATCACGCCGAACCCGCTGACGATCACGCTTCCGGCCTTCTCGGTTACTGGTACCGGAGTGGTGACTCTGACCAATACCCAGCCAACCGGCGGCGCGTCCGTAACTGTGACGAACGTCGCGGTCGCTGCCGCCTCGGCGGGATCAGGGCTGTTCACGTGGTCCCTCGTGATTGATCCAAGCGGCACCAACGCAAACACCTGCACCGGTACAACGCTAACACCGGGGCAAACCTGCACGGTCCGGGTGCGCTTCACCAGCCTGCTGGCAGCGAGAGGAGTCAATCGCCTTGGAAACATCACTTTCACCGATAACGCCACCGGTAGTCCGCAAGTCGGTCAGTTGATCGGTCACGCAAACTAGTAACCAGGAGCGCTGCCCGCAGCAAGCTCGCGGGCAGCGTCGTTTACCATTTGCGAGGCAGTATGACCGGCTGCTGTCCCGAGAAACTGGGCGAAATTCTGTGCCCTAATGTGCCCAATTGGAGCGCTTGGATGAGAACGTGGAAGGTCTTTTGATTCAGCAGAGGAGTTGGGTGCGGGGGAGTGCACCGCCCCGAACGCACTTTGTGTTTTCATTGACTTGCACATCAGGTTTCGCACGAAAGGCTAGATCAGGGCCTGCTGGTTAACAATCCTTTCTTGCACTCCCCGGTCAGCCCTTTCAGGCGCTCTTTGCAGTGAGGGTTTCACTCGCCTAAGGCTTGGTTCATCACACGCGTGCGCATCTGCACCAGCCGGTGGCGATGCCACAGCAGTTGCCGCAGATCGCAATTCTCCGCATCCGGTACCCAGATCCGCGGGAAGCGATCTTCCAGCAAGAGCCGCAGCAACAACTGCGCGTCCTGGCGATCGGTCTTCTGCTTGCGCACCTGCTTCTCGCGCACAGCCGCGGCATCGCCGATCCACAGCTCAAACCGCAACTCGATGAGCAACCGCTCGAACCAGCGACGCAATGGCCACTGGCCTCAATGCCCACACGTACCTTCATGACGCGGCTTTTGAGCTCGTGGTAGAACTGCTCGCCTTTGTCCTTGTGTCCCAGGCGTGCTTCGCTCAGTTCGCCCGTATCCGTGTCACGTATGCAATTCGATCATCAATGCAAGCCGCGAACGATACGTCTGGTTCTGTTTTGGTGTTTGCCGACATCTTGGTGGCCGCGATAACATCGCTCTGAAGGCAACGCATTTCTACACGTCTCTTTAAATCAATTCGACTTGCTACTGCCCGGTCCCGGAGAGTGTCACCACCTGCGGGCTGGTCACTGCTGAGTCGGTAAACGTCAGGGTTCCAGTCGCTGGTCCGGCC
>Ga0207693_10001600_pt1 | contig 20030 bp, 19 predicted proteins | sample LARL81metaG_FD_184347 | JGI IMG/M metagenome (GOLD analysis project Ga0207693, IMG submission 184347) | Corn, switchgrass and miscanthus rhizosphere microbial communities from Kellogg Biological Station, Michigan, USA - LAR L8-1 metaG... | ecosystem: Host-associated > Plants > Roots >...
GCCCAGCCAGTCGGTCGTGCGCTCCCACAGCTCGGCGGCGAGCTGCGGCGTCGCCGCCGGGCCCGGCTCCTTACGTTGTGCGTCCTCGTAGTAGTCGCCGCTGTCCTGTGCAACGTCCGGCGAGGTGGCGCAGTACAGCGACGTCCGCGAGCCATCCTCGGTCGAGCGCATGCGCAGCTTCATCAGCGGCCGGATCGGCCAGGGCACCGAACGCCAGATATCCGACGCGATCACGCCCGGGTGCAGCGAGTACGTCGTGACGCCATTGCCGTCCAGGCGCCGTGCGAGCTCTTGCGCGTGGAGAACGTTGGCGAGCTTTGACACCGAGTACTCGTGAAACCCCGTCCGGGTCTTGGTCGGCTCCCGAACCGCCTCGAAGTCGATCCCGTCGACTCGGTAGTGGGCCTCGCTTGCGACGTTGACCACCCGCGCCGGAGCGCTCTCCTTCAGGCGATCGAGCAGCAGGCTCGTGAACAGGTAGGGGCCGACGTAGTTGGTCCCGAACGCCAGCTCGAAGCCGCTGTCGGTGGTCCCACGACGGCCCGCCATCCCGGCGTTGTTGATCAGGACGTGCAGCGGCTCGCCACGCTGCAGGAACGCCTCCGCGCAGGCTCCGACCGAGTCGAGATTGCCGAGGTCGAGCGCCAGGAACTCGAGCCGGTCGTTGCCAGTCTGCGATGCGATCTCGTTCATCACCGGCCGCGTCTTGGCTTCGGAGCGGCCCGCGAGGAACAAGCGCGCGCCACGGGCGGCAAGCGACTGCGCGGTGGCACGGCCGATCCCGGTGTTGGCCCCGGTGATCAGAAAGGTCTTGGAATCAAGATCGCCCACGGATCGGAGCATACGTCGCGGGGATCCGGGGAAGAGGGTAACCGTGCCGATCGCAGGAAATCCCCAGCCAACGCCGTCGCCGCCGACTCCTCCCGGCCCCGCGCCGCCCGATCCGCAACCGCCGACGCCCACGCCCGGGCCGTCGCCGCTGCCGCCGGACCCCAACCCGCCGTCGATCTGATCGGGGCCGGCCGCACGCCGGCTTGCATGCCGTCCGTCAACTGACAACCGGTTGCAGGAATCCGGAGGTCGAGTCGATAGACGGGTAATGCAATACCTCTCCGCGCGCCTCGGCGCCCGTTCACTCGTCGCCGCGGCCGCAATTGCCTCCTGCGCTCTTGCACCGGGGCGTGCTCTCGCCTCGGTCACCCTCTCCAACTGGGACTCCGCCCAGCAGCGCCAGGTCGTCAAGGTCGGCCTGATGTCCAACCTCGGCCGCTCGTTTCAGGGAGGCAGCGATCTCAGCGCCTCCCAGGCCAACGCAGCGATGTCGGCCCTGAGCCTGCGCCTCGCCCGTCAGACCGGACAGGCGCAGGCGCGAGCTGCCGCCGCGACGCGCAGCCCGGTGTCGGTCGTGACCTTCGACAAGATGCTCGTGCAGCAACTCGGCCTCAGCGACGTCGCCTCGCATATGCAGGCGACGGCCTCCGGCGCCGGGCTTGCGCCCCCGTCCTACTTCGGCACCGAGGTCGTCGCCCGATTCCTGGGCCTGCGCTACAACCACCCGGCCGGTACCGACCGGCTCGAGCTCTTTCCAAGCGACGGGATCACGCGTGCCGAGGCCGCATGGTCGCTGGCGCAGATCTCCGGGTTTGGCAGCTGGAACGTCTCCTACGCGCGCGACACGCTGATGGGCTTCGAGCTGCCGGCGATGAGCTCGGACCAGCGCCAGGCGCTGACGATCGCGGTCTCGCGGATCGGCTATCCCTACGTCTGGGGCGGCACCACCGACGACACATCCGACGGGCTCGCCCACGGGGGGTTTGACTGCTCGGGCTTCGTGTGGCGCGTGTTCAGGGTCTCGGGCCTACCCTGGGGCCGCGCCATCCGTGGACGCACGGCCGCTCAGCAGGCCGGCGAGATTCCCCGCAGCCAGCGGCTGCGCGCCAGCCAGCTTCGCCCCGGCGACCTGTTGTTCTTCGGAAACGCAAAGTTCAACAGCACCGCCACCGAGGCCAACGTCATCCACGAGGGGATCTATCTCGGCGACAACTGGGTGATCCATTCGTCGGACCAGGGCGTGTACGTCCTGCCGCTGCAGGGCAGCTGGCTCGGTGACCAGTTCGCATGGGGCCGGCGCGTGATCGGCTGACGGGAGCCGCGGTCAGGGCAAGAGCACGGCCCGACCGAGGATCTCCCCGGCGCGCAGGCTGTCGAGCACGTCGTTGACGGCGTCGAGCGGGTGTTTCTGAACGCGCAACGTCAGGCGCCCCGCCGCGTGCAGCTGGATCAGTTCGTACAGATCCGTCCAGCTGCCGACCAGATTGGCGACGACGGCTTGCTCCTGGCCGACGAGTGCGTTTGAGGGGGCCGAGACGGTGCCGCCGTATCCGACCACCGAATAGGTTCCGTTGCGGGCGAGCATCGCCAGCGAGTCGCGGTGGGTGTCGTCGGTCCCGACGAAATCGATCACCAGGTCCGCACCATGACCGCCGGTCAGGTCGCGCACGTCGTCGACTGCCCCGGAACCTCCCCCGACTGTCTCGTCGGCGCCGAGCTCGCGAGCGAGCGACAGGCGCTCGGCCTGCGTGTCGATCGCCAGCACCTTGGCCGAGCCGAGTTCGCGCGCGAGCTGGACGGCGATGTGCCCAACACCGCCGATGCCCATGATCACCGTGGTTGATCCCGGTGGCATCAGATGCGCGACCTTGGCGACGGCGTGGTACGCGGTCAGACCGGCATCGGCGTGCGGGGCTACGTCGTCCGGGGCCAGTCCCTTCGGGAGCTTGATCACCGAACGCTCGCGCACGAGCACGTAGTCAGCGAAGCCGCCGTCGAGCGACAGCCCCGTGAACTCGTGGTGTGCGCAATGCATGTCGTTGCCGCGCCGGCACTGCACGCACAGGCCGCAGCTGAACGGCGGATACAGGATCACCGCGTCGCCGGGCGCAACCGTGGTCACCAGGTCACCGACCCGGTCCACCCAGCCGGCGTTCTCGTGGCCGAGCACGAGCGGAAGCGACACGCCGGCCGGCTCCATTAAGCCCTCGATCGCATGCACGTCGGTCGCACACACGCCGGCGCCGCCAATCCTGACTAACACCTCATCGGGCCGGGACACTTTGGGTGTCGGGTACTCGACCAGCTCCAGCGGTCGGTGGTACTCACGCATCAGGGCAGCTCTCATGGGCGCGATCATCTCAGTCGGCGCGGCGGGCGATCGACACCTCCGCGTGTGCCCTACCCTGGGAGGCGAGATGCCAGGGGAAGTGGAGGCGATCCGGCTCGAGGGCTTGGTCAAGTCGTGGAAGGGACCGTCAGGCCCGGTGCGCGCCGTGCGCGGGATCGACGTGACGATCGGGCGCGGCGAGACGGTCGCCCTGCTTGGCCCCAACGGAGCCGGCAAGTCGACGACGATCGACATGATCCTCGGGCTGGCCCGTCCCGACGGCGGCCACGTATCGGTGTTCGGCCGGGCCCCATCGGATGCGGTCAAGGCGGGGCTCGTCGGCGGGATGCTGCAAACCGGCGCGCTTATCCGCGGCCTGTTGGTCCACGAGTTGGTGTCGATGGTGGCGTCGCTGTATCCCGATCCGCTCGACATCGGCGAGGTGCTCGAGCTCGCCGGGCTCACGGACGCCGCGCAGCAGCGCACCGAGAAGCTCTCCGGCGGTCAGACTCAACGCGCGCGGTTCGCGGTCGCCGTGGTCAGCAATCCCGAGCTCCTGATCCTGGACGAGCCGACGGTCGCGATGGACGTCGAAGGCCGGCGCGCGTTCTGGGTGGCGATGCGCGCGTTCGCCGCGCGGGGGAAAACTGTGATGTTCGCCACCCACTATCTCGAGGAGGCCGACACCAACGCAGACCGCGCGGTGTTACTCGCCCACGGCCGGATCGTCGCCGACGGCCCGACCACCGAGATCAAAGGCCGCGTGGGCACCCGCACGATCCGCGCGACGCTTCCCGAGGTCGCGAGCAACGAGCTGGCCGCGATCGCCGGCGTGAACTCCGCCGAGCGTCACGGTGACGCGGTGATCCTGGTGTGCTCGGACTCCGACCAGGCGATCCGCGAGCTGCTGCCGCGCTACCCCGCTGCCCGCGACATCGAGATCACCGGCGCCGGGCTGGAGGACGCGTTCGTGCGCCTCACCGGCGATCCCGACGACGACGAGGTTCCGGCGACGGGCCCGGAGGTGCACAGCGCGCGATGAGCTCGGCCACGTACACGCGTTATGAGCTGCTGCGCACGGTCCGCGAGCGCCGCCTGATGATCTTCGGGTTCGGATTCCCGCTGGTCCTGTACTTCGTGATCGCCGTGCCGAACCGGCACATGCAGGACTTCGCCGGCAGCGGCGTCACGGCGCCGCTGTACTACATGGTCTCGCTGGCGTCGTTCGGGACGATGATGTCGATGGTGTCGCTGGGCGGCCGCATCGCCGGCGAGCGCGAGGCGGGCTGGACTCGCCAGCTTCGGATCACGCCGCTGTCGCCGCGCTCGTACCTTCGCGCGAAGGTGATGACGGGCTACACGATGGCGGCTTTGAGCCTCGGGCTGCTGTACATCGCGGGGGCGGCGCTCGGCGTGAGCCTGTCGGCTGGCGACTGGATCAAGACAACACTGCTGATCGCTGTGGCCCTGCTGCCGTTCGCGGCGCTCGGCATCGGGCTCGGTCACCTGCTGACCGTCGACTCCGTCGGTCCCGCGATCGGCGGGACGGTGTCGCTGCTCGCACTCGTCAGCGGCACCTGGTTTCCGGTCACCAGCGGCTTCTTGCACGCCCTCGGACAGTGTCTGCCGTCCTATTGGCTCGTCCAGGCCGGCCGCGTCTCGATCGACGGTCAGCCATGGGGCGCGCTGGGCTGGGCCGTGGTGCTGGGATGGACCGTCGTGCTCGTGGCATTCGCCGGCTGGGCTTATATGCGCGACACCGGCCGCGTCTGACACCCTCCAGATATGGCCTACTCAGCCGACGAGGCACGCGGGCAGCTGCTGGACGATCTCGCGGTCGCAATCGATCAGCTCTCGTTCGCGCTGGCGGCCGTCGGCGAGGCCTACGACGAGCTCGACGAACGCGCCGCTGACGTGCTCGAGGACGAGATCTTCAAGCCGCTGCAGTCCGCGTACGGGCGCGCCAAGCGCACGCATTCGGAATTTGCCAAGCGCTACCGGCAGCCGGAGCGCAGCTTCGCGGACCGTTCCGCCGGGACCCACTCCGGCGATCCGCGGGTCTACCTCGAGCGCGCCGTCGAGGCTATGGAGCAGGCCGACCACACGATCTCAGAGCTCCAGGACTCGATGATGCCCGTCGAGGTGGGGGATACGAAGCTGCGAGCGGGCCTGTCGGAGACCCGCTCGTTGATCGCCGAGCTGCCGGCTCGCGGCCGTCGGCTGGTGCGCGCGCGCGGCCGGTAGAACGTGTCCCGCCCCGGGTAGGCGACTGGCATGCCCTTTGAATCCGCAGCGACCACAGGCAGCGTGATGGAGGTCCCACAGCCGACCGAGCCGGCGACTCCGGTTGTTCCCGACTCGCCGGTGACGCCGATCGATCCCGATCCCGGGACGCCGGCCGACCCCGAGCAGCCGGCGACGGTTCCGGGACCCGACGAGCCGGCCATCCCGGTCGTGCCAGAGCCCGGGCCCGACGACCCGAGCCCCGATCCCGAGCCGCAACCCGGGGAGAGCTAAGCGGTGGCCGCGGCGATCGCCGCGGCGACGCTGTCGGGATGCTGCTGGGGCAGCAGGTGCGCGGCGCGCTCGATCACAACGAGCTCGGCGTCGCGGATCTGCGTGGCGAGCCGCCGCGCGGCGGAGAGCGGAACCACCCGATCCTCGCTGCCGGCGACGATCGTCGTCGGAGCGCTGATCTCGGCCAGTCGCGCCTCCAGCACGGGCAGCTCTGACACGAGCGCCTGCTGGTCTGAAGCGAACGCGCGCCACGTCGCGGGGGCCAGCAGCGACCGCCCGACGCCGCGCAGGTAACGCTCGTCGAGCCACATGCGGGATGCCACGCGCGTTCGCACCGGCGCCGCTGCAAGCAGCAATCCGGCCGCGACGAGCGCTCCGGCGCCCGCCACGTACCCGAGCACCGGTTGCGCCAGCAGCAGATCCAGCCGATAGAGCGAGTCGGTGTTCGCCGACGGGGAAACGAGCACGAGGGCAGCGACTCGCTCGGGATGCAGTAGGGCCAGCAGGACCGCCACGGCCGCACCGAGGCTGTGGCCGACGATCGTTGCCCGCTCGATCCCGGCGCGGTCAAGCGCTTCGCGCCCGGCGATCGCGTTGCCGGTCAGGTCGGTGGGACGGCTCGATCCGTCCCAGCCCGGCCGGTCGATGGCGATGGTGGTGGTCCCGCTCAGCAGGGATTGAACGGGCGCCCACTCACGCGCGCCGCCCGGTTGCCCGTGCAGCAGCAGAACTGGTGTCGACGCCAACGGCTCAGGCTGCCCCGGGCGGGCCATCCCCGCCGGACCGGCCTACAGCCTGACCGTCGCGCCCGACGTATCCGTCCTTGCCGCCGGCCACAACCAGAATCGCGTCGGCGTCGCCGACGTTGCGCACGCTGCGGTGCGTGCTCGGGTCCACCCGGGCGATCCCGCCCGGCCCGAGCTGGTGCGCCGAGCCGTCGCCGAACCGGAATTCGACCTCTCCCTGGTGAACGAAGTAGGTCTCCTCCTGCCGCTCGTGGTAATGCGTCCCGCCCTCGTACCCGGGCGGAAGCACGAGCGCGTTCATCCCGAACGCCGTGACGCCCACCTCTTGGCGGATCTTGCGAAAGCCGTAGCCGTCGCCCATCGCATCAAGACTTGAGACCGCGTAGCCGTCGCCCTGCTTGGACTCACTCATGCCCGCCATACTAGTGACGTGTCATCCGCGTCCCTGCCCGATGCAGTTGCCCCCCTGAAGCAGGATCCACAACACGGCGCAGTGCTGCTCGACATCGACGGGACGCTTGCCCCGATCGTCGAGCACGCTTCCGACGCCCACGTCCCGGAGGGCACGCGGCAGCTGCTGATCGAGGCCGCCCGCCGCTACCACATCGTCGCGTGTGTCAGCGGGCGGCGTGCATCCGAAGCCCGGGCGATGGTGTCGATCGGCACGATCTCGTACCTGGGCTCACACGGGACCGAGCTGCTGCGAGCCGGTTGGACCGAGTCGGTGCTGGATCCGGGCATCGAGGATTGGGTCCGGCGGATCCATGAGTTCGGCCGCGAGGCGGACACCTCGGACCTGCGGCGCCGGCGAGTGCGGCTGGAGGACAAGGGCGCGATCGTCGCGTTTCACTGGCGTGGAGCGCCGGACGAGGACGCCGCGCGGGCGGCGATCGACGCACTCGCCTCCAAGGCCGAGGCGGCCGGCCTGCGCACGCACTGGGGACGCAAGGTGCTCGAGGTCCGGCCTCCGGTGAGGATGGACAAGGGGGCCGGGATCATCTCCTTCCTGGAGGGCGCCGACGTCGACGTGGTCATGTACGTCGGCGACGACACCACGGACATCGACGCCTTCCGGGCCCTCGCCCAGCTCAAGCAAGAGGGTCGCGTGTCGCACGCAATCCGGGTGGGGGTCAAGTCCGACGAGGGGCCGACGCAGATCACCGAGCAGGCCGACGTGGTCGTCGAGGGCACCGAGGGAGTGCAGCAGCTGCTTGCGCTGCTGGTCTCCGATTGACCTGCCGAAGGTGAGATTCACCGACTTTCTGCGGATGACGGTCTTGCTGAGCGCCGGAGCGGCCAGCGCGCTTGCCGCGGTCACGCTCGCCGGGGCCGCCACCCACGGCGACTCGCTGATCGTCCCGGTCGTCGCGGGATGGTGGGTGATCGCCGGGATCATCGGGACATGGCTCGGCCGGCGCGCCGAGACGTCGTCGCCGATCGCGTCGCTGTTGGCGAGCGCCCGCATGCAGAGGACGCTGCCGGAGGTCAATCCGGGTCGCACGCTGATCAATCGGCTCTGGCCCCTGCTGTTCTCGACGATCGGCGCCGGCGCGCTGGCATTCGTGTGGCCGCAGGTGCCGGCCGTCGCGGCGGGCTTTGCGGTGATCTGGGCGCTTGCGTGGCGGCGCCAATCCTCGGCAGTGACCGCGATCGAGGAGCGCGACGGCGCGCGCTTCTACGTCGAGCGCACCTCGCCGTTGAAGCCGATCAGGCTGGTACGCACCCCTGGTTTCCGGTCAAACCTGTTCGAGCTCAACGGCGCCCAGGGCCGCTCGCGACGCGCACGCCCCCGGGCCTGACGCATACGGCATGCCAGGCACCGACGTCCTCGTCGTCTCGGTCGGCAGCACGACCGGCTGGGGCCTGGCCGCCAACGAGCTGGTGCAGTCGCTGTCGCGCGGCGGCGCCAAGGTGGCGATGGTCGACACCGGCAAGCTTCGGCGCGTGCGCACATTCGCGCTGACGGACTTCGTCGAGGCGCGCGCCGCACGGAAGGCCTGTCTCGACGGGATCGACCGGCACGACCCCGCCGCGATCATCTACTGCTCGATGACCGCCGCGCTTCTGTGGCCCAGGCCGGGCGCGGTGTGGCTGGACTCGATCGCGGCGGAGAACCGGCCCGGGCGCCATGGAGTCTGGCAGCGCACGGTAGAGCGCCGGCGGCTGCACCAGACGCCGATGGTGCTCGCGATGAGCAACCGCGCTCTCGCTCCGTTGGATGCGTCGGACGCGCCCGATGACGTCGTAGTGGTGCCCGTGCCCGTCGACCGCTCGGGACCGCCCGCGCCGACCCGCGATGTCGACGTCGTCGCCTACGCCGGCAACCCGGAGAAGAAGCGCCTGGACTACGTACTCGACGCCTGGTCGCGCGCGCGGCGCGCCGACGAGACGCTGGTCGTCGCCGGGACCGACCGGCTTGCGCCGGCGGAGGGTGTGGAGCTCGCGGGGAGGATGGCGCCCGTGGAGTACCGAGCGCTGCTGCGGCGGGCGCGGGTGTTCGTCGCGGCGCCGCGGCGCGAGGACTACGGGATCGCTCCGCTCGAGGCGCTGGCCGACGGGTGCATGCTCGTGACCACCCCGGCTCCGGGACCGTATCCCGCGCTCGACATCGCCAGACAGCTCGATTGCCGGCTGGTGGGCGAGGATCTCGTGCCGGCGCTGCGCTCGGCCCTCGACGATCCGGCGCCGATGTACGCCGAGCGCGCGGCCGAGTTGGTCGCGCCGTTCTCCCGCCAGGCCGTCGATCGGACCGTGGCGCAGGAGGTACTGCCCAGATTGCTGACAACATTGAGGTCCCGGTGACGCCCGCCTTCATCCCCAGCCCTTCGCAGAGCGGCTTCCACCTCGGGCCGCTGGACGTCCACGTCTACGGGCTGATGTACGTGCTGGCCGTGCTGGCCGCGGTGCTGATCACGCGCCGGCGCTGGCGTGCGGCCGGCGGGGATCCGGAGCTGGTCTACGAGGTCGCTATGTGGGGCTTTCCGGCGGGCCTGATCGGCGGCCGGATCTACTTCCTGATCACGACGCCCAGCCAGATTCCCGACCACTGGTGGGGGCCGTTTGCGATCTGGAAGGGTGGACTCGGGATCTGGGGCGGGATCGCCTGCGGCGTTGCCGCCGGTCTGACCGTGCTCTACCGCCGGCTTGACCCGTCCGACGTGCGGCGCTTCATGGACGCGGCCGCGCCGTCACTGCTCGTCGCGCAGTCGTTCGGGAGGGTCGGCAACTACTTCAACCAGGAGCTGTTCGGCGGCCCGACCACGCTTCCGTGGGCGCTGAAGATCGACCCCGCACACCGGCCCGCGGGGTACACGCAATACGCCACGTTTCATCCGACGTTCCTGTACGAGATCGTGTGGAACCTGTCGCTGGCCGCATTCCTCGTCTGGCTCGGGCACCACCGCCGGATCCGGCCGCCGGGGCTGTTCGCCCTGTACGTGGCCGGCTACTCGGGCTTTCGGATCTTCGAAGAGACGCTGCGGGTCGACTACTCCAACCACATCTTCGGCCTGCGGCTGAACTTCTTCGTGGCCCTGGTGCTCTGCATCATCGGGTTGCTGTGGTTCGTGGCGATCCAGCGCGAATGGTCGGCGCCGTCGTGGTTTCCGCGCCTTCATCCGCGTCGGCGGGCCGCCCCGCCCGGCCCCAAGCCGCCGCCGCCGCGAGGCTCTCAGAAGAAGCCCGGAGCCGGCTCAGGAACGCGCGTAGCTTCCAACAAGCGTTCCGCCGGCAAGGCCCGTCCTCGATAGCCAGGCCCCGGCCCGGCGCGTCATCGCTGGGAGCGGTTGCGCGGCCGCAGCGCGGCGACGTCGGCCCAGGGGCCGGTGTTGGCGACGTCACCGGCGGTCAGCCACGCCCGCCGAGCGGTTGCGACCCCGTAGCGAGCGATCTCGAAGCCGCCCACGCGGTGCGCGTCGCAGTTGATCAGGATCGGCACGCCCGCGCCGGCGGCCGCTCGCGCGTTGACCTCGTTGAGGTCGCGTCGATCGGGGCTGGCGTTGATCTCGAGCATCGTGCCCGTTTTGACGGCGGCCTCGATGACCTGGTCGGCGTGCAGCGCATACGGCTCGCGCCGTTCGATCTTGCGCCCGGTCAGATGGCCGATTGCATCCACCAGCGGGTTCTGCATGGCGCTGATGATCCGCTGCGTCATTGCGTCGGCGTCCATCCGAAACGAGGAGTGGACGCTGGCGACCACCCAGTCGAGCTCGCCGAGGATCTCGTCGTCGTAGTCGAGCGAGCCGTCGGGGAGGATGTTGACCTCCGAGCCCGCGAGCAGCTCGATTCCATCCACCGTGGTCGAGCGGATCTGCGCGATGTGCGCCCGCAACCGCTTCGGTGAGAGGTCGTCGCCGAACCCGAAGCTCGCCGAGTGGTCGGTGATCGCGAGGTACTGATAGCCGGCGTCGCGCGCCGCCGCAGCCATCTGCTCGATCGAAGCGGTGCCGTCCGAAGCAGTCGTGTGGCAGTGCAGGTCTCCGCGCAGATCGCCGAGCTCAATCAGGTCCGGCAGCGTTCCGTTCGCCGCCGCCTCAAGCTCGCCGCGGTTCTCGCGCAGCTCGGGCTCGATGTACTGCAGCCCGAGCAAGCCGTAGACCTCGGCCTCGGTGGCGCAGCGATGCGTTTCGCCGGTGCTGTCGTCAAGCACGCCGTACTCGGACACGTGCAGCCCCTTGCGAACGGCCGCGTCGCGCAGCGCCATGTTGTGTTGCTTGGACCCCGTGAAGTGCTGGAGCAGGTTGCCGAACTGATCGGGCGCGACGATTCTCAGGTCGACCTGGATCCCGGTGTGCGTGCGCAGGCGGACTCCCGCCTCGCCGGGGGTGCCCGCCTGCTCGACGAGCTCGAGCTCGGTGGCCGCCTGGGCCAGGGCCAGCGCGTCGTGCGCCGTCGCGATCACGTCGAGGTCCTTGACGCTGTCGGTCATCCGGCGCGCCGAGCCGGCCACCTGCACCTGGTCGGATGCCGGGTGCTCGCGCAGCGCGTCCACCAGCGGATCGGCGATCGCCAGCGCTCGGTTGAGCACGAACCTGGTCTGGCGCTCACCGGCGCCGGCCGCGTCCAGCGCGGTCAGGATCGACGTCTCGGCCTTGGGTCCGAACCCCTTCAGCGTCCGGATGCGCTGCTCCTGCGCGGCCGTCCGCAGCGATTCCAGCGAATCGATCCCGAGCTCCTCGAACAGGCGCCTGGCGCGCTTGGGGCCCAGGCCCGGCAGGCGCGTCATCTCGATCAGCCCCGGCGGGAACTTGGCGCGCAGCTTGACGAGTGCGGGGATCTCGCCCGTCTCGGCGAGGGACATGACCTTCTCCTGGATAATCGCCCCGATCCCGGCCAGCTCGGTCGCGCGGCCCTCGCGGGCGAGCGCGCTGATCGACACCGGCGCGTCGCGCACGGCTTTGGCTGCGTTGCGGTACGCGACGATGCGATGGATCACCGCCCCGTCGAGCTCGTACAGGTCCCCCAGCTCGTCGAGCGCTGTGGCGATCTCGCTGTTGGTGGGATCGGCCGAGGGGGAGGCGGGAGGCGTTATCTCGGCGGAATCAGTCATGGCGGTGGAGATGTCTTGCCCTCAGACTAGTCTGCACACTCCCACCACCGCGCTATACTTTTTGAAGTAACGGTCACGCACATTCCCAAGGAGTCCACATGGCTGGCAACGTCGCCGACGTCACCGACAACAACTTCCAGGCAGAGGTCCTCGAGTCCGAGGTGCCGGTGCTGGTCGACTTCTGGGCCCCATGGTGTGGACCGTGCCGGATGGTCGCTCCCGTCGTTGAGGAGATCGCTCAGGAGCGGGCCGACCAGCTGAAGGTTGTCAAGCTCAACATCGACGAGAACCAGCAGACGGCGATCAACTTCAACGTGATGTCGATCCCGACGCTGATCCTGTTCCGCAACGGGCAGCCCGCCAAGACCGTAATTGGGGCCTACCCCAAGCGCAAGCTCGAGGCCGAGCTCGAGCCGGCGCTCGCCTAGAGCGCGTCAGGCGACCGCGACTGCGACTCTCAACTGCAGGCCGTCGATCCGCACAGGGTCGACGGATCCGTCGAGAGACTCGTAACTGACCCTCACCGCCAGCGTCTCCTGCGCGATGTATGTCTCGTGCGCGCGGGCCGCATCGATCAGCCCCGGGTCGCCGTCGAGCGTCAGAGCGATCCGGTCGGTGACCTCGAGCCCGGCGTCGCGCCGCGCCCCCTGAACCGCGTGGACGACCTCGCGTGCCCATCCCTCGCGTCGCAGGTCGTCGTCGATCTCGAGCTCGAGTGCGACGGCGTGCGAGCCCTCGCGCTCCACCTGGTAGCCCTCCAGCGGCTGCATCGCGACCAGCAGGTCCTCGGCCGACAGCTCGTGGTCCGTCCCGCCGATCGTGATCGCCACCAGCTCGCCGTCTCTGAGCCGAGCGCTGGCACGCGCCGCGTCGAGCCCGGCGACGGCCGCTGCCACGAGCGGCATCTGCTTTCCGAACCTCGGCCCGAGCGTGCGGTAATTGGGCTTGATCTCGACCCGGCCGAGCTCGTCGACCTCTGACACGAACCGCAGCTCGCGCACGTTGAGTTCATCGCGGATCACCTCCGCCATGCGCTCGATCGCGTCGCGTTGCAACCCGGTGGCCACGACGACCGCCTCGTGCAAGGGCTGGCGGACCTTGAGCTTGGCCTGTCCGCGCGCCGCAAGCCCGAGCCTGACCGCCTCGCGGGCCACGTCCATCGCTCGTTCGAGCTCCTGGTTGCGGTCTCCCGGGACCGGGAAGTCGCACAGATGCACGCTGGGCTCAGAGCCGTCGAGGTTGTCGTAGATCTCATCGGAGACGAACGGGCAGAACGGCGCGAGCAGCTTGGCGACGGTTAGCAGGCACTCGCGCAGCGTCGCGAACGCGGCCGGATCCCCGTCCCAGAAGCGCCGGCGCGAGCGGCGCACGTACCAGTTGGAGAGCTCGTCGACAAACGACGCGATGGCGCGGCCGGCGACGGTCGCGTCGAAGTCATCCAGGCGCTCGCGGACGATCTCAACCGTCGCGCTGCAGCGCGACAGCGCCCAGCGGTCGAGCTCTGGCAGCTCGACCTCGTCGAGTGCGACGGGCGCCAGCTGGTTGGCATTCGCGTACAGCACGTAGAACCCGTACGTGTTCCACAGCTGGAGCAGGAATTGCCGCAGCGCCTCGCCGATCGTCTCCAGCGAGAACCGGTACCCGTCCCACGGCTGCTTTGACGTGAACAGGTACCACCGCAGCGCGTCGGCGCCGAACCGGTCGATCACGTCCCACGGCTCCACCGTGTTGCCCAGCGACTTGGACATCTTGCGGCCGTCCTCGTCGAGGATCAGGCCCAGGCAGACGACGTTGCGGTAGGGCGAGCGGTCAAACAGCAGCGTCGAGACGGCGATCAGCGAGTAGAACCAGCCGCGGGTCTGGTCCAGCGCCTCGCACACGAAGTCGGCCGGAAATCGCTCCTCGAAGTGCTCGGTGCCGGCGTGCGGCGCGTGGTACTGGGCAAACGGCATCGACCCCGAGTCAAACCAGACGTCGATGACCTCTTGCACCCGGCTCATCGTCTTTTCGCACTCCGGGCACGGGAACGTGACCTCGTCGACAAACGGGCGATGGGGGTCGGTGAGCTCGACCCCGGACAGGTCGCGCAGCTGTGAGAACGAGCCGATCACCTTGACGTGCTCGTCGTCGCAGCGCCACACGGGAAGCGGCGTCCCCCAGTAGCGCTCGCGTGACAGCGCCCAGTCGACGTTGCCCTCCAGCCAGTTTCCGAAGCGGCCGTGCTTGACGTGGTCGGGGTACCAATTGACGGTCTCGTTGGCCGCGAGCAGGCGGTCCTTGATCTGGCTCGTGCCGATGTACCAAGAGGGCTTGGCGTAATAGATCAGCGGCGTGTGGCAGCGCCAGCAGTGCGGATAGGAGTGCTTGAACTCCTCCGCGCGCAGCAGGCGGCCGCGGCCCCGGAGATCCTCGATCAGGTCAGGGTCGGCTTCCTTGACGTAGCGGCCGGCATACGGCCCGATGCGGTCGTCGTAGGTTCCGTCGGGCCGGACCGGATTGATCACGTTCAGGCCGTACTGCTCGCCAAGACGGAAGTCCTCCTCGCCGAACGCGATCGCGGTATGCACCAGACCCGTGCCATCGTTGGCGGTGACGAAGTCGCCCAACAGCACGGTGTGCCCGCGCTCGCCGTACGCGCTGCCCGGGATGAAGTCAAACGGCGGCTGGTAGGCGACGCCCTCGAGCGCCGAGCCGGGGAAGCGATCGAGGATCTTTGCGCCCTCGCCGAGCACCGGCTCGACCAACGCCTCGGCCACGATCTCCACCGGCCCGCCGTCGACCGTCGCGCGGACGTAGATCAGATCGGCGTCGACCGCGACCGCCGCGTTGGACACGAGCGTCCACGGCGTGGTCGTCCAGATCAGCAGCTCGTCGCCGGCCTGCACTGCGCCGTGGGGCTCGGTCACCGGGAAGCGGACGTAGACCGACGGGTCGATCACGTCCCGGTAGACGTCGGGCTGACCGAGCTCGTGGCTGGACAGCGCGGTCCCGCAGCGTGGGCAGTACGGCACGACCTTGAGCTTCTCGTAGAGCAAGCCGCGCTCGTGGATCTGCTGCAGCGCCCACCACACCGACTCGACGTAGTCGTGGTCGAGCGTGCGGTAGGCGTCGTCGAGGTCGATCCAGAAACCGATCCGCTCGGTCAGCCGGTTCCAGTCCTCGACGTGGCTGAGGACCATCTCGCGGCAGCGGGCGTTGAACTTGGCGATCCCGAACCGCTCGATGTCCTCCTTGGAGGTGGAGCCGATCTCGGCCTCGACCGCCAGCTCGACGGGCAGGCCGTGACAGTCCCAGCCGCCCTTGCGCTCGACGTAGTGACCGCACATCGTGCGGTAGCGGGGGAAGATGTCCTTGAACACGCGCGACAGCACGTGGTGGGTGGCCGGCGGCCCGTTGGCGGTCGGTGGGCCTTCGTAGAAACCCCAGGGAGGGGCGCCGGCGCGCCGGCGCAGCGACTCCGCGAACACGTCGCGATCACGCCAGCGTGCGAGGACTCGCTCCTCGAGCTCGGGAAACGACGCGCGCGGATCGACCGGGCGATGCGGCGACTCGGGACGCGGCTGCGCACTGACGTTGGAATCAGCCATCGGCGCCGATTGTAGGTGCCGACTCTCGCCGCCCGTTTGGGTGTGTGGCTCAGCGTCCGGCTTGTGCCGCGGCGGCCACTCGCTCGCGCGGGAGGCTAGCCCTCGGGATGGTCGCCCGCGGGCCGCTGGTCCGCGGCACTCCGGCGGCCGCCTTCACCCGGCTGCGCGTCGCCGGCATCCTGCCCCAGGCGCGCGCGTCGAGGTGCGCGACGATCGCATCGCGGGCCTTCAGGGGGCGGTCTCCAAGCCGGGACACGGTGCTCGCGCCGGAGTCCGGGACAGCGCCGCGGAAGTCGAAAACGGCGACGTCGTCGATCGCACCCCGCACTGCGTAGACGAGCCGGCCGATCGCATCAAGCGACGCCCGCCGGCCGGTCAACACGACTGCCCGCGGCTCGAGCACGCGCAGCGCGCGCGTCAGCCGGCTGGTGTCGATCGCCGGGCTCAGTGCCAGCGTGCGCAGGCCGGCGCGCCTGAGCAACACCTCAAGCGACTGGGCGTGCAGCGCGTCGATGTCGAACGTCATCGAGCCGTCGAACACGAGCACTCCCTCGGGACGCGTCGCCGGTGGCGCGAGGCGCTTGACCGCCGACAACCATCCGGTGGCGTGCCGCCATGCGAACTCGTACTCGGCAGTCGCGCCGTTGGGATCGTCATGCGTGGCGATCGCGTCGAGCAGGACGTCCTCGATGGTCCGCTCGATCGAGCGCAGGGTCAGGCTCTCCTCGAGCATGCGGTTGGCCTTGTCCTCGTCGAACGACGCGTACGCCGTCGCGAGGCGCGCGGGGGACGACGGCCCCTCGCCACGCTCGCGCGCGAGTGCCACCGCGGAGGAGACGTTGTGGGTCTCGGCCAGCGTCATGCGCAGTGCCTCGATCTCGGCAAGCGCGTAGTGACGGTGGCCGCCAGGCGAACGCACCGGGCGGGGGAAGCCATAGCGGCGCTCCCAGGTGCGAAGGGTCGAAGTGCTGATGCCGAGCATCTCGGCCGCAGCATTAGTACGGATTCCGCTCACCTGTGGAGTTATCAACCGGTTTGGCCATCAATGCAACCGTCGCAACGCGACGTGCACTCTGGGCGATTTGGTGCATGCGCAGGGATTACAGCGGCAAGCGCTGCTTTGTGCGCCGCTTCCGGCGACCTCCGGCACCGCCACTGCTCCGGCCGAGCCAGCTACTCGAACACGAGCAGCGCCGCGCGCGGCGGACCGCAGCCGGCGATGCGAGCGCTCAGGCGAACGCCGAACGTGTTGGCGGGGCGGACGACCGTCCGAGTGACTCCACCGTTGCCCCGTGCTGCCCAAATGACCGCTGCCGCAAGACCGGCGCCACCTTTGTCCTCGGCATCGGCCGGCACCAGCAGGCTTGCGACCGGCACGTTGACGGCGTCGATCTCCGGTGTGGCGAGCAGCCGCTCGGCAGCAGCGGACACCGCGCATACCGACAACGTGTGGTCGAGCACGAGAAACGGATCGCCGGGCTTGGGCGCGACGTCCTCCGCGCATTGGAGGAGCAGGCCCAGGCCGCACTCGGCGCACACCCGCGTGGGGCTGATCGCCGCGCCGGGTGGCGGCTGGATGCCGCAATGGCTGCAAAACCGGACCTCGGGCACCCCCGGGGCCAGCGGTTGTACGAGGGCGAGTGCTGGACGCCCCCTGGATCTAGTTGAACTCATCGAAGTCCCTTTCGACGTGTTTGAGTCGTTATGCCGTACGCGTCCGTGCGTCCGGGGCTATTCCGCGCGGGTGGCGTGGCGCAGAGATCCGGTGGGCGGCCTCTTCCTGCTCGCTCTCGATCAGCTCGAGCAGGCGCTTTTGCGCGTCAGAGGCGCCGGCGGGCAAGACATTTGTGGCGGTGGTGCGGACACGGGCGCGCTGCGGCCCGCGTCGGTACAACGCCACGGGCGTGGGCCCGACCGAGAGCCTGATCGCGTACGCCCAGCGCGCGACCGTGTCGTCGTCGAGATGGCCGCCGGCCACGACGACCAGGTTCGGGCGATGCACCGCAACCGCGTCGCCGATGCCGGCGACGCCGCGCGCGGAGAGGCTCAGCACGTCGATTCCGGCGCGGACGCAGAGCAGCTCGAACGCGCGCAGGTACGGCGCGTCAGGGTCGAGCTCGTCGCGCGAAGCGTCACCGATGACGATCGAGACCGATCGCACCGGCGGCGGCGCAAGCCGCTTAGCGCGACGCAGCCAGTCCGAGCCCCATTGCGCGGCGAACGCCCACGCAGCCGATTCGATCCCGTAGCGCCGCGTTATCTCATCCAGCGTCGGCAGGAGGACCTCCTCGACCGAGCGCTCCACCGACCGCAGTGCCAGCGCCGCTTCGATCGCGCCGTCGGCCCGGTCGCGCTCGTAGGAGACCAGCGCGCCGAGCAGCGAGTTGGTGTCGGCGACGAGTCCCTCCCGCGCGCGTGAAATTGCTGAGGAGATCGATAGCCCCTCCTGGAGCGCGTCGCGAAGGGCCGCAACTTCGCCGTGCGTGAACAACCGGTGCTTGCCTGGCGAGCGCTGTGGCTTCGGGAAGCCAAAGCGTCGCTCCCAGGCGCGCAAAGTGTTCGGGCTGACGTTTAGTAACGCCGCAGCCTCGCTGGTCTTCAGATAGCGCATGCGCAGGATCAGACGTCTAGACGATGCTATTTCGGACCATGCATTGCGGTCCTCGAGTGCCGTGAATAGAATTGCACAGGTTTAACGACACAAACCACCCCAATATTTGTGCAAAGCGGAGCGCCGAAACCGATGCCCCGCGCGTTCGGCCGCTTTCCACCCCCCGTCCGCCCCCATAGCTTGGGAGGGTCCCATGGCATACCGCATCGGCTGATTTAGCTGAAAAATTGCGGTTGGCACGCCATCCGCGCTAACTTGCTTGTCATGCTGGGCGAGGCCCGTTGGCGTGCCCACGGCCGGAATCAACGGCAAGTAACTCCGTGCGTCGTCGTTCTGACGTTGCTTGCCATTGTCGCCGTCACGGCGGTCGCGGCTCCTCCCGACAGGTTCGGGTGGTTGTCGGTGATTCTGGGCGTCGCTGCGGTGATCGCCGGCTGGATGGTGGCAGGGTCTCGAGACGGCTTGTCGGTCTCGGCATCGTTCATCGTGTTCGTTCTCGCGGGCGTGTTTCTCGGCGCCCGTTCGGCGATGATCGCCGCCGTTCTCTGCGAATTGACCGCGGCGATACGACTCAGCACGCGCACGCGCGTGGTGCTGCTGGCAAACCTGCCCGCGAGCGTAGTGCCGGCCATCGCGGCGGCCCTCGTGAGCGCGGCAATCATCAGCGGGCCCTCTAACAGCTGGCGCTTCTACGCCACGGTCTTTCTCGCCTCGGCGCTGGCGATCACGCTCAGTTTCGCGCTCTACGTGGCGCTCGGACGCACCCTGTTCCCGGACCTCGGCAAATACGAGCTTCGCACGTTCGTCGAGGATCTTCCTAACACCGTGCTCAATGTCCTGCTCGTCGTCGCCGGCGCCGGCATCACTGTGCGACTCGGGAACGCCGGAATCGCGTTCGCGCTGTCGGCGGTGTTCACGTTTTCCTATATGGCCCACCTGCTCGAACGGGCGCGCCATCGCTCCGAGCAGAACGCCGCCCTGTCCTGGGGCGTGCTTGGCGGACTCATCCGAGCACTCGACACTCGGGACGGTCGCGCTGCGCGGCACGCCGCTGCAGTCGCCGGATTCTCGCGTGACATGGCCGAGAAGGTCGGCATGAGCCAGGAAGAGCAGGAATTCGCTCATACGGCGGGGCTTTTGCACGACATTGGCCACTTCGCCCTGTCGGACCGAGTCGCGGAGCGTGGCGTCACGCTGACCGACCAGGACTGGGAAGCAATCGAGCGACATCCGGTTCTTGGAGCCGAGATGTGCAAGGACCTGAAGATGTATGGCCCGGTGGCTGAGATCATCTTGGCCCACCATGAGCGGGTCGATGGACGAGGCTACCCGAACCGTCTTACGGAAGCCGAAATTCCGGAAATAGCGAAGATCATCGCGGTCGCCGAGGCCTACGACACCCTGACGGCCAGCGACACGTATCGCACGCGGATGAGCTCGTTCGAAGCTATCCGCGAGCTTCGGCGCGTCTCCGGTTCCCAATTGGACGCCCGTTACGTCGAGATCCTGGCGAACCTCCTCAGCGGAGAGGGCGTCGGTTACCGCCACGCCGATGACGCGGATTTCGACACCGAGCTCGACATCGTGCGACGACTTCGCGAGGCCCGAAGCGGCAAGAAATCAGGCAGACCCGTGGGCCTGCCTGGCAAGAATTCGGGCGGGACCGAAGGGCCGCCCGGCAAGAAATCCGGTCGAGACATGGCCGGGCTCAGCTCCAGCTGATGCCGGAGCCGGCCTGGCCGCTTTCGATCTCAGTTATCTAGCTGACGAGGCGTTCGCGGCGAGGGGCTGCTGGATCCCCACCGCGCTGCAGCGTCACGAGAAACTGCTCGATTTGGTCTGCGCTGAACCGCCGCTGACC